>Ga0206815_1069_pt2 | contig 27590 bp, 26 predicted proteins | sample Alteio_BWOrgCont_91_FD_152864 | JGI IMG/M metagenome (GOLD analysis project Ga0206815, IMG submission 152864) | Enriched cells from forest soil in Barre Woods Harvard Forest LTER site, Petersham, Massachusetts, United States -... | ecosystem: Environmental > Terrestrial > Soil > Temperate forest >...
TAATAATACATATAAAATTCCTAAATTAATTTGGGGATTATTATCTTGGCCAAATAAAATTAGCAACATGCCAATGACACTTACTTCAGACTTACTGACCGATCAACGAGAACAAGTTGCGCAACAATATATTCAAGATTTACAAAAAGCAGATTATAAAGATATTACATCCCTATTCGAAAAAAACGGCATTGTTATTTCCACATCTCGCGGCAAGGTTAATGCAAAAGATTTTTTTTATGCCTTTCTTCCTGAGATTAATTCGGCTACCACGGAACTTCATCAAATTTTTATTAATAATATCGATAAAAATCGTCTGACTGCACGATTTCATTTTGCATTTACATTAAAAGACGGAGAAAAAGGTAATGGTGAGTATGTTGATGAATTTGTATTTAGCGAAAACTCTACGCAGCTTACGGCGGTTTATATGTTTGAAAATTTAAAATTCAGTGACTGAATCTACAGCCATCTGCAATAAATCAACAATGTTATTAGGTATAGCCACCCAGAGATGCGATGTTTTTTTGAAAAGAATTTTGGGCGATTTTACATAGCGATGTAGAATCGCCGACATCACATCTTGCGGTGCACGATCCCAATAGCCATCGTTATTAGCGGCTAAAATATAAGTTTCAACATCAAGTGGAAAATCCTGATCTCTAACAGCATGGGCAAGACAAGCATTAAAACAATCAATTGATGCATAAAACCAAAGTGAGTTTCCACAACGAAAACGTGACTCTAAATCGACTTTAAATAAAGACTTACTTCCTTGTTGTGTTTTCCACTTAAATTTCGTACTTGTTTCACTGTGAATAAAGCGCAAAAAATCCATATTAGGAAATGCTACCCAGGCATAACCTTGATGTTCAAAACCATTCACCTTATAAAAAAGTGACTGCCATCGCACAGCTTTAAATTGCGGTGGCGCACAAGCCACCCAAAACAATTTCAGACGATCTTTAAATGCATCCACACCTTTACCGTAAGCATTGGCAAAATCGTAAAAACCACTACTGGATGCAAAAATAATTACATCATCAAAATCACGTAAAATATTCGTTAAATCTGCCAAAATTGTCGCGGCTTTTTTTTCGACATTCTCTAACGAGTATTTTTCCCAGATGGGTTTCTTTGCGGAAAATTCATCAAGATAGAGGCACTTGATATACACATCTTTACCAAAAATCTTTTTAATCGCCGGCATCGCAAAACGCACTTGACCCGGCACGCCATTTAATCCTGGAATAAAATAAATCGCCTGTTTTGCCGTAGCTCGATTACCATATTCATGAAAGTCATCATAAAAGAGACTGTAATTCTCGTTGAGATTACTAAGATAACGTTTCTGGAAGAGTTCGACTAACATCCCTGCGATTCCTTCACAAAAAAAGTAATTGGTTATATTATACCTGTAATTGACCAATACTCAAAAGAGCTAACAGAGAAAAATTATGTTAGATTGATAACCACTATTCATCAAATTGTAGATAAAACTTATGACGCCATCCCCCGCTGAATTACACTATTTTCTTGAGGTTGCAAATACCTTGAATCTATCCAGAGCCTCCGAAAGACTCGGTATCAGTCAACCATCACTCAGTACTGCGATCAAGCGGCTGGAGGCAGCGCTAGGCACAGAACTTTTAATTAGGCAAAAACGCGGCGTTTTGCTGACACAAGCAGGCAAACAATTGCTAGCGCATACCAAACAATTATTACAATATTGGGATGATATCAAATCCAAAGCATTAGCTTCTCACCAAGAAGTCCAAGGTAGCTTTACGATTGGATGCCACCCCTCTGTTGGGCAATACTACGCTTCGCTTTTTTTACCGAATTTATTAACCACTTTCCCCAAACTTGAAATTCATTTATTACATGACCTTTCCCGAAAAATTGTTGAGCGAGTCATTAATCTTTCAATTGATGTTGGGATTGTCATTAACCCAATTAAGCATCCTGATTTGATCATTCGAAAACTTCGTCAAGATGAAATTACTTTATGGAATAATGGTGAAAAAAAGCAAATATCCGATCCCCGCTCAAATGAAGCTATTATGATTCATGCACCAAGTCTGGCGCAAACTCAATGGTTATTAAATCGCTGCAAAAAATTAGGCATTACTTACGATCGCACGCTGACAACAGAAAATTTAGAAGTCATCGCCGATTTAACAGCCAATGGTTGTGGCATTGGTATTTTTCCTGCAAGTATCGCCAGTAAATACCCAAACTTAAAACCCATACCAAATGCGCCTATTTTTAAAGATGAGGTTTTTGTAGTGTATCGACATGAAAATCGTGATATCAGAGCTATTCAAGCAATTATTGATGCTATCAAAAAAGCTTAACAAATGTGTTCTGTAGAATCTGTTTCGTAGGGTGAGCAAAAAAATTAAAAAAGCTCGTCTTTCCCGCGCAGGCGGGAAAGACGAGCTTGAACGCTGCGCGGAGTTTACCCCGTTGTGCTCTTAACGGGATCCACCCTACTTCTCAGTTTCAATTATGTCGTAATTGATATATCGAGGTAGTATAACAAACCTTAAAACCAAGCTTTTTGTAAATAGTAAAACCATCAACAGACGAATCTAAAAAACAATGCTGATATTGGCGCTGCTTAGCATATTGCAACAAATAAGCCGAAAATGCAGTACCAAATCCGCGCTTTAAAAAAGCAGTTTTCGTCGCTAAATTGTGTATCATCACAGCATCATCATGAAAAAATAATGTCGCTGCAGAAACCACCTCTCCTTGATAACGTGCCACAAAGTGTTTTAGTTTTTTCTCTCCTTGATTTAACAATTTAGCATTCAGTACTCGATAACCTTCGCAATTATCTTCACTAGGAAATGCTTCTTGAATTGGTTCAATCCAATTTTTCAAATTGTCATCTGGGGAAGCTTCCTCAACAATAAAATCTGCTAATTCCGGTTGAGAAATTGTATTTGTCAAACCAAGATACATGGCTGGAGATTGATCCACCAACATCAACCCATGCCTATGCAATGAATCATGAGACCCTGCTGACAGAGCAAACCAACTCCACGGAATAGAGTGAAATTGAAAATAATTACGAAAAAACTCAACCTGTGCTGCAGAAGTGTGTGGATTTTTACGTAAATCAAAAATGACATTTAAATAAGGCGATTCAATACCCGTAATAAAAGCATGCATGGCTTTTTGCTGTAATTCATCAAAAGCTAGCGTCGCATAAAAGTCCAGTGTCGCTGCCACGCCCCGCTCGATAAGCAGCGGATCGGTTATTTCGACACTGAATGCCGTCATTAGTTATACTCTCAAATTAGCGATCATAATCACTTCGTCATGTGAATATAAATCTTTTATTACTGCCTGTGGCATGGCACCCAGCGCTGACTTATACAGTTGCTGAGCATGATTATCTGTTCTGGTTGTCACGATAACACTTTTTAGTTGACTGCCTTGTGCTTGTAAATAAACATCCACCAATTGAAGAGACTCTTTAATAAGCGTTGTTCCAACATGCTGATTTCGCCAAGTAGGCGTTACCGCAATTTGCTCGAGCTCTAGTACAGCTTCTTTACGAAAGCCACTTTTTTGAATCCATTGAATATAACCAACTAAGACACCATCCATTTCTGCAGCAAATAGCATAATACGCGGATACGCATGAAAATTCGAACGCACCCATTGTCGCGATGAAAACTGTCGCGGATAAGACTCACTATGCAGTCTCGCAAGATGATCTAAATCAGCCTCCGTGGCGGCTCTAATCTTAACTTGCATTAATGTGTTACTGGGCTAATCATTTTAGCAGCAATGGAAGCTGCCGGTGTGGTTGTGGACATACCCTTCTTAACTTGTGGTAACTTGACCTCGGTACCCGTTGTAGTCTGTTGCAATTTTTGCCCTTGTTCTTCTTGTGCTGCCGTGCTCGCTGCACAACCTGACAATAACACGGCAAATAAAATCGAAACAAGGCTGAATATATTTTTTTTCATCATACTAATCTCCAACTAAATAACAAAGGGAATAATTTTATATGGCACTTGTTGGCAATAGGTTTGCCAATATTGGCCGTATTTTTTTGCGCAACGATTATCATCGCGAAAAGCTCGATCAAAAAGCAGTAATGCTAAAAAACATACATAAAAATACGGAGAAAAATTTGAAAATAACGCTGGCACTGACCAAAAAAATGCGGCGCCTAATTCTGGAATATAATGAAAATGCCTCGCGATTCCCCACCATCCTGAAGCTAAAATAATATTTTGTTTTGTTTCACCACTTTCTGTTTGATAAGTCGCAAGCGTCACGATAGGTGTTTTACCCCATACTTTACATTGACCTTCTGTTGATCTTACCCGCTGACGTTGTCGATCAGCCAAATAATTAACTATAATACTCAGCATACCTAAAACAAAAAAGAGGATAGCTAATCCTATATTTAAATCGACTGGATGCAAGACTAGATACATACTGGGGGATGTGTATACGCAAGGCACCCAAACTAAACAACCCCAACAAATATAAAAACCCGCTCTATCATGCATAATGTCAAGAGAACGCAAATAGCCTGTTTCCCACATAAAAAATTTGGTGATATACATTAACTGCAACCCAACAGAAACCAACATCGAATTACTTAATCCATACAATTCGTGTTGTTTAGCAGCATAAGATAATAAAATAACACCCCAACTCATCATACCAAAGCGACAATTAATAAACTGCTTAATATCCCAACCCAGCACAGATGGATAGAGCTCTGTTCCCCAATAATAATCAAAAATAAAATTACCCGTGATACCCGAATCAGTAGACGATGGTAAAAAACGCCCTTTTACATATAAAAATAAACAGAAAAACAGGCTAAATATATTTAACGCCCCAATAATAAAACCCAAATTATCGTAAACCAAAGCAGCTGAAAAAAGTTTAAGATAAAAACTGGTGATACAAAAAGTTATCATCGTCACCCAAAATGCAGCGACGCCATTTGCTTTGTAAATGGGAATATTACCTTTAGGCGTCACTGGACCATGAAATACTTTTCCAGGTAGCACGCGCATTAATGCTAGTTGAAAAATCGCAAATATCGCCAAAATTGACCATGCTATTGGCGAACCAAACATCACTGGATGCCAAATTTGATAAAGTGCAGACAAGAAACCCTGCTGCTGAATAAACTCAAATAAACTCGAAAAAGACCCCTGTAATGTCGTATTCGTATACCATAAAACCATGGCAAACGGTGGACAAGCTAAAATTAAAAACAATGGTCCGAGTGTATTCCTTATTTTTTGTAACATGAATATTCTCTCTCATCTTATCTAATTATTTTTGAATATCACCGACAATAAATCGATAAACAAAGTTTTTTTCTTCTTGCTCTAATTTTTTTTCTAAAAGAGGATCTCTCTTATAAATCGCCTGCCATTCGCGAGGGATTGAACGCTTGCTAATGAATTCTCGTATACAAAATCGTGCGTTTGGTTTGGCTGCGTTATGAATACCACGCAATAAAGCTTCAAAGATTGCTTGCGGCATATAGGAAGCAATATCAGACATAGAAAAACAATCAAATTGGTTGGGTTCACTTTTAGTTAAATACTCAACGATATTACCGCGAACAACATTCACTCGCCCTGTGCTGCGGCGAATCTTTGTATATCCATCTAACGTTAAATAGGGAAAATAAGCATCTGGCAATACCTTGCCAGTAAACACCAACTGAAGCAAAGCACTCTTTTTTGCTAAATGCGTATTTAAACAATTTAACATACGGTGATAAATATAAAGACCAGGCTTATTCGCAAACTCCACATACGAATTTAATCCCGGGTCTTGTAGGATATGTTTTGAAAAACTGGGGTGAATGATTAGTTCGAATGCTTTTCTTAGTGCTTTTGTATCCCATTCTGTTTTAACAAAATGGCGTTGTGCTTCGATATCATCAAATGTTAATAATTTTTTGATTTTTGCACCACGAAAAACATGTAACAATTTTGCTATGACATTCGTTAAACGTTCAACTCTACCTTGATAAACGACTCCTCGCGCAAGCATTGTTTTACGGCTTGCCCAAAATGCGGCTGCTTCAGATGAAAGCTGGGGAGCAATCGTATTTTTATAAATAGCGTATCGATGGGGTGACGGTGTACAACCCATAAATGCCAGGTATTGCTCATAATCCAGTGTGGCTATTGCTGCCATTTTCAGATCAAACAAATAATTCTGTGCATGATTCATATCGATTGATATCACTTCAGCACAGTCAGTCATTAATAAATGTAAGGGTCTGTCACCACTGGCCGTCACACAAACAGCACGATCGCCTGAATTAACTCGAAGTGCCTGCGCTTCCACGCACCAATCTTCATTTCCCAGGCTATAGTTTAAATGTTTGTAGAAATCCATTTGCATCCAATCTTTAGAAAAATCCTTCAGCATGCTAATATATTATGAGCATAATATGCAAGGATGCGATGAAAAATATGATATCTATTGAAGGATTTAAGATCGAAGGTCACTTCCCTGGTGTGATTTCGCCCGATCAGAAAATATTTGACTATAATGCGCTTATTACTACCCTAGAAGCCCACAAACAAACTCTACACAACTTACTGTTGAAATATGGCGCATTATTGTTTCGTGGCTTTCCTATCGAGCATGCTAGTCATTTTGCTACATTTATTGAGTCACTTGGATTAGGCAGTTTCGTCAACTATATTGGTGGAGATAGCCCACGCGACAAGGTAGAAGATAAAGTCTATACATCGACAGAAGCACCGCCAGCATTGCATATCCCACTACATCAAGAATTATCATTTGTAAAAAAACATCCACGCCATATTTACTTTTTTTGTGAAATCCCACCGGTTACACAAGGTGAAACAATCATTGGAGATGCACGCCAAATCTATAAGGCGCTACACCCAGAGGTAAGGCAGCGATTTGAAGCGAAGGGATTAACTTACACATCGAACTACTACTACCAAAATAAAATAATGCGTTTAATGAATAAAATCCAACGCTCACATAAGTCCTGGACCGAAGTGTTTGAAACGCATAAAAAACAAGATGTCGAAAAACAGTGTCTCAATAATGACTTTACTTGGCAATGGACTAAAAACGACTGGCTGCAAATTCAGCAGACCCGACCAGCCGTTATAAAGCATCCAGAGACCCAAGAAACAGTCTGGTTTAACCAGGCGCATTTATACGACTTTAATCCTCAATTATTGGGCTGGCCGCGCTATATTGGTGCAAAATTATTTTATTTCCGTCAATATACACGCTTACATGAGATCATGTTTGCGGATGGTGATAAAGTGTCACGCCAAGATTTATATCATATTATGGATGTTCTTAAGCAGAATACGGTTGCATTCCCCTGGCAGAAAAATGATGTCATGGTATTAGATAATGTATTAGCGATGCATGGTCGCGCACCATTTACTGGCAAGCGACGGATATTAACTGCTTTGACGTCATGACTTTTTTACCGAGCCGCGCGCATCAGCAAGCGTCACTAAACATCAGGCTTCGTGACGCTTGCTGACGCGCGCGGCTCTGATAAATTAAAACCGATATGCAAGACGCGCAAATCCAGAATATAAAAATGGAATATAATCTTGGACCGGATCTAATTCAGACTCACCATAGCCACCTGTATAGCTGACGCCAATTTCTGCCATCACATGTTCACTGATATTATAGTTGAAACCAACAGCAAACCTTGGGCTAACACGCCAGTGATTAGTCAGCATATCATTTCTATGAACGCCTGCTGCACCTACGCTTGAGAAGGCTCTCATAGCCGTTTTGGGAATCATCAACATGAACTTGCCAGATAAAGCCACTTCGTCAGTGCGTGTTGAAAAATACGTTTGATCATTATGATCAAATGCAAACATACTATTCTGTGAAAAAAATACATCGGCAATACGATAACGTGAATAGCTTCCCTCAACCGCAAACATAGGAATAATTTCATAGCCAACGAAAACACCCCAAACAGCACCGCCTTCATTAACACGAATAGGCGTAGACAAATTAATGGCGGCGTTGAGTTTGTTTTGGGAAGGAACTAACTGTCCCCACGTGGTGGAGCCATATCCACCCGTCACACCAACATAAAAAGGATGACGATAAGGATTATCTATTTGAATGGGACTTATCGATCCACTTGCTGAACAAACAGATACACATAATAATAACAATAGGATTGAAAATCGACTGGCTTGTTTTGACATAATGACTCATTAGTAGAGGCCAGTATATTAGAGACACTAGCCCTACACAGTTATTAGACACTGTTACAATGATTGAACTTTATTTTGGGCATGAACCATTGTAATAATTCCAATCGGTTATGCATGTTTGCGGATCTGTATCTTGTTGCGCGCGTCGATCACAAGCTCTGTCGATAGTGCCGTATCTTGCCATCATCGCATTATAAAGCACATCCATGCGTTGACAAAAAGAACCGCCGCCTCTTTGCTGACACTGACACGTTGCAACAGATTTGAATACTGAACAAAAACTACTATCTGACGTTGCAGGTGCTGTAGCACAGTTGCTGGGTACTACTAAAACAGTTTGAATATTTTGTACGTTTGGGGCAAATGCAAAACACGATCCACTAATACAACACATGATAAATACTAAAATCTTTTTCATCTTCCGTGATCCTTATGTAGATATAAAGTAATTCACATTCATTTCAATCATTAGAAAGTGAATAAGAACAGCAATTGTATAAGAAAAAGAAAAAAAAGGAATCGTTACTCATGGTTTTTTTATCGAAATATTATTGACGATGCGTAAAAAATTTACATGAATTTTTACGTAATAGTATTTTGTGCATCACGACTAGTCGGTTCTTCTTGTAGCAGCAAGGAGCCATTAGCGCTGTTTTGGCCACCCACAACCGGTAATATCGGCCTCTGGAAAACGCGCAGATACTAAATTTCTCTCACTAATAATTTGCATCATATCTTGTGGCAACAGTGTTTTTTTTAATTTACGCAACAACGCCAATCACTGGGTGTTGTTGCATAAATAAATTTTTCCCTTCTCCCCTTGTGGGAGAAGGTGCCCGGAGGGCGGATGAGGGGTGTTTTTGTGCTATAAAAGCACCCCTCACCCTAACCCTCTCCCACAAGGGGAGAGGGAATAAAAACAAAAAATTGATTTATGCAACAACGCCCAATCACTGCATGTTATCATAAAAACCCTTAATTTTCATCAAGATACATGAAATTCAAAAATCGCTGGATGGATCCTACGCCTCTTGTGATACCCAACTAAACTCAGTAGAATCACAACTTGCTTAATTTATAAGCTATTTGAACGCTTGCATGGGGAACTTAGGTGAGTCAAATCAACGTCATCAAAAATCAAATTATTACTGTAGCGCAAGAATTACATAAAAAAAATATGCTCGCCGCTGCAGATGGCAATATTAGCTATCGCCTCAGCGACACTGAGATACTGATTACACCGTCAGGCAAGCCCAAAGCACATATTACTTCAGATGATATTGCAACAATAACACAACAGAATGAAGTGCTAAACGGCACACCGTCCAGTGAGAGATTAATGCATCTTGCAATCTATAAAAACTGTCCGCAAGCACGCTGCGTAATTCATGCTCATCCGCCTATAGCGATTGCCTGGAGCATTGCGAGACCCGATTTAACCGAACTACCATCGGGTTGTTTGTCCGAATTAATTCTTGCTGCTGGACACGTACCTATCGCGCCCTACGCTCGTCCTGGCACACAATCCATGGGTGATGTATTAAAACCATTTTTACCGCACAGTCGTATTATTATTCTGGCACGTCATGGCGCCATGACATGGGGTGAAGATTTGCAAGAAGCCCTTAATGGTATGGAACGACTCGAACACACAGCAACTATTTTATTACACGCTACTCAACTAGGCGGAATTACCTTTTTACCCGAGGCAGAAATTACTGAGCTACATGCCATGCGCAAAAAAATCGGAGAACGCATTCTGTGAAAGAATTAAAATCGTTATCGTTATGTTACACGAACAAAACACTGTTAGTCTTAAATCAACAAAAACTACCGCTGGAATCTGAGTGGCTTATCTGCGAATCGCCATCGCATATGCGTGATATTATTTATGCGCTACAAGTGCGTGGCGCGCCTTTGATTGGTGTTGCCGCTGCTATTTGCTTAGCGCAATATGTAGAAAATGGCGCAACAATCGCAGAAATTTATGCGGCAGCTGCATTACTGAAATCCGCCAGACCCACTGCAGTCAATTTAGCACACTGTATTGATCGTCAAATCGCCGCATTTGAAGCTGCTCAAAATCCACTGGCAATTATCAAAATGGCTGAAGCGTTATTTGCAGAAGATGCGGATTTATGCGACAAAATTGCAAAGCATGGTTTTGATTTGCTGTCATCGGGTGACAACATCTTAACGCATTGTAATACAGGCGGATTAGTCACAACCGGCATAGGCACCGCCTTAGGTGTTATCTTTAATGCGCATAAACAAGGTAAAAAACTACATATTTATGTTGATGAAACTCGCCCACTGTTACAAGGCGCTCGCTTGACTACCTATGAATTACAGCAAGCACACGTTCCATATACATTGATCTGTGACAACATGGCAGCCAGTTTAATGCGTGCCGGTAAAATACAAAAAATCCTAGTTGGCGCCGATCGTATTGCGTTAAATGGTGATTTTGCCAATAAAATTGGCACATATAATCTGGCTGTATTAGCGCATTATCATAAAATTCCGTTTTATGTCGCTGCACCTTACACGACGATTGATTTTTCATGCAAAAAAGCGGATGAGATTGTTGTTGAACAACGCAACCCGGATGAAGTGCGTGGCTATGGTGAAATGAATTGGAGCACGCCAAATAGTCCTGTTTACAATCCGTCGTTCGATGTGACGCCAGGTGAATTAGTAACGGGATTTATTTTAGATTCGGGTGTTTTTACAGCACAGGAACTACGTAGCTTATGTAAAACATATTCGTCCACGATAAATTAGCGCCTCCCCCTTTAAAAAAGGGGGATCTCTGAAGTTGACGCCTACGGTGCGTGCCCGTTTTTTCAAATTTAGAAGGTAAACACACATGCAACGGATTGCACCCAATAAAAATAGTTATCGTATTTTTTTAACCTGTATTGCTTTACTTGCCTTTGTGGCAGTGGTATCACTTCCTATTGTGCAAGCCGGCTATTACAGCGATGATATTATTAATAGCTTAGTGCCAGGCACCATTAAATTTTATCACTATGGATTTTGGCATTATATCGCGGCAGACATGAAGGTTTGGCTTGGTAATGGGCGTTTTTTCCCCTTGTCTGTTATTTCTAGTATTACGGTATTTTTTTTATTTTCGAAGGTCGTTTATTATCAAATCGCTCGCTTATGCTTTATGTGGATGGGATATTTTTTATTTGCAGGTCTTATTAAAACCCTCACTAAAAACACGGCTAGCGCTTTCTTATTCTTAATCTTAATCCCCACGTGTTGGTCAATCAAAGATGTTGCTGATCCTTTAGTCAGTTTTGCGATATTTCTGCCTCTTGTCGTGATATTTACTACACTTAGCCTATTATTTCTTACTTACTTCCAAGAAAGCAAAAAATCATGTTGGTTAGCATTGTCACTCTTGATGTATTTTTTTGACTTAAACTGCTACGAAGCCAGTATTGTCGCATTTTTCATGATAGTAACGATGGTACTGAGCAGTAATGACTTCCCAAAACAACAATGGCAAACTATGAAACCTTATTTGATTATTAGTTTCGTTTTTTTTGCTACTTACTTTATTGTCCACAATACCAGTGTGTCAGCTTATGATGGCATCACCTTTCATATCAGTCTGCAATTTTTTCATGGCTTTATTATACAACTCTTAACAGCATTACCATTAAGCTATTACTTTTTGGGTGACGACAATGGGCTACATCTAACTGATGTTGTACGAAGCATGTGGCATAATAAAATTTATTTTTATTTGGCAATTTCTTTATTTGTCAGTCTCAGCGTCTCTCTTTATTCTCTTATTCCCAAAGTACATTTCAATAAAAAATCAACTTCGCTAATTTTTCGATTTGGCTTAATATTACTTTTCATACCGGCAATATTGATCGGATTAAGCCAAAAGTATCAGGTTATATTGCACAGTGGCAAAGGTTATATACCTGTTTATGTGCAATATATTGGTTGTGCTTGTCTATTATTATCACTAATACGTTCTTTAAATTTATCTATTGCTTCCCTTTTTTATAAAAAAGTGCTGGCAATGAGCACGGCTATTTTGATTAGTCTTATTTTACTATTTTCTTTATTCTGTAACTTAATAACCGTGCAAATTGACAACGATAGATATTATTATTCTCGCGCATTATTCGAATCCGCATTACAACACGGATTATTAAATAATTTACCATCCAATTCCCACATTATTGAAAATTTGTATTTTTGGAATTCACCTAGTTTTTTTGTAATGAACGCTACCAAGAGTATTGCGGGAGTAATTGATATTAACGACACAAAACAATTACCCCATGTTAACAATAAATTTTATTTAGAGATTTTTCGCATCAAAAATACTCGCAGTGGTTTTATCTCATTAAGCAGCATGCAAGCTATGGATATACAAAATATTCGTCATGTGATTAAAATTACGAGACATGTAACAGTACAAAATCCCACTTTTTTCATTTATGCCAGCAATCAAAAAGAATATATCGCCATATTGCAAACCATGCGCTTACGATTTCATCTCAGTGAGCCGCAAATACAAACTATTAATCAACTGTATTTCTCATCAAAGAATCCATGGGCCATTATCCCCTTATCGCAACCTACATTGAACTTACGTATAAATTACAATGACATAGAAAACATCATACCTGTATAGAAACAACACATCTTGTGCTATAATAAGATTTTTTTAGCCTATGTGATTACCATGCTCAGTGTAAGAAATTCCATTCAAAAAATGCTGGAACACCAATTCAGAGCAGCGGATAGACATAATCCGGATTGCTCTGCAATTACAGATTCACAGTTGCAGCAAGCCATCGCCAGTCGTTGGCCGGTTGTTGATGGTGTTGCACAAATTCCGTTTGGCTTTTCGAATAAGCCGTTATGGAGTAGTGTATTTAATCTTATGCATGCAACCTTCCTGCCCGAACAAATTCAAGCCAACCTTGCCGAAATGATGCAAACCACGCTACGCTTCGCTCTTAAAATAATCGAACAAGCTAGTCAGGGTAAAATTGAATTCATTGAAGATAAAAATACGCATATTTTTTCACGAGGGATTTTTTTCTATTTGGGTGGTGATGAAAAGAAATTTTTTGCGCAAAACATGAATGCCTATGCTCATCTCAAAATAGATAACAATGGTTATATTCAACAAGCCTATATTTTTATGCCGAGCGATGTGAAATATTGGGACCACAATGCCAATATATTATTTATGTATATTTGGATACATGAAATTATGCATGCCCTGGGTTTCGATCATTTACATGAATTTCCTGATATGCGCAGCATCTTACAAAATACGCAGGATGGTTTATATTGCTCCGTATTACCTTACGCAAACAAAATAAGTACCGCAATAAGTCAATGCACCACCCATTGCAATCCACCTTATACAGTTTATCCGGGATCGCTCGACAAAAGACTCCTACAGTTAGCCTATACGCATGGTGTTCTTGCAACTGATGATTTCGAAATTAACCTAAATTACTTTCAGAACTGCGTTGATATAGCTATTTTTTCAATTTTTTCTGCTGCACTATATAAAAATATTTTTATGTTTTTTACCCATCTTACTGATGCAGATAACCAGCCCATTTTAACCAGTAAAATGGCTGCATTACTAGCAGATCTTACCTTTGCAACAGCAATTTATTTCCTTGAAACACCGTTATGGCTTATGCAATTATTCGCCATTACTGCAGCAATAAAATATTTACCTGGATTGGATAGGTTACCTAAACATGCAAAAACGGCTTTAGAAAATCTTAGCCTGCCAGCATTGAATCTAGGTGTTGCTTTTACACAAGGACAACAACCTATTCCATTAGCATTATCATCATTAGGAAGCCTAGACAGCACATGGCTTGGCGGAAAGCTCCATTGCAGAGCAACTCTCTTTGCAACACTCGCACAAGTGCCTCGATTTATTAGACCGCCGACAATAATGACTGACATAGCGGAAGAAGTTGCCGCAGATATTGAATCACAAAATATACCTGCAGTCCAAGCTAGCGTAGCGAGCACCCATACACATGCTTTTTTTAATGCGAAAAGAAGAGTATCGCGTTGTATGCGCTTTACGAATTGGATTCGAGGTAATAAAACAATAGATGAAAACGAAAATCAAGATTTGTTAACTACAATTAAAAAAAATTATTTTTGATGCCGCAAATATTTTTCTAATTTCTTACGGGCCATTTGGCGTTTCAAAGGAGACAAGTAATCAACAAATAACTTACCATTCAAATGATCGATTTCATGTTGAAAACAATGCGCTAACAGTCCATCCGCTTCTCTTTCAAAAAAATTACCATTTTCATCTTGCGCTCGAACTTTTACTTTCAATGCTCGCGGTGCTTTATCATAAACGCCAGGAACAGACAAACAGCCCTCACCCGGCATGGCTTCACCTTCGGCATAAAGAATCTCAGGATTAATAATGCAGAATTTTTCATTCCGTTTTTCAGAGACATCTATCACTGCCAGCTTCAATGACAAACCAATTTGTGGCGCAGCCAACCCAATACCATTTTCGTGATACATCGTTTCATACATATCGTTGATTAATGTTTTTAATTCTGCATCAAATTGAGTAATCGCTTGTGTTGGTGCACGTAACCGAGAATCGGGTAAATACACTACGGGATGCAATGCCATCACTTACTCCTCGTCTTTTCGTAAAGAAAACAATCCGCAGTATGATCATCCACCATGCCTACAGCTTGCATCAATGCATAACAAATCGTACTACCAACAAACTTAAATCCTCTTTTCTTTAAATCTTTAGACATTTTATCAGAAATGTCGGTTTTAGCGGGTATTTGTTTATGCGTTTTAAATTTACTTTTAACCGGCTTGCCGTCCAAAAAATGCCATAGATAGTTTGCAAAACTCCCCCACTCTTTTTTGACTTCAAGATACGCTTTGGCATTCACTATCGCCGCATGAATTTTTAAACGATTACGAATGATGCCGGAGTTTAATAATAACTTATCAACTTTCGCTTGTGTGTAACGTGAAATTTTTTTTGCATCAAAATTATCAAAAGCAACACGATAATTGTCACGTTTTTTTAAAACGGTAATCCAACTCAATCCCGCTTGCGCGCCCTCTAAAATTAAAAACTCGAATAGCTTTTGATCATCATAGACGGGGACACCCCATTCTGTGTCGTGATATTTAATGTATAAAGGATCTTCCGTGACCCATTTGCAACGTGTAGTTGGTTTCATATGTGCGGCTTCATTGTTGTTAATATAACGTTTGTAGCATACTCACATCATATAGCTTAATTTCCGCTTTCGTTAATAATAACGATATTAAATCAGGATTAGCAATAAATGGCCGGCCCATTGCCACTAGATCAACTTGATTATTTTCAACCGCCATCTCTGCTGTGTCTAGCGTATAACTACCACAGCCAATCACAATACCCTGATAATGTTTACGTACAAATTCAGACATCGTCAAATCATGCAACTCTGAATAGTGCGTCGCATCATTAAAATTACCTGTGTGCACATAAGCAATCGGCAATTGCTCTAATTGAGAAAGCAAGGTAATAAAAACATCGGCATCTTTGACATCACCGACAATTTCATTCACATAGGCGGCGGGCGATAAACGAATACCCACACGCTCATAACCAATAGCTTCGCCACACGCTTTAACAACTTCATAAGCAAAGCGTGCCATATTTTCGGGCGTACCGCCATACTCATCTGTCCGCTTATTTGTATCATAATGTAAAAACTGATCGATCAAATACCCATTAGCACCGTGAATTTCTATCCCATCAAAACCCGCTTTTCTGGCATTCACTGCCGCTTTTGCAAAACCGGCAATTAAATCGGCAATTTCTTCGCGTGTGACTGCGCGTGCTGCCCCATACGTCAATCCTTCCATACGCGGAATTCGTCCAGTCATGACTGTTGCAGAGGCTGAAATGGGTAAATTACCATTAGATAAAGATGGATGCGACACTCGGCCAACATGCCAAATTTGATTGAAAATAAGACCACCTTTGTTATGCACAGCATCTGTTACTTTTTTCCAACCGGCAATTTGCACTTGCTCAAATTGACCAGGCACATTGTTATGACCGCGCCCCATTGGTGTAATCACGGTGCCTTCCGTAATTATTAATCCCGTATCAGCACGACGTGCATAGTAATCCACCATGAGTTGTGTGGGTACATAATTATCGTCAGCTTTTAGACGTGTCATCGGCGCCATCACAATGCGATTTTGCAAGGTAAATAGCGTATTTAATTTAAAATTCTCAAACAACCTACTTTCTGCTTTCATGCAAACTCCTCTAATTTATATATTGCAAAATTTCGATATATTCAATTGAAAAAAAAGAATTTATAATTCGCCTAACTGCTTTAACAACTCTCGAATGCCTTTCTCATTACGCTTACAAAAAGTCCATTGCCCACGTCGCTCAGTGATGATTAAACCTGCTTGTTGTAATAACATGAGATACTGCGATACAGTTGATTGCGAAAGCCCAGATTTTTCCTCGATAAGCCCTACACATACCCCATCTTTAGCAACATCGCAATGAGCCGATTTAAAATGCTTAGCAGGTTCTTTTAACCAACCAAGAATTTGCAGCCTCTTCTCATTTGATAATGCTTTTAATACGGTAATCATATTCATGATATTCATTATATCGATATTTCCCGATATGTCAATTAAATAATTGGGTCATTGCTAATTTATTGAAATCAAATAGTTAATTCGTTATATTACAACAACTTTTGTAGCCCGACTAAGGATGGTTATATGTTAACAAAACGACAAACCCAAACTGACCCATCAAATGAAGCCGGCAACAATGCATCCTCTACCTCCAATACACCGCTACAACAAACAACAGGGACAAACTCTTACAATACCATCTATACATATTTAGATTTAGGCAACAGGTTACCGCAATTTCTTACCAATCATACTGCACATGTGCCCGGCATTCCGACGTGGGATTTATTACAAGTGGGCGGTGTTGGCACGCTCATGGAAAAAGCGGAAGCCGCTGCTAGCCAACATAAAAGTCAGATTGCGCGTTTTTATGTTGGGCATTTAACTGTTGCTTATCTCCGAAATCCTGAACATATCGCCAAAGTATATCGTGACAAAAATCCTGCTAATCCACATGAAAAACCAGCAAACGGTGATAGTTTTGGCATTTATCCTTATCTATTTGGTCCTTCCATCTTATCCTACCTAGAAACAGATCCACGCTATAAAGAAGAGAGAAAATTTTATACCACAAACTTAACGAACGCACTTCGATTAGATGATGCTTGTAATGTAATGTCGATAATCATGGAAGCACAACTACAAAAACAATCTCCTACCTCCATTACCACCATTACGGAACTACGTCGGTATGTGAATCGCACGATTATAACCATGGTAGCACAAACACAATTAGGCTTGATTGATTTAACAGATGATGAGAAGGATCAACTTGCCGAGCTGGTTGAAACTATGTTACCGCAAATCATTAATTTAAAAAATATCGCTTATTTTAAGATGGAAGAAAAATTTGGCTATCGCCCGCACCTTGCCCTCGATAAAATTCGAGAAGAAGGCTATCAATTTTTACAAAGCCTCTTAAACCGAAATCAAGATCATATCCTCAAAGAACCAGCCAACTCGGATAACGAATTATTTCTACGCAAATTTTTACGGAAAATCGCCGCAGAAAAAAATATTACCCTTGAGCAAGCACTCAAAGAACAGAGCCAGAATTTTTCGGCTATCGTTTTGTTTGCCGGCTATGAATCAACCTCTACCAGTACTTTCTTTAATTTAATGCTATTAGCAGACCCCAATCACCAAGAATACTGCGAGCAAGTACGACAAGATATTTTACAGCACTGGGATGGCAGCAAACCATTAACCCGTGAAGATATAAAAAAAATGCCTGTACTTGACAGCGCTGTTCGGGAAGGATTACGACTCTATCCACCCTTTCCTACTTTTAAAGATATATTACCGACTGATGTCACACTGGATGGCGTGCTTTTAAAGCAAGGCACTGTTATTTTTATCTCTCCTTTGCGCGTGCATCGTACTGACAGACAGAATAATGTCGTCAACGCCAGTAATTACGAACTTAACCGAAAACTTTCCGAAACCGATCCTACTTATAAATTAATGACATTTGGTTATGAGCCACGCATCTGCCCTGGACGCAATCTGTCAATGCTAGATAGTAGAATTGTTCTTGCTTACTTGCTCTTACATTTTGATTTTAACTTACTGAATCTACATCATCCTTTTGATGTGAAAGAAGTGTATAGCCTGCATTTGGCTGATAGCGTCAATCCGAATGAGAAAGTTTCTTTTACGCCGCGAAATGAACAAGTAGCAATAAACATTAACGCTTGTGAAGAAGCTGATGCCAAACCACCTACCTCACCATCTTATCAGCGATAAAACACATCTACTCGCATTGAAAGGAGTATACAATAAGCTTCAGCTATCAGCTTCTAGAGCTGTCGGAGCCTTGAGAAGAATTGGGAGTAGGGGTTCGAAATAGCATGGCGGGCGGTGAAAGCAGATTATCTTTATTCAAAATCTCGTCTAGCAAGCCAGTGTCTAACTGTTTGGCAAAAGCGGCCAGTGTAGGATTATCTCTTTCAAGATCGGTGCCTCCTTTAGAAAGTTGGTGAGCTAAGATATTGCCTAAACCTCGTGAATAACGGTGATCATTAGGCTCATGACGCATAATCCCGATGAACTTCTGAATAGCATCTTTATATAAAATTTTATTATTTTCGTTGCTGTCATGCAGTTCTTTTTTGAATTTAGACTCAACAGCATGCATAAACTCATCTGCACAATTTTGATAAAACTTAAAGAGTAAGCTGTTCATGTTAGCCAAGGTGTGAAGATCAGGTGTTGTATTCATTTTTTTCGTTAACTGGCTATCTAATTTTTCAAACTCAACCTGAAATTCATGTAACTTTGCCTTTCTCGCTTTCTTTGTGCCAAATAGTGTGCCTAGGCTACTCATAGCACCACGTTGTTCATAATGGGAAGATAGGAACTGCAAAGTCATTGTCAGGAAATGAATATCACGTTTCGCATTATCAAAATCTTTATTGATATCTTCTTGAGATACGCGCTTTCTATTTTGCATGGTGAATTGACTAAAAATTTTATGCGACAGTGTTTCACCTATTTTTTTAATATCATCTTTCAATTTCAGCTTATCATATTCATTCAGATATGCAAAATTTATAGGATTTTGTAAGTCTAGGCTATTAACCATTACAAAAGTTTCAAAAAACTTTTTTGCTGTGACAACGCATGCAGATATGACTCTAGCATCAAAATCGTTTTGCGCATGAAGAGAAGCTTCATCTAATTGAACCAGAAAAAATTGCCAAGCATTATTTTTATCATCAGATAAAAGCAGGCTCAGATTAAATTTTTCACGAATAGCTTCACAGATAGTGATCCAGTCATCCGAAGAAATATCAACTTGCTCTGCTTTCTGCCCTAAGTTAGCAAAAAGCGAAATAATAAATTTTTGAAAGTCGATCTGTTGCACACAAAACATTAAAACAGGCACTTCCTCAATAGGCCGCTCCAAGAATCCAAATAATTTCTTAACTTCATACTGAATGCTTTCTGTATGAGCTGCTAAGACATCATTAATCATATGTAAACTTAAAGGCATAAAATACCCCCTAGATAATAATTATAGCAAACCGAGAAGCGCCTCAGAGACAAGTGGCAATACCGATAGGATGTCAAGGATGTGCGCCTTACCAATAATCAATAAGTTGCGGCACTTATAGCAAAGAGATTTTTAATGATTATCCTCATTTTTCCGTAGGATACGCTATACTTTTGATAGGTTCCTATCTGCTAACATAAAGGGGGTGTATATGGACACTAATAGCTGTTATGCAAAACTCAAACCTTGTTCCTTAGGATTTGCGTTAGGCGTAGTGAAGGGTTTTTACTTGATGTTGTTAGCATTAGTTGCCATGCATTGCAGCGCTTGTCTTGTGATGGTCAATCACATCGCCGGCTTTTATCATGGCTATGCAGCAACATACGTAGGCAGCTTATATGGCTTAGGCTTGGGATTCCTGTGTGGCTTTGTGTTTGGCATGCTCATTGGTTATCTCTATAACTTTTGCCTCTGCTGCAGTGCTTGCAAGACGAGTTGCAAAAAGTAAACCTTAACTATTTTAAACATTAATAATGCAGGGTGGACCCCGTTTGAAAACACAACGGGGTAAACTCCGCGTAGCGCTGGGTGTCCCGACGAGTTTTTTTGGCGCTATTTATCGAAAAAAAATTAAAAAATCCCAACATCATACTAATCGCTTCGTTTCTCTTATAACCTCTACTCGCTCATCTTCTGTATCATATAAATATTTTTTCAAGTCTAATTGCCGCGGTGGAGTCGGTTGAGTTTTAGATGGATAGGTATTCCCTATAGCAACATGATTATCTTGCGTGCTATTGTTATTGGAATAGGGAAATCTATAACGATGTAATAAAGTATTTCTATCTGCGTCAGCCAATTCATGCGTATGTTGAAGTCTATTTTGCTTAATAGTATCTTCAGACAAATAGAGACGCGACTTAAGCCAGAGTGTCATTTTTTCTTCACAAAGTGAAGATAAGATGCGATTGCGACGACAAAAGAACAAATAATCCCGAGTTTTGGGAAGTTTTTGAATTAATACCTCCAATCTGAAAGCGAGTTCTTCTAAAAATAATTTGCCATTGTGATTTTCGAACATTCCGCCAAAATTGAAGTTCAAAAAAGCGGGTAACATCGTTAAGGCGCCCCACAGCTTTTCTTTTGGTAACTCACCACTCCAGGGATCCATGCGAAAAACGCATTGCTCTTCTGCTAAATCGGATAAAATAGCTTTAAATAAAATAGCGTGTGGTTCTTCAGAATTTAAAATAGCCTCTTTCGTCAAAAGAGCATGGTTCGGTAATACAAGAGAAACTTGTTCTAATTTTTTTTCAAATGGCAGTAATTTAAAAATATTGTATAGGTTCATGTTATTTGCTGTGAAATCATCTGCACTTCTTTGAATAATAGAAGCATGATCTCTATCCAGCCCACGTTGAATTTCAATAGTGCCTCTCTCCCATGTGCTTCTGAATAAGCCTTTCTGTAATAGCCTGGGAGTATATAAAGAGGAGACGAAATAACGTCGCTCTGGAAAACATTGTTGTAATTCTGTATTGACTTTGGTTTGTTTTTTAATGAGCCCTTCAGAAGTCGGCACACGAGTAAATAATTTATGCGTCTGAGGCCTAACAACTGACGATATATCTGTAACCGGCAAGGATGGTTTATTTTTTTCAGCGTCAAGCATCATTTTAATGGAGGGATAGGAAGCCCTATCGCGAGAGACAAAAGGTATGAGCGCAGCAGATAAATTAATGGGTTTCCCCATAATATAAGTTTTAATTGCTCCGAAACGAGCTGCTGCAAAAATATCACTTGCAGTAAAATAATCGGTTGCTGTTTGTGGATGCCCTTGTTTATCCGTAAATGAATTATTAAAGATAACAATTGTTTTATGTTTCACTCTATCTAAAAAACCGCTTTCTATATCGCTAGAATAATTCAAGCCATACAATGAAACATTCCAGATATCTACCGGCAATCCAAACGTGTGCGATAAATTTTCCCAAGCCACTAATACATCCTGCTTAACTTCACTATTAACAACAAGAGTAAGCATTGCTTCTGGATTGTATTGATATCCTTCGGCAAACTGGACATTGACCGTATTTTTCTGAACAACCAGCGTCTCACCTGGTTTGGTAATACTTCCCAGTGTTAACGTTGCCGTAAATGTCACAACGGTATAAGCTGACAAATCCAATTCAGAAAAATTAAACGTGCCTGATATATATTTTTTTTCATCCTTATTTAACGAGAGCTCTTCTTGATAGCCTGTGTTTTCAACTAACTTTTTTTCTTCTCCTGTCTCATCCTTAAATGTGATTGGATGATGGCTAGCACTGAAAGTAACTTGCAGGAAACGTTGATCGTCTCCCTCAGATCTTATGGATTTTGATGAAATATTTTTTGCTGAAAATGCAAATGGAGGCTCTTCTTGCGGTATCACTGCATGATTCATCGCTATTATGGATAATTCCACTGGATAACGAATATCAATGTTAATGACGGGATTGGTGTTTGCAAGAAACGTTTTTTGAATGCGAGGTAAGTACGGTATAACAGTAAGTTGTGAATGAGCCTGAAAAAGCGTATTGACTGCGGGTTGCGCAGTGGAACTTATCTGACATTTTAATGTTTGATTTGTAAAATCATGGCTTTTTTGTGAAAAAACCTGTACCGATAATGCAAGTTGGTTTAATGAAGTCACCCAATCATTATTGTTAATATAAAATTGGAAAGAAGAAAACTTGGGCGTCGGCATCGATCCTGTGTTTTCTACTACTAAATCTTTCACTTCTACTGTTTCTTCCGGTTCAATAATATTATCATCGGAAGGAATCAGTGAGAATTTTTTAATTTTTAATTGGTATAGGCTGTTAAAGTAATGCGGCTTCCCGCCGATCTTGACGATAAATTGGTAACTGCCGTCTGTGCCATTGGGGCCCGATAAGCCATGATTGCCACTATAGCCGGAACGGCCCTGACTACCATCGCTACCACCGGGCATAAAATGCGATTCTTCTGTGTGATGATGATGACCTTCGCTATCACAATGTGTCGTTGTTGTTGTCCATACATAACTACTTCCACCGCTACCGCCACGGCCACCTGGTCCGCCGTCACCACCTCGCCCACCTGTTCCGCCTTTTCCTGCAGAAACACGGATATCTTCAATCAAACCGAGTAAATCCATATCTTTCTCGTCGACCTCAATGGAGATAGCTGCACCGTTACCACCAGCTCCGCCATATCCACCGTTACCGCCATCACCGCCTGGTCCACCGTCACTGCCGGAAGTACCGGGGCAACCTTCAGATGCATTCGTACCATCCCGACCGTCAACACCGGCGTGACCACTAGAGCCATAGCCACCGTGACCACCATTGCCGCCACTAGCATCTAAATGAATAGCATGAGGTAATCCCCAATCTAATGTTTGCTTTTGGTTATTGACGGTAATTTGAATATATTTATCGCCTCCCTGGAGGGTGACCGTCATGGGTTTTGCATGTTGCGCTGCCGTACCATGCTGGCCTGAACTACCATAGCCTGCACCGTGATTGCCTGAAGACCCGTCTGCCCCACGTGTGTTGAAACGAAGCGTTTGCCCACTTAACATCGCACTATCTCGTGTGAGAAAAAACGCAATTTTACGTCAATTAACATAGGATGACTATGGTGTTTTTAATACTGCCTTAATAATTGTGAGTTATATTTGAGCAAATTTACCGACTTTAGATACACTTTGCGGGATGATTATATGCACTCATCAAGAAGAAAAGGCTATGCTCATACTAACAATAAATGGGTGAAAACCCATGACTTTAAAAAAGATTTCAAAGAAACCTATACCAATTACACCATCTCTCATGAGGGCTTGGTCGAATATATCGAAGTACAACGCAACATCGACAAACAAACAAAAATTTCTATAAAATTCCGTAGTGATTGGAGTACTGAAAGTTTTTTACAACGCTACAAAAGCAAACTCAACCAACATCACTTACCACTGCCAATTGATGCATCCGGTATCAGCATCTATCTTACACTGGAGCGATCATTCGAAGAACTTGGCGATACGATAGCGCTTTTAAATATTATTCATGAATTCGATCCATTCCCCGGTGAATGGCTAGAAACACTTAAAGCAGCCCTCATGATTAATCCGTACCACGGCTGGGATGTAGATGGCAACCTCGAAGCAAACGATTCACGTTTTCCAAATTTAAAACGCTGCGAAACATATACTAACAATAATGCAAATCAAAAAATCCAGTGGTTCTCTGTAACGATACCCACTAACGGACAGCAGAAAATGACAGTACAAGTACGTTTTAGTGATGTCACTGAAACAGAAAAGTTTATTGCCTCTCATGATTACAAAGCCCGTCCATTTCCAATGCCTCCTCAAGACCAACAAGGCAGCTGTCTGGCTCTCTCCATGCATCGCGATGCAAACGATGTAGAAGAACTGAGTCAATTTCTGGATTTAATGCATCGCTTTGATTCGTTCCCAGAAATTTGGTTATTTCGAATTAAAAAATTATTAAATGCTCCTCTTGCTACAAAAATACAAGTGGAACAAAAAATCATGGCGCTCTATGCAAGACAACGTAATACAGATGAAGCGCTTGAAGTAGCAAGAAAACATGAAAGTTTTAGTGATTCGTATACTGGACTGATATATTCACTAGGGAAAACTTGCCAAAAAAATGGGAACTATCCTCAAGCTCATCATGTTTATTCATTTGTTGATCATATAACCTATGAACGAAGAGTTTCCGATCCATTTTTAGAAGATATGATTGAAACTTTTCAGAATAACCAAGTGGAAATTGCAGAACAAGAGCGTCAACATTTATATAATAACGTCAAGATAGCCGCATTTGCAAAACAAATAGCTACATTAGAAAACGCCATTAAGCCACAACTATCACCTACAAAAAAAATAGCTAACACGACTTCTGCGGCTAAAAGTGCATTAACAGAACAAAAAGATGATGAAACCATTCAGCTGAATCAATCTTATAATACGTTAAACATCCGAATAGCAATCAATGCCATTCTTGAAATTTATGATAGTGGCAATTTCCCCGAAGCTTTTAAACAAGCCAAGCAACTGGAAGAAGTGAATGGTAATAACTATTATTCACATCGTTATTTAAGAGAACTTGGTATGGCATGTGAAAAGAAAAATGATTTACGCAATGCTAACGAAGCCTATATGGCCATGGAAACAAAATTGCGCGAACGTGAAAAAGTGAGATTTCGACATCGCTTAGCAAGGAAAATTACAGATCAACAAGCCACACTGGCTACTATAAATGCTAGCATCAGAGAACAAAGAAGAATTATCAGTGAACAAGAACGATCTCTTGAGATCTTAGAACGCAATGCGCGTATTTTGCAAGTCGTGATAAAAAAATCAGAAGAGAAAGGAGTAAAAAGCGAATGTAGTGAGCGCTTCTTTCAGCCGCACAGTAAGAACTTGACATTACCGCCTATCAATACCAAACAAGCTTCTACTAATTCATTACGGAAGTAAAAAAACATTTTTCTGTATTTTAAAAATGGCCATATTGTTGAGCGATGGTAATTGATAGGATATTATGCTGCCCACTGCTATTAAGTTAAGAGCCGTAGGGTGGACAAAGCACAGCGTGTCCACCCTACGGTTCTTTTGACACTTAACTTAATGGCAGTGATTATGCTGCCACCCTGAAAATACACCCTCTGACGGTCACGACTCAGATTAACTCGTCAAAGTTAATGCGACAGTACTAGATTTTAACTGCCAAATTTAGGATGATAATAGCCTACTGTTTTTTTTAAGGCTCAACGATGCAAAGTCAGGGTCACATATATCTTCTTTATGACGATACCAAACAATCGGTTCGTAAATTTCTGAATCCGAATGAGATGCATGGTTTTGCAAGATTTAATCGTAGTTATTTCCTGGATAAAAATACCGAGTTAGATTGGTTTAAGGCGATTGTACAAGAAAATGCAAATTACCTTCATCCTGGGTTGTTAGTACGGATTAAGAATCCGCCTCTATTTCCTGCATTGACTAATCACATCATCAAATTAAATGAACTCGATGCGTTAATTCATTGCAAAGAAATAAATTTCAAATTACGTTTCTTGCTAAACTTGTATCGTCTAAAGATTTCTCATAGCCCATCATATTTCAATGACTCATTAAAAAAACTTTATATATTAACACATGGCACACCACTTGAGAAAATCGTTAAGCTTTATGTAGCCGAGTGGACTAACCAACCTGAGTTATTGCGGTATAATTTGGCTTTATGTAAAAATTTTTTAAAATCAGGGCCGTGTACGACTCTGGAAATATTATCACTATTCTCACCTTCCGCTATGAAAATAGCTGCAAAAAAATTCATGAATGCAATGGAATGTACCGCTGCTGATTTCACTGATGCGGAGCTTCCCAAACTTGGAACTATATTATCAGTAGGGGCAGAACAATCTGAGATCGATGAATTTATTGCGCATAAATCGAAATTTGTAAAAAAGACCCCCTTATCTTATCAGGAAATGATAAGCTTATTAAATGAGTTAAAAATTAATTATAATAAGCATAATTTGGTAGAAATAGCACGCCTCGCCACACAGTTCACACCAACAGACTTTTTCCCCTGGCTAGGATTTATTCTTAAAAAAATAAATAGTGAATTGCGCGAGGCGAGGGATAAAGATGGCCCATGTGAAGAAGAAATTCTTAAGCGATTAAAGTCCGTCTATGACTTGCTACACGCTTATTTTAAAAAAAATCAGGGACATATTTCGCAGTATAGCCTACCGGTTATGTCCACACTCATTTTAACGTGTTCGATCTTCTCTAACAAATTTACCCATTAAAAAAATCAATCGGCCTGTTGTTTTTTCAATAATGTATGGGTGATCGGTTTTTTCTTTACAGATAATAGCCATAGGTAGAAACAACGGGAGACTATTGCATATTTGTTGTTGCTGAAGTGGCTGGCCATTGTTCGGCATTCGCAACAATTGATCGAGAATATTATAGTGCTGCATGATATTTTTTCGTGGAATATCTTTAAAAATAACGCGTAACTCGGCAAGTGTTGGTGGGTTTAAGTTATCTGGATCATGCATTGAACGCTCGCGATTTAGCAGATAATTTAGATAACTTGCTGCATCATTTTCATCTAATGAAATTTCACTTGAATTGACTAGCTTGACAACATGATCGTTCCAGTAATGCATCTCATCACTATCGGGATCAATACCGCCATTTATTCTAATGCACCTTAATTTTGCTCGCACAACAGAGGCTCTGGAATCGATGCTAATACACTCAAGCATATTCCCATGCATCTCTCGCTTAGTATCCGAATCAACTCTGCCAAGATCAGCAATGGTGCCATTACTTAACCAAATCTTTAAATAGTGCTCTTTTTCATTTTTGTTTAGATTCGGCAAGATAAAACTTAAGATAATTAATGCCACCGCCCGCTTCAGTGGCTCTTCTAAATCCAGATGCGATAATAACTCTCTTTTATACTCATGAAATTTTTTATCATCAACTCTAAGATGACAAAGCAGTTTACCAAATGTGACGGCCCATTCGAGAGAAGGCCACG
>Ga0206815_1024_pt1 | contig 27565 bp, 19 predicted proteins | sample Alteio_BWOrgCont_91_FD_152864 | JGI IMG/M metagenome (GOLD analysis project Ga0206815, IMG submission 152864) | Enriched cells from forest soil in Barre Woods Harvard Forest LTER site, Petersham, Massachusetts, United States -... | ecosystem: Environmental > Terrestrial > Soil > Temperate forest >...
GAAGAGGGCGCGAACACTGTAAGGAAGCGTCGGCCGCAAACAAAAGGCAAGTCCGAGAAGAAAAAAGAGAGTCAGCACCGATAACCCGGCCACGCCTGAGGCCACCATCGTTTCTATCAGCTTGTTGTGCGGCTTATCAAAAAACTGCGGGTCCAGAAGTCTTGAGGCGCCAGGATCGTAATAGCTCTGGGTCGCAACCGTATAATTTTCAGGACCCCAACCCAGCCAGGGATGCACCCTCCATGCCCTGACCCCCACCTGCCAGGAATACAAACGGCTTTTGACCGTTTGAGACTCCATGGGATTTTCAAGCAAACGGGAAAGTAAAGGCTGCCGCTCGGCCAAGCCCGGGCGGCGGTGGGCCCACCAGCCGCCGAGTGTGAGCGCTGCCGCGATCACGACCATGGCCAAAAGACCATAGATCCTGGAGCGACTCTCTATTCCCTTCCAGCCCACCGCAAGGCTCACGGTCAATCCAACGGCCAATCCGAGAAGGCTGCCTCGATTCCCCGTCAAGACAAGCGCCGAAACGCCCAGCAATGCGATGATCCAGAAAGAAACTCGGACGGACCCTGGCCGGCTGTCCCAGCCCATCCACAACGCCCCGAAAATAGGAAAGAGAAGGTAGGAACCCAGAAAGGCCGGGTTTCCCATTGTGGAAGCCAGGCGATTCTCAAACTGCGTGCCGCGGGGCAAAAGCCCTGCCACCTGCAGAAGAGCGATCAGGGCAATCATGCCTCCCACTCCCACAAATGACATCCAGGCGCGCCGCCATTCCAATTCCGTCCGAAACGCCTGGCGGAGCAGAAAGAAAAAGAGGACACCCGAGGACAGCATGAGAAGCCCATCCATCCGCTCAGCCGTACTCCAAAAACTTAAGGAAAAATCCTGGCCAAACGCTCCCGCCAGCCAATTCACAACCACCCATAAAATAATGACCTCATCAATTGTATGGAAAGGAATGTTCAGGCTCCGGGCCCGGTAAACCTCCCAGGCCCACAGGAATGCGGCCAGTGCGACGGTCACTTGGAAAAAAATGGCCTTGCTGAAAACGTAGGGATATAAAACGGATGGAAATACGACGAGCGGCGTCAAGAGAGGCAGGCAAAGAGCAATCGGAAAAAGCAGACCCCTTTTTTCATTCATGTTTCATGGAAAAGGCGGGCGGATGTTTGGTCATTTTTTCAATCAGGTAGCGAAACCAAATGCCGGCCCAGATAATACCGTCCCAGGGACGCAAGCGCGGGCTGAAATGTTTCTTATAGAAGACCCACATCGAACGATGGAAATGATAACGCGAAAGAGGCCAGTCGCCATTGAGACAGGAAACTCCCTTGAGATGCGTCACGCATGCTTTCGGGTGATAGATCACATCGTAGCCGGCCTGACGGGCGCGAAGACAAAAATCCAAATCCTCTCCGAAAAGAAAGAACCGTTCATCAAAACCGGCCAGCTTGCGCCATGCTTCACGCCGGACCAGCATACAGGAGCCCGAAACTGATCCCACCTTCTGCGTTGCGTCTGGATCGGTGTGAGTCAGGTTGTATCTGGAGAAAAGGCGGCTCTTCGGCCATAAGCGCGACAACCCCGACAAACGCGTGAAACTCACCCACGGAGTGGGGATAGACCGGCGGCATGACAGCTGCAGTGTTCCGTCCGAGTTTAAAATCCTGGGCCCCACTATGCCGACCGACGGATTGGCATCCAGATAGGCTTTGAGAATCCCCACCGAACCCTCATGAAGAAAAGCGTCGGGATTCAAAAGGAGGATATCGTCATTGCCTATTTCCGCCACCGCCTGGTTGACTGCATGCGAGAAACCAAGATTCCTGTCATTAAAAATCCAATAGATGTTCGGGAACCGTTTCTTGAGAGGATGGACGCTTTCAGTCGAAGCGTTATCGACAACAATAATGCGGGAGAAATGCCCTGAGAAGCTCCGGGGGAGGAGTTCCATCGCCGCTGACAAACATTCCAGGGAATTCCGATTGACGATGACAACGGAAACGCCGTTCACCAGCAAAGCCTCCTAGAAATCGCTCTTCGACATTGCCAAGAATGCATCCATTCTTGGCGGGTTGAACAGAAAAAACCGGCCGTCCTTAAAACTTCCTTCACCGGAGCGACGTTTTGGGCCCGGGAACCGACAGCATCTGGGATTTCCACCGGCGCCGACTCTTTAAGAATTGGCGTGTTTTCTGGATCCGCCACCCGTAATAAAAACTGGCGACGCGAACCAGTCTCTTGAAAAGACTTCCCAGGGCCCCTCCCCGAGCCAGCGCTGAGAAAATCCGGGTGACTTTGATATCGCCTGCGGTGACTTGAGCGGAACGCCTGCGCAAACTTTCCCACAAGACTCCGAGCGGCTTAAGCCTCGGCATGAACATCGCAAAGGCACGACCATGAACTGGAAACCGGGTGAGCGTTTCCTTCCAGGTAAAATCATGCGAGTGTACAACTTCTGAGTCCGCGGCATAGGCGATCGCATGACCCGCCTCGAGCATTCTTTTGGCCCACTCCTGATCTTCCCCCAAAGGCAGCGCTTCGTTGAAAGGATGCTCCAGAAGAAGCTCTCTTCGGTAGGCCGCGCTTGAATCCGAGAAATGAGTATAGGGCCATGGATACCGGAGATATTTCTGCATCTCTCCGGGTAAAGTGAGACGGCGGACCGACGACTCGGCAGGAAAACTCGCAGCCAACTCCCGGATCTCAAGCCAATCAGTTGCCTCCGGACGGGGAACCTGCCGTCCGTAAGACCCCGCGATTGAACCGTCGCTCTTCAAGGGTGCGATCAGACGGTTGAGCCACCAGGGATTGGCGGGCACGGCATCCTGCGTCAGAAAAACAACATAGGCTCCGCTGGCGCGGCGAACCCCGCGATTGCGGGTTCCCGGATGACTAAAATCTTTCTTGGCGATCGCTTCCCACTGCAGAGGAAAAGACGCGGCGATTTCGCGGGTCCGGTCGCTGGAAGAAGAATCAATGACAATCACTTCGAATGGACCCACGTCCACTTGAGTGAAAATACCTTCAAGCACTTTGGACAAGGATGATTCGGCGTTGTACGTCGGTATAATGATAGAGATCATCCAGGCATCACGGTGATCGCCTGGTTCGGCCCCAGCGAAGAAACAATGAAGGACTCGCGCCGCGCCGCAGCCTGTGATCCAGCCATAAAATCCCGCCGCCCACAGCCGCCACGCCCGCCACGGATACGGAAAAATTCGCGCCCAGCATTCCCCAGGCCAAGAGGCCCACGCCGGTCCCGGCAATGCAAGCCGGCCAGAACAACCGGCTTTTCAAAAGGGTGCCTGAATTCTTAACCAGGTAGGAAGATAAAAACTGACGCCGGCTTCCTGAGGTCCCCAACAGCAATCCGCGGACAATTTTTCCGGGAGCATAGAGAAATGGTTTGGCCCTCTCGCCGATCAAATATCCCATGGAGTTCCGTGCGATAAACAATTCTCTTTCCAGCGCCCGGGCACGGAGAGCCTCCCGGTCCCAGGAGGTTTTCTGCGAATCGACCGTTTTCGATAAAGCCGCCGAACGGCGAGTTTCTTCCTGCAAATGTCCTGATAACTGCCGCGAGCGTTCGGCCTCTTCATTCAGCCGGCGGTCGCGAAGAGCGATCTCCTCGGCAGCGTGCCGCAGCTGACTGTCCAGCTCAGAAATCCGGTTCGCGCGCTGAGCCAGGGATTTCTGCGTCTCCTCGAGCTGGGCATCGCGGTCCGAGACAGTTGCCGACAAACTCCGCACCTGGGCGTCCCGGTCCGACAGAGTTGCCGACAGGCTGCGGTGCTGCTCCTCGAGGTTTTTTAGATGGGCGTCCCGGTCCGACAGAGTTGCCGACAGGCTGCGGTGCTGCTCCTCGAGGTTTTTTAGATGGGCGTCCCGGTCGGCGGAATGGCTTTCTAATTTCTCTATCCGCCCGTTTCGCTCCCGGAGCGCCCGGTCTTCCTGATCGCTTCTTTCCTGGGCAGCTGCCAGCTTGTGCGCCAGTGACACGCGAGCTCCCAGCGCATGAAAGAATGACCCGATCGTGCTCTCTGACTGGCTTGCGGCAGAAACAAAATGAAGAAAGGCCTCGTTGACTTTTTTACCGACGATCAATACCCCCAGGCCATGCCCGTGCTGGAACTCAAAACTGGGATAGTGCCCTTTGAGCTCGCTCCATAACTTCCACACCCCGAATTGCCGCTCACGAACGTTGGTATCATGCAGCAGCACCACGCCTTGCGAGCTCATCTTGGGAATCCAATTTTTGAAATCCTGCTTGGCGGCCTGGTAAGTGTGCGTCCCATCAATATGAAGCAGGTCAATCGATCGATCCGCAAAATGCGGCAAAGCGTCGTGAAAAGTCGTCTGGAGCAATTCCGAGAAACGCCCGTAGAGAGGATCATGATGAGCCCGCAACTCCTGCAGAACTTCAGGCCCATAATATCCAGCCTGGGGATCCCCCTTCCAATGATCGACCCCGTAGCACCGCGTCGGCAATCCGAGCGTGTCCACGGCCTGGCAAAAAACGCAGTAGGAATCCCCTTTGTGGGTTCCCAGCTCTACCAGAATGCGCGGTTTGAGCAATGCGACGGAAGCCAAAGCGAAGGGAACATGTTCGTGCCAACTTTCAATATCAGTCAGCCGCCGCGGCATGGCCAGGCAAAGAGGGTAATCCAAGGGATTGAAAGAAGCGTCTTTGCGGGTCTTCATATCAGACCTTTCAATAATGCAAAGACGAGCGCCCGCCTGCCATCTTGCCAGCGTCCGCGCAAACCGCGCCCCTTGGGTTTCCGGCCGATAAAAACGCAGTCGCACCAGGATTTGCTCTCATCGGCATACCCTTCGCCCGCCGCAGGAATGCTGACTTCCAGCAGATCCAGCCGCGCGAAGCGAGCCAGGGCAGAAAAGCCGTCAGGATAAAAACGCCAGCAGTCAACCGGATACCGATGTTCAAATCCAGCCGAGGGCGCAATCAGGCAGCACAAGCCCCCTTCTTTCAATATCCGGTGAATCTCGAGCATCGTCATCCAGAAATACTCGACATGCTCAAACGCCTGGCCGGAAACGACGACATCGATCGAGCCGGAAGGAATTTCTTTCCAGTGGTAAGGATCCCGGACCACAATATCCACGTTCTTCCCCGGCGACATATCCAAGCCAACGTAGCTCCAGGGTCCGCGAGCGAACAAATCCCGGTAGCTGCCATTGATGTCCTGGCTCCCGAAATCAAGAATCCGCAGCGGAGTCTGAGCCAAGGGCGAAAGATACCGTTGGCTGAAATCGCGCATTCTCTCCAGGGAGCTCTGATGCATGAAACTCCGTTAGGCAATATCCAGACGGATCGCCCGCATCGGGAGACCCACCAAGCCGCGGGTTGAATTTGACGAGCTCATCTCGAAGATGAGGGCGTCGAACATCCAATGATGCTGGGTGTGGCTCTCCAGGCTTCCATCTGCAATCGCCACATCAATCGAAAATTCGCCGGTGGACAATAGCGGCATGACGAATACAAATTCCGCAGTCACCGTATTTCCGGCACGTGCGGGCCTGGCCAGCCCTGGTGAGGCCGCGTAGGTATTCTCCCCGAACAAATGCTGGCCCAACCGGTCCTTGACGTAGAAGCCGATCACAGGTTGCGCCAAATCCTGTTCCACCCTGGCCGACACTGACAAAATCACTTCTTCTCCGCCGCGAAGAATCGCAACGGGAGCGCCGGAAGCCAGTCGAAGCCGGACATCGCTGATCTTGGCGCCGCCGCGGCCATAGGAATGTTTTTGGCCGTTGAAAGAGAAAACGGGAGCCGGGGGCGTCACCGGAACATCGCCGCCGGTCTGAATGGAAGCCAGATAGTTCTCGCAAACTTCCTTGGCCGGCCCCAGAGCTTTGACCTGTCCGCCTTCCAGCCATAAGGCCCTTTGGCATAAGTTCACCACCGACCCGATTTCATGGCTGACGAACAGAAGCGTTCCCTTTTGCTTGAATTCATTCATGAATCGCATGCATTTCTGCCGGAAAGCCGCATCGCCCACTCCCAATATCTCATCGATAATCAAGATGTCTGCGTCCACATGCGCCGCCACCGCGAAAGCCAGCCGCGCGTACATGCCGCTGGAATAGAACTTCATCGGCTGATGGATATAGTCGCCAATGTCGGCAAACGAGACGATGGCCTCGCTGCGGCGTTTGATCTCGGCATCCGAAAGCCCGAGAACCGAAGCGGCAATGTAGATATTCTCATGGCCGGTAAACTCGGCGTTGAAGCCCGCGCCCAACTCCAACAGGGGCACGACCCGGCCTGACACATGGAACTCACCCACGCTGGGCTGCAGCGTTCCTGACAAAATCTGCAAAAAGGTTGATTTTCCAGAGCCATTCCGGCCGATGATGCCGAGCGTCTCCCCCCGGGGCAGCACGAGACTCACATTGCGAATCGCCCAGAAAACCCGTCCGTAGGAACGATGACGTCCGAACAGGGTTTGCTTCAGGCGGTCTTCGGGGTGATCGAAAATTCTGTAGCATTTCCCCAGCCCGTTGGCCCGGATCGCCAGATCAGAGAACATCAGCAAATCCTTTTCGCGTCCTGCTGAACCACCAAAAAGACAACTGGGCCACCGCGCATGAAATAACAGTGTAAATCAGAAACCCGCCCCAGTCGGGAGACAGTCCCAGCAGAGCCACTCGCCGGGCCTGTTCAATCACGTACGTGATTGGATTCAGGAAGAGGAATCTTTGGAGGCTGCGGGGCAGAGCGCTCAACGGATAAAAAATAGGACTGAGAAACATGAGCGCCGCCGTCAAGAAACTGACGACGTGACGAAAATCTCTGATAAATACCCCGAGTGACGACAGCGCCCATTCCAAGCCGGCAATCAAGAAAAAGAAAGGAATCAAAACAACCGGAAGAAAAAGAATCGTCAACGCCGGCCCATGCAAGCGAAAGATGAGATAGAAGCCGAGCCACAGAAAGAATCCCACAGCCATGTTGAAGACAGCACTCACCAAAGCCACCCAGGATAGAATTTCCAGCGGGAACACCACTTTCTTAACGTAGGCGACGTTCTCCAGCAAAAGACTGGGAGCTCGGTTAATGCACTCGGCAAATAAATTAAAAATCACCAGCCCCATAAAAAAGTTCAAAACGAAATCACCCCGGCCGCCTCCCCCTTCCCAGCGGGGCTGGAACACGACGCTGAAAACAAAGGCATAGACCGCCAGCATCAAGAGCGGACTCAGGAACAGCCAAACAAAACCCAGGAGAGACCCTCTGTATTTAACCTCCAGGTCCCGGCGGGCCAGCCGGACAATGAGCTCCCGGTGCCGCCAGAAACTTTCAAACATGAAATGCCATCCGCCGCTGGCGACCCAGGCTCCAACCGCGCCGCGTGCCGCAAACAGAGATCAATCGATCCCAGGGAATGCGAACTCCGTCGCTGATTTTACGAAACCAGCTTCGTCCGGGATCGGCCCACACCCATCTCCAGGCCCGGCGAAGAAACCGCAGATCATTTTTCACATTCAAAACCTCTCCGGGAATCCAGTCCAAGGGCATGAATAAAGCAAAATTCAACCATTCTGATTGGCGTCGCCGGTAAAGCGCCCGCCAGGAATGATTATTCGAATGAGTCACGTAAGAAGACGGTTCATAAACGGCTTTCCAACCGCGCTCAAGCATCCGCTTGCACCATTCTTGATCCTCCGCCATGCTGAGCTGTTCATCAAAAGGATTTTCCAGAAGCAGATCGCGCCGGTAAGCCGCGCTGACGTTGGAAAAAAACATCATCCCGGCCATCTCGTCTGCCGAGACGGTCCCTCGAGAGGACATCTGGCGGACTTGCCGGCCCGAACCATAGAATTCCGGCACCAGCATTTCCTCCTCGACGGAACTCCATCCCTGGCGGCAAACTTGCCGTGAATAAACCCCCGCCACCCGTTCATCCTTAAAATCGCTGAGTAAATTTCTCAACCAGTGCGGGCTCCCCGGGGTTGCATCCTGCGTCAGATAGACGACATAGGATCCGCGGGCCAACTGCGCACCCCAGTTGCGTGTCTTTGAATGCGAAAACGCTCTGACGGGAATCCTTTCGGCACGCACCGGAAATGATTGAGCGATCTCCCAGGTTCGATCTACCGATGAAGAATCAATCACGATCACTTCAAAGGACTCGGCCATATCCTGTGAGAAAACCTGCTCAAGCACCTCTCTTAAGAAACGCTGCCCGTTGCGGGTCAAGATAACAATGGAAACCTCAGGAGGCCGCATTTCACACCCCCAGGCTGCTTATTCCTGAACTCAAAAGATACACCAGAGAATAGAACTTTCGCAGAGCCAAGTAACCGAATCTGACGCGGCCTCCCTGGCCAAGCCGTTGTTCATTCAGGCGCTGCCGGCGACCCAGGATCCAGCAGACCAGCGATCCGCCGGAGGAATTCATCAGGGCATGATAGGAAGCCACGTCGCGAGGCAGGATGGGCACCGTTTCTGCCTCGCCCAGCGCCCGGTCCAGGGACCGTACCAATTCATCGGGACTGTACGCCGAGGCGCGGTGGGTCGATGATGCGGCAAGCTTATTCCACAACGCCGCGTCCTGGCACAAACGGATTACGCAGGCAGCAAAATCGTCAACCCCTTCCGCCACCAGGGCCTCCTCTTCGTGCCGAAGATTGAAACCTTCGTTTCCGATCGCCGTGGTGACCACAGGCAGACCATAAGCAAATGCCCAGTTTATTTTAGTCTTCAATCCTGCCCCGAAAGTCATCGGGACGACCATCGCCAAAGCCGATGACAAATAAGGAGCCAGGTCGGGAACCTGTCCGGTCACGTGAATTCCGTTTCCCTCCATCGCCACCATGGCCGGAGGAGGATCGGCCCCCAGAATCCAGAATTCCAATTGCGGCAATGCCTGCCTGACTTTCGGCCATATGTTTCTGACAAACCAGTAAACAGAGTTCACGTTGGGACCTGAGCCGTAATAGCCCAGATAGACCAGGGCCGGACGCCGCTGCTCGCGGGATCCGGCCTTTGCCGGCGCCAGAACGTTACTGACCACGCAAACTCTGACGTTTGAATCCCATGCAGAAAAGATTTCCTTGTCAGCTTCAGAAATCGCCAGAACCATATCGGCCATGCGAAAAGCGGCCAACTCCCGGCACTTCCAGGCCCGGCAATCTTCCTGGCGACAATTCGCGTCCAATTCAGATTCCCGTTTTAGACGAACGCTGATCGGTTCCACTGAATCGATGACGATCGCAGGGCGGTCTTTTCTCCCGAACCAGGACTCGAGAATTGGCATGCAGGGATCGATCGGCGCAAATGACTCAAAAAATATAAGATCGACTCCTTCTTTGAGCGTGCGCTCCAAATGGGAAAGACCATCGAGCCATATCAAATCTCCATAGGCCCAATCTGAGAGATACCGCTCATGCGAGAGATCCTGCGAGTCATAAGGCTCGAGAGTCAGAAACCGAACATCATAGCGGGACGTGAGATACTTGAGAACATGCAGGAAGCGGAATTCACCACCGATACGGTCATGCCGGGGAAATGTCCAGGCCACAACCAAGACCTTCTTTTTACGCGTCTTCGGCAGAGTTGTCTCGTGCGGCCAGGAACGGAACAAACCTTCGAGGACCTGCGCCGACTGTTCAAAGGTAAAGTGATCCTTGACCCAGGCGGTTGCTTCAACCTCCATCTCCCGGAGCTTTCCGGGCTGACACAGCAACTCCGTCAGCGTCGCTGCCAGCATTTCGGGGGTATTCGGATGATAGGTTTGCCCTGTCCGGCCCTCCTCAATGGTCTCAGGGAGCCCGCCCGAACGCGACACCACCACAGGGCATCCGCAGGCCTGAGACTGCAAGGAAACAGTAGGAAAGGGATCGGGCCGCGCCAGAAGAGAAGGCACCACGCACAACTGTGCAGACCGGAAAGCCTGCGCTAGCGTGGGCGCATCCACAAGCCCGTGGAACACGATCCCGGTCTTGTCAGGATCCCAAAGCGCCGGATTATCCCGGGACTCCTCCAAACCCCACAGGCGGGCAGACCCGTAGACGTGAAGCTCCAAATCAGGGAATTCCTTTTTGACGAGGGGGAGCGCCTTCGACAAAAGCTGAAGGCCTTTCCACGGGATCAAAGCTCCGGCGAACATAAGCTGATGGGCCCGGCGCGGCACCCGCGCATCAGGATAGAACACCCCGGCATCATAACCCAGGCGAACGACAATCACTTTGTCTTCCGGAGCCCCCTCCTGCAGGAATCTTCTTCGCTGCGCCTCTGACACAGCAATGATCCCGTCCAAAAGCGAGAGCTCCGCCATTTGAAGCACGCCAAGAGCCAATAAGCTTTCATCGAAACCCAGAAGAAATAAACGGGGCTTCTGATTTTTCTCGATCCAGAATCGCAGCCGGGTGAAATTTGTCGCGCAGACAACATCGGAGTCGAACAAACCCCTGGAGGCGTCCGCTTCGCCCGCATTGGCGTAATGGATGCCGTCGTATAAACCTTCGGGGCAGGAGAGCTGGCCCCAAATCCGGACCTCGTGCCCCTGACGCGCGAGGCAACGGGCCAACCCAATTAGATTTCCCTCCGCACCCCCGGAAGGCACCCTGGGATCCAGAGGAGTGGGCTTATGAACAAAATGGATTTTCATGAAGCTTTGGAGGCGGGCAATTGGATCATCAGGTGGCGGGCCCGGTCAAAAATCCATGCTTCGATGCGGCTTCTCTGGCCGCGCTTCCCGATCATGCGATTATCCAGCTCAAGGTTCCAACCGCAATACCGGGCCCGCTCGCCCCTCCACGAGGCGATATCTTCTCGTTCCAGCACTGCGGTTGCGTGCCCGATCATATGGCGGCCGGGAGCATTCGTGAGGATAATCTCTGAAGCAGGCCGCCCGTTCAGAAGCGCCCAACCAAAAGCTTGCCTGCCCGACATTCCATCGAATGAGCCGTACTGAAAATCAGACGGAGAAACATAGGAGACATCTCCGGGCAGCGTAAAGGGCTTAAAGGTGCCGAGATTTTCAAGAGTGGGCGCCAGGAACCGGATCCTTTCTCCATCGACGATTCCATACATGAGCTTGGAGAGGCATGCCGGCGATGAGATCTGGTAGGTTTCCAGGCAAGCCTGTCCTTCTTTAAATTGCGCACTCTGAGCGCGCCAGGAATCCCATGAAACTAAATCGAAATAAGCTTGAGAAAGACAGATGCAAATCAGCATCACCTTCAGCAATTTCCTCTGCTCGGGACAGCAAAGATAAGCCAGATACGCACAGGCGATCCATCCCAGAAGTCCCGTGACCAGAAAACGTGAGTGCATCCCGGCATCTGAACCATATCCTACTCTCCCCACCGCCGTCATTGCTGCCGATGCCAAAACAAACAAAAGAACACACAACCATGGGCGCGCCGCGTCCGAAAAAGCCAATGCACGCAGAGAAGATTCTGATAACACGAAAATAATGGAGACCACAAGCGCTTCACCCACAACAAAAGCCAGTAACGGCACTGTGGGACACAAAGGACCCGCCAGAAATTTAAAGAAAAAGCTGAGAGCATCTGCCGGATGATACGCAGCAATCCAAATACTGGGATGGTAGGTGGGCTGGTCGTAATGATGAAAATAACACCACAGCGTTGCGCCAGTCACAGCGGACCAGATCCCCGATAAGACTTTCCATACTCGACGATTCGTCCTCCTTAAATAAATCAGCGGACTTACGGCAAACCATGACGAAAGTCCGTTGGCGTAAGAATAGGTCGCCATCAAACATAAAGCGGCCGCACCCAGCAAGCGCGGCCCGCTCAGCCGTTCGCCGCTTAACAAGAGAACCGCCCCCAAAAAACAGCCGCTACAAATATGGAAATGCATGGTAATCGGGTCTGACCAGCTGAACCACTGCGTCAGTGAAAATACGAGAACGCAGGCCAATAGCTGCAAAAGCTTCGCGTCCCCTGCCGCCCGATCCTTCATCGAACGAATCCCCAGTCTCCAGAGAAGAATAACGTTGATGGCGGCAAACACCAGCGGACAGAATTGCTCAACCTCAGGACTCCACGATCCGCGGAGGAGAATCATCATCAAGATCACGAGCTTGGTGGTGACAATCCGGCTCTCATTCCACTGCGCAAAAAGGAACGGCACGTCCAGGGCGCGCTGAGACAGCGTTCGGTTGATGATCGGCACCAGATCGATCTGCTCGGCCACGGGAACATGCACACGCAGCAAACAGAACGCCCAGACAAGCACCGCCGGAGGAAGCGCATACAACGCTCCCCACAAGAGCCGCGATAACCCCCCCTGATCGCGAGGAGGTCTTTGGCCCGGAGGCAAATCCTGACGTTCTCTATTCATCTCTTTTTTTATTAAAATCGGTTCACTGCCCAGTGATTGACATGGCCAGACGACCTTCTAAAAACCGGATGATTCCGAAAGGTGAGTTATCAAACAATGCCCGGAGATTTTATCATATGACGTCAGACGATCTCACGATCTCCGTTCCCTTCCTCTGTCCTATCAAGAGGGGATTGCCGAACCAGCCTGAGCGAGACCGCGTCCTGCCGGCTCCCCGGAACTTGTCTTGAAAATTGTCCAGACGTTTCGGACTCTTTATGCGTATTGCGCCATCCGACGGTCCGGATGGTTTGACCGTGATTTTTACCTCAATACCTATCCTGATATCAAAAGCAAATCGACCGATCCTTTGCTCCATTACCTGCGCTGGGGTGCCGGAGAAGGCCGAGATCCGCATCCCTTATTTTCCACAAAGTTCTATTTAAAAAATAACCCTGACGTCGCCCGGTCCGGCGCCAATCCATTTTTGCACTACCTCCGGTTCGGTATCAAAGAAGGGCGAGCTTCCGGCCCACAACTGGACCTCTCCTCTTTTCTTCACTCATGGAACAAGGAAGTTCCGGCTCCGCTGATCAGCCCCGAGGAGGCCTGGCTCTCCTGCAACTCGTGGAATAAGCATTCCGAAAGCCATTTGCGTGACCGATTGCGCAAAACCAAAAATTCCCTGCCGAAGATTTCCGTCATCATGCCCGTCTACAATGCGCCGCTCCCCTATTTGCAGCGGGCGATTGAGACCGTTCGCCAACAGGTTTATAAAAACTGGGAGCTCTGCATCGCCGACGATGCCAGCACCAGTCCCGATGTCATCTCTTACCTGCAAGGCTTGGTTGGAAAACCCCAGTTCAAACTCATCTTTCGCCCTGACAACGGGCACATCTGCCGTGCGACCAACAGCGCAGCCGGGCTCGCCACAGGCGACTTCCTTGTGTTCCTCGATCAAGACGATGAGCTAACGCCGGATGCCCTGGGAGAATTGGCATTGTACGCAGCCGGGCATCCCGAGACGGACATGATTTATCCTGATACCGATAAAATCGATGGAGCCGGCCGCCGCTACGATCTCAGCTTTAAACCTGACTGGTCGCCTGAACTTCTGCTGTCCTATATGTATTGCGGACAGTGGCTCTCAGTTCGCCGCACACTCTTTGAAAAAATCGGCGGAAGCCGGCCTGGATTTGAAGGCTCGCAGGATCATGACTTGGCTCTTCGCACGGGAGAGGTGGCGCGCCATGTCGGCCATATCCCCAAGATCCTCTACCATTGGCGCTGCCTGCCAGGCTCAACGGCACTTTCTGGGAATGAAAAGCCCTATAGCATCGAGGCAGGGCGCCGGGCCGTTCAGGAGGCACTTGAACGGCGAGGAAGCCGGGGACGGGCCATCCAGCCGGCATGGGCCGTTCAAGGCGCGAACTCTTTATTTATTCACGAATTCCCCGATGATGGTCCTTCAGTCACGATCATCATTCCGACAAAAGATAGAGTCGATTTGCTGGATCGCTGCCTGAAATCCCTGAACAGCACGACATATAAAAACTATTCCATTCTTGTTGTCGACAATGAAAGCCGGGAAGCGGGAACGCTTTCTTACCTGCGGACCCTTGAAAACAATGTGCTCAGGCTCCCTTCACCAGAAGGAAAATTCAACTTTTCCCATATCAACAACGAAGCAGCCAGGGCAGTCCAAAGCGACTTCATTCTCTTTCTCAATAATGACACCGAGGTTCTCGAACCGCGCTGGTTAAGTTCCATGATGGGGTATGCCCAACTCAAGGGCGTCGGTGCAGTGGGCGCTCTCTTGCACCTGGCCGACGGCCGTATTCAGCATGCAGGCGTTATTCACGGGCTTCATGAGGGACTCTGCGGACATGCTTTCAAACTCCTCCCAGGGAGCAACCGGGGATATCAATCCCATGCGGCCGTTGCGCGCAATTACTCTGCTGTCACGGCTGCCTGCCTCCTCACCCCGCGCTCGCTGTTCCTGGCGCTTCAGGGTTTCGATGAAAAAACTTTTGCCGTCGCCTACAACGATGCAGACTACTGCTATCGTCTCGGTGAAGCCGGACATAGAGTGGTCTATTGCCCGACGTCCCGTCTCACTCACAATGAAGGTGCCACGCGGGGCTTTGTGGACCATCCGGCCGAACCGGCCGCCTACAGGCAGCGGTATGGCCGCAAACGAGATCCTTACAATAATCCCAACCTTTCGCTGGAAAATGAACGGGCCACAATCAATGCGCGCCACGCCCTCGTGGGAAACCGCTCGGCACTTCGGGTCCTCTTTTTTACCCATAACCTCAATTGGGAAGGAGCTCCGAAGATTCAGCTTGAACTGGCGGCCACCTTGAAGCGTCAGAAAATCGTGGACCCCATCATATTCTCCCCCTGCGACGGGCCTCTGCGAAAAGATTATCAAGCCAACGGCATCCGCGTTCTGGTACACGGTTCGCCGCTCTTTCAGAAAACCACCGTCCCACATTATCAGAACTTGCTGTCGTCTCTAGGAAAAACCTTCAAAGATCATTCAATCGATATGGTCCACGCCAATACGCTCCAGACATTCTATGCCGTCGATGCCGCCCGTCTTTTCAATCTCCCGTCCATCTGGAGTATCCATGAGAGCGAGCCCTGGAAGCCCTATTTCTCTTCCATTCTAAGTCCTGAGATTGCAGAGCGAGCCTATCAATGCTTTTCTTTTCCCTACCGAATTATCTTTGCTGCGGAATCAACGCGGCGAGGCTACGCAGAACTCAATTCAAAATATAATTTTCAAACCATACGGACCATTCCTGAGCCCACCCTCATTGAGACAGGGAAACGGCGATGGCCTCGAGACAAGGCGCGCAAGCGCTTAGGGATCCCGGAGGGCGATCTCATGATTCTTCTTCTGGGAACTGTCTGCGAAAGGAAAGGTCAACATGATCTCCCCCAGGCACTGGCTCGCCTCAAACCCCATGAATACCAGAATGTGAAAATATTTATTGTCGGCGCCAGACAAACAACCTACAGTGATGAACTTAAAAAATTAGTCCGCGAGCTCCCCAAAGGCGCCGCCGAGCGCGTTCGAGTCATCGAAGAAACCCATGAGACGGCGCCTTTCTATCAGGCTGCTGATCTGTTTGTCTGCTGCTCCCGGGTAGAATGCTATCCACGCGTCACCCTCGAGGCCCTGGCTCACGGGCTTCCGATTATCTCGACCCCTGTGCAGGGACTCAGCGAACAGCTGAAAGAAGGTCTTCAAACCATCTTCTACCGGCCAGGGGACATTGAAGGCTTGGCCCAGGCACTCAAAGAACTCATCAGTAACACAGACAAGCGCCGGGCCTATTCCCTCGTGTCCAAGCCTTCCCTGCAAGCACTGCCCTCATTCAACGACATGATCAGCCAGTATTCAGAAGTCTTCCAGGAAGGCGCATTTTGTCTTCCGTGAAAACCACTGATCATGTGCCGGCTGACGTCCCCGCAAGACGACCCTAAATCCATCCGAGGCCTGCGTTGATAACATCAACGCCAATTGCTATTATGAGAACCTTCCTTTTGCGGGAAAGAAACTAATCAATGTCAAAATATCGCGTCGGTATCATCGGAGCCACAGGCGCCGTGGGCCTGGAAATGATTAAAACACTGGAAGAGAGTGATCTTCCGGTCGGTGAGCTGCGCCTGTATGCCAGTGAACGCTCCGCTGGTAAAAAACTATCTTTTAAGGGCCGATCCATCCAGGTGGAACCGGTCACTTCGGGAACCTGGAAAGATCTTCATCTGGCGCTTTTTTCAGCGGGATCCACCCTCTCACATGAGCTGGCTCCCAAGATTGCAGCCAACGGGACTTACGTCGTGGACAATTCAAGTGCCTGGCGTATGGAACCTAATATACCCCTGGTTGTTCCGGAAGTTAATCCAGATGAATTAAAGCCAGGAAGCTATATCATTGCAAATCCAAATTGCTCTACTATCCAAATGGTTGTGGCGCTTAAGCCAATTCACGATGCTGCAAAAATACAGCGTATTATCGTAGCGACTTATCAAGCTGCTTCCGGAGCCGGTGGAAAAGCCATGGAAGATCTCTCCGATCAAACCCGTGCTTGGTCCGACAACAAGGAAATTCCTAAATCAAAAAAGCTTCCCGCACAAATTGCTTTTAACGTTATTCCCCAAGTTGATGTCTTCCTGGACAATCTCTACACTAAGGAAGAGATGAAAATGGTTTCTGAGACCAAGAAAATATTCAATTCTCCTAGTATACGGGTTTCAGCCACATGCGCCAGAGTTCCTGTCTTTAGGGGGCATTCAGAGGCCATCTGGGTTGAGACTGAGAGAAAGCTGACTGCCGTTGATGCCAAGAAACTCCTCTCCAAAGCCTTGGGGGTCATTCTATTAGAAAACGATGGTAATGGAGATTCATATCCCATGCCTATTGAGGCTGCCGGTAAAGGTGATGTTTTTGTCGGGAGAGTTCGAGAGGATATCTCTTGCGAAAACGGCTTGTCTTTATGGGTTGTTTCCGATAATCTTCTAAAAGGCGCGGCGCTTAATGCTGTTCAAATCGCTCAAAAATTACATGAAAAGGGAATTCTAAAGTAGCATCTAAAGCTTATAATAACGTAAAAAGCCTAAGAATTCACTTCTTAGGCTTTTTTGGTAATTATCCCTTTCGCAAAAGACCCAAAAACCTGCCAATGTGATGGAAATAACGATTTAAACGTATTTACATGCTTACATTCCTCATTGATATTGGGAAAAACTTCCTCCGAGAGTCTTGGCTTTGGGGTATTCCAGCCGTCATTTCTTCCATTCTTTTTGAAAGAAAAGAGATCATGAGCTACTTCTGCTCAAATAAGAGGCTGATTAAATTTAATCGAAGAGGAATCTGGCTTCGCAATGGTCTCGTCGTCATGTTGATTTGGTTCTTTTGGTTCTTTATTTATTGTATTACAGAAACCTGTGTTCAACACATCGAGAGCGTGTCGAAAAACTTCTCCGACCGAACAGATCGGATGGTCGCTTCCCAAAGAGAATTTGAGATGATTCATCATTGGAGAATTTCAGACAAAAGCAGGGAAAGTGTGGATCATCATCGATAGCCCATATCTTGGAAAATAATCCTTGACACTACTGTAACTTTAAGTTACACTTAAGACATGAAAAAGAACATGCCCGGCATCCCTGAAAGTGCAATGACGGAAGAAAGCGCGAGAGCGTTTTTAGAATCTACCCTATGGCCCAATGGCCCTGTCTGTCCTCACTGTAAGAGCAGTGATGCCTATAAAATGACAGCGAAAGCCGAATCAAAAAGGCCGGGACGCAAAGGGCTTTATCGTTGTAATCCCTGCAAGCGTCAATTTACCGTTACCGTCGGTACGGTCTTTGAAGGTTCGCATATTCCCCTGCACAAATGGCTTATGGCGGTTCATTTCATGACGAGTTCTAAGAAGGGAATGTCGGCACATCAGCTCCACCGCACATTGGGCGTCACCTATAAATCCGCGTGGTTCATGGCGCATCGTCTACGCTATGCCATGACGCAGAAACCAATGAGAGAAAAACTTCAGGGTAAGGTGGAAGTTGACGAAACCTTCATCGGTGGCAAGAGGCGCATGTACGCTAAAAACTCCAACAAGACTATTGTTGTGGCCCTTGTCGAGAGAAACGGCGAAGCCAGGGCATTCGTAGCTCAAAATACAGGGTCTGGCGTTCTGAAAGGCATGATTCGAGATAACGTCCAGAAGGATTCGACCATCATCACGGATCAGTGGGGAGCTTACAGGGGCATTGGAAAGCATTTTGAAGGTGGTCACCATACCGTCAATCATGGAAAGCACGAATACGTGAGGGGCGATATTTACACCAACACAGTGGAGGGTTTCTTTTCTCTCTTAAAGCGCGGTATTATGGGAACGTTCCATCATATCAGCAGACAGCATACCGCAAGGTACTGCAACGAATTTGCGTTCCGTTGGAATACACGGAATGGATCAGATGCACAACGCGCTCTTACAGCATTGAAAGGAATCGAGGGCAAACGACTGGTTTACAGAATATAGGAGTTTTGTGAAGAAAAAGACAAAGAAGAAACCCCGACGGGATAAGCCGATAAGCTTCTTTCCGCTTGATTACAAAGAGGCGGTAAAGGCACTATTGCAGACAAAGCCACCACCCAAAGACCATGAAAAGAAGAAAAGCTAAGGCACCACCCCAAATCACCGTTGGGGGCAATATAGGCCAGATGGTTTGGGAGCGTTATATCCTTCCTTTGCTAAAGAAGGATTATTCGACGCGAGAAATAGCTGATATGCTAGGGGTGTCGGCTATGACGGTTTCGAGGTGGAGGAGCTACTTTTGAGGGTTAGGTTTTGCCAAAGGGATAATTGCCGCTTTTTTATTGGCTTCACGTGAAGCAATTTGTACTTTTAGCTGAATTAGGTGGTCTATCTAGCTTCACGTGAAGCAATTACGGGATGACTAATTTTTGCCCCACATGAATAACGTCTGGGTTACTTCCTATCAATTCCTTGTTGGCTAAGTATATCTTTCGCCAATTTGACCTGATTCCATACAACCGGATGGATATCGAAGGTAAGTCATCACCCTTAACTACTGTATAGAATTTTTCACCTGTGCTGCCGTTGCTATCGCTTTTCTCCTTCGTGGTCTTTTCCGGGACATCTTGCGCTAGAGTCTCCTGGCTCTTGCTTTCTACTGTATAAGAGCTTTCCTGATTATCATACTTAACATCGGTAAGCGGTTGAGAGACATCCTCTTCTCCAGAGGCTTTGACAGGCATTTCATGCCCCTCATTTTCTGCTTCGGATATAACGGCCTTCTGCTCAACAGGAGCAGATTTCTGCGCCTTCTTTACAGATATCACTTGGTCAAGAGGGGGAATTTCCAAAACCTGGCCCACGATCAGGACATCCGGTGTCTTACACCTCTCCCTATTAACTTCATATATTCTCTTCCATAATGATTTATCGCCATATAATTTGAAAGCTATGCTTGGAAGGGTATCGCCTCGTTTAATCGTATATTCACCCGGGATCCCGCTCTTTTGCTTGATATCAGGTAAAGTTAACTCCTGACCGGCATAAAGAGTGTAAGAATTCTTTAACTTGGATTGGTTTACCTGGTAGATTTGCCGCCAAAGACTTTTGTCTCCATAAATATGCACCGCAATAAGTTCCAATGTATCCCCAGACTTAACTTTGTAGGAGGTGGGACGGCTCTCAGTTGATTTCCATGGAACAATTAACTTCTGGCCTGAATAAAGAGTGTAAGGATTCTCAAGAATCCCTTTATTTGCCAGATAAAGAAGTTTATCTTGATCCTTATTCCCGTATATCTTTTGCGAAATTATCGCGAGTGTATCACCCTTCTTAACAACATACAGGAATGGATCATCTTTTGAGCTGCTCTTAAGATCGGGGAGCTGTAAATGCTTTTCATTCAACAAAACAGTCATTTCTTTTTCCAGCATGGTTGTATCCACATCTAATGGCTTATAGGTAGAAATAATATCTCTCAGAGCGCGGATTCTTTCGAAATCTGCGAGAGTCCCTTTGGCCACTTTCAACCGGTAAGAATCAACAGCTTCCTGATAATCCTTCTGGGGGCGCCACTGAGTCGAGGCGTCATCCCATTTCCATGCATGCGCTGGAGATACGGAACTCAAGCAGAACAAGATAAGTAAGGCGTTAGATGCTCTCATTTTAATATTCGACTCTATAGATATAGTCGATTTTCATTTTAGTGCTTTTCCTTTTCGATCAGAAGGCGCTCTTTTTCAAGAGAGCTGACATCCAATCCGACCGGTTTATACTTCATCAGGATTCTATCAAGCATTCTCTGCCGTTCCTCTACACTGGCTCCGCGGCGAACCAGTGTCTCATAGAAACCAAGGGACAGATCAAAGTCACTCTTGGCTTTTTTGACTTCCGTATCTAATGCGATCGCTTCCTGATTAATGGCCGTCATATCCAGGCTGGTCCCCTTGAAGCGCTGTTGGATATCCTTGATGGTATCCAATCTCTCGACTGAAGTCGCACCCGCGCGGCGCGTCTGAATATAATGGTCAACTGACGTTGAATATTCCTGAAGCTGCTGTCTCTCTCGCGCAGTTCTGGGAACATCCATGCCCATGGCCTTCTTCACTTCGAGAAGAGCTTTCTCGAGATCCGTCTCAGATTTTTTCTTCTCCTCGGGCATCTCTTCTCTGGCAGGTGCGGCAGGAGCTGGCTGAGTCAGCTTTTCAATCTCAGATTTCATTCGGTCGCGATCGTTCTGAGCTTCGATGGCGCGCATCTCAGCCTCTAAGCGCTTCTGGCGTTCTGTCTGAAGCTCAACCTCGACAGGGTCGCGAGCCGGCTGTCCAAATCTCATGGTCAAGGACAGCTGCTGGTTGCCCAGGGTGCCCTTAACTCCCTGAAGAGGATAATTCATGGCGTAATCCAATTGCAAGCCCGAAAACTTGTAGGACGCGCCCATGGATCCGACCGAGTAATCCCTGGAGCCGACGGCCAGACCAGCCCGCAATCCAATTGCGTTCAGCCATTTTTCACCACCGACAGAAAACCGATAGTTCGTATCGATAGAATTATATTCACCCATCTCCACCCCGACTGAGGAAGTGCGTGTTTTTCGTGCCAGACCCAGCGCATAATAACTCGGCGCCGGATCGCTGTCATTGCCAATCGCCATATTGGGGGCATTAAGATTGCGAACCACCGCCCCCAATGCGTAATTGTCAGTGAGCTTATATTGCGTCCCGATATCAAAAGCTGCGGCCGACTTTGAATTTCCGTTGGCGAAGAGAGGATCGACCTGGCCCAGGGAAAGACCCGTCTGGGAATTAATGGCATTGCCGGTAAACTGATCGGAACCAATAGTTTTCTTAAGAAGCTTCACAGACCCACCCACATTCCACCTGTCTTTTATGGAGTAGGCATAGGAGAGTCCGAATGTTTCTTCCTTATATAAGCCTGTCAGATTCAGGGAGATATAATCGAGGCCGATGGCCCCTAAACGTCCCTGTTTTCCCAAGGGTTGGCCATAACCAAAAAACGCGCGGGCAATTTCTGAATTGTCCGACAAACCAACATACAACCGCGAATAAAACGTCCCCAGTTCAGGCCGGGAGAGTTGCACGAGGCCTGCGGGATTGTAATACGTTGAATAAACGTCGTCGGCAACCGCCGTGAAAGCTTCGCCCATCCCTGAGGCCCGGGCGCTCACAGCCAACGGCTCAAAGGAAGCGAAGGATTGCCCCACCAGCATGAGAAGACAGAGCCCTAGCGTGAAGGTGCTGCGCAGAACACTCTCAGACTTCCCGACGTAAGACTCAATGAGTCTTCTTCGGCTGCTGAGAAATACTTTAATAGTGTTCATGCGACTCGCCTCCTTGATTTGTTGACTGACAATAAGCTGACCACTCGCTTGCGGCATGGAAAAACAGCCTGCACTCCACGGAATGCCCGCGTTGAGCGTATAACCCCGCGCTGTTTTTCCATTTCTGTTCATCGGGCCACTACCACCGTTCCGGTCAATCGTGCGGAGCCCAGAATAATCTGATAAAGATAAATTCCCGACGGAACCACGCGGCCGTCTGAGTCTTTTCCATCCCATGTCATCTTTGAATCATCAGTTCCGAACACGCCCATCGCAGCCACTTTGGCCCCCGACAAGTCATACACATCCCCGGAGATGGGAACGCCCGAGAGAGACTGGTCAAAGTTAAAGAAGGCCACGTCATTTTTTCCGTCTCCATTGGGCGTAATGATTCGCGGGGTCACCGATAACAAATTGATCGCCCCCAGCTGCTCAGAAGCGCGTATGGTGGGAGTCAACGACATCAAGCCTCCCAGAATGAGCAGACCCAGAAGAAACCGTCCGATCCGATTCACACCCTCTCGCATACGACCTCCTCGATTCTCGAAACAACAAATAACATTCTCTTTCGAGAGACCGTCACTCTTATTGCATTTAACCGATTAGCGTGCAACAACCACTGATCCACTGATGCGACTCCCTTGAATCATGATTTGATAAATGTAAATGCCAGACCGAACCGTTCGTCCGCTGTTGTCTTTTCCGTCCCACATCAGCGTCGTGCTGGGATCCGGTCCCGGTTTGAGGTCGGCCACCTTGGCGCCAGTGACATCAAACACTTCGCCCTGGATATCAAGTCCTGTCAGAGTGCTTTCGCCAAATTGGAAGATGGCCACATCATTGAATCCGTCGCCGTTGGGCGTAATGATTCTCGGGTACACCTGAACCAGCGTCACGTCTCCCAGACGCTCCGAGTCGCGGATCTCGAATTGTCCGATGCGTCCGGTGCTGTAGGTAACGTCGTTGTTGACGATGTCGACATTGCCTCCCACCTTAATCCAGGTGCTGCCGTTAAACCAGAAGATGGTCAATTCCCTCTGCGCCTTCGATGCGTCAACGACAGGGGAGAATGCGTTCTTAAAGCTCGGGCTCGTTTTAATGACCGATCCCGACTGAACCTGGAATCCGAGGTGCACCAAGCTGTTCGGGAAGACGACAGGCGACACTTGTTTAAGATCGTTTGTTCGGTAGAGCCTATAATCAGCCGCCGTCACGACGTTCTGACCTGCCGTCGACGCATCCTGAACAGTCGCCCTCAAGAGCCAATCGCTGTCAGTGTTATTTTCCTCAAAGGTTAAGGCTTGGTTCCCCGCCGGGGTCATGAGATAAGTGGCCGCGACTTGATCGTCTGATGGCGGCAAGTAGGTATTATCAGAGGTGCGATAAATCATGGATGACCAACGTGACTGCAAGCTGATGACCGGCTTGCGGGAACGAACCGCTATGTAATAAGGGGTGCCATTGGTCACGTTGACGACATAGGACGTGTTCGATGTCGTGACTGTCGGCGACCAGTCGGTCGCATCCGAGAGCACGGCCGGGTCATTCGACACATTCACCAGGTAGTCCACCTGCTCGCCGGCTGCCAATGAAGTGCCGTCTTCGTTTTTCGTAACGGGGTGCCAGGTCAATGCCACAGATGTCCCGTTGTTTTGAAGCGTGGCGGTGAGGGCCCCCGGAGGCGCCGGCCTGATGTTGGTCGAGTTGCCTGCGGAGGTTTGGGCCGATACGGTAATGTCGAAGGCCGTCGGAATCAAGTTTCCGTTAAGCGCCTGAACGTGGATAAAGTAGGTTTTGTTGGGCATCAGGCCCGAGAGCGTAATGCCGGTGGCTGTTGTGGTGGCGGTCGCAACACCCAGGGTGAATGCGTTATCGAACGCAGAAACAACCTGATAGGTCGGCGTTCCAAGGTTGGAGTTGGAATTCCACTGCAACTGGATCGTCGTGGCCGTCACGGCGACAACCGATGTTCCTGTCGGCGGGTTGGCCAGTGAGAACACCTTAACGGCTGGGTTCGAATTAGTCACTCCCACTCCGTTGACTGCCTGAACTTGAACGTTGCGGTAGTCGTTGGCCCCGACGGTGAAGATATAGAACGTGGTCGACGGAGCCAACCCTGCCACCAACAACGTATTGTTATCCGCGTTAACCAAATTGAAGCTGGTGATGGATGGCGGCGTCGTGTCATTCCAGGCAATCTGTATCTGGCTGTTGGACAAGGCCAATGTGGCTGTCGAAATAATGACCGGCTGGTTCGGCAGCGAGCTCGCATTCGGCACTGCGGTCAGAACCGCTGTCGAACTGCTCAGGGAAATGGTGTCAAAGGTTTGCACGATGTAGTAGTACGTCGTGCCGTTGGTGACCGCATTATCAACGTAATCGGTCGTGGACTGCGTCAGAATATCAGTCAACGTGGTGCTTGGCGGAGTGTTGGTCGACTTCAATATCCGGTACTTGCCGAAATCGCAGATATTGGTCGGTGTCCAAGACAAATGCACCAATGTGTCGCCGGTCAATGCCGTGAGGTTGGTCACGGCCGGCGGTCCCATATTTAATGGGGCTGTGAAATTGTTTTGGTTTCTGGTCGCTGTGCGTGCCCAGTTGTCGGTCTGCGAAGAAGCATTCTTCGCCTCAATCGCCCAAGCGTAAGTGTTGGTAGGGCACAATCCGGTGATGACTTCGTTGCGCACGCTTCCGGCAGGACCCGGCGTGATCACCCGGTCTGTATACGGGGTGGCGGCATTAAAGGCGGCATTATCGGCGATATTGCCCGCGATGCTGTAGCGGATGATGTACTGCTGGGCTGTTCCTGCAAAGCTCGTCGCCCCCGGCTCCGTCCACGTCAAGGTGATCGATCCTGTCTCGGTACCGGCGGCGGTCGCCGTCAAATCGGTGATGTCAGCAGGAGGACCGGAAACCTGCATGGTCACGCCGATCGTGGCGCCCGTGTCCGCATGGGCCTCTTTCAAGAGGAGCCCAGCCGGCACGAAGGACTGCTGGAAAATCAAAAGGTATGCCAAGGCCACCCGCACAGGCATGCGGAGGGCGCTTCTGCAGAAACCCTTTATTTTATCCAGCTTTTTCAGTATCACTGTTCTCCATTCTTTGGGCGCTCAAACATCCGCGCCCGGATTGTCAGTTCTCCGTCTTAACCACCAAACGCAGGTAAATAATCATCGGCACTTCCTGTTCCAGAACTTCCGTCCTGACTGTGTAGAAGAAGGCTTTGCCGCGGTATTCCGGCTTGTTGGGAATCGTCAGAAACAAGGGGACTAACGCAAGGCTGTTTCCGGGGATCTTGAAGACGCCTTTGTTCGATACTTCGAAAACACTGTCGCGCGGTCCAACTTGAGTCTCCGCAGGAATCGGAAATCCCGACTCGGTCGCAGCCACTGGGTGCGAGAAGAAAGTGAGCTGTTCGTCGTTGGGGTTAACGATCTTGAACTTGACGTTTTTCTCCTTGGTCAGATCGACTTTCTTGCCCAGGGGGAAATGCTCAAGCAGGGTTTCATAGGGCGACACGTCGAAGGTAATGTCTTTGTACTTGGGCTGACTCAGCTTCTTTCTGAGCTCTTCACCGGTTCTGGGAAGGCTGGATATATCCAGGAGAAGCTTGCTCCGCAAACCGACTTGCACGCCTCCCTGGCCTTCCGAGCGGCTCACCACGATCACCATGTATTTGTGGCCCATCAAGGCCGCGTCATTCGGGATCGAGATGGTGAGGTTTGTTCTGGCCACCTGGCTGGGACCCACGCTGATGCGCGTCTTCTCAAGAGTCAGCCAATGGGTGTCAGGAATGGGTTCGCTGCCCAGGGCGAGATCTTCTTTGAGAGGCTTGTCGATACCAAACACAACTGCCAACGGCTCATCGCTTGTGTTGGTCACCTCAAACGGCTTGTTGATCAGGTCTTTGAGTGAGTAGCTTCCTCCGACCGACAAGCCGCTGATCTTCACTTCCCCGAACGATGTACGCAGCCCATACGCCTGAACCTGCGAGGGCAGAGCCCAGAACGCCAGAAGAATCAGACACAGCCAGACCTTTGCCATCGTGATCACCTCGTTAGTTTCATTAACAGCGCGCCCGTTAATAGAGCGCAACAATGACCGGTTAACTTGCGCGTGAGTGCCAATGGACTTCGGCCATCCAAGTCCCTTTCGCAGATTTCCTGCGACGCACCCTCCGAGGAAGTCCACGAATCGCACGTAAGCTCTCCGGCGATTTCGCGCCTTCCCCGGACTGGACAAGACCTGGCCAGAGTGCCAGCGTCTCAACCCGACTTGATCGTTCATGTGGATCTCCTTGTCCAAGTTTCTTGTCTCTTTAGCTGGCCGTCGCGAACACATACACCGTCGAGGTTTCGACGTTGGTGGTGGTCACCTGCGTCGGCATCACCATCTCGAACCACAAGCCCAGGGCCACGGCATTGCTCACCTGGAAGCAGTTGTAGCTCGTGCTTCCGGCAAACTGCGAGCTGGAGCAGGCGGTCGATGTGGTGGTCAAGTTGTGCGGAGCGCCAGTGAAGTCGCCAGCCGGCTGCGACCCGCTGAACGTTGCGGCCAGGATGAACTGGTTTACTCCCGAAGCGCCGGCGAGTGTCCAGTCCGTGGTGTTCGCAGCGGAAAGGCTGTAGGTTTCACGCAAGCCTCCTGAGTCATTTTTCACCGAGATGGAGTTGCTCGCAATCTGGCCGACGCCTGCCGCCAACGACCCGAAGGCGTAGCTCGTATTGGCTCCATAGGTCCCGACTGTGCCGCCCGCGGTGACTGAGGCAACGGCCACTGACACCTGAGCATTGATTTGAACCGTCACGTTGACGGTCGCCGGGTTGGCGGTAAACGCCCACGCAGGGTAAGCGCCGAGGAACAATCCTCCCGCCACCAGAAGTCCAACGACTAGTTTTTTTACGTTCATCGTGATCACCTCGTTAGTTTCATTAACAGCGCGCCCGTTAATAGAGCGCACGTTTACTGTATTAACAGCGTTATTCGTTCTCCTGAACATTCTTCCTAAACGCGTTTTCATTTTCGTCCTCCCTTTCGACAAAACTAGAATCAGCTGTAGACTTTGTTTTCTTGGCGTAAAAAAACCCATCAGCCAACCGTACGTCGGGAAAGCTAACGGGCTAATCCATGATCAATGCAGCCATGAACGTCTTGCGCAGATAAAGAACTGAGGATTGCGAATGAACCATTAAGATCTCTCTCATGATTAATCCTCCCTGGTCAGCGCATCAACGTCCCTCTTCTACGAACTAATTAGATTCTTTAGCTGGCCGTCGCGAACACATACACCGTCGAGGTTTCGACGTTGGTGGTGGTCACCTGCGTCGGCATCACCATCTCGAACCACAAGCCCAGGGCCACGGCATTGCTCACCTGGAAGCAGTTGTAGCTCGTGCTTCCGGCAAACTGCGAGCTGGAGCAGGCGGTCGATGTGGTGGTCAAGTTGTGCGGAGCGCCAGTGAAGTCGCCAGCCGGCTGCGACCCGCTGAACGTTGCGGCCAGGATGAACTGGTTTACTCCCGAAGCGCCGGCGAGTGTCCAGTCCGTGGTGTTCGCAGCGGAAAGGCTGTAGGTTTCACGCAAGCCTCCTGAGTCATTTTTCACCGAGATGGAGTTGCTCGCAATCTGGCCGACGCCTGCCGCCAACGACCCGAAGGCGTAGCTCGTATTGGCTCCATAGGTCCCGACTGTGCCGCCCGCGGTGACTGAGGCAACGGCCACTGACACCTGAGCATTGATTTGAACCGTCACGTTGACGGTCGCCGGGTTGGCGGTAAACGCCCACGCAGGGTAAGCGCCGAGGAACAATCCTCCCGCCACCAGAAGTCCAACGACTAGTTTTTT
>Ga0206815_1080_pt1 | contig 27231 bp, 23 predicted proteins | sample Alteio_BWOrgCont_91_FD_152864 | JGI IMG/M metagenome (GOLD analysis project Ga0206815, IMG submission 152864) | Enriched cells from forest soil in Barre Woods Harvard Forest LTER site, Petersham, Massachusetts, United States -... | ecosystem: Environmental > Terrestrial > Soil > Temperate forest >...
TCGAACTTACCTCCACCTGCTGCGCAACCGTGCCGATCTTCAGCTCCGCATCCACACGCGCTTCCTGGGCAACATTCAGAACGATGCTAGTGAATTTGCTCGGCTCAAACCCCTTGGCACTCACCGTCACCGTGTAATTTGCCGGAGCAAGTTGGACCACGACATAATCGCCACTGCTATTCGTTGTGGCTGTATGTGTTACACCCGTGCCATTGTTTTCAACCGAAACGACCGCATCGGCGACGACCGAACCCGCGCCGTCGCGCACGGTCCCGCGCAGCGTAGCTGAGATGTTCTGCGACCAGGCTAAGGTCGCGCCCACCGGCGTAAAGGATGCGATCAAAGCTAAGATAACAACCAGAACTTTTCTATTCATGACCAGACTTCCCTTTCTCGTTGGCACTCCTGCAAAGGCGAGTGGTGCTGTGTTGTCTCGATAACTCGTGTTGCCGGCTCATCTCTTGTCAGGCCGGCTTCCACGATTATCGGAGTTTTGTTCACGCTCAAATCTGCGAGGATGAAACTGGCCGCGGACAACAGGAACAATTTGCCGCACGGCCACAACACGAGCTACATCGCGTTTCGCGAATGCGAAGCGTAAGGCTAAAGTCACTAGTCAGCTCAACTGGTGTATTCATTTCTGCGTGCTCTTCAAGAGAGTTTCGGATGCTTGCGCACCAGCGGTTGTTTGAGTAGGTGTTGCAGGTAATTTCGTAACAGGTGCATCCGCCGTCGGCGCGTTCTTGGCAACCACTGCCGGCTTGTCCTCTTTGGTCGGCACCACGCACTCGTTCGATCTGCAGTTGTGCGAGTTGATCGACCCCATCTGTTCCAACAGCGCCACGGTATCGGGATGAACGACAGCGTGCTCGAAGAGTCCATTGGCAAGATCGGCCACCGAGTCGCCGTCCTTCGTTTTTGCGTGCACATCAGCGCCTTTGGCAATCAGGTAGCTGACCATCTCGTTGTCTCCACGGAAGGCTGCGCCATGCAGTGCCGAGTAACCCTTCGCATCCCTGGCATTCACCGGAGCTCCGTGATCGAGGCAGAACTTCACTGCGTCCAACCTTGAGTAGGGCGCATTCTGGGTCCAGTACGCAGCCCAACCGATGCCGGCCGCAGCCATCAACGAGGTGTCGCCACTCTTAGTCGCAAGGTTGGGGTTGGCTCCGTGCTCCACAAGCAATTTCATAGCGGCCAGGTCGCCTGCCATCGCCGCGCGCAGAAAGGCTGTTGCACCTTCCACATCGAACCAGGTCTCGTCGTTTGCGAAGGTCCGAAACCAGAGCTTCTTGTTGATCGAAGCATTCGGATCCGCACCATGAGCCAGCAAAGCTGAAACCAGATCGAGGTAACCGACATGCTCATTGGCCACGATCGGCTGCGCATACCAGGTGTGGGGCGCCCACTGCACGTCGATCGCTGCATAGAGCGCAGTGGCGCCATCCGTGGTGGCGAGCCTTGGATCGGCGCCGTGATCGAGCAGCATTTTGGCCAGGTCGTAGTGTCCGCTGATCACGGCCAATATCAGCGGCGTGGCATGATCCGTATCGCTTGTCTGGTTCACGTCGCCGCCCGCATCGAGAAGAGCATTGACAGCATGGATCTGTCCGTCGCGCGTGGCCACCAGCAGTGCGGTCAGGCCACCGGACTGCGTTGCTCCAAACACCCGCTTCTTACGATCGGCAGCCGTAAAACCGTAAGCGTCCTTTACCTTGTCATCGGGTTTCGCTGCCGGAGTCTTGGCATCTTCGGGGCCTTTCGCTTCGGGAGCGCTCACAGCAGGTTGCGCAGATTGCCCCGCCGCCGGTTGCCCGGTTTTGTCGCCGTCTTTCGCTGTCTTCTTGCCATCCAGAAGCTCGCCGTCCGGGCCGACAGTCACGCGCTCAAGCTTGCTTACCGGTGTCTTGACCTTGGCATCGGCGCCCCTGCTCAGAAGCAGCCGAATGACTTCAGCGCGGTCATGCGAAGCGGCAAAGAACAGTGCCGTATCACCATTGGTCTCTTCTCGCGCATTCACATCGGCCCCGTGAGCAAGAAGTGTTGCGACCGCGCCGGCGCTCCCGGAGGCCGAAGCAATCATCAGCGGGGTTGTTCCAGATTCATTGAGCGCGTCGACTTGCGCTCCGGCCTTTAGCAATGCCCCGATCAGCGCCTCATCTCCGGTCTCCGCCGCCATGTGTAGCGGTGTCAATCGTCGAAGCCGCGTGCGCGCATTTGGCTTTGCTCCCGCGCCGATCAGCAACTTTGCCAACGCAAGGTCGTCGTTGTATGCGGCCCAATGAAGCGCAGTGGTCCCGTCGCCCTGCTCTCCATCCGGGGAGACATGCTTCTTCAGAAGCGCAGCCGCCTCACCCAGATCGTCGGATTCGGCGGCACGCACCAGCGCGAGCTTCTGCTTGCTCACCTCGTTTGCCAAGCTTGCGGAATGCGCCGTGACTGCGATGCGCGGCACATGTGCCTTCGCCGCTTCTGCCGGCGAGATAGTGCCAGCAAACGCAGCCGATGCGACCGCAAAGACTGAGCTGAGCATTGCGAATTGTCTCCGGTTCATGATGACCTTATCCTCCCTGCTTCCGTGTAGTGTGTCTCAAATTGCAAGTTCGCCCGTGCTGTCGCCAATTGCGGGCAGCTCTACGCCCAGCCTTCGCAGCAGTGTCAGATACGCATTGGCAGTAGGTGTTCCTTCTGCCGTCTTCAAATGAAAATTGCCCTTGAACGCTCCGTTGCCGTGCCCCGCCAGCAGCAACGGAACGCGTTTATGGTTGTGCACGTTCGAGTCGCCCATCGGGCTTCCGTACATCACCACCGTGTGATCCAACAGGTTGCCATCGCCATCAGGCGTGTCCTTCAGTTTGTCGAGGAAGTAGGCAAGCAGCGACACGTGATAGCGATTGATCTTGGCGTAATCGGCAATCTTGGATGGGCTTTCGCCGTGGTGCGAGGCCGAGTGAAACGGCGTCGTAACTCCGGCCAGCGGGAAGACGCGCTGGCTTACATCGCGGCTCAGCTTGAATGCCGATACACGCGTCACATCGGTCATGAACGCCAGGGCCTGCAGGTCGAACATCAACTTCACATGCTCGTCATAGGACTCCGGAATGCCGAGAGGAGCGGTGGGTAGCGATGCCTGCCCGGACTTTGCGTTATATCGTTCTACGTTCTGAATGCGGCGCTCAAGCTCGCGCACGTCGGTCAGGTACTGGTCCAGGCGCGCTTGGTCTGTCGAGGCAAGGCCGGATTGCAGCCGCGCGATATCTCCAACAATTCCATCCAGAATGCTGCGATCCAGCAGGCGGCGCGCAAGCCGCTCTTCCGCTGTGGCTCCGTCGCCAAACAGGCGTTCAAAGGCCACGCGCGGGTCGCGCGTCATCGGCAGCGGCTCCGTGGCAGAAGCCCAGCTGATGGTGTCCGAATACACGCATGCGTAGCCGTAGGCGCAAGCTCCTGTTGAATCGACGTCTTCAATGCACAGCTGGAGCGAAGGCAACGGACTGTCCTGTCCGAATTGCTTTGCGTAGATCTGATCGATTGAAATTCCCGCATGAATATCTGAGCCTTCGGTCATCCTGGGGTGCGACGCGGTCAGGTATGCAGCGCTGGAGCGGAAGTGATCGCCGCCCTGCTCGTTCGCCGTGTACGCTCCGGCTGCATTGAGATCGGTGCCGGTAACAACCGTCAGGTAGTCCCGCAGTTTTGAGAGCGGCTCAAGCGTCTGCGTAAACTCGAAGTCCGCACCTTCTTTTGCTGGCGACCAATAGTGCTTGCCAGTGCCATCCGTTGTGCTGCCTGCGGCGCCATGGACGATCTCAAGGCATGCCAGGCGCGTCTTGTTCGCAGCGGCCGACACGCCCAACGGCGCGAAGGCGGGCGTCATCGCTTCAAGCAATGGAAGGGCAAGGACAGTTCCCATTCCTCGCAACACAGCACGTCGAGACAGATGCTTTTGGGTTACAAACACTGGATGGCCTCCTGCGGCGGCTCAGCTTGCGGAAAATTGACTTTGAGAACGAATCTTTGCGAGTGGAATAGAGCGATCGCGAGCGGCAAGAGGTGAGAAAGGCTGCTCCCACACGCTTCAGCATGCGGCGATTGCGTGGCTCATGCCGATCGGGTCCGACAAGCGCAGTGCGATCAGCAGCAACAGCCATGCGGCGTGGGCAAGGAATCATGTATACGAATGGTCGCTAAACTAAGGCCGCCCATCATCGTGAACCTCCAGCGATCGGCGCAGCGCACCGCTTCAAGAGCATGTTCAGCCGATTGGGACTGCCGGCATCAGCCTTCAAGGTCGAGCCGGCAGGCTTCGCTGTGTGCGGCAACTGCGGCGTTGCAGAAACGCTGCGCTCGGTAAATGCTGGGCTCTCGACAATACCCAGCACGTACTCGGAGAACCGGTCACCGTGCTTCTCGGCACGAGCGACGATGGCGCGTACCTCTGGCAGGTCACGATAATTGGGGATGCGGCCTATGCCGTAGGTGTAAAGATTCTCGGCAAACGAGCGCAGGAATGCTTCCTTGTACTTGAGGATGCCATTGCGCAAGTCAGCCGGGTTGTTCAGCGGTGTCCCGTCGAAGAGCCTTCCCGATGCCTCGATCTTGACGCCATCATCCGTGCTGCGCCACGATCCCGTGGGATCGTAATTCTCCAGTGCGAAGCCGATCGGGTCAATGACCTTGTGGCAGCTGGCGCACGCCGGATTTTGCCGATGAGCTTCCATGCGCTGACGAACGCTGTGCGGACTCACATCCTCTCCAGCCTCCACCAGCGCGGGGACGTTCGGCGGCGGCGCCGGCGGCGGGCTGCCAAGTAGCACCTGCATCACCCACTTGCCGCGGGCCACCGGCGATGTGCGATTCGCCGTGGAAGTCAGCGTAAGAATGCTTGCCTGGCCAAGCAGACCAAGGCGATTGTCGTCCGTAATCGCTACGCGGCGGAAACGCGTTCCAAGCACATCGGGAATACCGTAGTGATGCGCCAGCCGCTCATCGACAAAGGTATAGTTGGCCGTCATCAGCGTGAGAACATCGCGGTCATTGCGCGCAACATCGCCGAACAGCAGTTCCGTTTCCCGCTTCATCGATTCAGCGAGATTGTTGTCGAAGTTAGGGAACTTATAAGGGTCTGGAAGCACGTCGTCCAGGTTCTTTAAATTGAGCCACTGCGCGGCAAAGTTGGTCGAGAGAGTTTGTGAGCGGCGATCTGTGAGCATGCGCTTCACTTCCCGCTCCAACACTTGCCTTTGGTGCAGTTCGCCGGCAGCCGCCACGCGCAACAGTTGCTCATCCGGCGGCCCGCTCCACAAGAAATAAGAGAGACGCGACGCAAGTTCCAGATCTCCAATGCGGTAGTTGATCCCCGGTCGCGCCTGTGCCGGAGCCGCCTCGAATCGAAAGATGAACTGAGGATTGGCGAGAATCGATTCCAGGGCCGCGCGAATCCCCTCGTCGAAGCTGGCTCCCGCCGCACGGCGCTCGCGATAGTAGCGCAACGCCTCGTCCACATCCACAGCAGCGGCGGGCTTGCGATACGCGCGGCGAACAAGGTTGGCAAGAATGCGTCGCGCCGCTGCGGGTTCGTCGGCGGGACGCTCAGGATAGACGAGGAAAACCTTGTCGCGGCTCGCCGTCTCCGACACTCCAGTCACATGCGTTGGGCCAACAATCGTCAGTCCACGCAGGTGAGGCAGCGTCGTCAACCCAGGGAGATTGGCGACATTCACGTCCAGCAGGCTCTGTTCATAAGGCTGAACTTCATCCTGCACCGGCCCGTCGAACCGGTTGATGAATGCCGCCGAAACAAGTTGCTGTCCAGCTTTAATCTGAATCGGTGGAGTTCGCACATCGTCGGTATCTTTGTACTTGGGATTCACGTCCACCAACGCCACAAGTTCCCCGTTGACAGCAATCTCCAGTTGCTGCCCCTTGGCCTGGTTTTGCCCGAACAGATAGCCCTGCTGATGGGTGTAGAACGCGACCTTGAAGACGTACTCTCCGTCGGCCGGGAAGATATGCTCAAAAGCTACACCACCGCGCGTTCCAAATGGCGCGCCGTCGATGCGGCGGGTCTGCGAGATGACCCGCGGAATCATGTGCGTCGCCATCACCGGCGTGGCCTGCGGCTCGCCAATGGCTGCGCGGCTGATCTTGCCGGCCGCGGAAACGTAACCCTCAAGCAAAGCCGGCGACACGGTCAGCACATCGGCCATGTTGTTAAAGCCATGGCTCATGTCATCGGCTGGCAGCAGGTCTTCTGCATCCACGTCCAGGTCGAGCAGTGCTTTCACTGAGTTGGCGTACTCCAGCCGATTCAGCCGGTGCAGCGGTGTGAAGCCCGCGTAGGGGTGCATAGTAGCGGCTCGATCCAGCGTGGTTTCAAGGTTCGCCGCCAATGCGTTCAACTCCACATCGGATGGGCGTTGTCGTCCCGGTGGCGGCATCATGCCCGCGCGCAGCTTGCGAATTACCTTCTCCGCTTCTTCGGCGTTTCTTTCCGGATGCGTAAGATCGAAGCTCTCCAGAGAGAGCCCACCACGATGCATGTCGTCGCTGTGGCAACCAATGCAGTAGTTATCGACGGTCGCAGTAGCGTTGAATGCACTTACTGTCTTTGGTGCAGACTGAGCTGCGGCTGGAATAGGCGACAGGGTTCCTGCAACAAGTGCCGGAGCAACGAAAAGCATTGTCGCCATTCGATGCGAGAGCAAGCCAACTGCTGAGTTTTTCTGCTTGTAGTACAAGGATGCCCCTCTTGCTGCGGCGCACCTGCGCGAGCCGATGGACCGACCGGGATGCTTCGTGATGAAGGCTCTGCTCAACAGCAGGGCGCAACAATCGAGAAGCAAACCTCGAATGGACTTACGAAATACAAATCTGAATTTGAGACAGGAAAGTTGCGACGAGGGGAGTCAACAACAACGCCGGACGACAGCGCTCGAAATTACCGAGGTGTCATCAACAGCGCGAGATGGAACGGGCATCGCCATGAGTTATCTCTTCCCAAGAGTTACCATTGCTTCGATTGAATGTCAACCACAACCACTGGATCGAGACCTACAAGGCCGCTCCCCATCATCAGACATCTGGCGGCCAAGATCTCTAGTACTTCCGGACGCCGTGATCGACTCGATCGGACCACGCGTGAATTCCGCCGGTCAGGTTCCACACCTGGTTAAAGCCCGCTTTGTTCAAGAACTGCACCGCTTTGGCGCCGCGCGGCCCCATCTTGCAAACCGCCACAATCTTCTGGCTCGCATCGAGCTCATTCAGGCGGCGCGGCAGCTCAGCCAGCGGGATCAAGTGCCCGCCAATGTTAGAGGTTTCAAACTCGAACTCATCGCGCACATCGAGCAAAAAAAGATTTTCGCCTGCGTCAAGCCGCTGCTTCAGGTCTTCTGCTCGAATTTCAGGAACGCCCATTACTTTTCTCCCTTTGTGGAAGCGGTTTGGCAATAATCCTTCTTGCCGCACCTGCCTCGATTTCAATCCAAAACAGAAAACCCACCTGCCAGGTCGATTCTGGCGGTGGGTCCGATTGAGATGCCGGCTTGTAGCTAAACTTTAGCTCTGCCCATCCCTCGCGCCAGAAGACATGCGTACGCAACACATCGTTGCGCAACAACAGACTTTGGCGGTCATGGCGTTGAGAGCGATCACCGATTCAGATTAGCACCAAAGAGGGCGAACGGCAATTCCGATGATTGGAATTTACGAACTGAAGTTCCATTGCAGCGGCACGCCCATAACCGCGGCGGTTCTCCCGTCAGAGCAATTCGTCCTATGACTCATCCCACGGACCAGATACGTTTGAATTGAGCATGTATTTGAACCGATTGACGATCCAGGCCCCGCCGATCCCTGCTTGTGGAGTTTCCTGAACCGCCGGACGACAGCTCCCCGCGTGCCAAGTAACGACAAAATTCCCCGATTGGCGGCCTTTAAATCCCCAACCGGCGAACTTCATCGTTATAGTATTTGCGGTAGAGAATGTCCCACTCTTGGGTGCCTTCCTGGATGATCTTGCGCTGCGAGCTGATCTTCAGCCGCGCCGCCTGATCGATCTTGGTCTCTTCGGCAAATAGCTGCTCCAGAGCCTTGCGCGCCTCCTGGCGAATCGTATTGCGATCCTCCAGAAAATCGACCTCGTCAATCTCAGCCAGGGTGTCGGCAACCGTGTGGGCCAATTTGTTCAGCTTGTCGCGGGAGATTCTCATAGCACCGCCTTGTACTTGCGCGCCAGCTCGCCCTTGACCTTCTTGAACATCTCCGCATATTGCGCGCCGGACTTCAGCATCTCCTGCTGATAGGCCTCAAGAATCACGCGGACTTCTTCATTGATGCGGTCTTCGAGGGAAAGCTCGTCAACCATGCCGGCGGCGACGCGCTCTTCGACCTTGGCCACCTGGTCGGTGTGGATCATTTTGGCGTCTACCAGGTGCTTGACCGTGCGACGCGCCAGATATCCGATGTATTCGCGGGAGAAGATCATGAACTAACCCTTACGATAACGCATTCGACCGCAGCCTGTACATCCGCGAAACGTCTAAACTCCATCGCACCAAGCTCTAAGCCGCCTGAAGTTCACGTTCCAAGCCAAGCCTAAACCGAGTCCTGTTCAATTCCGATGTGGGCAGCTCTTCGTGTTGACGCAGTCGTCCGCCAGCCGCAGCCGCTCTACCGGCCTGCCGCCAATCAAGTGTTCCGTAACAATCTCTTCCGCGTCCGCAGCCTGCACATGGCCGTACCAGACAGCATCGGGGTAGACCACCACTGTGGGGCCATGCTCGCACTGGTCCAGGCACCCAGCCTTGTTGATGCGCACCGTTCCACCCAGTCCGGCGGCCTTTACAAACTGCTGCAATTGCGGCAAAAGCTCACTCTTGCCATCCTTCGTGCAAGAGGGCCGTGGAGCACCCTCGGGGCGAACATTCTGACAGACAAACACATGGCGTTCAAAAGGGGCCAAAATGGAAAATCCTCCAATTGCGATGATATCGGGTAACTTCCGGACTCCTTTCCACAGGCTGGGATAGATACATGAGAATCTCTCCGGGACCCACCCCGCTCCCATCTGCGACAATGGAGAGCGACCTATGGAAACCGACGACCTTGTAGCACTCAAAGACGATATGGTGGCTTTCATCGAGGGGCATGGCATGCGCCGCCTTCCCGGATACGTCACCGAAGACATCCCCGCCATCCTCTGGGAAGAATCCGAACACCCCGAAGACAACCCCGACTCATGGAAAGATTTCGTCGAGATGGCCAAGCACGCCGGCGCTGTCTTCGTCACCATCAGCGAAGTCAAGCTGGATCGCGAAGAGCTCGAAGAACTCATCGAAGAAGCCGGCGAACTCAACTTCCCCGACGAAGAAGCCTCCGAGCTGGTCGAGGCTCAGATGCTCGAAAAGTACGCTGGCAAGGTCGGCTACATCCAGCTAGGCTTCGTCCACCAGGGCATCGTCTTCCTCCACGAAACCACCACCGAGTGGTACGAGCGCTATCAGGAGTTGCTGGAAGGCATCGAGAGCTTCGGCGACATCGTCATCGACGACCCCGATGGTGAAAACGAAGATCTGTAAGCCGCGCCCGATGAGGGTGGTCTTGTGAACGCTGGGCTCCAATCGAATCCCGCTCCGCAGGCCGCCTCCGGTCAAGCCGCGCCTGAACCAGGATTCACCCCTCCCCCGCAGCGCTGGCAGATCGGCACACCGCGCGCGGAAGAATCCGCCGCGCTGGCTGCTGCCGCACACCTTCCGCAAGTTGTAGCTGAGCTCCTCCTGGCCCGGGGAATCGCCACGCCGGAAGCCGCCTTCAGCTTCCTCAATCCCGAAATCAGCCAACTCCACGATCCCTTTGAGATGCTGGGTATGGCCGCCGCCGTCGATCGCCTCGAACTAGCCATCGCCCGCCACGAAACCATCCTCCTCTACGGCGACTACGACGTCGATGGCACCACCGCCGTCGTCCTCCTCAAGACTGCTATCGAGATGCTTGGCGGTTCAGACGGAGCCAAAGTCCGCTTCCACGTGCCCCACCGTCTCCGCGAAGGCTACGGCATCCAATCCTCCGTCCTCGAAACAGCCGCCCAGGAAGGCGTAGCCCTGGTCATCAGCGTGGACACCGGCATGAGAGCCTTCGCCGAGGCCAGGCGGGCGCGCGAACTCGGTCTCGACCTCATCATCACCGACCACCACCTGCCCGACGCCGAAGATGAGATTCCCGTCGCGCTCGCCGTGCTCAATCCTAACCAGCCCGGCTGCAACTACCCCGAAAAATCCCTCTGTGGCGCAGCCATCGCCTTCAAGCTGGCGCAGGCCATCCTGCAACGCAATGACGAGCGTCTCGGACTCACCCGCACCCGCGAAAAAATTATCCCGTCCTTCCTCAAGATGGTCGCTATCGCCACCGTTGCCGACGCCGTCCCCCTGCGCGGAGAAAACCGCGTCCTCGCCGCCCTCGGCATCCGCGAACTGCGTCGACCCGCCGGCCTCGGCCTGCGCGCCTTATTCCAGGCTGCAGGAATCGACCCCGCGACGAAACAACTGACCAGCTTCGATCTCGGCTTCCGTCTCGGCCCGCGTATCAACGCCGCCGGCCGCATGGACATCGCCGCGGAAGTCGTCGAGCTCTTCACCACCCGCGACGCCGCCCGCGCCCACGAGCTAGCCGCAAAACTCGAACACCTCAACACAGAGCGCCGCGAAACCGAAGCCGAAGTCCTGCGCCACGTTGAAACGCGTCTGGCCACCGATCCATCGCTCAGTGCAAACAGAATGCTGGTCATGATCGGTGAAGGCTGGCATCGCGGCATCATAGGCATCCTCGCCTCGCGCGTCGTCGATCGCACCGCCAAGCCGGCCATTGTCGTCAGTGTCGAAGACGGTGTCGCGCACGGCTCGGGCCGTTCCATCGACGGTTTTCCGCTCCTTGAAGCTATCGAAACCTGCGCCGATCTCTACACCCGCTTCGGGGGCCACGCCTTTGCCGTCGGCTTCGCCATGCCCGCTAAAAATCTGCCTGAGATGGAGCGCCGCCTCTACGCCTTCGCCGCGCACAAACTTGCCGGTCAGGCAGCGGAACAGATCCTGCGCATTCACGCCGAACTGCCGCTCGACCGCGTGACCACTGTCCTTGCCGGATGGCTGCAAAAGCTTGAGCCGTTAGGCCATGGCAATCCCGAACCCGTCTTCGTCGCGCGAAGTCTCCAACTGGTCGCTCCCGTTCGCGTCATGAAAGAAAAACACATCCGGCTCGAACTAACTCCGGCTCCCACGGGCACAGCTCCAACCGTCAAATCCGCGCCCATCAACACAGTTGGCTGGAACCTCTCTCGCCGCGCCCAGCAACTCAATCTGCAACCGGGTTCAGTGATCGACCTCGCCTATCGCATCCGCGAAAACGATCATCCCCAATACGGCGGCCTGCAGATAGAGATCGCGGGCATTCAGTTGTCGAAAACCTCCTGATTCGGCAAACAAAAATGCCCCCGCAGGTGTTGACCTGCAGAGGCATTTGGGGAGGGTCGTGGGGAAATTCTTTCTAGTGACGCCAGAGATGCTCCGTAGCCACACGATAGCCGCGCTCAAATCCGTGGCGAAAAGCCTCGCGATCCCTCTCCGGCACACTCGGATGCCGATAGGTTTCGTGACGGTTCACATCCGGCTGTTTGCCATCTTTGTAATCGGACCGCGCCGCCTCTACGCCGTCGTGGAAGCCATGCCGAGTCACCTCGTCGAACTCCGCCGGCGGAACATCCCAGCCGTCCTGCACATACCCCGACGCAACCGGAGCCCCGTAAGGCGTTGGTGCTGCCACCATTGCGGCTGGCATCAGAAAAGTCGCCAGTGCGCCTGTCATGCAAATTCCCACAATCTTCGTCATCGTTCCTCCTGCTCATGGTTTCGTATCTGTTGTCGATTGCCCGGCGGACTTGAGTTTCCTCCACCAGGGAAGCATACGAATGCCGGTCCGCTAAAACTGCGCTCTCGGCATTACGCCCACTTCATCAGATGAAAAAAGCAGCCTGCGGGATGGCCGCAGGCTGCAAGAGAGTCATGGCAAGCTCTTCTTACCGTCCGCGCGGCTTTCCGCCGGAAGGCTTCGGCGCCGCATGGGATGCAGGCGCGGCATGAGACTGCGGTGCAGCGTGGGATTGCGGTGCAGCATGAGTTTCCGGAGCTGCATGGGCCGGTGGGGCGGCATGAGTTTGCGGCGCCACATGAGATTCCGGAGCCGGACGCGCCGCCGGCCTGGCTTCCGTGTGAGCCTGCGGAGCGTTATGAGCCTCTGGCCTTGCAACTGCTGCCGGGCGGCCGCCCCCAACTCCATGCTCGGCTCCACGATTAGCCGGCTCATTGTGTGCCGCAGCCGTCATCGGCCTTGCCGCCGCAACCGTCGCCGGACGCCCATGGTTGGCGTTGAAGCGCTGTTGCGGATCGTGTGCCGCAGCCTCAAAGTGCTGCCTCTGAATCGAGGTCGGCGCAACGTGGTGCTCATTCATCGCAACCCGCTCTTCCGCCCGCGGTGCATAGCGAAGACCGCCTGCGCCACCGGCGTAAGACACATGATTGACGTTCACGTAGGTCGTCTGCCGCACAATCTCCCGATTCACGTAAACGTTGTGGAACCCTCCGCCCACATGCACAATCGCTGTGTTGTAAAAGAAGTGGCCCCCGCGCCATTCGCCGCCGGCAAAGCCCCAGCCCATATAGCCGAATCCGTAGTTCACGCCACCGTAGTAGCCGATGTGCGGCCCCCAATAGCCGGCATGGAAGAGGTAAATGCCATTCTCCCAGCCCCAGTACGGAGGCGTCCACAGGAACCCTGGCTGCGGCGCGGGCACCCACGCGCCCGGCACCCAGTAATACCCGACATCGGGATTGTCATACGCCCAATATCCAGGCGTCCAGATATATCCGTCGGTCGGGCACAGCGGCTGCTCATACACCGGGAGCACCGGCGGAGCAACAGTGATGTTGATGAACACTCCGGCAAAAGAAGATGCCGGAATTACGCAAAGCAGGCACGCGAGCAAAAGAAGCCGCGTTGAGCGGAATAGTTTCATGGAAATCCTCCGAATTCGTTCTTGGGGCAATCAGGCTGCCGGGGGAGTAGTTCCGGAGCAGAGTGCCGGTTGGTCGTTTTCATGAGTTGATTCGCGTTAGCTGATAGCGAAGCTCACTCACTGCCGTAGAAACCCTGGCAACGTCTGAAAGTTTTCCTCAAAGTAAATAAAACCATCTGCGCTACAGCCTTCATCTTCCCTATTCCCTGTCTTTTTAAGCTTTGAATCGGAAATGAAAGATATCCCCATCCTGCACAAGATAATCGCTGCCTTCGAGCCTCATCCTTCCCATCTCCTTCACCTTGGCCTCCGAACCGGCCGTAACAAAGTCATCGTAAGCGATGGTCTCCGCGCGAATGAACCCCTTCTCAAAATCCGTGTGAATCGCCCCTGCGGCCTGCGGCGCCTTCGATCCCTTCTCCACTGTCCATGCATGAGTCTCCTGCGGACCCACCGTGAAAAATGTCAGCAGCCCCAGCAGCCCGTATCCAGCGCGAATCACCCGCGCCAATCCAGTCTCCTCAAGCCCCAGCGACTCCAGAAATTCCTTCTTCTCAGCCTCATCGCCAAGCTGCGAAACCTCAGCCTCGATCGCCGCCGAAATCACCACTGAAACCGCGCCCAGCCCCTTGGCAAACTCCGCCACCTTCGCCGAATACGCATTGCCCGTACCCGCCGCAGCCTCTTCCACATTGCACACATACAGCACCGGCTTCGAAGTAATCAGCCCCATCTGATGCAAGATCTTGTGCTGCTCATGCGTAAGCTCCGGGGCAATCGTCCGTGCCGACTTCCCTGCCCTTAGCGCCTCAAGCGCCATCTCCATCACCGGCAACTGTGACTTGGCCTCGGGATCGTTGCCCTTCATCTTCTTCTGCGCCGCCGTCACGCGCCGTTCCAGACTATCCAGATCGGCCAGCATCAACTCTGTCTCCACCGTCTCCGCATCGCGCACCGGATCGACCGAACCCTCCACATGCGTCACATTGCCGTCCTCAAAGCAGCGCAACACATGCGCAATCGCATCTACCTCGCGAATATGCGCCAGGAACTTGTTCCCCAGCCCTTCACCCCGCGAAGCCCCGCGCACCAGCCCCGCAATATCCACAAACTCAAGCTGCGTCGGAATGATCTTCTGCGACGCCGCCAGCTTGGCCAGCACCTCCAACCGAGCATCCGGCACTGCCACGCGGCCCACATTCGGCTCAATCGTGCAAAAAGGGTAGTTGGCGGCCTCGGCCGCGGCAGTCTCAGTCAGCGCATTGAACAACGTCGACTTGCCCACATTCGGCAAACCGACAATTCCGCAATTGAATCCCATTCTTCATCCTTGCTCTCAAACAAATTTCCGCACGCAGCGGCTGTGGCAGATTCTCAGAATCCACCTAGTCCATCATAAGCGGCGCAACTCCATGCAAAAGCAATGCTCAAGTCTGTCCTGAAAGATCGTAAGACAAACACCTTTACATTAGCCTGCGTCCTCTATACCATTCGTGCAACCTGGGTCGCACGTACTTCCCTCCTACCCATCTCCCCTCGGGCCTGTTTCTAGCAGCGCGAAACAATCGTTTTCTGCGTGAAACGATTGCGCCTCGATCTGCACACATCATCATTGACGTTGCGCTGCCTTGAAGTTTCAACGCAAGCTCCGCTGGAGGTTGAACAATGGCAAGGTCAGAATTCTTGTTGGTATTGCTCGGTATATCGATGTCTGCTGGCCTGCTGGCAGCCCAGACTCCGCTCTCGACTTCTTCGCAGGCTTCGGCAAGTACCCACGCCTCGCTAAGTGCTCAGGCCCCGGCAAAGCCCGACTTCGCCAAAGACGTCCTGCCCATCCTTCGACAGAATTGCGTAGGCTGCCATGGCCCATCTAAGCAGCGCGGCGGAATGCGGCTCGATCGCAAAAGTTCCGTGTTCAAATCCATATCTCGCCGTGTTGTGCCCGGCAACAGCGCCAACAGCTTCGTTTATCACCGCATCATCGGCGAATACGGAGCTCCCATGCCGCCCACCGGTGAGTTGCGCCCGGAGCAGATCGCGACTATCAAAAATTGGATCGATCAGGGAGCCGAATGGCCCAACGCCCTGGCCAATGAAGCCGATCTGCCGAAGCCGAATCCCAAAGCGGTCGCGATGGTCGACGCACTCCACAAAGACGACCTGTCCTCGTTCCTGAAGACCGCCGACTCCGATCCCTCACTGCTGAATGCGCGCGGACCCGAGGGTTCCACTCCATTGATGTACGCGGTTCTCTATTCGGATGCGACAACCGTAGCACGGCTGCTCAAGCAGGGAGCCGACCCCAACAAGCACAACGATGCAAACGCCACCGCTTTGATGTGGGCCGCCAACGATCTGGAAAAGACTCGCCTCCTGCTTGACCACGGCGCAGAAGTCAACGTCAAATCCGATGACATTCGCACACCGCTCATGATCGCAGCACGCCACCCCGGCGGCGCGCCGGTTGTGAAACTGCTGCTCGACCACGGCGCCAATCCCAATCCAAACGCACGCGTGCAAACTGAGTCTTCGCCGTTGCTCGAGGGCCTCACCGCCGGCGACGCGGCTACGGTCGAGCTACTTATCCAACGCGGAGCAGACGTCCTCGCAACCGGTGAGATGGGCCTGTTCATGGCGGGCACCAACGATTGCTCAAAATGCTTTGACCTGCTCACCGCCAGGATTACGGATAAAGCCGCCTACACAGGGGCATTGCAGGATATTGCCGTCTTGGGTGATGTTGGAGCAGTACGCACCCTGATCGATCGCGGCGCAGATGTGAACGCCGTAGACCCCCTTGGCCGCACAGCACTGATGTACGCAGCTGTTTCCGACGTTCTTCCCGTCGACATGGTCAAGCTGCTCATCGCACGCGGCGCGGATGTCAATGCAAAGGACGGACACACCAAGGCCAGCGACGAAGGACTTACCGTACTCGATATCGCACGCCGCAAAGGGAACACGCCCGTCGTCGACATACTCTTGAAGGCCGGCGCAAAATCCGGCGGCCTGACTCCCGTGGCTCTTAAGCCGCGGAGGGACAACGATCTTCGCCGCGCCATCCAGGACAGTCTTCCCTTGCTCCAGAAAGCGGACGTCAACTTCGCGTCCAACTCCGGCTGCGTCTCCTGCCACAACAACAGCCTGACTGCGATGACGCTCGGCTTGGCCAGAAAGCATGGGTTACAAATCGACGAGCAGACTGCGTCCGCTCAGGTGAAGGTCAACGTCGAAGACCTCGCAAAACTCCGCGATCGCATGCATCAGGGATTCGTGCTACCCGTCGCAGATATCTTCACCGAAAACATACTGAGCTACCAGCTTTTGGGTCTCGATGCCGAGGGCTACAAACCGGATCTCAGTACAGATGCGGCGGCAATGTACATCCTGTCGCGTCAACGGCCCGACGGCCAATGGTTTTACCCGCGCGCCGACACTCGGCCTCCGCTATGCCTTGATCACATCGGGCAAACCGCTCTTGCAATGCGCGCATTACAGCTATATGCACCGAAAAGCAATGCCGACGCCTATCGAAAATCGATCAGGCTCGCCGCATCATGGATCGCCGGCGAGCCCTCCAGGAACAACGACGACCGCAGCTGGCGGCTCGTCGGCCTGGCATGGGCAGATGCTGACAAGACTCTCGTACAACAGGCGAAGGAGGAATTGCTGGCCACGCAGCGTACCGATGGCGGCTGGTCTGACCTGCCCACCATGGAGAGCTCTGCATACGCCACTGGCAAGAGTCTCGTTGCACTCCAGATCGCCGGCCTCCCCGTCTCCGATCCGGCCTATCAGTGTGGCGTCAAGCTACTGCTGAATACACAGCAGGAAGACGGTTCATGGTATGTGCAATCGCGGGCTATGGCCTTCCAGCCCTCGTTCGATGCAGGCTTCCCGCACGGCCACAATCAGTGGATCTCCTCGGCCGGCACCAACTGGGCTGCGATGGCGCTTACCCTCGCACTGCCCGACACTACGGAGACTGCATCCAGGTCTCATGAGATCGTGCTCGCTGCTCAGTAACATGCGCATTCGTTTTTGATCTACTTCTTTTCTGTCTGCTTGAGAAACTCGATCAGATAGTCCTTCCATACCGCCGCCTGCGTATGCGTGCCATGTCCGCGTGTCGCATCTGAGATGGGAACGAGAATGAACTTCGCATGAGGCATCTTCGTCACCAGTCGCTGCGCAATGCCAAGCTCAGGCGGGTTGATAAAGTCATCGGCGGAATTGATCCACAACAGCGGCGCGGTGATCGTGCCCAGCTTCGGCTCCGGATTGTAGTTGCGTGATGCGTCCACATAGTAGAGAAAATCATTCGCGTCCCCATGCGCGATCAGCGTGTCCATGGTGCGATCAACATATGCCTCTGCGTCCTTCCGCGTTGGGAAATTCTTCTGCATTTGCAGCGGAGCTGACCCCGCAATCACAATCAGATCATCGGCCCCACGCAGACCCTCCTTCGGTTCGGCTGTGTATTCCCCGCCCTTCCACTCCGGATCGTCGCGAATCATCTGCATCGCCATATATCGCCAGATGCGATTGCGTCCCGCCAGTTCCACCGGCAGGCACGCAAACGGCGCCAGCGCATCCGAAAACTGCGGATACGTCTCGCCCCACACAAACGACTGCATGCAGCCCATCGAGGTGCCCAGAATAAGCCGCAAATGGTCCACATGCAGGCCATCCACCAGCATCGCGTGCTGGCTCGCCACCATATCGTCATAGTCGTAGTGAGGAAAACGCATATGCAGGCCATCGGAAGGCTTGCTCGATTCACCATGACCTATATCGTCCGGAAGAATGATATAGAACTTAGTGATATCCAGCGGCTGTCCCGGTCCAAACAGAACATCGGAAAACACCGGGTTCAGCAGCGAATGCGCGTTGCCGCCCGTGCCATGCAACAGCAGAACAGCGTTGTCCGTATGCCCCGCCGCATCGCGATGCGGCTGCCCAAGCGTAAGATAATGCAGCTTCAATTCGGCAATCGATTCCCCGCTGCCGAAGCGATAGTTCGGAATGACATAGCTTCCGTCCTGCGCAGGCCATTGCGTATGAGTCTGGGCGTTGGCTATAGCAGTGGCAATGAGCAAAATCAAGACCAAACGGACGGATTGGTTGCGCAAATGCAAACTCCCTCAAAAATATGGCTTGGTACGACAATCAAAATAAAACATGGAACAGCTTATTTAGAGGCTCTGCGTGCCGTTATGCGCCGCTTGCTTCTCAAGGCTCTCCTGCGCGTTGACTGCGATCCGCCTTGACTTCCGATAGACATTTCCCACTGCCAGCGTCCAAAAAGGAACCAGGTCAACCCCAGGCAGGAGCTTGGCGCAAAACGACGGCAAGAACTCCCAGTGCCAGCCAAGCAGATACGTCAGCGCTCCCCCAACCACAACATCGAGTACATCATCCACCGGCGATACCGCTCCCGGCACGAACACCGGAAACACAACGACCTGAAGCGCATCCGCAACAATCGCCAAGATAATAGCGGCCCGCATGCGTGCATCCGGCGAGATGGTGATTGCACCTTGTGCCATGGCAGCCTGCTTTCCTCGTCGCTCGAAACTCGCTCGTTTGGGATTACGTCGTACCTGATGTTCTTATTCTATAGGCCATGCATCATCGCCGCGAGAAGCGTCAAATCCCGCTCAGAACTTGTAACTCGCCCCAATCCCAAACACCTTGCGAGCGTCCAGATTCACCGGCACAATCGCCGGCCCCACTGGCGTCGGAAGCTCCGTATATCCGATCTGCCCCGCCACCTGTCCAATCCCCGCATCGAAGCTGAAGCGCGGGTTCTCCCTCTGCGTAATCCGCACCGCATAGTCCAGCGTCATCGGAATCTGTCCTCCGCCCGGCACCAGCAGCCCCAGGTTCTTTACGTGATAAGGCTCCTGCGTAAATCCCGCCGCCGGCACAATCGCCGTATGCCAAGGCCCCGGCAGAGGAAACCCAATCCCGCCAAACAGCCGCCCGCCAAATCGCGTAGCCTGCCCGCCAATCCCATAGATCGAAGCATTCGTAGCCTTCCAGCCGATATTCAACAGCAGCGGCACATGCACATCCACCATGGTCTTGGTCACCGACACGTAAACATCGCCATTGGTATAGCTCTTGCCATCGATCGCGCCCGTAACAAAGTGGTCTCCCGTCCGCACCACAAACCCCGCAGCCACCCCCGGAACCCACTTGGTGCCAAAGGAGTCCTCCGGCAGCACCACTCCCTTGCCGTGAAAGACATTCATCCCAGGGAACTCCCAAAGGGGGCTGAAAAAAGGATTGTCGCCATTGGTATGCGCACTGCGCGTATACCCAACCTCAGCCCGGTTGGCAAAGCCCTCAGTAATGCTCGCCGTATAGATATCGCCAATCACATCCCCGGCATGAACGAAATGAAACCCAATCGAAGGCCGCGAAAACACCTGGCCCTTCGCCGACTGCACCACATAAGCCGTAGGCGTAATGAAGCCGCCCGTCTGCCCTTCCAGCGTCAGGTTCTGCGCAATTGCTGTTTTCGTTGTACCGATCAGCCCTGACACTATCAAGGCAGCCAGCATTACCTTTCCAATTGCTCGCAATCGTTTCTGATTCACGCGGGGGTTCACTCCTCAGAACTCAAGGATTCTGCACTCACAGATAGATAGTCTGTCAACTCGAAGTTGCGTTTCACGATCCACAATGCCGCGATCCGAATTATGCACTGCCATTCGCAGTGCCATTCATAGCGTCGCCCCAAAGCCACCCAAATGGTAGACTCCTGCCATGGCAGCGGAACCCCAGCGCGGTTTTTTCCTCACCTTCGAAGGCCTCGACGGCTCAGGAAAAACCACGCAGATCAAGCGCCTCACCTCATGGCTGGCCGCGCAGGATCTCCCGCACATCGTCACCCGCCAACCCGGAGGCACAGCCACCGGCGACCGCATCCGCGCTCTCCTGCTCGATTCAAAATCGGCAGCGCTCTCCCCGCGCACCGAACTCGCCATGATGTTCGCCGACCGCGCCCAGTCCATCCAGGAGATCATCGCCCCAGCCCTAGCAGCCGGCCAGATCGTCCTCTGCGACCGCTTCACCGACTCCACCGAGGCCTACCAGGGCGGAGGCCGCGAACTAGGCTCACAGATCGTCCTCGAATTGCACCGCCTCCTCTGCAACAACCTCCAGCCCGACCTCACCATCCTGCTGCTTCCCAACCTCAAGGCATCCCTAGCCCGCGCCCGCCGCCGCAATACTCACGAGATCGAAGCCACCGGCAAAGACGAAAGCCGATTCGAACGCGAGCGCGACTCCTTCTTCCAACGCGTGCACGCAAAGTACCTTGAAATCGCAGCCAGAGAGCCATCGCGGATAGTCGTCATCGAAGGCAAACTAAGCATCGACCAAGTTCATCGCCAGATTGTCGGCGCGCTCTCAGCTCGCCTAGGCCTCTTGCAGCAAGGTCAATCACAATTCAGTAGTGAGTCAGCTTGAAGGGTACGGGCTTCAGCCCGTGCATAAACCCACCATAGAAACGGGCCTTTAGCCTCTGAGGGGTTGAATTTATTCAAACTAAACCACTACCTAAAATTCGAGACGCAAGCGTGGCCGGCGAGCTAGCCAGTCCCTTCCCGCCCATCGTTCACAAAGGTCAATACCGCTTCCCACCCGGCCTGCGCCTCAACCTGCCCTTCTACTACTTCGCCAGCTTCTTCGACCGCACCAACCCCATCCTCCTCTTCGAATACCTCCGCAAATACGGCCGCGCCGCCCACTACCGCATGTTGTCGAGCCACGTCATCCTGCTCAACGACCCCAGCGACATCCGCGAAGTCCTCGTCGACAAGGCCCATCTCTTCATCAAAGAGCGCACCCAGAAGCGCATGAAGATCCTCCTCGGCGACGGCCTCATCACCGCCGACGGAGAAACCCACAAACGCCATCGCCGCATCGCCGCGCCCGCCTTCCATCGCCAGCGTATCCAGGCCTACGCCGCCACCATCGTCGACCACGCCGCAGCCATGCGCAACCAATGGCAACCCGGCCGCCAGATCGACATCGCCGCCGAGATGATGCGCCTCGCCCTCCAGATCACCGCCCGCACTCTCTTCGACACCGAAGTCACACCCGAGATCACCGCCATCAACCACGAAGCCAACTCCGTCATGGAGATCTACAACGACCTCATCGCCATGCCCCGCGCCGAGGACCTCCTGCGCTGGCATATCCCCATCCCCGTCCTAACCCGCTTCCGCAAATCCAAAGCCCATCTCGACTCAGTCGTAGACTCGATGATCAAGCGCAAGCAGGCCGAGAGCGCAAGAGCCGCCAGCGAAGGCCGTCCCATCGGAGGCGACCTGCTCTCCATGCTCATCGCCGCGCGCGATGACGATCCCGCACAACCCTCATCACAAAAGCTCAACAGCGAGGAGCTCCGTGATGAAGTAATGACTATCTTCCTCGCCGGCTATGAAACCGTAGCCAACGCCCTCGCCTGGACATGGCTTCTCCTGGGCCAGAACCCCAAAGCCGAATCCCGCCTCCACGCCGAGCTAGACTCAGCTCTGCTGGATAAATCCGGACAAGCCCGCCTGCCCACCCTCGAAGACCTGCCCAGCCTGCCCTACACCGAGATGGTCCTGGCCGAATCCATGCGCCTCTACCCGCCCGCCTGGGCCATGGGCCGCCAAGCCACAGAAGATGTCGCCATCGGGCCCTACCGCGTCCCACGCGGCACCTTCTTCTTCTTCAGCCAATACATCGTCCAACGCGACCCAAAATACTTCCCCAACCCGCTAGCCTTCCACCCCGAGCGCTTCACCGCCGAAGCTAAAGCCCAGCGCCCCAAATTTGCCTACTTCCCCTTCGGCGGCGGCGGCCGCCAATGCATCGGCGAATCCTTCGCCTGGATGGAAGCCATCCTAGTGCTAGCCACGTTAGCCCAGCATTGGCGCCTCAAAGTAGTCGAAGATCACCCCATAGCCCTCCAACCCAAAATCACCCTCCGCCCCAAACGCGGCATCCAAGTAATCCCCCAATTCCGCCAATAAATCAGCCCGACCACTCTCTCTTCCCACCCAATAATTTGTCATCCTGAGCGAAGCATAGCGAAGTCGAAGGACCTGCGTTTGCCCTTGCACTTGCCTTCGCTTTTGCACTTGCCTTTCTTGTCTGTCATTCCCGAAGGGAATCTGCTTCTGCCCTTACAGTTCTCCGCTTTCCGGAAGGAGCAGGGGCATTCATGCCCCTGGAAAAGCCTCACGCAAAAGAGCGCGTTAGGCGCGGACCTTCCCCACCAAACCAAAAAGCGCACCCGCAACCAAACCTTGCCCCACCACCCCCGCAATGTCTAAACTCGCTAAGCATCTGCATTGGCCACGCAAGGGGATCGAGATCACAATGGACAAGAGGCAGTTCTTGAAGACCACCACCACACTCGCAGCCGGCTCCATGCTCGCCCGCCTCGCCAACGCCGACGCCAAGGCCCCCGCCGAGCCCGTCGCTCACGAAACCAACTGGGCCGGCAACCTCCGCTACCACGCCGATAAAATGTTCGCGCCCCACTCAGTCGAAGAAGTCCAAAAGATCGTCAAAGAATGCGCCACACTCCGCGCCCTGGGCTCGCGCCATAGCTTCAACACCATCGCCGACTCGCTCACCAACCAGATCTCCCTCCAGCACCTCGACTCCATCAATCTAGACGCCCTCGACGCCAGCGCCCCCACAGTCACCGTAGGCGCAGGTGTCCGCTACGGCACCCTCGCCCCCGTCATCGACGCCAAAGGCTTCGCCGTCCACAACCTCGCTTCGCTGCCCCACATCACCGTCGCCGGCGCAATAGCCACCGCCACCCACGGCTCGGGCGTCAAAAACGGCAACCTATCCACCGCCGTCCGCGCCCTCGAAATCGTCACCGCCGACGGCGAAATCCACCACATCAAGCACGACGACCCGCACTTCCCCGGAGCCGTCGTAGGCCTCGGCTCTCTCGGCGCCGTCACCAAGGTCACGCTCGCCGTCCAGCCGCGCTTCGACATGACCCAGGTCGTCTATCGCAACCTGCCCATGGCCCAGCTCGAACACAACCTCGAAGCCATCATGGCCTCCGGCTACAGCGTCAGCCTCTTCACCGACTGGCAAAACCACCGCATCGCCCAGGTCTGGATCAAGAACCGCGTCGCCAACGGCCAAAAGACCGCCATCGTCTCCGACTTCTACGGCGCCAAGCCCGCCACCCGCAACATGCACCCCATCGAGGCCAACTCCGCCGAAAACTGCACCGAGCAGATGGGTATCCCCGGCCCCTGGTACGAGCGCATGCCCCACTTCAAAATGAACTTCACGCCCTCCAACGGCGCCGAGCTCCAGACTGAATACTTCGTCCCACGCAGCCGGGGTTATGAAGCCATCCGCGCCGTAGAAACCCTCAGCGCCAAAATCGGTCCGCACCTCTTCATCACCGAGCTCCGCTCCATCGCCGCCGACGACCTCTGGATGAGCATGGCCTACCAGCGCGACTCCCTAGCCATCCACTTCACATGGAAGCAGCAAACTTCCGAAGTCATGGCCCTCCTGCCGCAAATCGAAGCCAAACTAGCGCCCTTCGAAGCCCGCCCCCATTGGGCCAAACTCTTCACCATTCCACCCGCCACATTAAAAACCCGCTACCCCAAACACCACGCCTTCACCGAGCTAGTAACTAATCACGATCCCAAAGCCAAATTCCGCAACGAATTCATCAACCACAACATCTTCGGCGCATAAGAATAGCGCCTGCCCCAGCGTCCTGAATAACGCAACCCATGAAGGCAGGGTCTGTCATCCTGAGCGAAGCCGAAGGACCTGCGGTTGCACTTGCCCTTGCTTTTCTGCCTGTCATTCAGGAGGGAATCTGCTTTTGCCTTTGCCTTTGCTTTTCTGTTTGTCATTCCTGCAGGGAATCTGCTTTTGCCTTCCTACTGTCGCACACCACAAGTCTGTCATCCTGAGCGGAGCGCAGCGTAGCCGAAGGACCTGCGGTTGCACTTGCCCTTGCTTTTCTGCCCATCATTCAGGAGAGAATCCGCTTTTGCCTTAAAAGCTCGGAGGGAGGCAGGGGGTTCGCCCCCCGCATAAGCGATCTACACAAAGCCCTATCCGAGGGCCTCCATGGCCCAAGGCCCCAACTCCATGAGAAAACTCGATCCAACCGCGCAATAAAGATGAAGGTCGTCGTGCGCATCCGCGATTTAGCTTGAATCCAGAAGGACTCCCGGCGACATGCGCGTTTGTCGGTACTTATGTGTCCTCAAGCCGTTCGAGTAGTCTTCAAGCTGGAGAAGTCACTTAAGCTTTACAAGAGGACTCAATCATGACGAATAGAGAAGCCGGAATCAATGTAGTCCGCGAAATGATGGGCGACCAGGCGGCCGCAAAACTCAGCGCTTCCGCTGACTCAAACACCTTCGGCGCCCCGATCGCTGCCTACGCGGTCGACCAGGTCTTTGCGGATATCTGGACTCGTCCCGGTCTGGACAGGCGCTCCCGCAGCCTGGTTTCGATGTCCGTCATGATTGCCATGCGTCAGCCCCATGAATTCGCCATCCACATGGGGGCCGGGCTCAATAACGGCCTCACATTGAAAGAAATCGAGGAAGTCCTCATCCAGGCGCTCCCATACGTTGGCTATCCTGCCATCGCAACAACACTGGCTGCTGCTGCCGAGGTTATCAAGGAGCGTGGTCTGGACCTCGACGAAAACTACACTGGCCACCGCGGCCTGCTTTGACACGAAACGGCATCCGCACTCCGGGGTTGAACGACGCTTGACTGTGCAACCAGAAGCTATCGTCTCGTAAACCACGATAGGTACCAAGACGTCAGCTAATGTCCGCCGATCTGTCCAGGCGCGATCCTGGACTCGCGATCAGACTCTCAAACTTAACGCAATCAACTTCGATTCCAATTCGTCGTTTTTCTGTCAACCTTCTCTCGCCTCAAATACTCTCTAACTCCCTGCACAATACCAACTTCCGTCCGCCACCTATTTGCATCGAATTATCCTCGAAAAGCACACAATAGAGAAAATTCCATCGGAAAGACCAGACCTTAGGAGAGCAATCTCATGGATGCCTTCGCAGCGAATGTCGCAAATCCCCAGCTAATCGCGCTAAATCGCACCAAAAAATCGGCGCATCTCTTTCCATATGTTGAGGATGCAATCAAAATGCGTACCCCTCCCCCCTCCCCCGCATTATTCCGCGTTTAATTCGCCCGATTTTCCCCACGCCGGCACCCTCGCGCGACCGGCACAAGTCCAAATTCTGCTAGCCTCAAAGCATGGGCTTCGCAGAATTCCTAGGCAACGAGAGCACAGTCGAGCGCCTGCGCGAGAGCGTCCAGCATCAGCGCATCCCGCAAGCCGTTATCCTCGCCGGCCCCCGCGGAGCCGGCAAATACACCCTGGCGCTGATGTTCGCCCGCCTCATCAACTGCCTCAATCCCACTGAAACCGACGGCCTGCCCGACTACTGCGGCATCTGTAGAAATTGCGAACGCATCGGCGAAGCCGCCGGCCTCGAAGCCCGCATCGCCGAAGCCCTCAGCACCCGCGACGACCTCCGCGAAACCGACAAGCGCGAAACCCGCATCCTCATCCAGCCTCACCCCGACGTCCTCATCGTCCCGCCCGACCCGCCGCAAAACCTCATCAAAATCGGCCAGGTCCGCCAAGTCATCCACAACGCCTACTACCGCCAGCCTGTTGAGGCGCGCCGCTCCATCTTCCTCTTCACCTCGTCGGCCTTCATGAAAGAGGCCGCCAACAGCCTGCTCAAAGTCCTCGAAGAACCGCCGCCCAACTGTACCCTCATCCTGCTCAGCGAAAACCCCGCCGAGATGCTGCCCACCATCCGCTCCCGCGCGATGTTATTCCGCCTCACCGCAGTCCCCGTCGAAACGCTCGAACAGCTCCTCGCCACACGCCGCCCCGAGCTCAAAGGCCCGCGTCGGTCGCTCGTCGCCCGCATGGCCCACGGAGCCGTAGGCCGCGCCCTCAACTTCGACGTCGACGCATACCTCGCCAGCCGCAACGACGCGCTCATCGTCCTGCGCAACGCCCTCCGCGACCCTGATTTCTCCACCCTCTTCCGCGCCACCGAGACCTACAAAGGCGGCGCCGACGGCCAGGAAAAAACCCTCAACCTCCTCCGCGCCGCCAACGCCCTCCTCGAAGACATGCTCATGCTCGCCGCCGCCACGCCGCAGCTCATCCGTAACCAGGACATTGCTCAGGAGCTCACCCAGCTAGCCTCAGGCATAAATCTCGACTGGATCGATCATGCCGCCCGCGCCCTCGCCGATGTGGAAAAAGGCATGCGCCGCAATCTCCTGCGCTCCCTATCGCTGGATGCAATGGCCGTTTCACTGGAGAGCGCTTAGGCCCCGCAATCCCAAATCAGAACGATGCCACATTGCGATCCACAACCATGCAACCTGCCGCTACCCTCGCGCATCTTTAGTGTCAAGACATTCGGTTAGCAGGCTGTTGGGACCGGGCACTCCTTCCAATGAACAGGAGAAACCGCTATGCGTCCGTCAGAGCTGTCTCATCGTCTGCAACGGATGTCCACTGAGAGCGTTGCAACGGACGACTGCCCTTCCCCGCACGTGTTTCACCTCCAGGCGAGTCGTACAACTCTATGGGGCCATCTCGATTGAGGAGCCGACAAGTATGAACAAACGAATCGCCTTGGATCTTTCACCAGCCGAACCAGCCAGCGCCGCATCCATATCGGCTGTTTTGGAACCTGCGCCTGTCGCCGGAAACAGTCGCAGAACCCAGCCGCCCGCCCGCAGAATGCGCACGGCTTCAACGACCCCGACAGTCCGGCACTTCGCCGCGCTTCCCACGGAAGACCACGGATCCAACCGCCAGGCCGAGCTTTTCTACCTGCAAAAGCAAATCCAACTGCAAACCCAGATGGTCTTCATCCTCGAGGACGGCGCGCGCGTTCACGGGATAGTCGAGTGGTACGATCGCAATTCCATCAAGGTACGCGGAAAATCCAGAATGCTGATCTACAAAACCGCCATCAAATACCTCTACAAAGCCGGAGAAGTAGGCGCGGCTCCGGAAGAATAGTCTCATCAAATAGCCGACCGCTCATCCAGAGAACCAGGCCGAGCCAGGCTTCGCCCTT
>Ga0206815_1082_pt1 | contig 26624 bp, 24 predicted proteins | sample Alteio_BWOrgCont_91_FD_152864 | JGI IMG/M metagenome (GOLD analysis project Ga0206815, IMG submission 152864) | Enriched cells from forest soil in Barre Woods Harvard Forest LTER site, Petersham, Massachusetts, United States -... | ecosystem: Environmental > Terrestrial > Soil > Temperate forest >...
TGACCTGGTCGGGGCTGGGGAATTCCTGGATGCTGCTTTCCAGATAGGCTCCCGGCCATTTTTTGCCGAACAGGGACTTTCCAATTAAAGGAAGGGCGGTTTTGAGATAGGCGTGGTGTCCCCACCTGAGCCAGCGGTTCACGGGGCGCGTCAGCTCCAATGAGAAAAAGCGCCCCCCGTTTTTCAGGACGCGGAGGGATTCCTCAAACGAGCTCTTCAGCAGATTGAGGCGGTAGAGATTTCTCAGAACAAAACTCGACATCACGGCATCAAAAGAGCCTTCCTGGAACTGGAGATGATTGGCTTCGCCAACCTGAAACCGCACCGCTGTTTTCCCCGCCGCTTTTTTGAGAGCGGCCTGGATCATCGATTCAGAGAAATCAACTCCCGTTACTTCACGGGCCTTTTCCAGACTTGCCAGCGCCATGTCTCCTGTGCCTGTTCCCACATCCAGAACGCTCGCCCCATCCGGAATCATGCTGACAAGAGTTTTCCGCCAGCGGCGGTCAAGTCCGAGGCTGGACAGGAAATTAAACCGGTCATAATGGGGGACCAGTTGTTCGAACATGCCCCTGACGTCGGGTGTTTCGAAGGGCATTGTTAGGGAAGAGGCTTGAGTCATGGATTGAACGGTAGGAAATTTACGCCGAAAGGTCTTCTGCTCCCAGGGTTTTCTTTTTGCCTTCTTGTTTGACTTTTTCCACGGAGTTCTTGATGATTCCTTCTACTTTCTGAGACAGGCTTTCAATGTAATCCTGGCCGGTGCGGTACCCTGCTTCTTTCACCATCTTCTTGATTTTGCTGACCACGACAAATGTTTCTGACATGCCGCCTCCTGAATGTTTATTGTTGTTTTGTTGTGTCTTGTTTTGTGCTGCCGGGGCTTCTCGTCGTCCTGTATGAAAGACGCTCCAATTCGATGGCCATATCGATGTTCTGGACCGTGATTTGTTCCGGCACTTTTAGCCTGACGGGAACAAAATTCAAAATGGCCGAGACCCCTGAACTGACGAGCTGATTGACCACTTCCTGTGCTGCTGCGACCGGCACCGTAAGGATGGCCATCCGGATATTGTTTTGCGCGATACGCTGAGAAAGTTCGGACAACGGATACACCTTCACTCCCTGAAATTCCCGGCCGATTTTCTGCGGGTCGTTGTCGAAAGCGTATAAAACCTTAAATCTTTGATCCCGGAACCCTTTATAACCCAGCAGGGCCTGGCCCAGATTCCCGGCCCCCACCAAGGCGACGTGCCAGTCTTTATCGATGCCCAGAATTGAAAGAAGCGCAGTTCTAAGGTCCAGAACGGAATAACCGCGGCCGGGGGTTCCAAATTGGCCAAAACTTGCCAAATCTCTTCGAATTTGTGCTGCAGAATACCCTGTCAGCCGGGATAATTCTTCAGAGGAGATGACGTCTGTTTCTCTGGATTCCAGAAGAGCCCGATAATAATGGGACAACCGCGGAACGGCTAGGTCGGGGATTCCACGACCCTGGGATTGTGACATTTCTTAAGAAAGAGCACCTAAAACGGGGGTTCCGAAGATTGAACCAGCTTTAGAATGTGACAAGATTCACAAAGTCCGGCAAAGTTCTTGAAGCGTCATGATAGGACATCTTTTCATTGATTGTCAACTTGGCAACTGAGTCGTGAAGGTATTTCTGCGGGAGTTTGTCAGTTGCTCGGGGAAGTTTAAGCCGCGCATTCCCCCTGGCCGATTTCGGCGACAAAGTCCTTGTTTTCTCCCCACTCAAAATACATCTCCGGGCCCTTTTCGTAAGGAGGAAGCTGCGTGAACTGTGTTAATTCTTCTTTTAGGCGGTTTTTTCCCAGCCGGTTCATGACCGTCAGGAAATCCTCCCCTTCCTTTCTTTCCTTATCGTAAAGGACAATCAACTGCTTGACGGCTTCCGGCACACGTTTGGCGGGCAGCGCCAGAATGGGCTGGCCGAAAGTGGCTTCTCCTTCCCGGGTTGACCCCCCCACGAGAAGCTGATAGTGCGGGACTTGGCGATCGTTGATTTTCCGGTAGGTCCCGTAAAAGCCGAGCGTTCCGATGTGGTGCTGACCGCAGGAATTGGTGCAGCCGGATATTTTCACATGAATGCCGCTCAGATCAGCTTTTGTGCTCAGTCCATTTTTGAAGAGTTCTCCCAAGGCTTGAGCCAGCCCGCGGGATTTTGTGACCGCGATCTGGCAGGTGTCAGCTCCGGGGCACCGGGTGATGTCTGAGAAGCGAAGGGCTCCTGCTGTGCCCAGGTTGGCTTTCAGCAGATCCTGGTGCAGCGCGGGAAGATCTTGATGTCTGACCCAGCGCAGGACGAGATTTTGCTCGATGGTGGTGCGCAGCCTGCCTCCGCAATAGCGCCGGGCAATCTCTGCCAAAGCGCGCATTTGAGTGCTGTTGATGTCACCCAGGGGACAGACAACGGTGACGATAGAATAGCCCACTTGTTTCTGAGGGATGGTGTTTGTCGTCTTCCATCGTTCAAAACCTTCGGCCGGGTTCTTGACGTCCGGAATATTCTGAGGCGCCGGAGGCGGTGTTTCCGCTTTGGGTTCCGGGATGTCCCAGTTTCTGTCACCCGCGCGCGTGGCCGATACGTGACTGCGCTCCTGGATAACCAGCTTTTTGAATTCTTCAGCGCCGAGACGTTTGACGACGAATTTCAACCGGGCGTGGTTCTTATCCTTGCGTTCACCCATCCGGTCAAATATCCGCATCACGGCTTCCGCTGTCGGAAGAAGGTTTTCGACCGGCGTGAAATCCTCCAGGAGCAGCGCCACGAAAGGAAGGGCTCCTAATCCCCCTCCCACATAAATCCGGAAACCTTTGCGGATCTTTCCGTTTTCATTCTTGAATGCCGCCACGATGCCGAAGTCGTGAATGGCTGTGATGATGTGGTCGGTCGGGCAGCCTTCCGCGGCAAATTTAAATTTGCGGGGAAGGTTTTGGTTGATGGGGTTTCTTAAGAAATACCTGTAGAGCGCCTCCGCGTAGGGAGCTACATCAAAGAGTTCTTCGGCGCTCACTCCTGCGTAAGGGCAGCAAGTGACGTTTCTGACGGTGTTGCCGCAGGCTTCCCGGGTGGTGAGGCCGCACGAATTGACCATCCGGATCAGGTCAGGGCATTCCTCCAGCGGGATGTAATGCATCTGAACGGCCTGCCGTGTCGTAATATGCCCTGTTTTGGTGGGCGCAAACCGGTCGGCGATGTCGGCCAGACATTCAAGCTGGTCGGAGGCCAGGGCGCCAAAAGGAACTTTGATGCGGACCATCTGTTTGTCTTTGGTTCCGCGGATACCGTAAATTCCATTGTTGAGGCGGAACTTTTTGAAATCGTCGGGGTCCATCTGGCCTGCGCGCAGCCTGATGACATTTTCCTTGAAGCGTGCTATTTCAACTTCGACAACTTCAGGAAGTTCGATGAGTTTACGCGAACCGGCTAATACTTCTGCCATCTTTTTACTCCTCCACGATTGTCAGACTTTCTTCTTCAAAAGGGGTTGTTTCATCCGGACGGATCCAGGAGCGGGCAACAACGGTGACGCCCTTCTCCACGGCCACGATCACGTTTGACCAGCCCGCGAGCATGGGTTGCGAGGCATCCATGGCGCTGGGTTTGGGAGGATGGTCCGGGTGGGTATGCAGAATTCCCACGACGTCTTGACCTTCCTTTTCAGCTTGGCGATAAACACGGTCAAACTCCGCCGGGTCCATAAGAAATTCGGTCTTCCCCCCGCCGGCGGCTACCCGCTCGTGAGTAATGGCGCCGCCTGAGTTCTGAATTCGTTGCGCCAGATTTTTTCCGTTCTCTGAAAGTAGAATATTGCTGAGGCCGACAAAGCGGACAACATTCTTGTCGAGTCCCTGGTTTTTAAAGTGCCCGAGAAGGAGCCCGCAGCCTTCCCGCGGATAGGCGGCTCGGGCCCACTGTTGGATCTCGCTAAAGACGCCGGCAGGAATGGTGAGCCGGGCTTTCCCGCTGGACGCCTCAGGCTTCATGAGTTTTCCAATATTGCTCAAAATAAGAGAGAACCTCGTCCCAGAAACGGGCTCTGAGATAGCGGTCGCCTGCGTCCGGAAAAACGGTCACCACGAGCCCTTCCTTGAGACCCAGCGCGACTTCAAAAGCTCCCTGCAGGGCTGCACCTGATGAAAATCCAACGAGAACCCCTTCTTCTCTGGCCAGTCTGCAGCACATTTCATAAGCGTCTTCAGTGAACACGGAGACTTTACTGTCGTGCACCGTAGGGTCGTAAATACCAGGAACAATGGAGGAGGCCATGTGTTTCAAGCCTTCCAGTCCATGGAGCGGGGTGGCGGGCTCGACTGCGATCACTTTGATATTGGGGTTTAATTCTTTGAGCCGGCGCCCCGTTCCCACCAGGGTCCCTCCGGTTCCGATGCCGGCAACAAAATGGGTGACCTGGCCTTGGGTCTGCTCCCAAATTTCCATCGCGGTTGTCTCGTAATGAGCTTTCCAGTTGTTGGGATTATTATATTGGTCCGGAAGAAAATATTTAGCGGGATCGGTATCCTTGATTTTTTGGGCCTCAATGATGGCGCCATCAGATCCTTCGAGGGGATCGGTCAGGATAACTTTGGCGCCAAAGGTCTCGGCAATCCGGCGCTTCTCAGATGAATTTTCCGGCATGACCAGTTTAACTTTGTAGCCCAGCGCCGTTCCCAGCATGGCATAAGCGATTCCCGTATTGCCGCTGGTGGAGTCCAGGATAATCTTATCGCGCGTCAATTGCCCGGATTTTATGGCTTCAAGAACCATATGTCTGGCCGCGCGATCTTTGACTGAGCCCCCCGGGTTGGCAAATTCGGCCTTCGCCATGACCCTGACGTCCCGGGCTCCCAGCCAGCAATTAAACTTTTCCAGGCGAAGCAAAGGCGTATTCCCAATCCTGTCAAGCAGGGTTTGTCCGATGGGTTTATTCGCTGTGGTTGGGTTATTCATGAGCATTTGAAGGTAGATTACTAAACATGACTAAAATCGTCAACATTAGGGAGACCGGTTTGAAGTTCAAAACAGGCTTTACTCAGGGCTTGTTTTGATGTGCAGGCCGCATTCTTTATTTTCCGGGGTTTCCCACCACCAGCGTCCGGCCCTCTCATCTTCCCCTTTTTGGATCGCGCGCGTACACGGAGCGCAGCCGATTGAGGCGAAACCTCTGTCATGCAGGACATTGTAAGGCACATTGTTCTTTTTGATGTAGTCCCAGACCTGATCGCGATTCCAATCGGCCAGGGGATTGATTTTTGCAATTCCGCCGGAGTGCTCTGCGTCCCATTCCACCTTTTGCAGGCGGCCCCGGGTGATTGATTGCTCGCGGCGCTGGCCTGTGAGCCAGGCCGAGACGGTGCTGAGCGCTCTTTTCAATGGTTCTACTTTCCTGATGCCGCAGCACATCTTCCGGTTATCAATGCTGCCGTAAAAAAGATTGAGGCCCTTTTCCCGAACCATGGTTTCAACGCGCTCGGCGTTGGGAAAATAAACCTCGATGGGAATCTCGTATTTTATCCGGATTGCTTCCATGACATCATAGGTTTCTTGATGGAGTCTGCCGGTGTCCAGCGTGAAGACGCGAACTTGGGGCTGGATCCGAACAGCCATGTCAATTAAAGCGACATCTTCCGCTCCGAAACTCGAGGCGATTGAAATTTTGGGATGATAGCTAGACAGAGCCCATCGAAGAATGTCTTCGGCGGATTTCGCTTCAAATTCAGAGGATTTCACTTCTATCTCTGATTTGGCTGGGGGCATGCTGGCATCTCCTGGCTTTTAACGTGCAATAAAAGGGGTTGTTGACCCCGGTCGGATCGATTTGTATTGATTTGTTGGCTCGTTCCTAAAGGGGGGCTGTTAAGAGATGCGCCTCGGCTGCGGAAAAGGGACGCTTCTTATTGTCTGAAAATTCTATCAACAAACGGCCCTCCAGGTCAATATCCACGGCATTTCCCCGGTAGGTTTCTCCCTCATACAAAAGGCTGACCGGTTCTCCCAGGCCGAGAAGTTTATCCATGTAGAGAGATTTTATGCCGGGAAATCCCCCCTTTAAGAAGAGATCGTAGATTGAGAAAACTTCGTCCAGAACGGTATTCAAAAGCATGGATAGATCGATTTCGTGGCCTGCCCAGCGCGACAGGCTTGTGGCAGTTTTTTCCAGTTCATGAGGAATCGTGTTATTGACATTGATTCCTGCTCCCAGGACGGCCCATTCCAGGAGTTGCCCCCGGATGCTGGTTTCCACGATGACTCCCGAAAGCTTCTTGCCTTCGAGAAGAATGTCGTTTGGCCACTTGAGGCGCATGGGGGCCTGGGTGGCTTTAGAGATTCCCTGGAGGATTCCAAGCGAGGTTGCTGCGGAAAGGCTCTTTGCTTTTTCGGGAGAAAGGGGAGGTTTGAGCAGCAGCGACCACCAGAGGCCGCCGGGAGGAGAGTGCCAGATTCGTCCCTGCCGGCCATGTCCCCGGGTCTGTTCACGGGCCACAAAGAGGCTGCCTTCAGGGGCTTTTGCGATGGCGGATTCTTTTGCCAATGCTTGTGTTGATTCGCAGGCTTCCAGGACGTGTAAAGATTTAATGCGGGGATGAGGCTTAAAGGAGATCAAGGTTGAAATTAATTCCCGTGGCGGAATGCGTTAATGTTCCCGAGGAGATCCTGTCGGGTCCCAGCTCGGCGATGGCTCTGATGTTGGCCAGCGTGACGCCTCCAGACACCTCGGCTTGAGGGAACTTTCCCCCTCGGATTTCCCGCGCGGCCCGGACAAGTCCGAGTCCTTTCTTGAGGATTGGAGGCGCGAGGTTATCTAAAAGAATGATATCGGCCTCGACCGCGATTGCTTCCCAGATTTCATTGAGGTTCTGGGCTTCCATCTCTATGACCTTATTCTTGAAAAGGTTTTTCCGGAGGGACTGCAGGCGGCCGACAGGATCACCGGAATTTCTTAGAGCTTTGAGGTGATTGTCTTTCAAGAGCACAGCATCAGCCAGGTCCATTCGGTGATTCTGCCCTCCTCCCATGCGGACGGCATATTTCTCCAGGACGCGAAGCCCGGGTGTCGTTTTTCTCGTGTCGTAGACGGCGGCTCCGGTTCCCTTGACTGCTGTGACGAAGCGTTGGGTGAGTGTCGCCACTCCGGAGAGATGACCCAGGAAATTCAGCGCCGTTCGTTCGGCAGAGAGAATAGAACGGAGGGATCCGCGGATTGAGAGGATCTTCTGTCCGGGGCGTACGGGGGATCCCTCGCGGATCAGGTTCTTCACGTGCAGGGCTTTATCGCGGGCCAAAAAGACAGCTTTGGTGATATTCCCGCCGGCCAGGATGCCGATTTGTTGGCAGAGAATCACCGCGCCTCCTTGGGATGAGCGCGGCGGGAGTGCCTGGGTTGTGATGTCTTGCCAGGCTTTGTCTTCGAGCAGGGCTTGCCGGGCCCATTTCAAAAGATGCGTCTGCGGTATTTTCACCATGTTGAAGTTTTTCCTGGTTGCGGTTGTTAAATCGTCAACTATTTTGCCATATCCTTGAACTTTTCAAGCATATTTTCAGGGTTTTTACCTCTAAGAGTCTCCCTCGAGCAGGCTTGTGATGAGGAATATTTTTTTCAACCCGTGACGTGAGACACACGAAGGCCTCTTTCGGGCCTGACCGGGAGCTGCAGTGATGGCCAGGGCGCATCAAAGACGGGCCATTTCATTTTTTATTTCAGGCACAAAGGACTATTGATTTTTGTGGCTTTTTGTATAATATCGCCGTGGCCAAGAAACCCCTCTCGAAAAGGCGACGATCTCCGGTCAAGCTGTCCCCTAAGAAACTTTCCCCCTCTCCACTCTCAAGAAATAAATCCTCTCTGCTGGAAACGCAGCTTAAAGATTCCAGAGAATGGAAACGCCGGCTGATGCTTCTTCTGGAATTTGGAAAAAGAAGCACTGCTGAAACCAACCTCGACAAACTGCTTTTGCTGCTGGTGGAAGAAGCCAAGCAGCTGCTTGAAGCCGAGAGGGCCACTGTCTTCTTATTGGACGTCAAGCGCCGCCAGCTTTGGAGCAAGGTGGCTTTGGGGACTGATGCCATACGCGTTCCCTTGGGTCGAGGCATTGCAGGGACAGTCGCGGCAACCGGGAAATCCCTGAATATTCCAGACGCTTACCGAGATGGCCGTTTTAATCCGGAGGTGGACCGGCAGACTGGTTATCACACGCGCTCAATGCTGACAGTCCCCATGAAAAATAATCACGGGGAAGTCATCGGCGTTTTTCAGGTGCTCAACCGGAAAAAAGGCGGTTTTGATCAGAGGGATGAAGAGTTGCTGGCCATTCTCGCCGGGCAGGCCGCGACCAGTGCTGAAAATGCGCAGCTCTATGAACAGCTTTTGAAATCCAGCGAAGATACCATTCTTCGCCTGGCTTCCGCTGCTGAATTCCGCGATAAAGAGACGCATATGCATCTGGGTCGGATGAGTCGTTATTCAGCCATTCTTGCCGAGGAGATGGGGTTTCCGTCTCCTTGGGTGGAAAGTTTGCGCCTGGCCAGCCCGCTTCATGACATTGGCAAGATCGGGGTGCCGGATGCCATTCTGAGGAAGCCGGGTAAGTTGACGGAGGAAGAGTGGGTGGAAATGCGAAAGCATACGCTTTACGGGGCCGATATCCTTAAAGATTCAGACAGTGAGCTGCTTCAAATGTCTTACCGGATTGCACTTTGCCATCACGAATGGTGGAACGGCCAGGGGTATCCGAGGGGACTGAAGGGAGAGGAAATTCCTATCGAAGCGCGTATTGCAACGGTGGCCGATGTTTTTGACGCTCTCACCAGCCGCCGCGTCTATAAACCTTCTTTTCCTTTAGACGAAACTGTTGAGATTATTAAAAAAGACTCCGGGGTTCATTACGATCCCAAGGTCATTGAAGTTTTCTTGAAGGCATTGCCCCGACTGACTGAGGTGATGAGAGAATGCGCCGCTGCCAATGCGATTGTTTCTGACCCTGTGTCTGCTTCCCCGCCAGTCGCATCTCCTGTCAAGTAACCTAAAACATCTCCAGTCGTTCGACCGTTCCTTTCGGAACCCAGCCCTTAATTCCGGCATTGGTCAAACCCACAAGGGTCCATCCGTCTCTCTCCTCCAGAACAAGGACGCGCAGGCCGGCGGGCGCCGTGGCTCCGACTGGAAAGTCATCGCTGGGACCGCTCTTGATTTGAGCTTCCGGAGCCACGATAATGCTCCAGGGGCGCGATTCATTCCAAAGGCGCCAGTTTCCCCACCCCGCCGCCACGATCCAGAGCGCAAACGAGATAGCGATGCCTCGCTTGAACCTGCGAGAGGAAAGTCTGGGCCGTATCCATGTCAGGCTTAAGGTTCCCGTCCACATCCAAAGCAGAACGGTGGAGATCCAGAGTAATCCATGGGCCTCAGGGTAGGCGAGAATCTTATCCCAGATATCTTCTTCGGCTCCTTTAATGTCGGCTTTGGCCAGCGAGAGGTTGTATTGGATGTCATTGTCGTGGGGCTCGAGCATCGAAGCTCTCTCGTACCACAGGATGGCATGGCCTCTGTCTCCCAGGCGAAAGTAGGTGTTGCCCAGATTGTAGTAAAGGGCGGCATCTCCCCGGCGCTCTGTGAGCATGGATTCATAAATTTCCCGGGCCTTCAAATATTGGCTGCTTTGATAGGCTTTGGCAGCGTCCTCAAAAAGGGAGGCCGGCGAGGTTTGCGCGCGGACGGTTGCCTGGAAAGCCAGAGCGGCCATCAGCACGATCAGTATTCGACCGATCTTCCGGTTCATCTTATCTGCTCCTCGATTTGGGTAATGAGCGAGAGCGCCCGTTGATAGAGAGCCTGTCTTTCAGTATTTGTCATGGCAATAGGCGCGAACCGCCCGCGGTCAGCGATTTCCCAGAGCTCCCGGAGGCCTTGAATATTTTTCTGATCGACACGGCGGCCTTCCAGTTCGCGGGCAGCGTCATCGAGCGCCAGACCTGTTTTTGAAACACCGAGCTTGTCTGCCACATATCCGGCGACAGCTGATGACACGGTTCTCAGATAAAGATTGGGGTCGCTGTCCTGGAGATGCTGGCGTGCCTTTTTAAGCCGTTCCCTGGCCTGAGTCAAAGCTTTTCTGGACCTGGCGCCTTCGGGGTTCTTTAGATCGCGCTCCTTACTGAGGCGGAATCCCCCGGACCCGGCGAGCAAAAGTAACGGAAGAAGATTAAACGCTCCCAGGGCCAGCAGGTCCAGTTTTTGATTGAAAGGCCGCGCGGGCGATGGAGCTGGCTTGAGGTAACGAATATCTTCTTTGAGAATATGGACTTCCTCAGACTGGGCAGATCCCATTCCGGCGGGGTTTGCAACGGGCGGTCCGGTTGTCCCCGGCGTGACGGTTAAAGTCAGTGTTTTTGATTTCAAAGAAATGTATCGCCGTTCTATGGGGTCGAAATAATCAAAGCGAGCCGGACCGATGGAAAAAGTTCCCGGATCCTCGGGGACGAAAGCCGTCTTGAAAGCTTTGGATCCTGAAATGCGATTCCCCTGGCTTTGCGTGTTCAGGCTGGAGATCGTTTCGTAGCGTCGAAACGAGGGAATGGGCGGAATGGACGGTTCGCCGATCGTCTTGATGTTCCCCTCTCCTTTGACTTCAAGAGTCAACGTGATGGGGTCGCCCGCTTTCACGGTGCTCTTGTCAAGATTTGCGCTCAATGCATATTGGCCCACCGAGCCGGAAAATCCGCCGGGTTTGCCTGATTCCGGAAGAGGGGCGACTTCCACTGTGATGGCCTTGGTTTTCAACGTTTTCGACTGACCCGACTGGAAGAAATTCTGAAAAAATACATCGAACGGGTCCGCCTGGAAGTTTTCAACACTACACTCAATGGTCGCGGGCCCGATGGTCAGTCGACCGGGTGCAGTCGGGAACAGCTCATACTTGAATTCGGTCACAGAAAATCCCATCCCTTGAATCGTTGTTGTGTATTCAATGGGCTGCAGGTCATAGGTCATCCAGCCGGTGGTATCGGGAGGAGCATAAGAGGGCCGGCTCAGGAATCGCACGCGCCTCAGGAATTGAATGGTGAGAATGACGGGCTCCTGAACCACAACCTGCCGCTTGTTCACGTGGGCCCGGATCATCACGCCTTCGATGGATTCATTGGCTCCGATCGGAGAGGGACGGTGCGGCGTCTGGGGCGGCTGAGCCGAGGCGGATGTCACTTCAATATTGATGGGGTGGGTTGCCAGCGTTTGGCCGCCTTGAGATATCTCAATGGGAGGGATGGTGAAGCGGCCGGCGGCCTTGGGCATCAGGACGTAATTGAAAGTGACGGAGCTCGACATGCTGCCATTGACGATGCTGACGCTTTGAGACCGGCCCGTGGAATAACTGTCGAAATTGGGGATGGTTGGCAGTTTGGGCGTTGTGACATTGGCCGATCCTTTGACGGTCACAAACAGGAGGAGCTGTTCGTCCATGGTAATCTCGCTTTTAGCGACCGAGGCCTCGATGGAGAGATCGTCGGCTCTGGCCACAGAAGGGCGGGCGCCGGCAAAAGCGATGGCCGTGAGCAGACAGAGAAGAAAGCGTTTCACCAGTCTTTTCCTTTAGGCGATTGCTCAGGCAGCTGTTTGGAGGGTTTGGATTGGAACATTTGCTGTTCCTGTTCGCTGATAGTTCTCAAGATTCTTTCTGCATCTTCTTTAGAAAGCGACTCAGGGCTGTCTTTGCTGCTGGAGCTGTCTTTCTGCGGAGCTTGTCCGGTTTTGCCATCTTTAGGCCGGGGTTGATTTTCCCCTCCGCCTTTCCCATCTTTAGGGGAAGGGCGTTTTTGCGGCGGCTTGGGGCCTGACTTGATATATTCAATATTAAATTTAGCATCCTCGTCATTGGGGTTGGCCAGGAGGGCTTTCTCGTATTCTTCGATGGCGGCGGCTTGCTGATCCATGCGGTAGAGGCAGTTGCCCCGGTTGTAGTGAGCGTTGCCATTGAGTTTGGGCTGCTTAAGCGTTGTCGTGGAATGCGTCAATTCAGCCAAAGCCTCTGTGAACTTTCCCTGGTGATAGAGTACGTTGGCAATGTTATAGGAAGCGATTCCCGAGCCGGGATTCTCAGTCTGCGCAGCACGGTAGCTGGCGAGGGCTTCTTCCCAGTGGGCATCCCGGTATTTTTTGTTGCCTTCATTGATGTCATCGCGAAAGCCTGCCATGGCCGGAGCGCTGAGGAGGATCAAGAGAAGAAGAGGGGTCGCGGCGGCGACGCGCCTCGTGCTTTTCTTTGAAAAAACGTTTTCTTTGAGCGCACCGGGCTTTTCCGGAATCAGCAATTCGAGCCACAGGCAAAAGAAGGCAAGCGCCAGCGGAATTTGAAATCTGTGTTCAAGTTGCGAGATTTCTTCATTTCCCAGGTCCTTTTTTTCCATCCCCTCAATTTCCTGCGCCAGCTCGTCAACCTCAATATCGCCATTGGAGGCCGGGAAATACCGGCCGCGGGTTTTCTGGGCGATATCCTTGAGGAGCGTTTCGTTCAAGTGAGACACGACCATTTGACCCTTGTCGTCTTTTTTAAATCCTACCACTTTGCCTGAGGTGTCCCGGATCCGGATGAGTTCCCCCCCGGGCGTCCCGTAGCCGATGGAGAATATGCGAATCCCCTTTTTTCCGGCCTCTTCGGCGGCTTCCATGGTTGTCTCCCCAAAATCCTCTCCATCAGTCAACAGAACGATTGCAGAATGGCTTTCTCCGGAAAGGACCTTGGCGGCCAAATGAATGGATGCTCCGATATCGGTACCGGGGACTGCGAAGCTGGCGGGATCCAGCAGATTTAAGTACATCGTGGCGGCGTCGGTATCCAGGGTCAACGGACATTGGAGAAAGGCTGCTCCGGCGAAGGCGACAATGGCCACTCTTTCCCCTTTTAGTTTTTCAATGAATGACGACAATTCTCTTTTCGCCTTTGTGATTCTGTTGGGAGCGACATCTTCAGCCAGCATGCTGGCTGACACGTCCAGGCAGATAACGACATCCGATCCGCGGCGCGTCACTTCCCGGAGTTTCCTTCCCGATCGGGGTCCGGCCAAAGCGACGCACATAAATATCAAGGCCAACAGAACCAGGATTCCTTTAGCGGTTCGTCGCCGGGAGAATCCAGCCGGGAAAATTCTCGCCGCAAAGAAGGGCCCCACAAATTTCTCAATTGCTTTTTTCCTCGCCCGCCGGTCCCAGCGGCTCCCCGCCAGAATCAAGAGCGGCACCAGGAGCCAGATGAATTCGCCGGGCCATTGAAACTTCATGGCAATACCCTTGCCGCTGTGAAAACCAGGAGTCGTTCTGCGGCCAGCGTCAGTAGTGAGGCCAGGACCAGGGGGCGGAAGAGCTCTTCATAATTGAAGAGTTCTTTGACTTTGATCTCCGTTTTCTCGAGCTTGTCAATTTGACTGAAGATCTCTTTCAATCCTTCGGAACTCGTCGCCCGGAAGTAGCGGCCGCCTGTCAATAAAGCGATTCTCTGAAGGGACGCCTCGTCTAGATCGTCATCAATGGGAATGAGCCGCTTTCCAAAAACAGGATCATCCACCGGAATCTTTGCTTGCCCGGGAACACCCGCCCCGATGGTGTAGATTCGAACCCCGAAGGTGGCAGCGGCTTTCGCGGCTGTCAATGGATCGACCGTGCCGGAGTTATTGCCTCCATCGGTGACGAGAATGATGACTTTGCTTTTGGCCAAACTGTCCTTGAGCCGGTTTACGGCGGTCAAGAGTGCATCTCCAATGGCCGTGGCTTCCGGTGGAACCGTCCCGATCTCTGTCGCATTGATGGATTCTGTGAGCGCTGCCGTGTCCAGCGTCAGGGGGCATTGGGTCATGGCGACGCGCCCAAAGACCACCAGGCCTATGCGGTCAAACGGCCGTCCCAGCACAAAATCCTTGCTGACTTCTTTGGCCACGGCAAAGCGGTTCTTCGGCTGAAAATCCACCGAAGACATGCTTTGGGAGGCATCTAGGCAGATCATGATGTCAGTGACTTCGGCGGATGTCTGGTTGCGCGATCCGATGCGTTGAGGCCTGGCCAGGGCCGCGATCAGAAGGGCGAAGGTCAGTCCCCTCAAGACAAGCGGCGCAAGGAACCTCCACCGGCTGCTTAAAGCGGGGATGCTTCGAAACAGAGACGTCGCCGAAAATCTTAAGGAGACTTTCAGCCGTTGACTATAGGCCAGTTCCCATCCCAGCGCCGCCGCGGCAAGTGCCGCCAACGTCCAGAAAGCCGGATCAGCAAATCGAAATGTGTTCATTTGGGAGAGGTTTCATGAGAGCCCAGCGGTTTGGGAGCCTGCCGGGTTGTTGTGTGATCAATGAAGCCCCGGGCGAGTTCCACGTGACGTTTTGAATCCTCGATGGTTGGAACGAAACGGGCGAATTTAACCAAATCGCAGTCCTGGAGGAGTTCCTTGAGGGTGTGAAAGTCAGTCGAATGGAGCCAATGGGATTTAATTTCGTTCATGATTTCACTGGTCGTTCTGTCCAGGCAGGGGGCATCGAAACGGCCTTCCAGGTAGGCTCTGATAATGTTGGAAAGCTCGATATAGAATTCTTTGACGTGCCCGGACTCCAGGAGATGCCGCTGCGCCAGTCGTTCAAGAGCGTGCTGTGCCACTTCCTCGGGCGGTCTTGCGGGTTCGGGAGGTTTCTTCGAGAGGTTTCTGCCGGGGGAGCGTTTTGAAATCCACCAGGCGAGCAGAGCCAGAAGAGTCAATGCCAATGCTCCGAGAATCCACGGGAGCGGATTAAAAAAGCCAATGGGTCCCTTGAGGTCCTGGATATCTGCCCGGTCCTTGTGCCGGTCGAGGATGGATTCAATCTCAATTGGGACTTCCGGTGTTTTATAGGTGTGGGAGTTTCCCTGAGCCGGCGTCAGAACCAGGGAAATCGGCGGGATGGAGACCATGCCGGTGCTGAAGGTGACAAGCATCATGTCGACATGATCCAGAGTGGTCTCTTCATGCTGGGAGCGGCTTATTTGTTTTTCACCAGCCACCAGGAAATCTCCGAACTCGGTTGACGTAGAGACTTCGAGCGCGTAACCGGCCGGATGGGACAGTTGAATTTGGTAGTGAATTTTGTCGCCGATGGTCGCGCGCCTGGGGTCTGCTTTGACGTTGATGACGACTTCCGGGTTTGCGCCCGCAGGGGAAGACAGGCCGACCGTGATTCCCAGAATCGCAGCCGAGGCAAAAAGGAGATGACGGGCAGTCTTATTCAGCGGAATCTCCGTGCCCGGTTCTCGAAAAGCCTGATCAGGGGGGCAACGTAGGATTGGTCAGTTTTCAGGAAAACACTGTCCATTCCGATTTTTCCGAACATTCGGATCAGTTTTTGCCGCCGATTCTGCGTCCATTCCTTGTAAAGCGCCCGGCCATCGGCGCGCGTGGTATCCAGGAGGAAGCGCTGTCCGGTTTCTGAATCTTCCAATTGGATGATGCCGGCCGCGGGGAGCTCTTCCTCACGCGGGTCGGTCAGCACCAGGGCAATCGTATCGTGGTGGAGATTGGTGGTGGCCAGGATTTTCTCGTAGTTGTCGGTGATGAAGTCCGAGATGATAAAGACGATGGCTCGCCGTTTGGAAATGCGATTGACAACCCGGAGGGCCTCGGCCAGATTGGTGCCTTCCCCTGTAGAGTGCTGGCTCAGCACCTCTCGAATCAGGCGCAGGGCGTGACGGCGGCTCTTGCGCGGCGGAATGACACGTTCAACCTTATCGGAGAATAAAACCATCCCCACCTTGTCGCTGTTCCGGAGGGCGGAGAAAGCCAGGAGTGCCGTCAGCTCGGCTGAAATTTCCGCTTTTGTTTTTTGGGTTGATCCGAAATTGAGCGACTGGGATACATCGAGAACGATCAGGAGGGTGAGTTCCCGCTCTTCAGCGTAGCGTTTGACGAACGGATGGCCCAGACGGGCCGTGACATTCCAGTCAATGGTGCGCGGATCGTCGCCGGGAACATATTCGCGAACTTCCAGGAACTCCATTCCGCGGCCTTTGAACGTGCTCAGGTAGCGGCCTGCGAACAACTCGCTGACCAAGCGGCCCGTTCGGATTTCTATCCGGCGGATTGCGCTGAAAGTATCTGCTGAGAGTGGCGTGGTCAAGGTCGGCTGACGATGGATTGCTGGCGGCTCAGGGGACCTCGACTGTGTCGAAGATCTGTTTCACGATATCTTCGGAGGTTTTTCCTTCGGCTTCGGCTTCGTAAGTGAGGAGGATCCTGTGCCTGAGGACATCCAACCCGATGGCTTTAATGTCTTCCGGTGTCACATACCCCCTTCGCTTGATGAAGGCGTAGGCTTTGGCTGCCTGAGCCAGAGACAATGTCGCCCGCGGGGAGGCGCCGTAGGCAATCAGGGGCGTCAGTTCCGGCGCTTTGAAATCGGCGGGCCGTCTTGTCGCTCCGACGAGATTAAGGATGTAGTTTTTAATTTTTTCATCCATATAGATGTCGCGGACAAGAGTCCTGACGCGCTGGATGTCTTCGGGTTTTACAATGCGCCGGACATCGGAGAGGCTCGTCTCGGGCATTCTCTCCAGGATTTCCTTTTCTTCTTCCCGGGTGGGGTAGGTGACTTTAATCTTGAGCATGAAGCGGTCAATTTGAGCTTCGGGAAGGGGATAGGTTCCTTCCTGCTCAATCGGATTTTGCGTGGCCAGGACAAGAAAAGGCTGTTCGAGCGGGTAAGTTTTTTCACCGATGGTGACCTGCCGTTCCTGCATGGCTTCTAAGAGGGCGCTCTGGACTTTAGAAGGAGCCCGGTTAATTTCATCCGCCAGGAGAATATTGGTAAAAATAGGACCTTTTTTGGCCGAAAATTCCGCCGACTTGGGGTTGAAGATCATTGTTCCGATGAGGTCCGAGGGAAGGAGATCCGGAGTGAATTGAATGCGTTGAAATTTGGCATCAATGGCATTGGCCAGCGTTTTGACAGAAAGGGTCTTGGCCAGTCCCGGCACTCCCTCGAGAAGCAAATGGCCGTCTCCGAGGAGGCCCACGAGCAGTCGTTCAGCCAGGGCCCTTTGGCCGACGAGAGTTTTCCCCATTTCTGCGAGAACCTCATCCACGAAAAGACTTTCTTTGGTGACACGTTCATTGACCGCACGAATATCTTGCACGTATTCCTCCTGAGCCATTGTTTTTTGTGTACGGGTGCGGAATAAATTAGTTTACGATTTTTTCCTGCGTTGGTGGAGGAGCCAGGCATATATACTCAGAGCGCCACAGGAGAAGCCGCCCGCATGGGCCCAGTAGGCAATATGCTGGACTTCTTCGCCAGTGTCCGTCAGCGAGCCGACCCCTCTGACCATCTGAAGCAGGAACCAAAAGCCTAGAAAAAGAAAGTTGGGAATTTGAATCTGGAATCGGCGAAGCACGGTAAAGCTGGGGCCGATGATCGGCAGGCTGACCAGGGGCTCAAGAACGAACATCGCCCCTAAAATTCCGGCAATGGCTCCTGAAGCTCCCAGAAGGTAGGTGGTCGTGTCGCTTTCAAAACCCACCTGTGTCAGTGCCCCGACAACGCCCCACGAGAGGAAGAAGCAGAGAAATTCAATGGATCCGACGCGTCTTTCCAGCGGAGGTCCGAATATCCAGAGGTAGTACATATTGCCGATGAGATGGAGCCAGTCGCCGTGAACAAAAATGTGCGAGATCAGCGTGGGCCAAAGACCGGCTATATCATGCAGGAAACGGTCGGGCACGAGGGCATAGTCTTGAAGAAAGAGCGGTAGCAATCCGCGCTTGGTCAGGCTCAGTTCCCATAAAAAGAGCATCCAGTTGGCCAGAATGAGACCCCAGGTGACCCAGGCGTGGCCCCCCTTTCCGAAAGTTCTGCGGTAGGGCACAAAATAATCGAACCACATGGTTTAGAGAAGCTTGCGGAGCCGTTGAAGGCCCGGGTAGCGCGGATTGATCTGGTTTGCATGCTGGAAGTAGATCTTTGCCTGGTCGGAGTGGCCCTGTTCGATTTCAAGTTCAGCCAGGGCGAGCTGCATCTCGATGTCGTAGGGCCTGATCTGCAGGGCCGTTTGCATTCTTTGCTGGGCTGCCGGGAGATTCTTTTGCGCCAGAGAGAGCCGGGCGGCAGCCGCCCAGGGCTCCATGAGATGCGGATTGATTTTCAAAGCTTCTTCGGATTGCTGGGCGGCCCTTTCCAGAAACCCCCGGCTTGTCAGGAATTGTGCGTAGGCTGCATGCGCAAGAGGATGCCGTGGATTGAGCTCCAGAGCTTTGCGCAGTGAGATCTCGGCAAGTTCGGGATGCTTTTGCGCATTGAGCGCGGCCGCTTTGCTCAGGTTTGCTTCAACACTGTAGGGATTGCTCTCGAGGGCCGCTTCGGCCGCATCCAGGGCTTGTGAAACATGTCCCATTCGAAACAGGCAGTCCGATAGCAAGGGGTAGACTTTTGCCTCGGAGGCGTGATAGTCCAATGATGAACGCAGGGACTTTTCAGCTTCTTCCAGGAAGCCCTTGGCGATCAGGATTTCCGCTTTTTTCAGCGAAGCGTCCTGGAATTCTGGCGACAGTTCAAGCGCTTGATCCAGTTCGCTCATGGCCTGGGCATCCTGTCCGTTGCAGAGTTCGGCTTCAGCCATGCCGAAATGCGCCTGAGGCATTTTGGCGGCAGCGTTAACAAGAAATTGAGCGCGTTCATTGGCCTGGTCGCAGCTGCCCCGGAGAGAGAAAAGCGAGACAAAATCAAAGAAGACCGATGCATTGGCCGGAGCGAGTTCCGAGGCGCGGTTGATTTCGGAGAGAGCCTCATCGAAGAAGTTTCTTGTCAGGAGGATTTCGGCGTGGGCGAGCCGGATGCTGGGGTCGTTGGGAGATTGAGCGGTTGCTTCCTGGATCCTGGCGAGCGCTTGATCGTATTGGTTGTAGGAGGCATGGATCTTGGCATAGGCGACGGCCACCTCGGGATTCCCGGGATCCTTGCGCGAGAGCTCTTGAACGCCACGGAGGGCCTCTGTGTAGAGTCCCTTGTCGATTTGCAGGTTGATGATATCGAGCCGGAGGTCGCTCTGATCCGGCTCGAGGCGCAGGGCGGCCCGGAAGTACCCCTCCGCCTCGTCGTAACGGTTTTCTTCCAGGCGGATTTTTCCGAGGAAACTTAAAGGGCGGGCGTCGTTGGGGTCCAATCGAGACGCCTCTTTCAGTTCTTCAACGGCAAAGGCTTCCAGCTTTTCAGCCCAGTGAACAACGCCCATGAGATAGTGGGCTTGTGCGTTCTGCGGGTCCAGCCGCAGGACTTTTTGAAGTTCTTCGAGAGCCAGGCCATGAAAGTTATTTGATGGCCGGTAAGAATCTTCGTCTGCGGCAGTCTGCCTGATGACGGTTCCCCGGTTATAGGCAAGTTCCAGGTAAATATGGGCAATTTCCATCCTCAGTCTGACTTCTTCATCGGGCTTGATGTCGCGGGCGGAAAGCAGCGTCTCGTAATGGGCAATTGCCTTGGTGTAATCCTGAGCTTCCTGCAGCTGGTGGGCTTTGAAAAGAAGATAGGAGGGTCGATGGGTAAACCACCAGGAGAGCCAGCCTCCCATGACCAGCAGAACAAAAAGAGCGGCTGCCCGGGAGGCTTTCATGACATCGAAGGGCAGGCAGGCGGGGTTGGGATGGCGTTGCTCGAATCGGCTCTATCAGGTTTTGGAAGGATCGGGAAGTCCCACGTGGGATCCGTCGCAGAATGGTTTGTTTTTGGAGTGCTTGCAGCCGCACCAGGCAACAGTCTTTGCCTCTTTAATTTCTAAACGGACCGGCACAATCCCGGTATTGAGGCGTTTATGGGAGCCATCGCAATAAGGTTGGGTTTGGGATTGTCCGCAAGCACACCACCATTTATTCCCTATCGGCTCGGCCACCACGTAAGGTCTTTTTTGAGCAATTTTCGGTTCAGCCATTTTTTATCCTCCCGGTCTTTTTTTAAGACTTAGATGACGCTCGATTTTTTTCGCGGACCTTTCACCATCATATCCTTGATCGCTACGATCTTGTCCCTGAGAATCGCCGCCAGCTCAAAGTCCAGGGCGTCGGCCGCTTCTTTCATCTGGCGGTCTAAGTCCTTGAGAATATGCGGAAGATTTTCCCGGCTGGCGCTATTGAGACCATCGTCCGAGAGCATGTATTTCAGACCTTCTTTGTGGGTCTTGGCCTGGAATTCATCGAGTTCCTGGATGGCCCGTTTGATCGTTTTGGGTGTAATGTGGTGTTCGGCGTTGTAGGCCGCCTGTTTTATTCGGCGCCGATTCATTTCATTAAGCGCCCGCTCCATAGAGCCGGTCATCTTGTCAGCATAAAGCACGACTTCCCCATTGACGTTGCGGGCGGCGCGTCCGCAGACCTGGATCAAAGTTGTTTCTGACCGCAGGAAGCCTTCTTTATCGGCGTCGAGCACGGCCACCAGGGTGACTTCCGGCAAATCCAGGCCTTCCCGGAGAAGGTTGATTCCCACCAGCACGTCAAAGGTTCCTTTTCTCAAGTCCTTGATAATTTCTACACGCGCGAGAGCGTCAATTTCCGAATGCAGATACCGGACCTTATATTCCTTTTCAGAAAGAAATTGGGCCAGATCCTCGGCCATGCGCTTGGTCAGGGTCGTGACCAGAACTCTTTCCTTTTTTTGCACCCGGCTTTGGATTCGATTGATGAGGTCATCGATCTGGCCCAGGCTCGGGATGATGGTGATCTCGGGATCCACGAGGCCCGTGGGACGGATCACCTGTTCGACAATCTTTGATGATTCCTTGAGTTCGTAAGGACCGGGCGTGGCCGATACGTAAACTCTCTGGCGCGCCAGTCCGTCAAACTCATGAAATTTCAAGGGCCGGTTATCGACAGCGCTGGGCAGTCTGAATCCATAATCCACCAGGGTTTGCTTCCGGGATAAATCCCCTGCATACATTCCGTTGATTTGCGGCACTGTGACGTGCGACTCATCGATAATCATTAGAAAATCTTTCGGAAAATAATCGATCAGGCAAGCCGGGCGTTCTCCAGGCTTGCGTCCAGAAAGGTGCCGGGAGTAATTTTCGATCCCATGGCAAAAGCCCAGATGGCGCATCATCTCAATATCGTATTTGGTTCGCTGCTCCAGCCGCTGGGCTTCCAGCAGTTTGCCATGAGCCCGGAAGAAATCCAGCCGGTCCCGGAGCTCTTGTTCGATCAGGACAAGTGCCTTCTCAAGCGTGGGCCTGTCTGTGACAAAGTGACGGGCCGGATAGATGAATGTCTTTTCCTTAGATTGGATGACCTTGCCGCTCACGGGGTGGATTTCTGAAATCCTGCTAATGAGGTCGCCATCAAATTCAATTCGCAGGCCTGTTTCCAGATAGGCTGGGAAGATTTCGAGTGTTTCCCCCCTGACTCGGAACGTGCCCCGGTGGAAATCGACTTCGTTCCGCTGGTAGTGAATATTGATGAGTTCCTGCAGAATGACAGTTCGGGATTTACTTGTTCCCGCCGCCAAGGCAACGCACATTTCTTTGAAATTTCCGGGAGAGCCCAGGCCGTAAATGCACGAAACGCTGGCCACGACGATCACATCATTGCGCTCGAGCAAACTGGAAGTGGCTTTGAGTCTCAGGCGATCGATATGGTCGTTAATGCTGGCATCTTTTTCTATGTAGGTATCGGATTGGGGCACGTACGCTTCCGGCTGATAGTAGTCGTAATAGGAAATAAAGTATTCCACCGCGCTATTTGGAAAGAAGGATTTGAATTCAGCGTAAAGCTGGGCCGCCAAAATTTTGTTTGGAGAAATAACCAGGGTCGGTTTGCGGTGCTCGGCGATGACATTGGCCATCGTGAAGGTTTTACCGCTGCCTGTTACGCCCAGGAGGGTTTGGTGGCGTTCCCCCGCGGTCAGTCCTTTCAGCAATTGTTCGATCGCCCTGGGTTGGTCGCCTGATGGTTTGAAGTCCGACTCGACTTTAAATTGGTTCATTGGAGGAAGCTCTCAAAGCAATTTTATCTGTTTTCAATAGGCATGGGAACGGCCCGATTGCCGAAGAGTTTTTCTAAAGCGATGTTGAGATGGATTTTACAGCGTGCGGACTATCTTTTTCACCGGGGCTGCATTCGGACCTTCAGGGGCGGATTGCGGCTAAACCAGCTTGTGACTCGTCCGTTTTCAAAGTGAACGCTTGATTCTCCGTACATGAATTCGCTCTCCGAGAAAGAATCGGGTGTTCCTTCAACGGAGAGCACCTGGTCTTTCGATGAGCCGACCGTGAATGTGCTGCCGGATGTGTGCGTCGTCGGTTTCAGTTTAACCTTCAGGCGCGGCGAGTGGTTTTCCCAGCCGCTCACTTTACCCTCTTCGAAATAAACGTTCGATTCTCCATACTTCAGGAGATTGGTGGATGAGGTGTCCGGGGTTCCCTGGATAGCAAGGACGTCTTCTTTGGTGGAGCCCACTGTAAAATAGCCGGAAATTTTGGCGGGATGCGGTGGCGGGGCCGTGCTCTCAGGCCCAGTCTTATCGGGAGCAAAAGTTGCTGCCCCCCATCTCTCGGCCTCTTTTCTTTTCCGGGCCAGAATTTCTTCCGGGGTCGGGGTGGGCGCCAGTTCCTTGTGTTCCGGCTCGCTCGGAACGCTGCCCTCAGCCACATGGAATTGCGGAAGGGGAGGCGCGGGGGTCGCCGGCGCGTCCGGTTTTGTGATCACGTTCCTGTAGAGTGCAAAAGCGATGACAAAAGCAATAAAGATTCCCCCCGCCAGCCTCAAATCGGTGTGTTTGCTCGGGGCTGGGGTTGTTTTGTGGGGGCCCGTACGTTCCGTCGCGTATTTGGGTGCTACGGGTGGCGGTTGCGCTTTCTCCGGATCGTTTGGGTGGAGTTTCTCGAAAGCATCATTGATCTTTTTAAGTTCTTCCTGGGCTTTTTGCTGCAAGCGGGGATCGTGAGTGAATCGATCCGGATGCCAGACATTAACCAAGTCCTTGTAGGCTTGTCTGATTTCTTCAGGGGAGGCTCCTGGTGAGAGCCCTAGAACCTTAAAGTATTCATCCATGTTGAGAATGGCTGATTTCGGGTTTATCCTTAATATGCATATGAGAAAATTGGGTCATTATCCTACCCTCATATTTACAGGGTTTTTGAGCATTTTTCCAGCCTTTGTTCCAGTATCTGGCCTGGGGGCAGACGCTCCTCCCGATCGGTCAATTACAGCTTTGATCACGGTCAATGATGCGTCAGGGAAGCCTGCGGTGGGCGCTTATGTCCGTGTTAATGACCAAGTGGCGGTTTCGATAAAACCCGGAGTCTACCGTGTTGTTATTCCGCTTGCGGCAGGCAGTTCATTTTCAGGTTTTGCCAAAGCCAGCTTGCAGACTTGGGAAGGCGAGGCTTATGAGGGCCAGTCTGATTATGAGACTTTGGATCCCGACGAAGGCAATACCGTCGAGTTTTTTATCAAGCTCAAGAGTGCAGCGCCGGATGGCTAGGGGTTTTAGGCGCGCGTCTTTACTGAAGTGTGATTTTGTCGACCACGTCTGCCAATTTTTCTGCCGCTTCCAGAGGGTCCGGAACGCTGACGGGGTGTTTGCTGGGTGATGGATGGGTGTTTTGAGTCCCTTTTAAGATAGCGGCTGCGAGGTTTTGCGGGTCCAGATTTGATTCCTCAATGAGTTGCGCAAGGCCGCATTTGACCAGAACCAGGGCATTGGCCGTCTGGTGATTTTCTGAGGCGTGGGGATAGGGAATCAGGAGGGCCCTTTTCTTTACAGTGACGAGTTCGGCAATGGTGGTGGCGCCGGAGCGGGAAACGACGATATCGGCCGCCGCGTATGCATGGGCCATCTGGTCGGTGCGTTCCAGGGTGCAGGCTCTGAAATTGTGGCGTCGATACCCTTCTTCCAGAAGCATCCGGTCTCTGGGACCGGCCAGATGCAGGAACTGAATTTTTCCCGCCTGTTGTTTTAAATACCGCAGGGCTTGCAGCAGTTTCTCATTGATCACATGAGCCCCCAGGCTTCCTCCGAAAACAAGCACCGTCGGGGTGTTTTCATCCAGCCCGAAGTTTTTCCGCCCGATGGCGGTTGCAGGAATGTTTTTAAATTGTTTTCTGATGGGATTTCCCGTGAGAACGGCCTTGCGGCCAAAGGTTGCCTGCGATTCGGGAAAGCTGACGGCAACAGCTTCCGCCCAACGGGCAAGGATCCGATTGGTGAGTCCGGGAATGACATTCTGTTCATGCAGGACAACCGGAATGCCTCGAAGCTTTCCGGCCATGACGACGGGAAACGAGATATGGCTGCCCATCCCCACGATTGTCTGCGGGGTCCATTTCTTGAGAGCCTGCCAGGAATTGCCAAAGCCTTTTACGGCATTGGTGGCTGCCTGCCAAGCCTTGAGTGGCGAGAAAGATCTGGGAAGGCCGGATGCGTGCACCGTCCAGTAGGACAGGCCCTCAGCCTCAAGGATTTTAATGGCGATGTCTTCGGGACGCACCGCAAATTGAATTTCATGTCCCCGGTGCTTCAGAGCTTCTGCCAGGGCCAATCCGGGAAAGAGGTGACCGCCCGTGCCGCCGGCAACGATGAGGGTTCTTGTTCGATTCAGGCGGAGCGCCTCTTGAGCGGCGGTGATTCTTCGTACCGGGAAATGTTGAGTAAAATCCCGAAGCTGGCCAGCATGACAACCAGGGACGATCCTCCAAACGACAGAAATGGAAGCGGGATTCCCTTGGTGGGTACAAGTCCCACCGAAACCGCCAGGTGAATGAAGGCTTGGAAGCAGGTCAGGAAGACGATGCCAGTGGCTGTCAGAATGCCAAAAAGATTGGGAGCGTGGCGGGCCATCCGGAAACCTCGGACTGCCAGGGCCGCAAAAAGAATCACGAGCAGGGTCGTTCCGATGAGTCCCAGCTCTTCCCCGAGAATGGAGAAAATGAAATCCGTATGGGCGTCAGGGAGGTAATGAAGCTTGAGTTGCGAGTTTCCGAGACCTTTTCCAAAGATTCCCCCCGATCCAAGGGCCAGGAGCGACTGGATGAGCTGGTAGCCGGATTTGTGCGGATCTTTCCAGGGATCAATGAACGCCAGCACTCTCTGCATTCGGTAACTGGCCTTGAAAATGGCGGCAACGATTCCTGCAATGCCGAACCCCACCACTCCCACGCAATGCTCCCAGCGAGCGCCCGCCAGCAGGATCATGGCAAATCCAGTTCCGCTCAGCAGCAGGCATGTTCCCAGATCGGGCTCACGGAATGTCAGTGCAGCCGGGATGAGAAAGATGAGACAGGCTGGGACAAACCCCTCCCAGAATGACCGAAGACGGCTTTGGTGCTTGTCAAGAAAGTCCGCCAGAGCCAAGATCATAAATATTTTAGTGGGTTCACTCGGCTGAAATCCGAACGGACCTATTTTAAGCCATCGCTTGGCGCCCCCGACTTGGCGTCCGACCACCAGTACCAGCGCCAGCATGACCAGCCCCGAGCCAAACAACAGCCAGGCCGGTCGTTGCCATTTCTGAAATGGGACGTTCAGGGTCGTCAACAGGCAGATGAAACCGAAAATGGAAGCGAAGATCTGCTTCTTCAAAAAGTAGTACTGATTGCCGTAGGCAGATTCAGCCGCCATTGCACTCGTCGAATAGACCATCACCCAGCCAAAGGTTACCAGCCCCAGCACAATGAGAAAAAGACCCAGATCCGGAGGTTGGGAGGGTTTATGGACAGGCGTTGAAAAGGAGGGTCGCCGCCGCATCAGCCGAGTTTCAATACCAAATTTTTGAACATCTCTCCCCTGTGTTCAAAGTTCTTGAATTGATCAAACGACGCGCAGGCCGGAGACAGGAGGACCACCTCTCCCGGTTTGGCGGAAAGACTGGCTTGGCGAACGGCCGTGGGGAGATCTCCGGATGATTCCATGGGAACGGAGCCATTCAAGTCTTTCTTGATGAGCGGGGCGGCTTCTCCGATGAGAAAGATTCGTTTAACGTGGCGGCGAATGAGCGGCAATAGAGGGGTGTAGGGAGTTCCCTTGTGCTGACCGCCAAGAATCAACAGGAGAGGTTGTTCAAATGACTGCAGCGCCACTTGCGTTGAATCCACATTGGTGGATTTGGAGTCGTTGATGTAGAGCACTCCTTTTTTCTCAGCGATTTTCTGAAGTCGATGCTCAACGCCTCTGAAGTTTTCCAGGGCACGCTGAATTGCAGCGGGCGGGGCTCCTAAAAGGCGTGCACAGGCCGCTGCCGCGAGGGCATTGAAGACGTTGTGCGGTCCCATCAGGTGACGGGCATTCGGAAAGATGAGCGGCGGGATTTCTTGATCAAAAATCAGGCGTCCGGGGGCGGTATAGGCCTGTCCCGGCAACTCGCGCTGCGAGCTGAGCCAGAGGATCTGGCCGGTGCACAAGGCGGCCATCTGACGGCACCACGGATCATCGGCATTGAGAACAGCCCAGTCATTTCTGTTCTGTTGTTCAAAGAGGCTGATTTTTATTTTGGCGTAATGTTCCATTGTCTTGTGTCTTTTCAGGTGGTCGGGCGTGACATTGAGCAGGCAGCCAACGGCGGGCCGGAAGTTTTTAAGGCCTTCCAGCTGATAGCTGGAGACCTCGAGAATCAGGGTGGTTTGCGCAT
>Ga0206815_1083_pt1 | contig 26577 bp, 24 predicted proteins | sample Alteio_BWOrgCont_91_FD_152864 | JGI IMG/M metagenome (GOLD analysis project Ga0206815, IMG submission 152864) | Enriched cells from forest soil in Barre Woods Harvard Forest LTER site, Petersham, Massachusetts, United States -... | ecosystem: Environmental > Terrestrial > Soil > Temperate forest >...
ACTTTTCTCCAGGGTCTCACGTTAGTTTTAAAGTGTTCATTTTGGCAGGCGGCAACTGTGGCGATCTTGGCCGCGCGGGTGGTCGTGGCCGTCTTTATCCCTGTGGCTTGTATCGTCTTTCCCTATCTCCTAAATGCGTGAATAAGTAGTGTTTTCAAAATCCTTATAAAAACATGCACTTTTAAGTCGCTTGAGGGATGTTCCTGCGCGTATCCAAGGATGAGGATCTCCAATAGCAATTGTCCCTGCGGAAGAAATCAAACGGAAAAGACATGTCTATCGACGGACAAAAGGCTCTTTGTCAGAAGAGAGTGAGCGGTTCTTCTGGATCTGCCGGAGGATCATAGGGCTCGATCAAATCAGGCGGGGCGTTGCGCGTGTTGCCGACATCCGGTTTCACACGCCACGTCTTCATCAATTCCTCGGGGAATAACCTGAGTAGATCCATGGGCGGATTCTGCGGATCGCCGGGATCGAGCCAGCGGTCATAATCGTCGGGATGCGGAATGGCCGGCATTCGGTCGTGGAGTGGAATTGAAGATCTGTGTCAAGAGCGCCAAGGTTGGAGTTCTCCTCTGGCTGTACAGCCAGACAAGAACTCAAGCAGGAAAGGCCATACCGGACCGTGTTTAGGACGCTACTGACGATGCAGCAACGCTGTAAAACGTGGGTCTTCGCGAATCTTATCCAGACGCGGATCGGTGCAATCAGATCATGCGTGCGGGCCAGCTCCGAATCAGATATGTGAAAGCCTTCGGCGCGGTTGCTGGATCTCCTGTTCCGGTGTTATCTCGGGCTGGACCGAGAGGCACGGAGGGTAGGCTGTGAGGCCGCGCAAGGCCTGTTTGAGCGCGACCGGATCGGCGCAGCGTTGCTCGGGAAACCGGGCAAGAAGTGACCGGAGCAGGGACAGAAGACGGGGGTACGGCGCGAGAAGCGGATGAGAGAGCGAGCGGGCAGGCGAAAGGTGGTTGCTCTCGATCTCCTCGGGCGTACGGCCCCGAAACGCGGCCTCGCCGGTAACGAGCTCATAAAAGATAGCGCCCAGGGAGTAGAGGTCGCTGCGAATATCGACTTGCTGGTCCAGAATGCGTTCGGGACTCGTATAGAGCGGTGTCCCGGCGCGTGTCGAAAAGCTATACGGTCGATTGCAGTCTCGCCAGGAAGGACTGACGCTGGCCAAACCGAAATCGAACAGGACGAACTGGCCGAATGTGTTCAGGCGAATGTTGCCGGGAGTGAGATCGCAGTGGAGAATCTCTTGGCTGCAGGCGTAGAGGAGAGCCTCGTTGATCTGAATGACGGCCAAAAGGGCGTCGTCGAAGCTGAAGCGGCCGAGGCGGGCGAGCAGATGATCGAGGTCTTCGCCGGGGATGTAGGGCATGATGAGATAGTGCAGGCCGTCACCTTCCCCAACGTCGAGGACTGGTGCGATGTGGGGGTGGCCGGCGAGACGGGCTCCGATCAGGCCTTCGCGACGAAAGCGGCCGAGGAGTTCGTCGTCCTCAGCCAGAGGAGGGTGCAGGACTTTGATAGCGAAGAGTCCCTGATGCCTGCGATGACGGGCCAGGTAGACACTGGCCATGCCACCGATGCCGATGAGGCGGAGAATGAGATAGCGGCCGGCGAAGAGGATCGCCAGGCGATCGGCTATGTCGCGTGTATCGGGCTCGATTCCGGGGCTCGACTGGGTGGGGTCCAGGTTGAGCTGCCTTTCCGCCCTTGCGGACCCTAGGGGAAACTCCCCCGGAGTTGAGGCGCCGCCGTTCCTGACGGTCATGAGAGCCGCCGCCGTGCCGGCGCAGAGCCGAAGTCCCACGCGTGCGGCTGGACCGGCGCCAGGGGGACGAAGCGCAATGGAAGCCGGTCTTTGATTCCCGGGCGCGTATACCAGTCAAGCGCATCGGGCTGGACGACGTGGCTGGCGTCCACATTGAGGAGGGCCCAAGCCAGGACCCGTTGCAGTTGAGCAAGTGTCCGCTCCAGCGTTGTGTGAACGCGATGCCTGGTCCACAGGCAGACGAATCCGTTATCGGGATTCACGTTAGGATGGAATACCGGCGCGTCGAGATAGACTTCGACGGGCATGGTCGGATAGTAGCGGGGAAAAGCGATACGCACACGGTGGCGGCTTCGGACCGCTTCGCTCATGCTTTCCCCGGCGACGGGCGCATGACGCAGCGCAGAGAAGCCGTCCACCTCGATCGATACGATTTCGCCCTCCCGCGTGAGGCTCAACTGCCCGGGGTTGAGCCGCTGCAATGCTTCCAGCAAGAGCCACTCGTTTTCGATTCGACGTGTGCGCATGGTGACCGTAGGGTGAGGCTTTGCCTTCGCGCCTGGCGAAGATCAACCGTTAGTGGAAATCGTAGAGACACGAAGGACGTCGTTGGGCCGTACTCCCTGCTTGGGCAGCGGGATGGAGAAGTCCAAGCTCGTGCCGCTCCAATTGACTTCCGGCTCTCCCTCTCCCTGGAGAACGTCGCCGCGCTCGCGCAGGTCAAAGAGGATTTCGTCGAGGACGGCATTAAGGCTTTCGTCCTCGTCGATATCAACGTTGTATTTGGTCTCTCCGCGGACAGTGTCGAAGTACATCTGATATTTGGCCATGGCGCTACTCGCAGTGTTGGGATGATAACGCACCGCTGTGGGGCGGGGTGATCCGTTTGAGCGATTCCGGCAGATCAGGGACGATCCAACTGCAGCGGGCGCATTCCCCGTTGAGATTATCCCAGCAATCGCGGCATTGCGGCCGGCGGCAACGTCCACAATTGCGCAATTCGGTGTGTTCAAAGGAGGCCATGCAGACCTGGCAGCGGCCCTGGAGGGCTGCCGGGCCCAAAGCGCGGTCCCACCATTGCTTCTGGGCGGATAGCAGAGGCACGCGATGCTCGACGCAGAGCTGGCAGCGGCGATGCTCGAAGCTCCAACAGCTTTCTTCGCATACGGCCAGGGCGCATCGCGGGCAGTGGAAGGTGAGCGCGCTGAGGCTGAGACGCCGGTTGCAGAGCCCGCAGCGTTTGCGCCGGATGGTCTGGACCGCGACGATAACGCTGCTGACGGCGAGGCAGCCTGGGGCGGCCAGCCACTCTGCTGGGTCAAAGCGACGGGCTAGGAAAACGGTTCCCAGGCCGAGCAGGGAGCAGCATCCGAGCACGGTGGGCAACAACCAAGCGGGCTGGTCCAGGATGGAGAAGAAGCGAGCGGCGAGGCTGCCCAGGATGCCGATAAGAAAGGCGGCGAGCAATGCTGGAAAGAACCCGCCGAGCCCGCCGAGAAACTGCACGGGGACCCAGAGAACGGCAAATCCGATGAGCGTGCCTGCCTGATTGAGTCGCACGGATGCTCTCCGCCAGCATTGTAGCCGAGGCGGGGAGCCTCAGATTGCTCAAGAGTGGCTTGTAGCCGAGCCCGGACTGGCGCGGCGAAGCGTAAAGAGATGGCCGCTGGGCAGACCGAGCTGGCTTGGAGTGAATGCTGCGAAGGGATCTCCGCAAGCCACGCGGGAAAGCGTCTGGACAGGGTGCAGGCGGGAGCTTCCACAGACCGGGCATATGCCGCCACGGCGCAAGACGGCGACGCGCACCATCGGGTTCCAGAGATGCCGGCAGGCGGCGCAGCGAGCCCGCAGGCAGACGGGCCAGTCGAGTTCCAGGACAGGAGGCTGGCTGCCGGACCCGCCGAATGCCTCCGCGCCGGATGCCTTTGAAAGAGATTCGTTGAGCGGCGCGTCCATAGAGAGCGCGGCCAATTCCAACGAAGAGTCGGATTCGTGCCAGGGGCAGTCGGCGCTGCGCGGAATTATAAACGGGCTCCAGCCGGTCTCCGGCAGCGGCAGAGAGAGCTCCCAGGCACAGGCATCCACGGTATTCGCCGCCATGGCGAGGCGCAGGCCGAGATCCACTTGCAGGCCGGCCACGATGGAGGCCATGGTTGGTGTGCTGGGAAGGATTAGGTCACCGGGCAGGTCCGCAAAACAGCTTTGGGAAGCGGCAAAGGAGAACGAGAGCAGTTCGGCGCGTTTCACTTCGCCGAGTTGACAGAGATAGCAGGCTGCGGAACCGCCGGGCAGCCAGGCAACTCTTCCCGACCAGTAGGCGTGTCCTTTGAGTCCGGCATCCATCATCGGCAGTCCGAGACGAAAGGCGGCATAGCTGGTTTCCACCCTGGCGAGAAGATTGTCGGTGCAAGAGAACAACAAGGCACATTTCTGTAGGCGCTGGAAACCTGCGTCGGCGATCTCGCAGGAGAGCGGCGACCAGGAGGTGTCGGGAAAGTGTGCGGCAAGATTTTCAGCCAGAACCTCGGTCTTGGGGCGGCCAAGCGCTGAAGGAGAACGGAAGTAGGGACTGTGAGTGAGGTTGGTCGCTTCCACCGCGTCACGGTCGATCAACAGCACTGAGCCGAGGCCGAGCAGGCCGAGCAGCCGCGCTGCCTCAGAACCCAGAGCGCCGCACCCAATGACCGCGACCGCCGTCTCCCGGACGGCGTCTCGCGAGTACGCGGTCAGTTTGAGGCGGTCGTAAGCTGCAGAAGGGCCGGAAAGGGCAGGCATAGTTTTGAAAATTCCTCCTGGATGAGTGAATGGGCGATGAATCTGCAATGAATCGCGAGCCATTTTAGCTTTACCGGCGCTTTTGCCGACAGCGGTGGCAACTGGCTCATGCTACTATTTTGCCCAGTCTAGCAATGGGGACCAGGGCCATGAGTCTCTATAAAAACCTTTACTTTGCAACCCTCGTAGGCGCGCTGGCCGGACTCACAGCCTGGGGCGCAAGCAGCTTGCTGTTGATTGGCTTTGGTGTCCAGCGGCGTTTGTGGATTCCGGACGCTACCATGGCCTGCGTGCTCGGCGTTCTGCTGGCCTGGTCGATCTTGATCTATGCAGACAGGGTTGCGGGGAAGCCGATGCGCTGGTCTAGCCTGGGGTGGGCGCTGCTGCTGGGAGCAGGTTCCGCGGCGCTGGCGGCGTTGGTGATCAGGCAGCTGCAGGTGCGCATCCAGGTGGAGTCGCCGGCGCTGTTCCGCCTGGCGGCGTGGACGCTCGCAGGCTCGCTCATCGCCATGGGAATCGGCCTGCGCTGGATCAAGAGCAATCGAGCTCGTGTGCTGCACACGTATGCCGGTGGCCTGGCCGGCGGTTTGGCCGGCGGTTTGATTTTTACATTTCTGGGGCCGCACTCCCCGGAGCTGTGCCAGGCGTTCGGGCTTATGCTGACCGGGGCCGGCACGGGCTTTGGCTCAGCGCTTTCCCCGGCACTTGCGAGCGATGGAGTGGTGCAGTTCATCAGCAGCGGAGACGCCCAGGCGCAGAGCAAGTTCGGCCGGACCGGGAAGCAGTGGCTGCTGGAGTTCGGCGAGAGTTATGTTCTGGGTAGCGTTGCAACCTCGGATACAGGCAGCAGATTTCAGCAAGGCGCTGACATTTTTGTTCCCGACTCTCTGTTGTCTCCGCGGCATGCTGTCTTGTTTTCGAAAGATGGGCGGTACTTCATCGCGCGGCACCCTGATGCGGGCGGCCCTGCAGGCGTCGCCAAATATGTATTGCGGGTTCGCGGAAAGACCGTGACAACCTCCCAGGAGTTGCACGCATCAGACGATATATTGGTGGGCCGAACGGCCCTCCGCTTCATTACTGATAAGCCCAAGAGTTGAAGCACGTCTCAAACTTGCGGGCAAGTTTGACTAGATTCATCCATTTCCCCGAGTCAAGGGGAGAGGCGCTCTTAGATAAGAGCCTTGGAGTCGGCAGCCTAAGAAGAATTCCTTCCCCGGCTAATCCATAACAACATCCAGTTGGGAATTGCTCTAGCGATGTTACGGGCCGCCAAGCTCTGGTTGACGATGGGTGCGCTGTCTTCATGCGTGGCCTGCGCGTACGCGCAGAGCAACGGCGAAGACGTGGCGGGACTCTCGATAGTTCGCGCTCCTCAACTGGTTAGCTGCACTCCGATCACGCTGATCCCATGTCTCTCAGTCTCTGTGACTCCGTCGAACGGAGCTGGGCGTCCGATTGCCGTTGCGCTGCCTGCGAAAGATCGTTTGCTGCAAGCGGTGCAGATCGAGTCCGATGGAGCTGCGATCTCTCCCTTTTACGTTTCTTCCAATTCCGGATCGAGCCAGCGGCCCAATATTGTATTGATCGAATTGGATATCAGCGGCAGCATGAATTCGCCGGTGAGCCCCGGTGTAACGCGCTTCGATGCGGCGCGAGCGGCTATCTCAAAATATTTGGACAGCATGCAGGAGGACGTGGATCAGATTGCCATCGTCCCCTTTGAAAGTCATCACGTCGTCCCCACGATACGGGCAGCAGTCTTTACCGGCAAGCGAAAGGATGCCATGGCGCAGCTGCAGGCTGTGCCGCGTCCGGAGGCAAAGAACAACACTGCGCTATTCCAGGCCGTCTTCACCGGCGTTCAGACCATGCAAGCGGAAATGGCCGCGTTGGTGAAGCCGGGAACGCCGGCCTCCGACTTCCAGCCGCGGGTCATCGTAATGACCGACGGCAAGAATGAAGTTATACGAGGAGACGACCCTGATCTTCTCGATGGACCGCTGGGAATGCAACAGGCTGCGGCGGACGTCGCTTCGTCAGGTCTCGATGTGATCGGAATCGGCTTCGGAGACCGGAGCGAGATTGATACCGACGCGCTTGGTCGTCTTTCGAAGCGGGTCTTCCTGGCGGCCACAGGGGACGAGCTGGCGCAGATCTTTCATGCGACGACTCCGCTGAGGACCAGCGAGTTGCAGATCACTTTTCTCTCGCCGTGGGGCGACCGGCCATCGCTTGCCTCAAAAGACCCGCAGTTTGTGTTTTCCATCAACCTGCCTGACGGACGAAGGCTGCCGAGTCCTTTAGCTCGCTACGTGACCCCAGCTATGGGTGCTCCGCTCTACGAACGCCAGGCAACAAACGAGGAGATGCAAGCTCTTATCGCGGCCCGCCCACCGGCTGATTCCGGATGGGAGGCCGTGCTGCGCGGGCTGCTGGTATTTGGCGGATGGAGCGTAGCCCTTCTGCTGCTCTGGTTCTGGGTTCCCTGGCTGGTTTGGGGAAACGAATATGCGCGGGCCTGGGCTCTTGCGGGATCCACCAGAAAGTGGGGGAAAGACGCGGGAGTGAAGGCTTCGGCGGTTCAATTGCGCACCGTCGCCAATGCCCCGGACGGCTTCGATGCCGAGCAGGTGCGAAAAAGGCAGCAGCGATCGGCCGAACAAACGACGCAAGTACAGCCGCGAAGTGCGTTGTCCAGGGTGGGAGCAGGCCGCGATGGTTTGTGAAGCGGCTCTTGCCGCGCTGATTGACGCAGGCAGACAGGAATCATTCGAGTAAGAGGAAAGAGAGGAACGATGCCGCTAGTCAAAGTAATTCGCAAGGGAGTGACCCCCTCGATACGAAAGGTTCCTACGTCGACGGCCGCAGCGATGATGCCGATGACAATCGACCGCATTGGCAGCGAGGCAGGGTCGGAGAATGAGGAGCCGACTAAGGTGGAAGACTTGCCGGATGCCTTCCGGAAATTTGAGCCGAGGCTTAACTTCTGCGGAACGGCAGGACCGGAAGAGACGGAATTCCGCGCCGATATCCGGTTTCGCAGCATCAAGGATTTCGATCCCGACAACCTGCAAAAGAAGCAGGAGACAAGGAACGCCGCCGGCGAGTCTCAGTATTTGCGCAACGATCTGGCCGACCTGAAGACGAACATCGATCTGCTCTACCGCCTCAAGGACCGGTGGAAGCTGCCGACGGTTCGGCGGGCCTGGGCCAAAGAGGGGCAGCGCAAGGAAATCATTGCGGCGCTGGGCAAACTTCGCGGCGAACTCGAGCGCGTGGCGAGGGGAGGGATTACATCATGACAACTGCACCGTTGTTGACCACGCTGACGACCGAACAGATCCTTGCGGAATCTGCCGCCCACGATTTGCTGCAGGACATTTTTGCCGATCTGCATCCTGCGCTGATCGATGAGAAGCGGGATATCGCCAGCATCTTCACTCCGCAATCTGCAAGGGATTTCCTCGCCCAGTTGACCAATTTCGAACAGTTATTGAGCGCCGAAGACGGCTATGAGGCCACGGTGCAGAAGTTGCAGGCGAAGATCGATGACGCGGAAAAAGTTCGGGATGAGCTGCTGAGGCAGGTATTCGAGCAGATTCGCCCCATTGAGTCGAGTTACCGGCAATTGCAGTTGTTTTTTGAGAACACCAAGGTAGGCGATGGCAAGGTTCGCAAGCCCGTGGAGTTGTACATCCTGAATGCAGATCCAAAGGCCATGCAGGATATCTTCAGCGCGAGCGTGGCGGCGATCGAGAACTTCGTCGTGCGGCGGAACGACAACTTCAACTTCCGCGACGACATCTGCAACCTGGTGGTGCCGGGCTTTTATCCGCAGCCAATCCGCGAGAAGTTCGAACAGATTGCGAACGCATGGGGCATGTTGCTCATTGGCGATTTGGATGACGAGAAGTCGTTCAAGAATGTCGAGCGCAACTTTCTGCCAGGGGGCAAGTACGAGTTCCTCAAGCGGCCCGATGACGCAGCGGCCGCAGATGTTTGCCTGATGGGGTATCTGCAGTTTCGAGCGCCGTACTGGTTTGAAAAGGGCGAAGCCCGGGATGGGCTGTATGGCCCTCCGTCGGTGGTGTTTGCCGGCGCCGTTGCGCGCGCGGACGACGCCCAAGGCATGGCGCAAGGGCCGGTCGGCTCGCGCTTTGGCAGAGTGCACGGCGCGGAAAAAGCGAGGATCGAGCCGCTGATCGGTGAGATGGAACACCTCAGCATGGAGCGGCAACTAATTCCCATCATTAGCGATGCAGATAACCATCTCTGTTTTTACGGCTGCAGGACGCAGGCCGACGACCCGTACGGAGTGCTGAAGTTCTTTACCTCTTACCGCATCTTGCGTTACCTCGAGCGATGCTGCCGCCACTATTTGCTGCAGGTGGCCGGCCAGATTCTTACCCGCGACTTCATGGATCAGCAGATCGAGACTCCGCTGAAGAGACTGCTCGACGAACAGATGGACCAGGGAACGATCCTGGGCTATGACCTGTTTGTCGACAAGGACTCGAACAAGCGGATGCAGGGCATCTGCGACATAACGTTGACGGTCATGCCAACCGGGCCTGCGGAAACCTTTGTGTTGAAGATTGACGTTCCAGAGTTCAGCAAGCAGAGCAGCAAGCAGGAACAGGCATCGGGGAACGGCAGATGACCGTGTTCGATCATTTCCGATATTGCGGCAAGGCAGGCAATCATGCACTCTGACAATCCGAGATCGCGATTTGAGATCGATCCGGGAACGTCTGCGCGCAATGCGGAGGAAGAGCGCAAGAGCAATGCTGTTCTCCCGCGAACAAGGATTGAAGGCGGGACGGCTGCAAGGCTTGCTGAAGCTGAGCCGCGCGCCGCTGCACGGCGCCCATTGAGCATTCAATTGCAAGCGCGCGCGGGAGGAGCGCTTCCGGCCGCTTCATTCCGGGGTGCGGATACTGCAAATGCGCAAGCGTATCAAGGCAGGGAATCCATGCCAGAAGATTCGGCGACGAGCGGGCACGAAGGCAAATCTAGCGGGCCGCTCGTTCAGAGGTATTCCTTGCAGCTGGCCGTAGAACCAGACCGGGCAAGAAAAGTTGCAGGAGGCAAGAAGGATTTCTCTTTCGCCAAGAACGATAAGGAAAACTCAACAACTCCAACATCTCCGCTGCAGAAACTTCGGGCCCTGTTTTTGCGGAAGTTGCCGAAGACTGGAACGCCAGACCAGGAACAGCCCGACTGACGCAAATCCGATCACAAGGAGAATTACGTGACAACTCCCTACCGAAGCACCGTGACCATCGCCGGCACCAAGTTCGACGCCGTAACCACCAGTGTCAAATTCACTACCGAAAAGGATCATGCCGGCGTTGCGCAGATGGGCAGCCTTTCCACGCGAATCCGCGTATGGGCCGATCTGCACGATGATCAGAACCTTCCATTTTCGACGGTCAAGCAGCTGTTCGATTTAGCCAATGTAGTCACTCGGGACAAGATCAAGCCGATCAAGATCGAGTTCTGGAAAGACGAGTCGCAGCAGGACGCCCTCTGCACGTACAGCTTCAACGGCTGGGTGCGGCGCTTCGAGACCAGCAATCCGTTGGATTTCATTCCCCACTCGCAGGCCTCCAGCACAGAGGACCTACTGACCGATGGAGCGGCGCCTGACTTGAACCACATGCTGGTTCTCGACCTCGAGCCCGCGATGAATCAGCAGAACTTCCAAGATATCCGAATGAGCAATTAAACCATTTCAGCATGAGGATGACACGATGGCGACTTCCCCGTACCGCAGCAGCTGCAGCATCGACGGCAACAAATTCGACTGCCTTTCTATCTCCGTCTCCTTTGCAACCGACAAGGATCGCGCCGGCATGCCTCAGATGGGCAGCCTGCATACAAACATCCGCGCTTACGTGGATTTTCACGACGATCAGAATATGCCTTACTCGACCATGAACTCGTTGTTCACCCTGGCCAACGTTGTTACCAGAGACAAGGTGAAAGATATTAAGCTGGAGTTCTGGAAAGACGACTCGCACAACGACGCACTTTGCAGTTACGGCTTCAAGGGCTGGATTAGCGGTTTTCACACGCTGAATCCATACCAGAGCGAAGATGCGGTCGATTCGGGCGAAACCGGTGTGAATCACATTCTTGTGCTGGATCTTGAACCTTCCCTCAACCAGCAAAATTTCAGCGATATCCAACTCAGTAATTAAGGAAGCTGCTTCTTCCTGCAAAGTCTTCCCTGCGGCGCAAGCCGGGACGGGTTTGCATGTCCACATATGCCAAACACAGGACACCTGGAATCGCTCATGCTGTTTCCAGAAACTGTCTCAAGGATGCTAATGCAACTTCGGAAGCGAGCGTGAGATCCGCTCTACTGGCAGGTCTCACGCTGGCCCGTTTCGAGAGGCCCCGGGGTCCTCGGGTCTATGAGTCAGCTTCTAGCCTTCCCGATGCGTCTTCGTGAGAGCGGTGCTCTTCATCGCACCGATGAGCCAACCGCTCTGCTGTCCTTTTTGCAAGCCATGGCGCTCACGCCGGGAGGATCGTGGGCGGCCTGTCCGAGTTTTGGGTTTCGAGACCTACTGGAATCCGGCAGACAGCGCGCGGATTCACCTCGGATGGCCATGGAGCGCGCGAATCGGGCTTTTGACGAACTTGGCATCACTGCATACCGGGTGGAGGAAATCGTGCGAGAGAACACTCAGCGCGCCGATTTCGATGTTTACTCCGTCACGCTGATCGCAACTCGCAGTTTGGAGACGTACTCGACTCAAATCAACGTAGAGCCTCACTGAGAGTTTCACCGAACGATGGGTCGCTCGCTTGCAGCAGGCAAGTGGCTCATACATGGCGGTGATCCAGCGCTGGATCAGAGAGGTTCAGAGCGCCCCATCGATTGGATCGATCCGCTTGATCATCGTTCCCGAGGCTTGGAATTATGAGTTTTCAGCCGCCGACCACGCTCGAAATCGACCGCGGACTTCGCGACGACTTTCGCCGACGCTTGAAGGACTTCGGGATCACTGTCGATGCTCCCGATCCTGTCCTGGCGGTGCTGTTCCGTACCTTCGCGCGACAAATCGAAGGAGTCTATGCGGACACAGGAAGAATGCGGCAGGCGTTGCTGGACGAGTTGATGGCTGGACTGCAGCTTCAACCCAGGTTGGCGCGTCCGGCGCAGACGGTAGTGCGCTTCCTCTCCCGCGTCAATCCGGCCAAGACGTTGCGGGCAGGCACGGAACTGAGTGCGAAAGCCTCGACTGGAGAGCGGCTTGCATTCGGTCTGGATGCGACGATTCAGGTCTCGTCGGCGCGCATCGCGTTAGCGCTGGCCTATCAAGACCAGGATTTGCAGTTGCTGCCGGGCGTGGAGATGACGGAGTCGCTTCAGGCGCACCGGCCTTCGATCGATCCTGTAAGGGTCAATCTTGGCACGCAACCGGCGCTGCTGCTGGCCGTCGAGAATCTGCCTCCCACGCTGCTTTGCCGCCATGCGCTCTTCTTCGAACTCGGCCCCGGTTCGTTTCTGCTGCAAGAAGCGCTTCGCACCGAGCCTTGGTGGATCTTTAGCGAAGACGGAACACTTCATGGCGAGGGGCTGATGCGGCCCAAGCGGGCCAACAGCGGGGTTTACGAGCTGAGATGGCAGTTGAAGGCGGACCGGGCGGCAAAGAACGAAGGCGAGATGCCGGAGATTCCGGATGGCTTCTACGCCGGCCGCCAGTTCATCTTTCCCGAGATGCATGAGGACCGCAAGCTGCTGACTCATGCACCCCGGTTTGTTGAAGGCGCGCTAACCAAGATCTGCGGTCCGGAGATAAGCGCTTTTCTTAGCACGCAGAGAGTCTGGATCAAGATACCGTTGCCGCCTCGGATTCCGGTGCTGCGCAATGCCATCCATGGCATCCTGCTGCATGCCATGACGGCCTCCAACGTTTTTTGCCGCAACCAGACTGTGGTCTTCAAACGCGACGGCACGTCGATTCCGGTGAGACGCAACAGTACCGGAATTCGGGAGATGCTGGTGGCTCCACTCTCGGTAAGCAGCCATACGAATGAGCCCTATGAAGCGGGGCTGCGGCCCCTCAAGAACCCTTCGGCGGGCTGGTACGAGCTGCATAACGACCGCTTGACGCTGCATCCGGGCAGCGATGCCGACGGACAAGTGCAAACCGCTGCAAACGTGCGTCTCTGGCTCACGAATGGCGAATTGGGCAACCGCGTCGGCCCAGGGGACATTACCGGATTCGCACACAGCGCAACCCTCGACGACATCCGCGTCAATCACGTAACGGCGGCGGCGGGTGGCGCAAATGGCGAGGATTACTCCAACACAGAACGACGTTTTGCCGAAGCCTTGCTGAGCCGCGGGCGCATCGTCACTCGCGCCGACTTGCAAGCTTCCGCGTTGAGCTTCGACCGGAGAATTGTCTCGGTCGACGCGCGTTCGCTGGTGGAGCGCAAGGCGGAGGGCTTGCGGCGCGTGGAGCGGCTCTGGGTCACCCTCGACGAGGAGGGCTTTACGCCGGAGTTGGAGCTGCCAGTGCTTCAACAGGGCTTGGAGAACTATCTGCGGCCAAAGCTTGTGCAAGGTATTTTGCTCGACGTTCGCTTCGAGTGGAGCGGGAGCGCACAGCCATGACGAAACCGACAATGAAAACCGTGGCGAGATACGGATCAAGCGCGCGGAATCCATCCGCGGCAAATGGCCCGGCGGCGATTGCGCGTGCAGAGGCTGTGGTTATGCCGGAGCTAGCTCGGGGTGCCCACGCCTTCCGGCATACTGTGGATTCGGCATTGGCGTGTCTGGCCGCGATGCGCATCTCGCCAACTCGCATCCACCTGCGGCGCACAGGGCGCGAGGCGTTGCCGGAGGGAACGGTCGTTGCCCAATCTCCACCAGCCGGCGAGCGAATCGAGACTGACACGCAGATTTACTTGGGAGTTGCCGGCCTGGGATTCACCCACGCGCTGCCGGCTGGCATGTGGGACTCCGGCGGCGAAGTCGAGCCAGGGACCAGAGAGATGCTCGCCGGCATCGACGATCCGATCGAGAAGCTGGCGCACTGGGCACACGAGGGTGCGGCGCTGTTTCGTCTCTCCGAGGCGGATCACCTGGCGTGCGAACGCTGGATGGCATTGTTTGGTGTTTCCAGCGCAGACTGGCCGCGTGAAGCGTGGTTTCCACTGGCGAGCTTGCTGGCGCAGCTTCCTTGGCTGGCCTGCAGCGAAGAAGGAATTAGCCTGGTGCTCGGCGTGCTCTTCCATCTTCCCGTCGCAAGCCTGCGCTACGTGCGGTCTGTAGCAGCGATATCCGGCGATAAAACCAGCCTGCTGGGGCGCCGCGCCAGCCGCCTTGGAGTGGATGCCGTGGCCGGCGATGCCATTGAGGATCTTGCTCGCCTGCGCATCGTCTTGGGACCGGTGCCGCTCGATATGTACGAAGCTTTTGCTGAAGGAGAGCAAGGCAGGCTCCTGCTCCGCGCCTTCGATTACCTGCTGCCCGCCTTTCAGGATTTCGAAATCGAGTGGGCTGTCGAAGACGCCGGACGGTGCCCGCAGCTTGGAATTGCGGAGCGCAATAGCCGGCTGGGGATCAATACGCATATGGGCAGCGCCGCTTGAGAAGGGTGTGAGGTGAGAGACGGTGGATAAGATCCGGCTGAAGTCAGTGAACTGGGAACACGGGATGCTGTTGACGCCGGAGCATTTTCTGCGGCAGGAGCACTATCTCGAGTCGCTGACGTTTTGGGGCATCGGTTATCTCACTACTGGCTCGGGGCTGGTCGGCGGCGGCGTACGGCTACCGGCCAGCGACCTGGGCGCAGTACGGCATGATCCTACGGTGGTGCTGAACGAAGGCCCCGAAGCGCTGGATCTCTCGGTCGGCAAGTGCCGCGGACTGACGCCTTCGGGCTTCATCGTGGAAGTGGAAGAAGGCTCCGTCCTCTCGGAGAGAATTCCCAATGAGCATCTGGCTGGCGTTGCCGAGGCCATCGTATACGTGATCTGCGACGTTGGGGAAAAGCGAAAGGTCGACGGCGCAGCGGACGCGTTCAATCCGCAGATGAAGACCGAGCGCGTCTCCTCGTATCGGATTGCCCTCGACGCGACTGCCACAGAAAGAGCGAACGCAATCGCGGTGGCACGGCTGCGGCGGCCCGCCGTCGGCATGCATTACGAAAAAGACCCGCGGTACATCCCACCCTGCCTTTCGCTGTCAGCGCACAGCGAGCTTACCGCGGGCTGGAGGAAGATCACCGAGTCGGTGAACAACCTTGCCGCAGGCTACGCCGAGTTGCATCGCGCCATGCGCGAGTTCGCAGTGCTCTTTACCGAGCGAGGCATTGAGACGGAAGTGGACCGCGACTCGCTCAACTTCAGCGAGCGCATGGTCATGACCTTGCAAGAGACCGCCTATCAGGTGCTGGACCGCACTCAATCTCCGGAACTCTTCTTCGCATCGATTCGTAAGCTCCTGCACCAGGCGGCGACCTTCTTCGATCTCGCGCCAGGCATGCAGCAATACTACGAAACCCTGCGTGAGACGGGCGAGACCGAACTGATCGCGCTGATCGATGTGCAGAGACGCACTCTGCAAACCGGACGCACGCTGCGTCTCAATGAAGATCTCGGCGTGGAGTTGGAATCCGCGCTGCGCTCGCTGGCGGTGCTGGAGAAGTTGGAGCGCGCTCTCGAAGGCAAGTACATCGACTTCCGCCGCAGTCCTTCGCTCGAAGGCATGAACTTTATTTTTGACCGCCAGGGCAAGGTGCTTTACAAGTTGGCCGCGAAGCCTTCGCGCGTGCAAGGCGTCGTAGATGAGCTCACTATCTTTTTCTCCCAACTCCGCCTGGAAGGCCGCGACCGCTACAGGCTGATCCTGGTGGGAGACCGCAACCAACCGTATCCGCGAGGAACAAAAATCAGCGCGGAGATACGGCTCAACGAGGGCAGCGGCTTCCGGCGCGAGGCGATCATCCTTGAGGCTGAAGCCAAGCTCGAGGAGCAATACAACTTCGAGCTGGACTTCGAAGCCCAGGATGTTCCAACCATCACCGACGTGCGCGTGACCGTGCAGGCCTTTCACGCGGTGCATACAGCGCTGCTGTTTGCGCGGCACAGGTTTTACGCAGGCCGGATGCTCGATCCTCAGGGCAATGTCCTCAACGGCGGGCGTAACATCGACCCGGCGCCGGCGGCCCGATTCCCCGCGCAGGAGATCGGGCGAGCCAATCCGTCTGCGTTCGGCAATGGATATCCATCGCCGCGGGAGATGGACGATGTTGCTTCTCATGCACCGGAATATGCAGGCTCGCAAATGCCTGCGGATCGACTTCAGCCCGCGGATGCGGAGAACGCGCTGCCATCGTGGATGCCACGGAAACGCGAGGACGACCAGAGATGGTCCGAAGCGGACAACGCGGCCAACCGCCCGCGAAGACGGCGTCTGGAATAGGAGAACATCGTGGCGCTGGATCTGAGTCTATTGTCGGATGCGATGGAACGGGCGCTTGAGGCCGCGCGATTGCTTGCGGAGCGGCGAAAACAATCGCTGATTCAGCCGGAGCATCTGCTGTACACGCTCCTAGACCGGGAGAGCAGCCTATACGCCCTGCTCGAACGCAATGGCATCGGATGCGACGCATTGTTGGACGCCATGGCCATAAAGGTCAACGCCGGCGATAGCGTGCTCAGGGCCGGCCGAAGACCGGTAGCCTCGCAGGCCCTTCGCGAGCTGCTCGAAAAGAGCCTTGAACGCGTTCGTCCAACCGGCGCCCCGCGGGAGGGGGAATGCGAGAGCGCGCAGGTGGAACCGATCGATGTGCTCCTGGCTGCCGTCGATCTGGGCGAGGCAGCATTGAAGGCGGAACTGCGCGAAGCAGGCATCACAAAGGAGTCCGTCGAAAAGATCGATGGCGCGCAAAGGACGCTGAAGGACGCCTACGATTCTGACAAGACTGCTCGTTCCAACGGCGCCAACCAGCCGGGACGCGTACTGGAGCGATTCGGCCGCGACCTTACCGCCGCGGCGCGCGCCGGCGAACTCTCACCGGTCATCGGGCGCGACGAAGAGATTCGTTCGCTGATTCAAACCCTTCTACGCAAGACCAAGAACAACCCGGTGCTGGTCGGCGATCCAGGCACGGGCAAGACCGCGATCGTCGATGGCCTCGCGCAGCGCATCGCTGCCGGCGATATCCCAGAGAGCCTGCGCAAGTGCCGCTTGATCTCGCTCGACCTGGCAGCGCTGGTCGCGGGAGCCAAGTATCGAGGCGAGTTCGAGGAGCGCGTCAAAGGCGTCATCGATGAAGTGAGGCTCAGAAAAGGCGAGATCATCCTGTTTCTTGACGAACTTCATCAACTTGTAGGCTCTGGCGGAAGCGAAGGCGGCATGGATGCGGCCAACCTCTTCAAGCCGGCGCTGGCGCGCGGCGAACTGCGTTGCGTAGGAGCCACCACGTTTGACGAATACCGCGAACGAATCGAGAAGGACGGCGCCCTCGCCCGCCGCTTCGAGCAGATACAAGTCAAGGAACCGACGGACGAGTCGATGCTCTTTATCCTGCGCGGCATCCGCGAGCGGTATGAAGCCTTTCATGGGGTTAAGCTCTCCGACGATGCGCTGCAAGCGGCGGTGAAGTTGTCGCGGCGTTATTTGCGCGACCGGTTTCTCCCGGACAAGGCAATCGATGTGATCGATGCAGCGACGGCGCGGCTGCGCATGCAGATCGAATCAAAGCCCACGCACGTCGATCAACAGGAACGGCTGCTGTTGCGCAAGCGCGCCGCATTGGAGTCTCTGCAAGGGGGCGCGGCCGCAGTGCAACAGAAGAAGACAATAGCTTCTCTACGAGCGGAAATCGCTGCGCTCGAGCCCGAAGTGGCAACGCTGGTGAAGGCATGGGAGAGCCAGAAGAACGCTTCCCTGGATCTTAAGAAGACGCTCCAAGCCATTGAAGAACAGGATCGCCTTCTACAGTTGGCCGAGGCCGCGGGCGATGTAGCCAAGGCCGCCGAGATCCGATACGGCGCGCGCAAATACCTGGAACAGCAAAGGGCCGATCTCGAGGCAATGACGGCTGCAGCGAGAGAAACACCCATGGTGGCCAGTGAAGTGCTTCCATCGCACATCGCGGAGGTCATCGCCGAGCGCTCGGGCATACCCGCAAGCCGTTTGTTGGAGAACGAGCGCGATCGCTTGTTGAAGTTGGACGAGCGGATGGGGCAACGCGTCTTTGGACAGCAGGAGGCTGTGCAGGCGGTTGCCGAGGCCGCGCGGCGCATGCGCGCCGATCTGCAACTGAAGCGAGGGCCCAACTCGTTTCTCTTCGTCGGGCCAACGGGCGTTGGCAAGACGGAGCTGGCGAAAGCACTGGCCGAAGCGCTCTTCGACGATGAACGCGCGCTGATCCGGATCGATATGGGAGAGTACAAAGACAAATCTTCGGCAGCTGGCCTGATCGGATCGCGGCCCGGCTTGATTGGCTCGGATGAAGGTGGCTTCCTTACCGAACAGGTCCGTCGCTCGCCGTATTCGATCGTGCTCTTCGATGAAGTGGAGAAAGCTCACCCCGAGGTGCTCGACCTATTGCTGGGCGTGTTGGATGAGGGAAGGCTGACCGATGCCAAGGGAAGATTCTGCGATTTCTCCAACACCATCGTGCTCTTTACCTCGAATCTAGGCGTGCGCGAGTCGATGGGGAGCGAAGACAACGCGGAGCGCAAGCAGATCATACTCGAGGTTGTCCGCGCCAGCCTGCGGCCGGAGCTGTACAACCGCATCGGCCAGGTGATCGCCTTCAACCCCCTTACCGAAGGCGAGCTGAAGCGCATCGTGGGGGTCCAACTCGCTGCCCTAGCGAGAAAGCTCGAAGAAGACCGCGAGATATTACTGACTGTAAGCGCGGCGGCCCTGTCTATGCTTGCAGATCGCTCCTATGATCCCGAGTATGGAGCGCGTCCGGCCGCCCGCGTCATCCAGCAAACCGTGCTCGCGCCGCTGGCCAGCGCTCTGTTGGCGCAGGAGATCGTTCCCGGTCAGAGTATTCAACTGGACTCGGATGAAGATGGCTTGAACTTCCATGTCGTTGAACCCGATGTTGCGATGGATACAGTGGAGGCCGTAACGCGATGAATGGCAAGGGAGTTGTGGTCAAGACATTCCGGTCCAGCATGACGTTCGCACTATTGCTTGCCGCAAGCCTCGGGGTGCAAGCGCAAAACAAGCTTTCGCCTGAACAGGCAAGCGCTGGATGGTTGAATCTCTTCGATGGCGCCTCTACATACGGATGGGATTCTGCAACTGGCTGGTCATTGCAGGACCAGTTGCTCACCGCCCCCATGAACTGGGACCGGCACATCGTTACCGCTCTGCCTTTCGCCGACTTCGACTTGAATTTTGAGTATCGCCTGAGTGCAACGCCTTCGGGAGCGGCCATCCGCATACGCGCTCCGCACAATGGCGAGCCTGCCAACAGCGGGTATCGCATACCCCTGGGCGACGCGAATCACGATTGGCCTGCCGGTAGCGTCGTACTGCGAAGCAAGAGCGGTGTGCCCAATCCTCAACTGAACGCGTGGCACAGTGTAGCCATCGAAGCCAATGGCGGTCACATTCTTGTGCGTATCGATGGACAGCAGACGGCGGAGACGGCTGATGAAGTCGCGAAGGCCGGATATATCCAGTTTGAGAACACGCGAGGCGCGCGCCTCGATTTGCGCAACATCTATTTGAAGCCGTTAAATCTGAACTCGCCATTCGATGGCACAGACCTCTCCGGATGGAAGAACGTGCCATATGCTCCAAAGGCTGGCGAAGGCGTCGGTCACGCATTGGCGAAGATGTTCGGAGCCGGCAACGCCAAACCCCATAGCGCAAACTGGTCGGTGCGTGAGGGGGCGATCCACGGCGAGAACGGGCCGGGCTCACTGGAAACCGCTGCTGCCTACGGCGATTTCGTGCTTCAGGTTTCAGGCAGCGCAGTGGCCAAGGATGGGAAGAAGGATGCGTTCCCCGCCATCTATCTGCGCAACGATGCCGGCACCATAGCCACCGGCTATCCGCTTGGAATTGGCGTCAAAAGCGGCGAACTGCATGGCTTTGCCAAGCCCAGGACCGCAATCGCAGCACAGCCTCCCATGCCGGAGACCGTCATTGCCGGAGGACATGTCTTCGGTATATTTCTCAACGGATCTTTGGAGACGCTCTATACCGACACGCGTCCGGACGGCCCAATGACCAAGACCGGGGCCAAGACCAAGGCCGGTACGATCAGCTTGAACATGCCCGACGACATCAAGTCCATTGACTTGCACAACATCGCGGTCGAGAACATTCCAGGGACATTTGGCGGCGTGGTTCAAGCAGCCGCCCCGGCTCCGCCGCCAATTGCCTCGGCCGTGACCCCGAGCCCAGCAGCGTCGCAACCCGCAAGCGCCGATGCGCAGGCGGCCCAACTGGCAGCCGCGTTGGGCGCCCCGACCCCGCAGGCCAGGCGAAAGGTCGCGCAGTTGATGAGCCAGGCGCTGGAGACCAACGATCCGCAGCAGCAGATGCAGCTATACGACCAGGTAGTACGCATCGACCCCAACAATGCCGCCGCAGTGCAAGGATACAAAGATGCGGCAGCCAAGATCGCCGCGCGGCAGCAGGAACAACAGCGGATGCAAAGCCAGGCGCAGCAGCAGCAGATCAGTGCCAGCGAACGGGATCGTCAAGTCTCAGATGCACTGATAGCCGCTCAAAGCGCATTTCTTGGCGGAAACCTGAAGCAGACCGATACCTTGCTGAGCGTGGCCGAGCGCCTTGCGCCCAGCAACCCTGTGGCGCGCGACCTGCGGTCGCGAGTCAACGCCGCGTTCAGTCTGCGGCATAGGCTTGTCTTCCTCGGCTCGGGTCTTGGAATCCTGGCATTGCTCGGCCTGGCCGTTCTGTTATGGCGCCGGCAGAGACGAGTCCGCTTTCCGGTCTTGCACGTCGTTTACGGGCTCGATCAGGGAAGACTCTACCCGGTGGATCGCGATGTGGTGCGCATTGGAGGCATCGCGCAGTTGGGCGGACAGAAAAACGACATCGTGATTCACGATGTCGAACACATGATCTCGCGCTTTCACTGCGAGGTACACAAGAAAGATGGGACCTTTTACCTCATCGATACCAACAGCTCCAATGGAACAAACGTAAATGGAGAACATGTGCGGCCCAATCAACCTGTTGTTCTGCGCAAGGGAGCGAAGATCGATCTAGGAGGATCAACAGTGTTGCAGTTCGACTTTGAAAAGAAGAAACAGGCTGCCGGCGATCGTTGAACCAAGGTTGCCCATCACAGCGTGAAATGAGAAATCTCATGCACATGGAAAACGTTCATGCAGATACGGATTCGAGCCTCGGCGGAAAGCAACACAGGTCAGGTGCGGAAGACCAACGAAGATGCGTTCGGATTCGATCTGGATCGGGGACTCTTCGTGGTCTGCGACGGCGTGGGTGGGCGTCAGGCGGGCGAGGTAGCCAGCCGCTTGGCTGTCGATTCTCTGCTTGAAACATTCGCCCGGCGGAACGGAAACAACATCGGAGGAGACGTGCTGCATCGAACAATCCAACGAGTGAATCGGGTTCTGCATGAGGCTTCCAGCGCAGAGCCCGCTTATGCCGGGATGAGCACAACTGTGGTCGCGGCTCACTTCGACGGCCGGCGCATGACCATTGCGCATGTTGGCGACAGCAGGGCTTACCTGATGCGCAATTCCTCCTTGCACCGTTTGACCGAAGACCATTCTCTCTTGGCGGAATATCTTCGCGCAGGGCGCGAGCAGGTGCCTGCGGCCGAGGCCTTCAAGCTTGAAGGAGTGCTGACTCAGGCCCTTGGCGTGGGGGACTTTGTTGTGCCCGTGGTGACCGTCGTCCGCGTGACAATGGGAGATTGCTTCCTGTTGGCGACGGATGGCTTGACTCGTACCCTGTCCCACGCCGAGATGCAGGCGCACCTCACCAGCTCGGTCTCACCGGAGCACGCCTGCCGGCAGTTGGTAAGTGCAGCCAATCGCGCGGGAGGCGCAGACAACATCACATGCATGATTGTGCAGATCGATTGACGGAATCTCTTTTGAGAAAGTATCAGCAGCAACCAGGTAATAGGCAAGTTCTCAAACAGTTCATTGATAGGCCAAGATTTTCAACAAGAGCTAGCAAGTTGCGGTCCACCAGGCAGGAACGGAGCAATTCATGGCATTACCGTATATCAAGGTCGGCGACGATCTCATTCAGGACGCGCTTCTCGCATCCGTCGAAATAGTGCAGCAGTTGAACCAGCATTGGTGGTGCACCATCGTCTGCCGCCAGACTCAAGATAGACGCATCCCGGTGGAGGATTTGCTGGGTAAACCGGTCAAGGTTCAGACCATCGACGACCAGGGCGCCGCTTGCCTCAACTTCGCCGGGTTCGTTCTTGACGTTGAACTGATGTACGAAGTATGGGGCAGCTACGCCGCGCAAATCACCTGCGTTTCCGAGACATACAAGATGGATATCACGGCGCGCAAGGAATACTACACAGCGCAAACGCTCGAGCAGGTCGCCCAGACCGCCTCCGGTCACGTTGGCCTCTCGGCCACCGTGACCGGCCCCTCGCAGAAGGCGCTCAACTACGTTCAATACGGTGAAACGGACTTCTCCTTCGTCAATCGCATCGTGGACGATTACGCTTGCTGGCTCCGTCCGTCGGAGACAGGCATTGAGATTTTCAACACATTCCAGAGCGGAACAGCAGTTGAATTTCGTGGGGAGGACAGTTTGCTTGATTTTAAGATCAAAGGAGTCCTTGCGCCTTCCACCTTCAACGGTTCCCACTATGACTATCACTCCATGTCCTCGAACACCTTTGAGCAGGTTAGTTCCCCGCCGCAGTTCTACCCCTCCAGCCAGCGTCTCGTAGGAGCAGTGCAGAGCCAGTCGGCGAGCCTGTTCCCATCAGGGTTCGCCCCGCAACGCGCGCGTGTGATGACGCTTGACGATTACCAGGAGGGACTGCAGCGGGAAAGTCAACGCTCCGTCGGCGGCAGCGTTACCGGTTACGGACACAGTCGCAATCAGCAGCTCAAGGCCGGCGACACGGTCGAGATTCAAGGACTGCTCGACGCCAAAGGAACCTACGGCCTGGTCAAAGTCGTTCACAGTTGGGAGCGTTCCGGCTACACAAATACATTTCTCTGCACCCCATGGAAGGACTATCGCAACCCGGACCAGCCAGCTCTTCGCCCCTGGTATGGCATTGTTCCTGCCCGCGTGGTGGAACACGACGACCCCAAAAAGATGGGCCGCGTGAAAGTGCAATTCTTTTGGCAGACGACCGGTTCGACCCACTGGGCACGCACCGTCAGTCCTCATGCAGGCCCTGACCGCGGTTTCATGTTCATGCCCGAAGTTGGCGATGAAGTCGCGGTCATCTTTGAGGATGGAGATCCCGAGCGCCCGGTCATCCTGGGCTCGCTATGGAACGGAACCCACAACGCCCCGCGCGCGGAATTTTATGGTGGCAATATTCCCGTTAACGATGTCAAGCGCATCGTCACAAAGAGCGGCAACCGCGTCCAGTTTATAGATCAGAAGGATAAGGAGACGATTGTGGTGGCCACGCCCAATCATTCCTCGATCACGCTCACGGAGAAATCCGATGGCACAGGCCGCACGCTCATTTTGCTGCAGTCCGCGGGCGACATTGTACTTTCCGCTCCCGAGGGCCGCGTCCACATTCAATCCAAATTCTTTTCGCGCGAAATTGGGTAGCGGATTTCTCGCGTTCACGCCAGCGCACAAGCGTTCGACGCAGTTTCACAAATCACTTGCTCAGGAGGCATCCCAATGAGCGTCTTCCAAAGCAATATCCTCACCGCTACTGGGCCGAACGCCCTCACGAAGGACAGCTTGTTCCCGTCTTTAGGCGCGCTTAGTTCTAAGCAGATGGCCTCGGCATCCGCAGTGAGCGGTACCAATGGAATCGACTGCAAGCTGATCCACGGCGACCGCTGGCAGCAGATCGAGGGTAATCTCACGGAAAACATTGAAAAGAACCTTAAGACCGACATTAAAGAAAATGAGACGTGGGAGGTTCACGAGAATTTTGTCTTCAAGGTCGATGGGACCACGAAGGACACGCGCGTTGAGGATGTGAAAGAGTACTATCTGGCGGAGAGCAAGTTTGAGTACACGCTGGAACATACCGACCTCCATCATGAGAAGGATCATCAGATCAACCCTACGGTCACCTTCGATATGCTCAACATCGAGGGCGAGTATAAGAATATAGATCTCGCCATTAAGGCATCTGCTATTGAGGCCAAGGGCTTAAGCCTGGAAACCATCGCTGCCAAAGGAGAGGCATGGGGCGTAGGCGCGGAGGCTTGGTTCGCGCAAGTAGGCGCCGGCTTTTTCGAGAACTCCGCTGTTGCGGTCAGCGTGCAGGAGAAGGCTCTGGACGAACGGCTCGACGGCATGCACAACGAAATCAAGGCCTTGCAAAGTCAAGTCGCGGCGGCGAAAGTTATCATCATGCCGGTGCGAATCGGCATCTGCATTGCGATTCACATTGACAGCCCATTTGCATAGCGCAGCGCGGGCACTCGCAGAAGAGAGGTGAAGCACATGCTGGATTCGGCCTACCGGGTGATACAGCAACATGATCGTCTCACCGTCGCCGTGCCGCCGGCTTCGCTCTTCGCTTCATGGGTTGGGATCGGCGTGTTTCTGATTCTCTGGCTCTCTATTTTTTTCACGCTGCACTCGGTGAAGCGCATGAACGAAAAGTTCCGCCGCAATCCGCTGACTTATCGATCGCAAGACGGCGGCAAAAGCCTTCGCCTTGGCTACACAATCGGCGCAATCGTGTCGATAGGAGCACCGCTGTTGTTTCTCGCGCTCGGATATACAAGCGGCTCCATTGTTCTCGACCGCACCGCCAACCGTGCCAGCATGACTTCGAAAATGGTCTTGTTTCTCCCATCTATCACGCGAAGTGTCGATCTCAACGCTGTGACAGATGCAAGGCTCGATCAGAAGCCGAATTCGCGTCGCATCCGGCTCGAGGTTTCGCACGGCCGCGACCTCGCATATCCGATGTGGAGCGATCGTGCCGGCCAGGAAGAGGCTGTTAACGCGATGAACCAGTTTCTCGGAGTCCACTGAGGAGTGCAGCTTTCACCATGTTGAATCCGGTTAGACACCGTACCGCGCCAACCCTCATTTCCCGCTCAATTTTCGCGGTCTGTATCACACTGCCGATATGCGGCCTCATGGGTTGCGATGTGCAGAAGATAAACTCCTTTCTTCAGGGACCGACCAAACTCTCACGCAAGAACGCAGCCATCGGCGGGATCAGCTATTCTCGCGGCTCTGGGGCCGGGGATTGGGACCGGCAAATCTCCGCCTGCCGCTTGAGCGATGCGAAACCCGGCTCTGCATCGATACGACTTGGTTCCGGCCCGGACAACCTGCCGCTTACGGTAATGCGCAACGAAGCTGGAACTCTCTCGTTTGCGCTTGCCACACCTGATGGCCTTGTGACGGGCAGCAATGGCGCCGGCTGCACAATTAAACTCGCCTTGAATCCAAGCGGGGGAAGTTCTGCATCCGGACAGCGAATGCTCGACGGGGAAGCAAGAATCGCGTGCACTCAAGACGGCAAAGACGTTCATGGATCGGCCCACTTTGAGCGCTGCGGCTACTAGAACGAATCCACGATCACCGTGCCCCGAGGTGCGATGTGCAGGGTATCGATTTCTTAAACAATCAATACTCGAGATATTCGACTTTGGGTACATCTATCGTGGATTTGCTCTAGTAGAAGATCATTTCAAAGGCATCAAAAGGAGCATATGAGCACCATCCAAGCACAGGCCGGACCGCGGAAGCGCCTCTCCGAAGTAAAGACTGTGCGCGACCTGCTTCCCTTCGTGCGCGCCTCCGCCATTGAAGACGTCTCTCTCTACTGGCTGCCGGTAAGTGAGTTCCCGATCGGTTTTCGGCAACGTGCCTGGATACTCGAATTCCTGGACCAACTCAATCAGGAACTTAAGAAGGATAAACAAACCATCGAAACATTTCTGCAGTTGAAGTTTGCCCGAACGGAACTCAACGAGCGATTTACCAACACTCTCATGGAGTACCGCCCGATGACCGGACTGGTGCTCGCTCCGGGCGGGGCGCTTCCGCACAACCTTAGCCCTCTCGAGGCCAAGCGGCTTTCCGAGAATCCCGGAAAGGACGGCACGATCGACATCGACTATCTTGCGCCCGACTACACGGCCTGGTTTGCGGGCCAACAGGACAGCGAGCAGCGCCGCGATTTCTTTGGCGCTGGCGGAATGATGCTTCTCTGGATCGATGAAGGCGGCGAGCCAGCGCCTCCGCCCTTCGAAGTTCCAAACGTTCTTCGCACCCATCCCGCAATGCAAGGAGTCGACTTCGAAGCGCAGATTCGCCGCGGCCTGCGCCTTCAGCACCCGTTCCTGAAACGCAGCCGGGAACTCTTCGCCGCACATCTGCCCGATGGCGCGGTAAAGAGGCATGCTCTCTTCGTCCTGCCGTTGTTCAAGAGCATGGACTTTATCGATGCAACGGCTGAACAGCGTACCGCATGGTTCGAGATCTTCTCCGCATACTGCATCGAGAGCCCTCGGGACAACGGTGTCCTCTTGGCTTTCCGTGACGGTCAGTTCGATGAGAGGCTGATCTCGCTGGTTCGCTCGACAAACCAGAAGATACAGAGGTATCCACAATGACTCAGGGCGTAGTTTCTTCCTTGCGGCAGATTGAACTGAAGCCTGTAGCGGCGCCCGCTCCATGGCAAGCGTTCCGAATCGAGCTTCCGGCTTTTCCCTTGCCTGAGCAGCCGAGAGCGGCGCTTAGCTTCCTGGTGACACATCTTATCCGAGCCCTTGCAGAGTTATACGGACTTCGACCGACGCTATGGCTCGATACAGCGGAACTGCATCGGGATGGAGGCGCGCGACTGTTTAGCAGTTACGCGCGA
>Ga0206815_1081_pt2 | contig 26309 bp, 26 predicted proteins | sample Alteio_BWOrgCont_91_FD_152864 | JGI IMG/M metagenome (GOLD analysis project Ga0206815, IMG submission 152864) | Enriched cells from forest soil in Barre Woods Harvard Forest LTER site, Petersham, Massachusetts, United States -... | ecosystem: Environmental > Terrestrial > Soil > Temperate forest >...
CTAAAAAATATCAAAATCTCGGCGGCAAGATTCCCAAGGGCGTCATTTTATTAGGTCCTCCGGGTACGGGTAAAACCCTCTTGGCTAAAGCAGTCGCGGGTGAAGCGGGAGTTCCGTTCTTCTCTATTTCTGGTTCTGACTTTGTGGAAATGTTTGTGGGTGTTGGCGCGGCCAGGGTTCGCGATCTTTTCGAACAAGGCAAGAAACACGCTCCTTGCATTATCTTCATCGATGAAATTGACGCGGTCGGTCGTCAGCGTGGTGCTGGTTTAGGCGGCGGACATGATGAACGCGAACAAACTTTAAACGCGATGCTCGTCGAGATGGACGGCTTTAACGCCAACACCGGTGTTATCCTCATCGCGGCAACCAACCGGATGGATGTTTTGGATCCCGCCTTGCTTCGCCCTGGTCGTTTTGACCGGCAGGTAGTGGTAGATCGTCCTGATTTAAATGGACGCGAACAAATTTTGAAAGTGCATTCGAAAAATGTAAAGCTGGCCGAGGGAGTTGATCTCGCCATCATTGCCCGCCGTACGCCTGGTTTCTCTGGCGCGGATTTGGCCAATCTCATTAACGAAGCGGCTCTTTTGGCTGCCCGCCGTGAGAAAAAAGCGGTGGATTTAGAAGAGCTCGAAGAAGCAATTGACCGCGTAATGGCCGGTCCTGAACGCCGTACGCGCATTATTTCAGATGAAGAAAAGAAGATTGTGGCTTATCACGAATCGGGACACACCATTGTGGGCAAGATGATTGATGACTCTCACTCGGTTCATAAAGTATCAATTATCCCAAGAGGAACCGCCGCTTTGGGAGCGACATGGTATTTACCGAACGAGGAAAAATTTCTCGCGTCGAAGACGCAGCTACTCAACCGCATTACCGCTCTTCTGGGCGGCCGCACAGCGGAAGAATTAACCTTTGGCGATGTAACGACCGGAGCTGGCGACGATTTGAACCGTGCCACTGATATTGCCCGCGCGATGATTTGCGAATATGGCATGAGTGAAAAACTAGGTTCGATTACATTAGGCAAAAAAGACGACATGGTCTTTATTGGCCGCGACATGATGAAAGACAAAAATTATTCTGAACAAACCGCTCAATTGATTGACTCGGAAGTGAAGCGGATTGTGGAATCCTGCCACAAGCGGGCGACAGATATTCTTAAAAAGAACCGCAAGTTTTTGAAAATTATGGCGGAAGCTTTGTTGGAAAGAGAAATTCTGGATTCGACCGATGTGGACGATATTATGGCCGGCCGCAAGCTGAGCAATAAGCCTCAATCCAAGACACCCAGTAACTCCAAGACACCGTCAAATCCCATTCCGGCTCCTGTGACGCCGAATGTGGTCTTAAAGCCTCAAACAGCCCCTTCCGCCGCAAAGGGCGGCTCTATCCTTGGATAAGGCGCGTATTGAGAAAGCTGTTCGTGAAATTCTTCTCGCCATTGGGGAAAACCCTAATCGTGAGGGTTTAAAAGAAACGCCCAAACGCGTGGCCAAAATGTACGAAGAAGTTTTTTCGGGCATTGATATAGATGCCAAGGATGTGATGACGGTTTTCACCACTGAAGGCCACGAGGAGATGGTTATTCTTCGGGACATTCCTTTTTATTCTATGTGTGAACATCATCTGCTTCCATTTTATGGAAAAGCTCATGTTGCCTATATTCCCCGCAAAGACCGGCTTTCAGGTTTGTCCAAATTAGCCCGTATTGTTGAAACGGTTTCCCGCAGGCCGCAGCTTCAAGAACGAATCACAACACAGGTCGCGGATACCATCATGAAAGTCCTGAAGCCTTACGGTGTTTTGGTCATTGTGGAAGCTGAGCATTTGTGCATGACGATGCGCGGCGTGAAAAAGCCTGGGTCTAGTATGACGACTTCCGCTATTCGGGGTGTTTTCCGTAAGAGCGCCGCCACCCGGAGCGAAGCGCTTCAATTGATCGGTAAGTAGCTTTATGGCGGAAAGAGAATTTTCTTCTTTCCGTATTCTTCACCCAGATCCTTTCGGTTTTTTACAATCTCAAAACCTTTCACCCGATTTGCTGTGTTCCGTAGAATTCTTCTCACAAGCAGAAGCCGTTTGTTTTCAAAAAACCATTCTAAATATTTCCTATTTGCGTCATGTCCGTTTGGAAGGGGCTAAACCTTTTCGAGTCAAATGGTCTGTTTCTTGGCCCCAAGCTTTTTTGATGAATAAAAGTCTTTCCAGTCTTCCAAAAATCTCAAAACAAATTGAGGATGGTTTAAAGGGATATAACCACCACGGTTTTTGGACGCTTCGGCTTAAAAATAACCGGAATTTATCCTGGAGCCGTAAAACAATAGTAATGGGTATTCTCAACATTACGCCTGACTCTTTTTCAGATGCCGGCCTTTATTTAGAACCCCGAAAGGCCGTGGAACGGGCCTTGAAACTTCAGGAAGAAGGCGCGGATTGGATTGATATGGGTGGTGAATCAACCAGACCGGGCGCCCCCTCGGTTTCAGCTGCCGAAGAAAAAAAGCGCATTATTCCGGTGATCAAAGTTTGCGCGAAAATTCTTAAAATTCCCATATCGGTTGATACTTACAAAGCGGAAGTTGCCAGGGCGGCTGTCGGTGAGGGCGCTCAAATGGTGAATGATGTGAGTGCCATGACCCTGGATTCTAAAATGGGCAAGACGGTCAGTACTCTTAAAGTTCCGATCGTTTTAATGCATATGAAGGGTAAGCCGAAAACGATGCAAAAGAATCCTATGTACAGGGATGCGGTAGGGGAAATTCTGAGTTATTTTCGCGGCCGGTTGGATTATGCCAGGCAGTGTGGCATTCACGAAGACCGTCTTTTGATTGACCCCGGTTTTGGTTTTGGAAAGACCGATCAGCACAATCTGGCCCTTTTGAGGGGAATGTGGGAATTTAAAGTCCTAGGCAAACCCATCGTGAGCGGAATGTCCCGTAAAGGGATGTTAGGCCGTCTTTTGGGCGGTCTTCTGCCGGAAGAAAGAGTTGAGGCGACCGCGGCGGCGGTAACCGCCTCCGTGCTTAAAGGCGCTGATTTTGTCCGTGTTCACGATGTTCAAAGCATGGCCCGTGTGGTAAAAATAGCTGATGCCATTCGTTACGGGGGTTAAGCTGTTTCATGAATAATCTCATCACCCTCTTCGCCAGTTTCAGACTCGCTGACCTCTTCGATATATTGCTGGTCTCTTTTATCACCTACCAACTTTTGCTTCTCATCCGGGAAGTCAGGGCAAACCGGATTGTTTTAGGTTTCGCTGTTTTGTTTGTGATCTCGGTGATAGCCGCGCAATTTCACTTGCTGGCTTTGGATTGGTTGCTCAGCAGTCTGGGGCCTTTTCTGCTTATCGCTTTTGTGGTGGTTTTTCAACCGGATTTGCGGCGTCTGATTTCCCAAATTGGACGGGGTGGCTTTTGGGGCGGTGTTTTTCAAGGCGACGCGGTTTTATTTAAGGCCATCAGCGGCTCGGTGCAAAGTTTGGTTAAAAGCCGCCGCGGCGCGATAATCGTGATTGAGAGGGAAGACAGTCTTCAAGGGATTTTAGACAGCGGTACCAAAATAGAAGCGGAGGTCACCGCCGAGCTTTTGGTGACTCTTTTTGTGCCTCATTCACCCCTGCATGACGGAGCGGCCGTGATTCGAAACGGAAAAATCGCTGCGGCCGGATGCATTCTTCCACTAAGTCAAAATCCCAATCTTAGTAAATCTTATGGTACCCGCCACCGTGCGGCGGTCGGCATCACGGAAGAGACGGATGCTTTGGCCGTGGTGGTTTCCGAAGAAAACCATACGATCTCTTTTACGATGGCGGGCAAGATCACGCCGGAAATTGACGCGGAAACCTTAGAAGAAATGCTGACGTTATATGGCGCTAAAGTTGACTGAGGAGTTTTTATAAATGAAACGCTGGTTTTTTCAAAACTTAGGTTTGAAATTTTTATCATTGCTCATCGCTGTGGCGCTTTGGGCCTATGTGGGTTCCCGGCAAATGCTGGAACAGCGGTTGAATCTGCATTTAGAGTTCGCCGATATGCCGACAGGAATGACTTTAGACTCCAACGTGAAAACTAATATTTCAGTTAACTTGGTTGGCCGGAAAGACCGAATTTTAGATATTGACCCTGAAGGTTTAAAAGCGGTCGTGAGTCTCCACAACGCTCAACCGGGTCAAAAAGAAGTTACAGTCCGTCCCAAAATTCAGCCTTTGCCCAACGGGGTAACCGCCAACGTGGCGGATGTGACCTTGCGTTTAATCCCTTTAGTCGATAATTCCAAAAAGTCTAAAAAGAAGCGGAGTTCCTAATGGCGACTTTAGGCGTCAATATTGATCATATTGCCACCTTGCGGCAGGCGCGTTTGGAAGATCAACCAAGTCCTTTAGAAGCGGCGCGTTTGGTTGAAAAGGCGGGCGCTCATGGGATCACGGTGCATCTTCGGGAAGACCGCCGGCACATTCAGGACGCGGATGTCATCGCTCTTCGTAAGAAAGTGAAGACCCGTCTCAACTTGGAAATGGCCGCCACGGAGGAAATGATCCGCTTCGCGATCAAGATTAAGCCGGATCAGGCCACGTTGGTTCCCGAAAAACGCCAGGAATTAACTACGGAAGGCGGATTGAATCTGATAACCGCGCCCGGACGTTTTGAGAAAGCGATTGACCGTCTTCAAGCGAAAGGTATTCCGGTTTCGCTTTTCATTCATCCTGATCCCCAGACCATTAAGTTGTCCGCCTGGTTCGGCGCGACTTTTATCGAGATTCATACGGGTGAGTACAGCCGGGCATTGCGTCAAAAGGGAAGCGCGGTTAAAGAACTGGAAGCGGTCGTCAACGGCGCTAAATTAGCGAAAGAAATCGGGTTACGGGTTCACGGTGGTCACGGACTCACTTATGAAAATGTAATCCCCATCGCGGCACTCCCTGAAATGGAAGACCTCAATATCGGTCATAACATCATTGCCCGGGCTTCTATGGTAGGATTAGAAAGAGCGGTTAAAGAAATGCTGGCCTTGCTTCAAAAAGCTAAACGCGGGGGGAAAAAATGAGCTCAAAACTTATCTGGCTGTTAGTTCTCGTGACGGCAGGCGCGGGCGGTTACTATCTTTGGCATCAAATTCCTGACACGCCTAAGAGCCAAACCTTTACGGGTTACACACAAAATCTTCAAAATGATGTGGTGAAGGCTCAAACTGCGGCGTCTTCCATGAATACTACTTCGGTCCAAGAAGCGGTGAAAAAATACAAAGTCGATAAAGGATCTTTACCCGCTTCCCTCCAGGATTTGGTCCCTGATTTTCTAGATCATGTTCCCGGGGGCCTGCAATATGATCCCGCCACGGGTGCTGTTTCAGCCGCTCAGTAATCACCGAGTATTCTGTGAAAAAATCAAAACCGCTTCAGGATGAGGCCGGGGCTTATCGTTACGCCATCTGGCTTTTGAGCCGCAGGCCTTACACCACAGGCGGCCTCTTAGAGAAATTCCGTAACCGTTTATTACCGACTACTATGGCTCAAGCCGTTCTCGAAAAACTCATCGCTAAAAAGTTCGTGAATGACGAGACATTTGCCGAATCATTTGTTCATTTCAAAATAACCCAAAATTGGGGTCCCACCAAAATCCGTATGGGTCTTTACAAGAAAAAGGTACCCCGGGACATTATCGATAAGACGCTCAAGGCTTCCTATTCTCCAGAGGGCGAGGGCGAACAGGCTATTGAATTGCTGGAGCGTCAAAAACAAAGGTTTTTAAGAAAAAAAGAGAAGAAAAAGGGCCAAAGGCTCCGTCAGGCCTTCGAGTTTTTAGTGCGAAAAGGCTATTCTGCGTCAGCGGCTCGTCTCGCGGTGGATAAGGTTTTCAGCTATAATTCCGACCTTTCCGAAGACGATAACTAAACGAGGTTTTGACATGGGCGTACCCACAACTGGCAGTGAAATCCGGCAGGCTTATTTGGACTTCTTTAAGTCCAAGAACCATAAGATTGTGCCCTCTTCCTCACTAGTGCCCGAAAACGACCCAACTTTGCTTTTGTCCAACGCCGGTATGAACCAGTTTAAACCTTACTTCTTGGGAACCATCCCTTTTCCGCACACGGTGCCATACGCCGCTTCCTGCCAAAAATGTTTCCGCACCGGTGACTTGGAACGAGTGGGTTATACGGCTCGCCACCATACCTTTTTTGAAATGCTCGGTAATTTTTCTTTTGGCGGCTATTTCAAAAAAGAAGCGATCGCTTGGGCTTGGGAATTTGTGACTGAAGTATTGAAGATTGAAAAGACGCGTTTGTGGGTATCGGTCTTCGAGAATGACGATGAGGCTATTGAGCTTTGGAAAAGCGCCGCGCAGCTGCCAGCTGAACGTATTGTTCGCCTGGGCGCGGAGGACAACTTTTGGACCATGGGCCCGACCGGTCCCTGCGGCCCCTGTTCTGAAATTTACGTGGACTTAGACCCCAATTCGCCGGCCCCCCAAAGCTTTCAGGAGGGCGCCGAAAGCGGGCGCTATCTGGAAATCTGGAATTTGGTTTTCACCCAATTTGATAAGCAAGAGAATGGTGATTTAAAGCCACTCCCGAAGCCTAATATTGATACGGGTATGGGCTTGGAGCGTGTCGCCAGTGTGATGCAAAAAGTGCCTTCCAATTATGAAACGGACTTGATGGCTTCTTTGGTGAAAGCCATCGCCAAAGCCGGCAACATTACCTATGCGGTGGGACCCACCCAAACTTATACTTCTCTCAAAGTCATTAGCGACCATTTGCGGGCGACCACTTTTTTGATCGCTGATGGGGTTTTGCCTTCTAACGAAGGCCGGGGTTATGTACTGCGCCGCATTTTGCGCCGCGCCATCCGCCATGGAAAACTTCTGGGATTTGAAACTCCATTTCTTAACAAGCTGGTTCCTGAAGTGGGTCTGATGATGGGCAAGGTTTATCCGGAGGTCGTTGACCGCCAATCCCATATCGTCAACGTGGTTCGGGCTGAGGAAGAACGGTTTTATGAAACCCTCGCGCTGGGCACGGAGCGTTTAAAAGAAAAAGTGGAGACAATGAAAAAAGGGAAGGTTCAAACTCTTTCGGGTGATGAAGCTTTCATGCTTTACGACACCTTTGGCTTTCCGTTGGATTTGACCAAAGAAATCCTCAAAGAGCAGGGTCTGTCGGTGGATGAGGCGGGTTTCCAAACCGCCATGGAAGGCCAAAAAGAAAAAGCCCGCTCCGCCTGGAAGGGCAGCGGGGAAGCTTTTTTACCCCAGCTTTATAAAGAAATTTCCATCAAGTTTCCTGCGACTCTATTTAAAGGCTACGACAAGATGAAAGATTTGGGCCAGATACTCCAAATCGTTCGCGTGAAAGATAAAAAACATGAAGTTGTCAGCCAGTTGGTTGAAGGTGAATATGGCTTTGTGATTCTCAATCAAACGCCTTTCTACGCAGAAAAGGGCGGTCAAGTGGGGGATAAAGGCGTGCTTCAAGGTTTTAATTCCGCTGAAGTTTCCTGGGCGGATGTGCTCGATACCCAAATGGTGTCCGATACCTTGATCGGGCATTGGACCTTTATGAAGCGAGGTAAATTGGCGGTCGATCAAAAGGTTGAGGCAACGGTGGAAGAAAGCGAGCGCCGTTCCATTATGCGTAATCACACGGGCACCCATTTGCTCCACGCCGCTTTACGCAATGTGCTGGGCACCCATGTGGGTCAGGCTGGCAGCTATGTAGGTGCGGACCGTCTGCGTTTTGACTTTACCCATTTTGAGGGAGTGAAGCCCGAACAGTTGCGGCAGATTGAGAATATGGTGAACCAACAAATTCTTACCAATATTGAAGTGACCAAGCAAGAAATGGCTTTTGACGAGGCTAAGAAAAAGGGTGCTATGGCCATGTTCAGTGAAAAGTATGGCGACCGGGTTCGGGTTATTGATGTGCCGGGCTTTTCCATTGAACTTTGTGGTGGAACTCACGTGAACCGCACGGGTGATATTGGTTTGTTTAAAATTATTAGTGAGTCTTCGGTAGCTTCTGGTGTGCGTCGTATTGAAGCGATCACGGGTGAAGGCTCGCTAGCTAAGATCAATCATGAAGAAGATACGCTCAAAAACATTGCTCAACTTTTGAAGAGTAATGAAGCGGATATTAAAAATAAAATTCAAGCCTTATTAGAAGAAGTTAAAAATAAAGATAGGGAACTAGCCATGTTCAAATCCACAATGGCTAATAGTCTGGCGGATGAAGTTATAAGTAAAAAGCAAAATATAAATGGAATAGATCTGCTTGTGTCTAGAACAGATCAATTGGATGCTGAAGGTATGCGCCAATTAATTGACAACCTCAAAACGAAGTTTGTGCGTGCGGTATTTGTATTGGGAAGTGTAAAACAGGATCAAATTGTTTTTATTGCGGGTGTGACCAAAGATTTGACAGACAAGATTAAAGCCGGTGATATTGTGAAGGAAGTGGCTAAAGTCACAGGTGGCGGTGGCGGTGGTCGTCCGGATTTGGCGCAAGCTGGCGGAAAAGATGCGTCCAAGGTTGATGAAGCCTTAAAACTTGTCACTAAAATTGTTGAAAAGGCTGTTTCTTGAAACGTTGGCTGGGACTCGACTTAGGTAATGTTCGGATAGGTGTGGCGCTGTCAGACTCTTTGGGCATGACGGCTCAACCGCTGAAGGTGTTAAAGTCCGAAGGAACCCAAAAAGATTTGATCACCCTTGGCGAAATGGTGAATGAATATGAAGTCACCCAGGTCATTGTGGGACTGCCTATTAATATGGACGGCACCGAAAGCAAACAAACCCAAAAAATCCGGGACTTCACCCAGAAACTCTCAAACCGATTGAATGTTTCCGTTTTTTTTGTCGATGAACGGCTGACCAGCCGTCAGGCTGAGCGGATGATGAGTGAAAGCGGCGTGACCAGTAAAAAACAGCGCGGCAAGGTAGATCAGATAGCCGCCGCCATTTTGCTTCAAGCGGCCCTGAAGGGCGCGCCATTAACCGAGGTTCCCAGAACATGAAGCTATTTCGAATTTATCTCATCGTTTTTGCCGTCGTCGCGGCGGGACTGATCTATATTTTAACTCCCACCTTTTTCTTCTCCGGCGAGGATATCGACCTGCCGGTTTATTCCAAAACCACCGCCAGGGACATTGTTAAAGCCTTGAAAGATAAAGGCATTCTTCATTTCGGAGAGCCTTTTTTGGTTTTGGCTAAACTGACTCACGCGGACCGCCATTTGAAGGCGGGGCTTTACCGGCTGAACGCGCAAATGAGCTTATGGGATGTTTTAACGATGATGTCCGAAGGCAAGAGCGCGCTCTTGGCGCTCAAAGTGCCGGAAGGTTATACGGCAGAACAAATCGCTCTGGGACTTCAAAAAATCGACGCAGGTAATGAGGCGGATTTTTTAAAGTCCGCGCAAAATCCCGCTTTGCTGAAAAGTTTGGGGATTGTGGGGCCGACCGCCGAGGGGTTCTTATTTCCTGAAACTTACCGGGTGCCGCTGGGCGCCAGCTGCGACGAATTGGTAGAACTCATGATCCGTCAGTTTTGGGATGTGGTGGGACCGGATTTTCAAAGTAAGTGTAAACAGTTGGGGTTAACGCCCTACCAAATGGTTATCCTGGCTTCCATTGTGGAAAAAGAAGCGCATAACCCTGATGAGAGGCCTATCATCGCTGGTATTCTTTATAACCGCCTTCATCAAAAAATGCGCCTGCAAGTGAACGCCACTCTTAACTATATTCTCAATACCAAGCACGCATGGCTGACCACCAATCAAATTAATAATACGGATTCGCCTTATAACACTTATCATCACCGCGGTTTACCACCCACGCCGATTTGTAACCCCGGGGCGGCTTCGCTCAAGGCTGTTTTGGAACCGGCGAACGTGCCTTATCTTTATTACGTAGCCGCCGGCGATGGCTCCAGCCTTTTTGCCGCGACCTGGGAGGAACACCAAAAAAATGTTCGCCAAGCTAAAAAAGTGAGACGGGTCAAAAGGGCTCAGGGCACATCCGCCGAATGATTTTTGACTTAAGGAGTCGTTTTTGACCAGGGCTTCTTTCTTTTTTCGATTTTCCAAAAAGTGGATTGAGCTTCTTTGTCTGGTTCTTTTGTTTGGTTGGGCCTTTTTTCTATTTACGCGTTATTTTTCATTTTTTTTGAATGAATTTACAATCTTAAAGCAGGCTTTTTCCGTTCCCTACGGTTTCTCTCTTCCACTTAACGCGCAATGGCTACCTGCCTTTTGGTTCTTTTTGAAAATTACGGGAACAGCTTTGGCGATTGGATTTGTTACTTTTCGTCTAGGTTTCTTTTTAAGAAAATGGCTAAGGTTTACGGCGCCGAATCGTCTGATGGGATGGGCGATTGATTTTGGATTGGGTGTTTTTTTGATTGATCTTTTATGGCTTGGGCTTGGGTTTAATCAATTGTGGTATACGTCGATTTTGTGGTTTTGTTTTGGCTTCTTATTTCTCGTTTGCGTGATAGAAAAAGCGGTTCATTTTTCCGCGTTGTCCCGGAAGGGCGTCGGAATTCCGGATTGGCCTTACGGATTTCTGGCGATCGCTGGTTTAGCCTATTGGCTTTTTTCGTTTTTGCATGGACTGTTACCTGAAACACATACGGATGGATTGAATTATCACCTGGGAACGCCTTGCTATTGGTTGATGCGCCACGGAATTAGGAATTTTACGTCGTACTATGAGGGGTTTCCTTATGGTGGCGAATTGTTCCTTTCGACCGGCTATTTATTTCAGGGAACGGAAGCGGCGAAGCTTTTGAATGTCTTGGTATTTGGCGTTTGCACTTTGGCTGCAGCTGGATGGGCTCAAGACGCGGGAGGAAAAAACGCAGGTTGGCTGGCTTTCGGCCTGACGTTGACCTCACCTTTACTCGCTTTGGTTTCCTGGACGACTCAAATTGAGAGTTTTTTGGTTTTGTTTTCTATACTTTTTTTTTATGGCTTATATCGGCTGATTAAAACTGACGCGTTTAATACTTTCGGTTCCGAAATTTTATTAACAGGTCTTTGGGGAGGGATGACCCTTTCAGTCAAGTACACGGGTATTTTAGGAGTTGGAGTGGGACTGCTTCTTTTTCCGTTTTTTTTTAAAGAATCAAAAATACCTTTTAAGAAGAAAAATTATTTTATTTTGCTCATTCTGATATTGATGGTTGACGCAGTCTGGTTATTAAAGAATTGGATTTTTGTGGGGAACCCGCTTGCGCCCTATTTCAAACATCTTTTTTATGGAAACTCGGCGCTGTGGTGGAATGTGGATATAGAAGATGTAAATCCCGATCCCTGGCATTGGTATCGGCTTGTCTGGACTTCGGTAATGTCTAAACCCAGTTTGTATAGTTTTGCCGGCCCATTGGTGCTGCTTTTTATCCCCGTGGTTTTTTTATTCAGAACTGAAAATCGGGAATGGAAATGGGTGGGATGGAGTTTGGCGGTCTTGTGTCCTATTTGTCTCATGTTTTTGACGATTTTGAAGTTTCATTTGCCGGAAATCATTTTGTTTTATATTTTTTGTTCTGTTCTTTTTACGGGACAAAAGAGCCGCTATTGGGGGAAGTTCATCGCGCTTTCAGCATTGGTGTCGGCAATTTTTTGCTTTCCCTATCTGGCGGGCATGAGCGCTTTCTACTATTCAGGTCTTCCTATATGGACCGCTCGGGAAAATCACGATCAATATTTGGAGAGGAGACTGCCCTATTACGAGTCCTGTGAATTCGTCTCGAAAAATTTACCGCAAGAATCAAGGCTTCTTCTGATTGGAGCTGAAGATGTCTATTTTGACCGCCCTTCTTATCAGGATTGGGAATTTTTTAATCGGTTGTTTCAAACGGCCGGAAGCGTTAGTGAGGCTTTTTCGAGAGTTCGCCAGGCGGGGTTTACGCATGTTGTTCTTAATTTATCTCGCCTTAAATTAACTAATTCCTATTTGAATTTCACGTTGAGCCCCGCGCAATGGCGGCTTTTTGATGACTATTTTAGAAGAGGTCTTGAACCTGTTTATGAGAAGGGGCCGGTCGCGATTTTCCGGATTTGTTCTCAATTGAAACCGAAAGGTGATCCGTCCCCGGTGGACCCGTTTTTATTTTGCTCTCAACCGGCATCTCGTTTTTTGGCGGCACAAGAAGCCGGAGATTTGGCGCGGGCTCAGTTGTATCTGAATCAAGCGGTTCAGTTATATCCATTTTCCGATTATTGGAAAACTCAGCAAAAGAGGCTAAGAGATAAAAAGTCTAAAAAGCGTATGTCAAAGTTATTACCTGATAATTAAGTCGAGCTTCTAAGCATTTCTCTTGCGGTCGAGGGATTCCTGCCGTAATTTAAAGACCATGCTTATCCAAGGTTTTCACCTTTCTCAAACTGATGCTTCGGGATTGCCTATCCTGGAAGACACTTATTTTTCTTTTCCTGAAGGTTCTTACACCGTTCTTCTTTCTGAAAATGTACTGGCATCTACGGTTTTTCTCAAAATGCTGGCGGGGGAATATCGTCCAGCGGCTGGGACTCTGCGGATTGACCACCAAGATCCCTATACTTTTTCCTCTTCCCAAAAACGGCGTTGGATATCTGAAGTCGGCGTGGTTTTTTCCGACTTTAAATTATTTTTAGACCGCACGGTGGAAGAGAACATTCTTTTTACTCTGAGGGCTAAAGGGTTTTGGGACGAGCAATCGTTAGGCGCAGTGGAGGTTCTGCTTTCCAGGGCCGGTTTAGCGGATAAGGCGAAATCATTACCAGAGGCTTTAACTGAGGGCGAAAAACAATTGGTGATGGTGTTAAGGGCCATGATTTTTAGACCTCGATTGTTATTGGCGGATGATCCGTTCTTGGGTGTAGAAGGAAGCGCTTTTGGAATCTTATTTAAGTTTTTATGGGAATTAAATAAAACGGGTACCACGATTGTGATTTCAGCCCGTCAGGCGTCATTTTTAGAAGAAGTGAAAAAAACAGGGGAAAGTTTGAAGCTCCGTTGGGTTCAGATCGACGGCGGCAAGATTTACATCCTCGAGGAGAAGGTTTCGTGAACTTTATATCCCGTCTGGGCTATGTGATTAAAGAAGGGTTTCTGCAAGTAATCCGCGCGGGCGGGCTGTCCGTGGCGGTGGTTGTTATTGTGGCGGCGACCTTGCTTCAACTGTCTTTGTTCCTGGGAGTCTCCCGGGTTCTGGACCATGCCTTCTCTTCGGCCAACCAAAAATTTGAGATGGCGGTGTTTTTGTCTGCCGCGACAACTCAGGCAGATACGGCCCGGATACAGGACCTTTTATCGCATGACGCGCGGGTGGCATCCTTTCAATTGGTGACCAAAGAAGCCGCTTTACAGGAATTTAGAAAAGACCCTTCCATTGATCAGATGGTGAGGGCTTTAGGTGAAAACCCGCTTACGGATTCTTTTACCGTAGTTTTAAAGAATGAAGCGACCGGTCAGGCGGATAGTCTGGCCGCGGATTTGAAAAAAGAATCCCGAGTGGAAGAGGTGAGTTATGGAAAAGGCGAATGGGAAACTGTTTCGAACCTGGCCCGGGTGATTCGGTGGGCGGGTCTATTAATGGCCAGCCTGGTCTTTTTAACGGCGCTTTTTATTGTGGCGAATACCTTAACGCTGGCTCTCTGGGCCCGCCGGGAAGATATGCTTTCGATGGTGCGTCTAGGAGCGCCGGTTTGGATGAGGTGGGGACCTTACCTCTGCGAGGGCATTTTTCAGGGTTTGATGGGCTCGGTCATCGTGATGGTGTTTTTAGAAGCTACCCGCCGGGCGGCGGGCGCGGCGCTCCAAAAATACAGCGGTTTTGATCTTTTGGCCACTTTACCGGCTCAAGACTGGTTCAGTCTTTATCTTCACTTAATGGTGATCGGCATGGTGATAGGGATGCTGGGCGCTTTTTGGGCTCTTCAAAAGAAATGGGTTAAAGAACTGTTGTGATTCATTTCTCGCGGAAGTTTTTTCTTACTTTTATAGCGCTGGCCGGGGCGGGGATGGCATTTGCCCAAACGCCTGACGCCTCATCGTCGTCAACGCCGACCGTAGTGACCAAGCAAACCATTCTGAGCAACAAAAAAGGTTTGGCGGATATTCAAAAGAAAATCAGTGAGGAAAAGAAAAAAGAAAAACTGGACGAGCTAAAAGAAAAACATGTTTTAAACCGCATTCATAAAGTGGATCAAACCCTTCATAAGCTTCGTAAAGCCAAAGAAAACAATCAGGTTGATCTGCAACTGTCTAAAACGCGGTCAGCTCAAATTCAGGAAGCGGTTCAGGTCAAGCAGGCGCAGCTGGAACAAAGCCGTCAAATGTTGGCCCAACGCTTAAGAGATCTTTATCGGGCTTCTTTTCACCACCCGATCCTGGGAGGATTATTAGACGCGAATAATTTTACGGATTTTACCCGCAAACTGAAGTTCGGCGTCATGTTGGCCAGAAGCAACGAAAAACTTTTAGACCGTACCCTTCAAGACGAGGCCCGGTTAAAAAAGGATTCGGGCTTGTGGATGGCGGAGGCCAACCAGAAGCAAAGGATTCTTAAAACTTTGGACCGCAAAGAAGAAAAATATGACGAGGAACAAAAAAATCACGCCGTTTCTTTAGAAAGCATTCGTAAGCAGAAGGAGCAGCGCGAAAAGACGATTCAAGAGTTGACCGTGTCGGCTAAAGATCTTCAAAACAAAGTGTCCCAACTACTCAGGGAGGCCGCGAAGGCTCCTAAGAAGCGAAAAGTGGTTGTCACAAAGTCAACTGAGACCAGCGCCGCGGCTGAGTCTTATGTTCCGGTTTCAGAAGGAAACGGACTACAAGTCGTTCGCGGTCACATTCCGTGGCCGGTTTCCGGAAAGATCATTTCTTATTTCGGGAAGACCAAAGACCATCATTTCAATTTGATAGTGGATAATTCGGGCGTTCAAATTCAGGCTCCTTCAGGCACGCCCATTCACGCGGTGGCTGCGGGAGTGGTCAAATTCGCCGATTGGTTTAAAGGTTATGGAAAACTAGTGATTTTAGACCATGGGAGAGGGTATTATTCTCTCTACGCTCAAGCCGCAGATTTGAACGTCTCAGAGGGCCAATCGGTGGCCTCGGGGCAGGTTTTGGGATCGGTAGGGGATACGGATTCACTGGTTGGAAGCAGTTTATATTTTGAAATCCGCAAAAATGGCATACCGCAAGACCCCCTTCGTTGGCTGAAATACCGAAATTAAACGTCTAAATGTTCGATTTGCCGCCAGGCCGATAACACCATTTATTATTCACTCGGAGGAAGTTATGGATCGCCGCCCCTCGTTGCTAATGACCGCTTTGATGTTGATCGCCTTATCGGCGGTAAGCTTTGCCGCAGGAGCCGCGACTCAATCCGCCCCGGTAACGCATACCCAGGTGACCAATGAAGATGTCTATAAGTATCTGAATCCCTTTGTGGACGCTTTGGCCATTATCCGCGAAAAATATGTGGACGTTGATAAGACGAATCCTAAAGACCTGATCTATGGCGCTTTGCAGGGGATGGTCAATACCCTCGATCCCTTCAGCCAGTTCATGACGCCGGATGAATATAAACAAATGCAAACTGAAACTTCCGGCGAGTTCGGCGGCTTAGGCATTGAGATCGCCCTGAAGGATGACCATTTAACGGTTATCTCGCCCATTGAAGGCACACCCGCGGATAAGGCTGGGATTAAAGCGGGCGATAAAATTGTCAAAATTGGTGCGGAAGAAACCGACGCCATGGGAATCAACGACGCGGTCAAACTCTTGCGCGGCAAAGTGGGTACCAAAATTACGATTACCATTGTCCGGGTGGGTTTAGCCGAACCCTTTGACGTTACTTTGATTCGCGACAATATCAAAATTGAGAGCATTCATTCTTATATGCTGCCCGACCATATTGGCTATGTCCGCATCTCCGAGTTTATTGAAAACACCACGGATGATATGGTCAAGGCGATCGAGGATCTTCAAAAGCAAAGCCCGCTCAAAGGGTTGGTAATCGATTTGCGCAATGATCCGGGTGGATTGTTAAACGAGGCGGTCGGCGTCGGCGATTACTTTGGCGAAAAGGGAAAGATGATCGTTTCCACAAGAGGCCGCAGCGCTTATCAAACCCAGGAATTTCATGTGGATGACGCGGACAAATTCAGCAAGAACAAGCCGATCGTGGTGATGGTCAATTCGGGAAGCGCCTCGGCCGCGGAAATTGTGTCCGGTGCTTTAAAAGATTGGAAGCGCGGGGTTTTGATTGGTGAAAAAACTTTTGGTAAAGGCTCAGTTCAAACCATTCTGCCTCTTGAAAACAGCGATGGCGCGGCTTTGCGCTTAACGATGGCGAAGTACTACACGCCCTCCGGTGTTTGTATCCATGGCATCGGTATTGAGCCGGACCTCAACTTAAAAGAGGCTGATATTACGGAATCCACGGTGAAGGTTTACACCAAACTGCTTCCCGTTAAATTCGCGGAGATGCTGGTGAAAGAAGGAATGGAAATCACCAATGAGGTTCAGGTTACCGACGTGATCATGGACCGGTTCTACGCTTACGCTATGAAGAATGTTAAAAAACTTGATAAAGACGAGCTGGTTAAAGACGCTAATTATTTACGTAACAGCATCGCAGTGGAATTGGTCAGCGAAAAGCTGGGTGAAAAAGAAGCCAGGGAATACGCGGTCTTGCATGATCCGCAAGTGTCCGTGGCGGAACAGATTATCAAGAACGGCGGCAAGATCAGCAGCCAATTGATGGCCAAGTACCCGAAAAAGAAAGACACTGAAATAGCCGGCGAAAAAAAGCTGGAACAAGAGCGGGCTAAGCACAAGTCTTCTGATTCCGATGATGACAAATAAGTTTTCTGTAATTAAATTGCGGAACAATGAAAGGGGAACCCTCTCGGGGTTCCCCTTAATCCTTTTAACGCTTATTTTAGTCGCGGCTGTTTTGGGTTTGTTAGCCCATTGGTTTTTGGGCGGCCCCGGTTTGTCCACCCCGCAAACGATTCAGTCCACCCCGGTTCCGACTGTTTCCACTGTTTCAAACGTAAAAGATACGGACGCGCTCTGGCACGCGCTGGACGCCCAATTAAAGACCCTGGATTTTGAAAAACTGAAAATTCAATCCACCGCTGTGGGGACCGCTTTGGTGGATGGGAAAAACGTGAACACCCATTGGGAACAGTATCGCCTTCCTAATTTATATACCGCCCAACAGTTGTCGGACCTTTTGGGACCGAGTGTTATTTCACTCGGGGCCAAGCCGGTTTACCCGGTTAAGCCAGTGGGAGAGTCGGGCGTGGGAACGGTTTATTCTTGTCTGTTTGCTGGCCCGGGTCTCAACGCGGTTCAAATTGATTGGATTGCAACCTCTAAACCCCGTATTTGTCTCATTATTGACGACGCGGGTTACCAAAAAGGCGCGGCTTTAGAGGCGCTCTACGATTTCAAAGTTCCCGTGACCGTTTCAATTATTCCCCACACCGAATACTCCAATTTTTTGGCCCAAGATTTTCCACTACACGCGGTTGAGGTGATGTGCCATTTACCCATGGAAGGGCATGATCATGTGCCAGCTGGCGCCTACAAGGAATATTTGAAGAAGGGTATGGATGTTGAAAAAGCTACAGAAGAGGTCAAGGCGGGTCTGGCGGATTTACCCAACTGCAAGGGTTTGAACAATCATATGGGTTCCGTCGCGACGCTTGATCTTCCCCTGATGACGGCGGTTTGCGAAGAATTGAAAGCTGAGCATATGTTCATGATCGATTCGCGTACCTCATCCAAGGCAGTTGTCAGCAAGGCCGCTCACGCGGTGGGTATACCGGTGGCGCAACGGGAATTCTTTTTGGACAATACTAAAGCGCCGGGCGTGGTACTGAAGCAAATGAGACTCACGGCCGCTTTCGCCAAGAAACATGGGTTGGCGGTGGCCATCGGGCATTTTAATGTGATTACGCTCAAGACCCTCAAAGTGGCAGTGCAAAAACTTCAAGACCAAGGCTATCAATTTGTTTACGCTTCCGAAGTTGTGAAAGAATAATTCCAATGGACAGTTTAGTTTTAGGGATTGAGTCTTCCTGCGATGAAACCGCTGTGGCTTTGGTGAAAAACGCCACGCAGGTTTTAGCCAGCGAAATTTCCTCCCAAATGGATCTTCACAAACGCTATGGCGGAGTTGTGCCCGAAGTGGCTTCCCGGCTTCATTTAGAAAACCTTCCTTTTTTAGTGGAAGACGCTCTCAAGAAATCCAACGTCACTTTTGATGATTTAACTGGCATCGCGGTGACCTCCGCTCCGGGTTTGATCGGCGCTCTTTTGGTCGGCTTTTCAGCGGCGAAGGCTTTGGCTTTCCGCTTGGGAGTACCCCTGGCGAACGTTCATCACATTGAAGCCCATCTTTACGCGGCTCAGCTGGATGCCGCCCCGGTGGTTTTCCCGGCTTTGGGTCTGGTGGTTTCCGGCGGGCACACGGAACTTTATCACATGGCTGATTGGGGTCAGTACAAACTTCTGGCTTCCACCCGCGATGACGCGGCGGGGGAGGCTTATGACAAAGTCGCCAAGCTGATGGGATTGGGCTATCCCGGAGGCCCTTTGATTGAGCAAATGGCGAAGCTCTCGCTCGAAACGAAAGAAACTTTTTCCCGGGCGCAGATGAAAGATAAAACGCTGGATTTTTCTTTTAGCGGCGTGAAGACAGCGGTGTCGCTGGAACTGCAAAAGAACCCGCTGAAGAATGAGACTGATAAAAACAAGCTCGCCGCGAAATTTCAAAATACCGTGCTCAAAGAAATTCTCTCGAGGGTCGAGATACTTTTGGATGAGGGCCAGTTTAAAAGTTTGGTCATGGGCGGCGGTGTGGCCTGTAATCAGGCGCTTCGAGAGGCTTTACGCAAAGAAACTGAACCCCGCGATATCGCCTTTAGGGTAGCCCCGCCGAAGTATTGTTCCGACAACGCTGCCATGATCGCGGGTTTAGGCGCTTACCAAATTTCAAAGGGAAAAGTGGCGGATTTGTCCTCCACGGCGCTTCCCCGTGCTTCCTTTTACTGAACCCTGTTAGAATAGTCCCATGCAAAACATACCTTTTGATTACTCTTTAGGCGAAATCGCTTTACGGCTTTTCGTGACCCTTCTTTTGACAGGCTTTATCGGCTGGGACAGGGAACGCCTTCATAAACCCGCCGGTCTTCGTACCCATATTTTGGTGGGCGTAGGCTCCGCGCTCATCATGCTTATCTCCACCGTAACTGGTCCGATGGTGAATGGTGTTTACCAGGTCGATCCCCGCATTGTGGCCAATGTGGTCACCGGTATCGGCTTTTTGGGCGCGGGTACTATCCTGCATTTTAAAGACGGTTTGGTTTCGGGTTTAACAACAGCAGCCAGCCTTTGGGTAGCGGCGGCGATTGGCATGGCGATTGGGTGCGGCTTTTATTCGGGCGGCATCATCACCACCGTCATTGTGTTGTTTGTGCTTTATTTAATGGGTTTGATTGATGATTACTATGAATCCAGGCTTTACCGCAGTGTGATGCTTCATGCTAGGATAACGCCCCATTTGACAGAGTCCGCTAAAGAGATTTTGCGGGGGGAAGAATTGAAAATTTTGAAGGTGGAGACCCAAGTGATATCACCCGTGGAAAAGTATGTGGTTTTTCACATCAAGCCGATTTCGATCTCCATGGGCAAGGAATTGTCCCGCCAGTTAGCCAAATTGCCGGGCGTCAAAGAGGTTTCATTTAACTAATGAGCGTACTTCCTAAAAATAGTTTAGATCATCAACAAACCACCCCGGCGCCGGAATTATCGGAATCGCCCTGGAGTTCTTTGGGCAAACCCGCCCGTGAATTTAATATGGGTAAACTCAAACTTAATGGCCGGGTGTTTTTGGCCCCGATGGCGGGTTATACCGACACCGCTTTCCGTCGTTTAGCCCGCCGTCATGGCGCGGCGATGGTGGTAACTGAAATGGTCAGCTCACGGGCTTTATTCGGCAATGGCCGCGACAAGAGTAACGAGCTGATGGAATTTACCGAACCTGAGCGTCCCGTGGGTGTGCAATTGTTTGGCGGCGATCCGACGATTATGGGTGAAGCGGCCAAATTAGTAATGAATGAAGTGAACCCCGACGTTATTGATATTAATTTTGGTTGCCCCGTTGGTAAAATTTTGAAGTGTGACGCCGGATCCGCGATTTTGAAAGAACCCCAAAGAGCGGGTTGGATTGTGGAAGCTATGGTGAAAGCCACCGAAGGCCGGGTGCCGATTACGGTGAAGACCCGGGCCGGCTATGACGCGATGGATAACGCGGTGTTTGAGGTTTTAGAAGCGGTGGAAAACGCGGGAGCTTCAGCCCTGGCTATTCATGCGCGTACCCGAAGCCAAATGTTCGAAGGTAAGGCCAATTGGGATGTGATTACCCGGCTCAAGCAAAAGGCCAGGATACCCATTATTGGTAACGGCGATGTGAAGAGCGCTGAAGACGCTTATAACCTTTTCCGTCAAACCAATTGCGACGGCATCATGATTGGCCGGGGCAGCATGGGTTCGCCCTGGATATTCGAGGAGATCAACCATTACCTGGAAACCGGCAAGCCGATGAAAGCGCCCTCGCTCAAGTTCCGTATCGGGGTAGCCTTGGAGCAATTGCAATGTTCTATCGAAGTGAAAGGCGAGCGCATGGGTCTTTTAGAAATGCGTAAGCACCTGACCCACTATTTCAAAGGCTTTGAGGGCGCGAAAGAAATGCGGCAGACCCTTTTAACTTCCAATGATCCCGAGTGGGTGATGAAAGAGTTGGCCGAAATTCACGCTTCTTTACCGGCGGAAGACCCCGCTGTTTCGGTCGCCTAATCCTTGGTTTCTTTTCTTTATTCCATTGATGTAGCAGTTTTTCACTGGATTAACGCAGGTTGGTCAAACTCTACCCTCGATGGGTTCTTTTCTTTCATCACGGACATTCATCACTTTTATTGGGTATTAATTCCTTTAATTCTTTATTGGGTTATTTGGGGAAAGGCCAAGGGGCGTTGGCTGGTTTTAAGTTTGTTGGTGGGTGTGACCCTTTCGGATCAAATCGCGTCTCACGTGATCAAAGGGTTGGTGGAACGCATTCGGCCCTGCAACGCCTTGCCGGGGGTTTTAACCCCCAATGGGCCCAGTGGGTCTTTTTCTTTTCCCTCCAGCCACGCGGCCAACATGGGTTCTTCCATGTTTCTCTTATCCATGGCTTTTAAACCTTGGACGCCTTTGTTTGTCATCATTGGTTTACTCGTGGGTCTTTCCCGTACTTATTTAGGCCTTCATTATCCATCAGATGTTTTGGGCGGCTATGCGCTGGGATTATTGTTGGGCTATATCGTTTGGCTTGGAATTGAAAGGCTTAAACTTCAGTCCGCAGTCAAACCCAAAGTGGTCAAAAAGGTTTCGCGTAAACGGAGTACAAAACGTGGCTGAGAAAAACGCTATTCAACCTTCGACGCTTTATCTGGTGGCTACGCCCATCGGCAATCTGGACGACATCACTTTTCGGGCTTTAAAGGTTTTAAAAGAAGCCACTTTGATAGCGGCTGAAGATACTCGCAATACCTCCAAACTTTTGCTCCACTTTGGAATCAAAGCTTCCAAACTGATTTCTTGTTATGAACATAATGAGATTAAAAAAACAGACGACATTTTAGACACACTTTCCCAAGGAGGGTCGGTGGCGTTAGCGACCGACGCGGGTATGCCGGGTATCTCGGATCCGGGCTATCAGGTCGTGAAGATGGTTTTGGAAAATGGTTTTAAGGTAGTGCCCATTCCCGGCGCGTCCGCTTTGGTGGCGGCTTTGCCCGCTTCGGGTTTAGTGCCGACACCCTTTACCTTTGTGGGATTTTTACCGCACAAGACCAATGACCGCCGTCAGGCTATGACGAAACTCAAATCATTGGAACAAACTTTAGTTTTCTATGAGGCGCCTCACCGGGCGGTTGATTTCTTAAAAGACGCCTTAGAAATTTTCGGTTTGAGACAAGCTGTGGCCGCGAGGGAATTAACCAAACTGCATGAGGAGTTTGTCAGAGGTACTTTGGAGGAACTGTTAAACCATTTTTCGGCTCACGAACCCATGGGCGAGTTTGTGTTTATGATTGAAGCCGCCGCGCCCGGTTCTAACGACCCGGCTCCCCAATGGGAAGGCTTATCGGTTGAGGAACATTTAATTCAACTGATCAAACAAGAGGGTCTTACGAAAACCGAGGCGGTTAAGGCTGTCGCCAAAGCCCGCCAGTTGCCCCGGGACGAGGTTTATCAGATCGCCACCGGTATAGGTCGTTCCGATAAAGATTAAATCCTAAGGCTGTTTAACCACCAAGGGCACCAAGTTCACCAAGTAAATCTTTAATGTTCAAACTAAAATCTTCGTTTTTGGTCTTCCTTGGTGTCCTTGGTGGTTCAAAGGGATTTAGTATTAAAGTACATAGACGATAAAAGTCCGTTCGATTAAGCTATAAGCAGTTCAATCCTCGAACATGGACAGGACTCATTGGCCCTCAAAAGATCGATTCTCGGGTTCTTTCTTAAACTCATCTTTGGCATTTTACTCATTTGGCTCGGCGCGGCGGTTGGCTGCGTTTTGGTTCAAACTTTCCCCCATATTCCCTGGTTTGAAAAAGAATCGGGGGCATTTTTGGGCGGGTTCGCCGCTTATCTTCTGATTCACTTTCTCTTCTACAAACCGATCTTCAGCCATGTTTTGGCGCATGAACTGACCCACGCTTTGGCGGCGGTCATGATGGGAGGAAAAGTTTCGTCGTTGGAAGCGTCCGACAAGGGCGGCACCACGGTAGTGAACAAATCCCACGTCATCATCAGTCTGGCCCCTTACGTGTTTCCTTTTTACACTGCCGTTACAGTTCTCTTCTACTTAGTCGCGGCGGAACCGCATAGAATCTACTTCGTCGCAATCCTCGGTTTCACTTACGCGTTTCATGTGGCCCTGACGATTTATTCCCTGTCGCATCACCAGCCCGATTTACAAGAAGGCGGGGTAGTGTTCTCGTTGATTTTCATTTTGACGGGAAATATGATTGTTTTGCTTTTGCTGATTTGTCTTATTTGGCCGAAAGTTTTGCCTTGGTCGCAGGCTTTTTCCGAAATGTCGCAATGGGTTCAATCGCTGGGCCAGCGTGCCTGGTTGTTGTCCCAACCCTATCTTTCCCGTCTGGGAGGTCGCGCCTCATGATTAAAACCTTCGTTCTCGATACCAATGTCCTTATCCACAACCCCAGAGCCCTTGAGACTTTTGAGGACAACAATGTGGTCATCCCCCTGGGTGTCATTGAGGAGTTGGACACCTTTAAAAAATACGAGGATGAAAAAGGCCGTAATGCCCGTGAAGTCGCCCGCTTACTGGATGCCCTGCGTGAAAAAGGCAATTTACAGGAAGGTGTCACTCTGCCCAATGGCGGCAAACTGAGAGTCGACATCAGCACGCCCAATATGCATTTGCCGGCGGCTCTTTCGCATATCAAGGTCGACAACGCCATTATCGGTATCGCGTTGGCGCTGAAGGAAAAAGGCGAAAACGTACGGTTTATCACCAAAGACATTAATGTCCGCATCAAGGCTGACGCCCTGGGTGTGCCTTCTGAGGACTACGAAACCAACAAGGTTAATATCGATGAACTTTACTCGGGTTGGACGACGGTCATGGTACCGGATGTGGCCATCGATGAGTTTTACAAAACCGGCAAATTATCTCTGGCCGATTATGCCGCTCAAAAACTTTATGAAAATGAGTTTTTACTGCTCAAGAGCGAAATTCATGAAGGCAAAACCGCTTTGGCGATTTATAAAGAATCGGCCAAACAAGCGGGGCCCCTCTGGTTTAAAGAACCAGAAACCTGGGGTATCAAGGCACTCAACCGAGAACAGCAGTTCGCGTTGAACCTTCTTTTAAATGACCGCATTCCCATGGTGACGCTGGTGGGTTCCGCTGGTACGGGTAAAACCTTATTGGCTTTGGCCGCCGGACTTTTAAAAACATTAGATGAGAAGAAGTACCGCCGCATTCTGGTTTCCCGCCCTATTGTGCCGCTGGGCAAAGACATCGGTTATTTGCCGGGTACCAAAGACGAGAAGCTCATGAACTGGATGCAGCCCATTTTTGACAACCTGGAATTTATTCTTGATAAAGGCCATTTGCAAAACAACGACACTGAGGAAGTTGATGACAAGGTTCAATATCTACTCGACTCCCATAAGCTGGAAATGGAAGCCCTCACTTACATTCGTGGCCGCTCAATTCCCAAGCAATACATGATCGTGGATGAGGCCCAAAACCTGACCCCGCATGAAATTAAGACCATCGTTTCCCGCGCGGGAGTAGGCACCAAAATCATCTTAACGGGCGACCCCTACCAAATTGATAACCCTTACTTGGATGCTTCGTCTAATGGCATTGTGTACTTGGCGGAACGGTTTAAGGGCAATGAGCTTTTTGGGCATATTACGCTTTCAAAGAGTGAACGTTCGCCGCTGGCGGCGTTGGCGGCGAAGGTACTCTGATAAAGGCAATTCTCAATTTTAAATTTTGAATTCTAAATTAAGGAGATTTCCGCTTCGCGGAAATAGTTAGTTTTAATGATACGTACAAATAATCCGGTGCAAATTAAGAGTTTTGAGTTTGCTTTAAGCATAGTGAAGCTTTCTAAAAAGCTTCAAAGTAATTCGGAATTTGTTATTTCAAAGCAATTATTACGCTGTGGTACGAGTATTGGCGCTAACGTGGAAGAAGCTTTGGCGGGTCAAAGCCGAAAAGATTTCGTTTCGAAAATGTCGATTTCTTCAAAGGAGGCCAGAGAATCTCGTTATTGGCTCCGTTTATTGCAAGCTTCACAATTAGTCGAATTGGATTATTCAAAGTATCTAAACGAGATTGATGTATTGATCCGCATTTTAACGGCTATCGTGAAGACGACGAGCCATAAAAACGAAGAATAGAAAAAGCGAAGCTTTTAACCTCAATTTAAAATTGAGAATTCAAAATTTAAAATTTCCTCGAGGTTTTCAATGAAGTCCTTAATCGCTATCACAATGGGCGATCCCGCTGGTGTCGGTGGGGAAGTAACCTTGAAAGCTCTAGCCACTTTTCCCAAGGCTACGCTTTCTCGTTACGTCATCGTGGGTGACTTTGACTATCTCACCCAGCTAGTGAAGCTCTTCAAAATTAAAATATCTCTGACTCAAATTCAAAAAGTGGAAGACGCGCGCTTGCTGAAGGGCCAGGTGGGTGTATTGGATTTGGGCGGCGCTGAAGAAGTGGAGATGGGTCAAGTTTCCGCCGCTTGCGGGGTGGCGGCGGTGGATTATATTTACGAAGCGTCCAAGCTGGCTTTGCTTGGCAAGGTGAAGGCCATTGTGACCGCGCCCATCAGTAAAGAAGCGATTCACAAGGGCGGTTGTGTTTTTCCGGGGCATACCGAGTTATTGGCGCACTTCGCCAAAACCAAATCTTTTGCCATGATGATGGTGGGTGGACCTTTTAAAATTGTGCTTCAATCAATTCATGTGGCGTTGAAAGATTCCGTTCGCTCGGTGACGCCCGCATTGGTCAGCGACAGGTTGGACCTTGCGCATAAAACACTTCGTCAATGGTTCGGTATTTCTAATCCGCGTATCGCGGTGGCGGGGGTCAACCCTCACGCTGGTGAGAATGGGGCTTTTGGAAAAGAAGAAATCAAAGTACTCAAACCGGTGATCGCCAAGTATCAACGCAAAGGTTGGAAAGTGTCAGGGCCCCACCCTCCGGATACGCTTTACTATTGGGCGGCGCAGGGTAAGTATGACGCGGTACTTTGTATGAACCATGATCAGGGTTTAATTCCATTTAAACTTCTGGCTTTTGAGAATGGCGTAAATATGACAATTGGGCTGCCTTATGTCAGAACCTCGCCTGACCATGGGACGGCTTTTGATATCGCGGGCAAGGGCGTGGCTCAACCCCACAGCATGATCGCCGCCCTCAAACTGGCTGAAAAGCTCGCCAAATAAAGGCAATAACGAAAAACAATTTTAAATTTTGAATTCTCAATTTTAAATTGTGGTATCCCTTTCGGGATGATTATTTACTTCAATCTTAAAGACTTGGGACAAAATAATATCTCCGTCAGGAGATTCCTTAATTGAGAATTCAAAATTTAAAATTGAGAATTGCCTTTAAAGGTTTATCCCCCGCATCGGCGGCAAAACAGCCTTTTTGTGGCATAAATGTGACGATTTACGAGATTCTTTGTCAAAGTTTTAGGCATTTTCCCCCCTT
>Ga0206815_1085_pt1 | contig 26275 bp, 16 predicted proteins | sample Alteio_BWOrgCont_91_FD_152864 | JGI IMG/M metagenome (GOLD analysis project Ga0206815, IMG submission 152864) | Enriched cells from forest soil in Barre Woods Harvard Forest LTER site, Petersham, Massachusetts, United States -... | ecosystem: Environmental > Terrestrial > Soil > Temperate forest >...
AGCGGGGTCTGTCCGGATTCGCCGATCAAGGCGATTGTTCTTGACCGAACATCGGGAGATTCGGAATCCAGGTTTTCGAGAATGCTCCTGACGATCTCATCATCGTGCAGTTCTTTGGAAGGATCGAGTCCTTGGACGGAGAGATAAGCAGGTCGCGTCTGGGGAGTGGCCTCACTGGTTTCCAGACTGGGAGGAGTGAGCCCCGAGGCCTCGACCAGGAGCCGGCCATCTTCGGAGTAAGCCGAGGCGGTTGGATCGAAGGTCAGTATCTCGATGAGCTTGGTCATGTCGTTGGCTTCGGAAGAAGTTTCGGCCCGCTTGCTTTGAAGCAGTTTTCCCAGGTTCCAGATCGGCCCTGCCGGCACGATAACACGCTGGGCATTGTCTCCGGTTCCCAGGATGATGACGCCGCCGCCATGAGCTTGGAGGGCGGTCACTTCTGTCTGGACCCGGGACAGGACTTCCTGCCGCCGGGTGAAGATTCGGGACGCATACTTTCTTTGGAGTTCTTTACGGGTTTCGCTGAGAGGACCGGCATTGAGAAGGTCAACGGAGAATTCATGCAAGCTTTCCGTGACGATCAATTCATAAGGAGCCCGGTCTGTCAGGTACTGAACATAGAAATCAGTGCTGAGAATGAGGGAATCCCAGTTCAATTCAGTCAGTTTGTGCTGCGCGGCATGGAGCAGAAGATAATCCATCAGGTAAGTTCCCCGCCCGTTTGTATTGTCTCTGCGTTCTGTTGCGATCCGGCGGAGCACGGCCGTGGAGTCGCCCGGGAGTCTGCCCAGGACCATGTATCCGCGGACGACTCCCGCCGGATCGATCAGAAAGAAGATTTCATCGTTGGGCGTGGGGCTTAAAAATTCATCTTCAGCATTTGGCTGCATCAGGTCTGCGGGGCCGAATGCGCTTTCGTCGATGGCCAGAGCCTCTCGGCCTGCCTGGCGCAGTTGTTCAGGAGAAATCTCCGATTGCAATTCTTTAACGTTCACAATGACACCGAGCCGGGGGCGTTCCCGCACCCACTGATTATTTTCATCACCCTCCATGGGCAGGTGAGCCACCGTGGCCGCCGTTGTTTGCGGGTGCATGGTGTATTGGCGGCCATCGGCCGAGACACGCAGACGCTGGCCGAGAGGGACTGCGAGCGCATTGATCGAGGAATCGATGCGCCCCTGTGACCGGACAGGGACGGCGTAAAGGCTTGTCAGATCGAGCGGCGAGCCGATGGGAAGAATGTTCGAGAGAATGGCGGCGATTTGTTCGCTGTTGAGCTTTCTGTTGGAGAGCACGCTTTGCAGGCCCAGTCCCAGCTCGGCTCTCCGAAGAGTTTCAAAGAGGCCCGGAATAAAAGACGCCAGGGCCCTGATGAAAGCTCTTTGATTGGGCGTAAAACCCGTCGATATGAGGACTTGGCGCAAGTCAGGATTTTGTTCTACGAGGGCGATGAATTGAGCCACAATGGAATAATCCGAGGTCGAGGCCAGCCCGTTGTTTTCAAAGAGAGTGTGCAGAATGTTTGAGATTCCTTCAGGATCCTGACCATTGAGTTGCTGTTCCACGAAAAGGTTGTCGGAGGCTTGAAGGAGTTGGCGGGAATCGGCCAGCCAGAAAGCGATCTGGACGGCCAGCTCGGGATTGATCTGGCGAGCGATGCGGGTGATCAATGCTTCGGTGACCATCGTGAACCGTTCAAGGGCGGCTCTGTGCCGGGCCAGGATATTGAGCGCTGTTTCGGCATCGGCGTCGGGCGGGATGGGAGGCGAACTTTCCAGACCGGCCAACCGGCCGCCGCGATAGCGTATCAGGTTGGACAGGACGCGCAGGCGTTCTTCCGGAGTCATGGGGATTTCTATCGCGGTGTCCAGGGTGAGGAGCGAGTTTATTTCCGGCGTTGTCAGTGACGGATAAGACGAATAATCCATTCCGAGGACAGTGGTGAGCCGCACAATGTCAGCTCCCGTGGTGACGGGGACGAGCGGGATCGAGAGAGAGGCTGAGGTGAGAATCCGCCGGGTAAAAGTTTGAACTTTATCGTTCGGATGCCCCGCATATCTCTGGAGGGCTTCAATGTCATCAGCCTCGAATCTGTCCAGGACGCTAAAATCCGAGCCGAGCGTTAGATTGGCAGAGGAGAGGGCATTTTCCAGTCGCATGCGTTCGAAGACGGCCTTGTTTGATGCCAACAAGTTCTGAACCAGCGTTCTCGGGTCGGTCGAGGTTGAGGGGGCAGGCATGGGCAGGGCGATTGATTCAACCCGGGCCAGCAATTCCAGGAACGCGATAAAGCTCTCGATGTTGATGAGGTCTCGCCGCTGCCGGTAGAAAGCCTCCAGGATTTCGACCGCTTCAATGACCACGGGCATCTCATTGTTGGTTCTCATGATGGAAAGCACGTACGCCAAATCATTCGCAGTCGCTTGATCGGGCTGGTTTCGCACGCGTGAGAGAATTGCCCGGAGGCGATCGTGGGGAGAGGGAGCATTTTGATCCGGGCCTTGTTCCCAGGCTGCTTTCGGCAGCCATCCCAGCCCGGGGACATGATCGATCGCCCAGTTGTAGCCGGCATGCGTCTTCTCTCCCCAGAAATAACCCGCGATGAGTTGGGTTCCAAGCCAGGGGATCATAATCCACAAGGGAAGACCGATGTTGAGCAGGACCGGGAATGAGTAGAGGGCGGCAAAGAAAGGAGTGTGAAAAAGGAGCCCGGCAACGAACAGGGCCGGCAGCCGGATTAAATTTAACCCGATCGTTTCCATCCACCACCGGGGAGAGCCCCGCGGGCTCGCCGACTCGGTGAAGTGAAGAACTGAAAAAACGGTATTGGCAGCCATCCCAGCCCAGAATACGGCCGTAGGATAGCCCACGCCGAATTGCGAGAGAACGCCCAACACGACCAGCCCCACAAGAAGGGTGACTGCTGTTTCAAAGCGGGGAGCCACTTGGAGTTCGGCCAGCTTTTTGAGCTCCTGGGCGTCGGTCACGTTGGGATAGAGCCATTGCGTGAGGCTGCGGGTCAGGCCCCAAGTGGCCGCACGAAGGGACGTCCGCCCGGTTTTTTCCTGGGACACGGTTGATTCTTCGTCCCATGCCACGGCCACAGATTCTTCACCTGCATTGAACAATTGAAGGGAGCGTCCGGGCTGCGCAGGAAAGTCTTTTTCAACCACCCGGCTTTCCAAAACGGTGCTTCCCGTTCTCCCCGGCGTGAATTTAATTCCTCCCGATGCGGTTTCCTGAACGAGCGAGTGAGTTCCTGGCAGCGCTTTGATGAGGCCCGCTTTCCGCAAAGCGAAAGCAGTCCGGACCAGATCGGCGGGACGATGGGCGGCTTTCTCAAGCGCCAGCACAACGCCGCAGAATCCGCTTTCCGCAGCGGCAACCTGGGCTCCTTGGGCCGGGTCCAGAGGATTTCCCCCTCCAAGAGTTCTTGCTTCCGGAGCGATGAAGAGACGCTCGCCCTGGAAAAGTTTCTCAAGCGGTGTTTTCTCACGGGCAAAGATTGTCAGATAGCCGGCCAGGTCCCCTTCGACTTTGGTGACCTTGGGGGCGAGCACCACGTAGTTCAGTTTTTCGTTTTTCAAAAGCTGGGTGATTCCCGGCGTGTGGTAGCCGCCGACCACCAAAGCAATGAGCCCGGTCTTTTTCTGCAGCGCCAGAAGATGCAAGACCATCGCTTTGTTTCTGGCATCGGCCTCCCGGTAAAATGATTCAAAAGGCCCGAGCGAGCTTGCCAGAGATCCGATTTCTTGGGCCAGCTGTGCCAAGGCGGGCTCCCGGGGCGCGGGATTTTCTCCGGACGTTTTCCAGGCCTGGAATTGTTTCCAGGAGGAGGGGGTGAGTTCAAAGCGCGACAGTTGTACGGCCAGAGTGAGCCGCCGGGACATGAGGACCATAGCTTTCTGCTCGGGCGAAGAGATCGCCGCATCAAAGCTGTTCTCTTCGATCTGGGCCAGTTCTTGCTCGAGTTGGTCTAAGTTGATTTGATCGACTGACAGGACATAGCCGATGTAGGTGTTCATCGCCCTGTGCTGTTCCAGGTTCACGCCATGGCTCAGGCACAGTTCCTTGAGATATCCGTAGTAACGGGCGTAGCCGATTTTTCCAAGACGATACGCCAGGCTCTGCGCCAGAAGTTCTGAAAGCTGGGTCCGAGTGAGTTTGGCAACCAGGGCTCTTAAGACGTCGGCCCGTTCTTTTTCAACTTCTTTGAAATCGAGCGTCTTCTCCGTTTGATAGGCCCGGAGAAATCTTTCCGCCATCGGGAATGCCGAGAGCGGCCCGTCTTGTAATGCCCTGAGATAGGCTCCCAGCGGCATTTGTCCGGCCAGATAATTGTTTTTGGCCGCGTCTAAGTCCTGGAGTCTTTTTGAGTAGAGGTTTTTCTTTTGTGTGTTCAGTTTGTCTTGAAGAGAGCGGATCTGGCTCAAGACGGCATTCTTAACGGGGAGCGATTGACGGTAGGCCTCGACATTCTTTCTGTAAAGTTTCCCATCCTCCATTCCCCAAGCAACAGGGGGAGTTTCCCGTCCGGTGATTGCTGCATACGCCGCCCCGCCCAGTCGTCCTTCCGAGAGAAGACCGAAGGCCGCTTTCTGCGTGATGGAGGGGTTGGGCAGGGAACGCAACGTCGAGTAGTCCAGGAGGCCTTCGGCGCCTTCCAGAGCCACGGCGGAGGGCTTGAGGTTTTCTATGATGCGCCCGATGTTTTCTTGGGCTTCTTTGTTTCCGTGAACATCCTGAATGAGGACCACCAGGGGCCGATCGTTCCAACGGGCATTGATTTCTTTCACCGTGGCAAAGGCCCACGGGATGTTGTTCAGGGCAGCCATGTGTCCTGGGGGAACCCTCCCCCCGGTGAGAGCCGGATCTGTGGGGACAGCCGGCCTCGGGGGTTGGTCGAGGGGAGGGATCTCCAATTTGGGAAGAAGGCCTGCGGGAAGAGAGGCGAGTTCGTTGGAACGGCTTTGGTGCGCGGAAGTCTCTGGCGATGTCACACCGTTTTGTGACTGAAGTCCGGATACGGTCTTTTGTCTTTCTTGCCAGAAACTGGATTCTGGTTTGTGTGCGAAGGCAACGTTGTTGCAGAAATAAATAGTGCAAAGCCAGAAGCAGGCAGACCGAACCAGGGCCTTCCTGTTCAATAGGTTTTTCGATATCTGTGATGTTTTAAATGTCATCGCTTTTGGTTGAAAAAACAACGAGAAAACAACGGTTGATCCGGCTGTCCCCTGACACAGATAGAATAGGCGAAAAGGGGTTAAGAAGACCTTAGCGCGTTGTAACTAAGATGCAAATTTGTGCTTATTTTTTAGGTTTTAAGGGCGGGAAACGAAGAGGGTTCAAGGGGGAAAATCCGTCACGATGCCGCTCCCCGGAAGGGAGCGGTTTTTTCTAAACTACCAGTTTTTTACGTGTTCCTGGTAGGAATCGAAATTCGCCTTCATTTCACGAAGCGAATCTCCTCCAAACTTTTCCTTCATGGCGTTGGCCAGGACAATGGCCATCACAGCTTCTCCGATAATGGCCGCGGAAGCGACCGGACAGACATCCGACCTGACAATCTCAGCTTTAAAGGGTGCTTTGGTGATAATGTTGACCGACTGCAAAGGGCGCCTGAGACTCGCAAGCGGTTTGACTGCAGCCCGCACCACCAGAGGCTCTCCGTTGGTCATGCCACCTTCGAGACCTCCCGTATTGTTGGATTTACGCGAGAACCCTTTGCCGGCTTCGTAGAATATTTCGTCGTGGACGTCGGAGCCTTTGAGGCGGGCCATCTCAAATCCTGTTCCCACCTCGAACGCTTTGTGGGCTTGGATGGAAAGGAAAGCCTGGGCGAGCAGTCCGTCAAGTTTTTTGTCCCATTGCGTGTGCGACCCGAGGCCCACCGGGCATCCCACAGCCACCACCTCATAGAGTCCGCCCAATGTATCTCCGTCCTTCTTGGCTTCTTCGATCGCTTCCATCATTTTCTTTGTGGCGGCTTCATCCGGGCAGCGAACGGGAGATTCTTCAGCCATGACGAAGGCTTCTTTCGGGCTCAAATCTTTGACGCGGGCTTTGATCTTGGCGATCTCGGTGACATAGGAATAAACGTAAATTCCGAATTCTTCCAGGAGCCTTTTACAAACAGCGCCCGCCGCTGTGCGGGCGGCCGTTTCCCGGGCACTGGCCCGTTCTAAAATATCACGCGTGTCTTTCCGGTCAAATTTAAGAACACCGGAAAGGTCGGCATGTCCCGGCCGCGGGCGAACCAGGCGGAATTTGTCATCGGCATCCTCGGCCTTGATCGACATAATCTTTCCCCAATTGCCGGAGTCCTTGTTTTCAACGACGAGTGTGATAGGGGAACCCAGTGTTTCCCCCCAACGCACTCCGGAGGTGATGGCGGCCCGGTCCTGCTCAATGTGCTGCAATCGTTCGCCCCGGCCGAAGGTGTACTGGCGGCGCTTCATTTCATGGTTGATATAGTCTTCGGTGATGGGAAGACCGGCAGGGACTCCGTCAAGGATTGCCACCAGTTGCTTGCCATGGGATTCGCCGGCGGTGAGAATTTTGATGTAGTTCATAGGAATTTTAAGTTCCTCCGACAGTTAATTGCGAGACTCGAAAAGTGGGCGTGCCGATGGTGCCGTACCAAGTGAGATCGTTGGCAACTGCTTCGATTGATTGAAGCATCTTCTTCAGGTTGCCGGCCAGCGTGACTCCGCGGACGCCGTGCGAAGGCCGGCCGTTCTCAATCCAGCGACCCTGGGCTCCAACGGAGAAATCTCCGGAGATGGGATCGGCCGTGTGCATTCCCATCACTTCCTGAACCAGAAATCCTTTTTCTGTATTTTGAAACAGCGTGTCAGGGGATGTGAAGCTGGGCAAGAGATAGAAGTTGCTGGGCTGGGGAGAAGGAGGCCTGGAAAAACCGCCGCGTCCCCCGTTGCCGGTGGACTTCATTTTGTCCCGCTGGGCTGTGGTGGCATCATAAAGAAGGTATTCCAAGCGCCCGGAGTTGATCGGGACCGTCTTTGTGCGAGGGGTTCCCTCATCGTCATAGAGAGAACTGTTCAGGCCTTCCGCCAGAAGGCCGTCATCGACAAGCGTGACAGTGCCTGCCGCCACCGCTTGCCCTTCCGGACGCCCGAAGAAAGATTTTCCCCGCTGGACCTGGTCGGCACAGAGGCTATGAGCCATGAGTTCAAGGAATTGACAGCCCACCCAGGGATCAAAGATCGTCGGGTAATTCCCCGAGGGGATCGAACGAGCTTCGAGGGAGAGTAGCGCCTCTTCGCAGATTTTTTCGATCAAAGGCTCGGGTCTGAGATCCCGGAAAAAACGTTTGGCCTGGTAGCGTCCGGCGACTTCGGAGCGTCCGTTTTCCACGGCCAGAACTTCAAGTCCAAAGCCGGATTCGGTGGAGGATTCCCCCACGGCGACACCATTTGAATTAAGAAGGGCCCATTCCTGACGGGCTTCCGAAAAGCCGGCCCGGATGACTTTGGCAAGCCGGGGGTCCCGAGCTTTTATTTTTGATTCAAAGTTTTGGAGGATTTCCCTGACTTCATTGCCCGTCATCTGGAAGAGATCGGGATCGTCGCTAAATTCTAGCGGTTTGGTCGTTAAGGGGCGGGGCAAAACAAGATCCGGATCTTTCTGGGAAAATGCCAGGGCTTCAAGGGCTTCTGCCCAGACTGCCTGCGCGGCCGCCGGCGAGAAATCCTGGGTTGAGGCCATTCCCTGCCGGCCATTCTGAAGAAGACGGAGGGTCAGCCCGTGTTTGGTGGACTGTTGTTCCATATCGAGTTTGCCATCGGACCAGGCAATGCTGCGGGTGCGCGTCCTCGTCATATATAATTCGCTCAAAACACCAGGCTTGGAGCCGGCGGCCTTGGCAGTGGACCGGGCCAGCTCCAGGAGTGAATCTTTATTCTTTTTCAATGTTGTTTTGAAGGGGTTGCTTTTCCGAGATGAGATTGGTGTGGGCAATCGCGTTGGTGGGATCCAGCTGAAGAACACGCTCCCAGGCCTTCTTGGCTTCCGTGGTTTTTCCCATGGCCAGCCAGCAGCTTCCGAGGAGCTCCCAGGCATCCACCCGTTCCGGTTTTTCACGGATGATGGCTTGGCACCGGGCAATGGCCCCCTCGTACTTCTTGGCTGAGAAAGCTTTCTGAGCTTCCTCGAAAATTTGCGCTTCAATGCGCGGACCCATCTTGATATTTGAACTGAGGCCTAGAAATCCGGAATAGAACAGAAAGCTGGACAAAACAATGAAGGCCAGGCCGATCTGGCGTCTTGTTCGCACGACCGCGGTTTCATTGAAGACGCTTTCCCGGCACCACGCGTAAACACGCGCCACCCAGGCGGCCTGGTAGAGATAGCACCAGCCAATGGCGAATAAGAGGATTCCCGATATGATTTTGTACATCGCAAGCACGATAGCCACCTCTCAAAAAAGCTAAGATAAAGGCCATGAAAGAACATTTGATCAAGGCCCGTGCGATTTACCGTGGAAAGTCTGTCGGCTTTAGCGTTGACAGGGTCCGGCTTCCCGACGGCAAGACGGCCACGCGCGAGTATTTGAATCATCCCGGGGCTGTCGCCGTTGTTGCTTACGCTTCGCCTTCACGCATCCTTCTCGTTCGCCAGTACCGCTATCCCGTTAAGTCTATCACTTGGGAAATTCCAGCCGGGAAAATTTCTCCGGGGGAATCCCCCCTGGCTTGCGTGAACCGCGAACTCGAAGAGGAAACCGGCTTCAAGGCCCGTCGAGTCCGGCGCATGCTGAGCTACTGGCCCACCGCTGCTTTCTCAGACGAAATCATACATATTTTTTGGGCTTGGGATTTAACTCGCGGCACTTTTAATCCCGATGAGGATGAATTTATCACCAGCCAAACAGTGGATTTAAAAACAGCCCTGAGCTGGGTCCGGTCTGGAAAAATCAAGGACTCAAAGACCGTCATCGCATTGCTCGCCGTGGCCAGCGGCACCTTCCCCAAACAGCCTTTCCGAAGCTAGTCTTCCGCTCCGATCTTCTTCAGGTTGCGTTCCCGGTTCACGCCGATTTCTTTGAGTCGTTGTTGGGAAGTTCTGTAGGCTTCTTCCATTTTGGGGTAACGGACATCCCGGTACCCTCTCACCTGCTCAGGCAATTCCAGCAAGCCGACAAAAGTTTCGTAATTCTTTTCATCTTTGAAATAATTGAAGTCATCAACGAGATTCATGTACCAATCTCGGAAAGCCTTTTCCTTTCTGTGCCAGCCAGGCAGGATCTTGCGCAGGATTTTCAGTCTTTTCATAAGTGTAAGCTGCCAATCTTTCGTGTCAAGGTCAAACTCGATGTCCCGCCCGAAAATTGTGAACTGCGGCCGGTTGAAATGAACGTATTGGATGGTGTCTCCCTGGGCCGGATCTATCCGGTAGCGTTCCATGTCGCGGGCGCGTTTTTCCGGACTGGTGAGCAGGTGAGCGACGAAAATTTCATCTTTGATGGCGGTGACTTTGAACAAGTTATGGATGACGGCCCGCGTGGCCGAAAAATTCATATCGCTCCGGTCTCGTTTGTAGGTTTGCCAGACGCGGCGCACATAGGTTTTCGCGCAGGTCACATCTTCAAAACAGATCAGATCATAAATCCGCCGGGCGAGTTCTGCGTGGGTGGCATCGTCCAGGCTCATCCATCGATGCGTGTCTTCCACGATCTGCTTGTAGCGCCGGCTGAGCCATCGGCCCGTGATGGGATAGAGAGTGGAGAGATTCCGCATTTTCTCTTCGACCACGGCTGCCACAAGCGACTTTTTCCTGCCCACGTTCTGTGTTTTGGTCCGTTCATGGACCATCCAGCGTCCGTAGTGAAACGCCCCGAGGTTTTCCTGCAAGTCGTGCCGCGGAACCGTTTCAGAGATTGACCAAATCATGTTGTCGAGTGAGACCGGGATGTGCCCGAGCTGGTGAGCGACTCCCAGGAGCATGACATTGGCATAGAGTTTTGAACCGAATGCTTTTTCGGATTCGGCCGAGAAATCGGCGCCGAAAGTTTGGTCCGGCCGGCAGCGCTGCCGGATGGCGTTCAAGAGTTGGGCGGCGTCAAAATCATCACGTCCCAGGAGAGAAAGGACGGTGGGGGTTTTCTGGGTATTGACGACGGCATGAGTCCGGAGGCTGCTCATCACCCGGAGATTCAATTGCGGATCCAGACCCCGGGCCGCTTCCAGGAGATCGATGCCGAGAAGGAGATCAGCTTGCCCGTACGGGACCACCGGCGATATATTGTGCGCGGTTTTGCAGAAAGCCACGTGGCCATAGACGCCCCCGTTCCGGATGGCCAGTCCCTTTTTGTCGAGGAACAAGACGTGATAGCCCTGTTTGAAACCGGCCCGCACCAGAATCGCTGTCACCACGCCTGCGCCCATGCCTCCCACTCCGGCAGTGTAAGCGTACCAGATGTCTGCAAAAGAGGGTTCCTGCACGCCGGGAACCTCGTGCACCTTTCTCTGAGTGGAGACCGGCGGACTGTTCCTGCGGATGACGACTTTTTCAAAAGAGGGGCAAACTTTGACCCGCGTACAGGCTCCATCGGAGACGCAGGTCGACAAATCTGTGACGATCTTTTTCCCGTACGGTGTTTCTTCGACGGTGAGGCCCGGACATCCCGTGGCCTTGGTGCATTCCAGGCAATATTCGCAGACGTCCGGAGTGATGTTGATTTTCTCCTCAATCGGCAGATATCCCTTTTGGCGCAACGTTTCCTTTTCCTGTTTTCTCTTTCGCCGGTGGAAGGTGATCCCGCATTCCTTGTCCGCAATGACAATCTTGACCCCGTCTTCCAGGATGACCTCTTCTAGAAGATTGCGGTATTGAATGCGCTCGGCCGGATTGGTTCGAATCAGGGGGATTTTTCCCTGTGTCATTCCCAGGAGAAGCTTTTCGATATCCTGAGCAAAGGTCGGCCGGCCTGTCAAATCAACTTCGCTTCCAGGCGTGGGTTGATGGCCGGTCATGGCGGTCGTTTTGTTTTCGAGGATGACGTAGGTGATGTCCTGATGGTTTTTGATGGAATCCGAAATTGCGACAAGACCCGAGTGAAAAAATGTTGAGTCTCCCAGAAAGACCACCTGTTTGTTTTTAATGAAAGGAGCCATCCCGGCACCGGTGCCGCCGCCCAGACCCATGCCTGAGTAGTTTTGCATCAAGCCTTCGTTGGGGGCGAACTGCAGCATCGAGTGGCAGCCTGATTCCCCGTGGAACAGGAGATCTATGGGTCCCCGGTCGTGCCGCTTTCTCATGTAATCGGGGTCTTTAAAATTTCGCTTAATGTCGAGAGAGACGCTGGAGGAATCGCGATGGGGGCAGCCGGGGCAAAAGGTGGGCGTCCGGACTGGAATCGTGATGGACGGCTGCGCCGTTTCGCGGATCAAGGCGAGCTCTTGGTCGATCCGTTCCGATTGGGCGGGCACCGTTTTGTGAAGGGTTTCCTTCAGCAGGGGCCCCATGCGCTCAATGAGCACAGAGGCGTTTAAGCCGCGCGTCTCGGGCAGTCCTTCATCAGTTCCTGGCAGGGTTTTCCCCCAGAGAGGCGGAAGCGAAGAGATGGCCCCTTCCTGATAAAGGTTTTTAATCAGATGAACCAGTTGGGCTTCGACAAAACCTCTTTTTTCCTCCACCACGATGAAAGAGTCTGCCAGGCCCAGGAATTCCCGCACGATGTTTTCTTCCAGCGGGAACGTCATGCCCAATCTTAAAATAGGGAATTGCCCTTCCAGTCCGCACTGGCGGAAGGCTTGCTCGAGGTAGCAATAGGAAAGACCCGAGGTGATAAACCCGAATTTTGCGCGGCCGGATTGTCTGTAGAGGATTTTATTGAGCGGACGCTCGGCCACCGCTTGAAGCAGGCGCTCCCGTCTGGCTTTGAGACTGACTTCGCGCATGGTGGTGTGGGGAGGGATCAGGACCAGGTCGCTCACTTTCATTTTTTGGGAATCAAGTTCGGCTTTATTGCGTGCGCTGATGGAGAGAATCGGGTGAGGTCTGACTTCAACGGTGGCTCCCCCGTCGGCCTGATTGGTTGTGACGAGATAGGTCAGGTAGAGATCGGAGAGTCCCGAGAGTTCGAAAGCCACATTGATCCAGTCCTTTAATTCCTGGAACGTGGAGGGCTCGAGAACCGGCATATGCAGATGTTGTGAAAGGAAACGGGAATCCGAATTGATCTGGGTGGTTTCATTCCACGGATCGTCCCCCACAACCGCGATCGCTCCGCCTTCCGGCCTGTGAGTCTCGGCCAGGTTGCCGATGGCCAGGCCGTCGGAGGCGACGTGAAATCCCACCGATTTCATGATGGCCATAGCCCTGAGCCCGGCGATGCGGGCTCCGTTCAGCCGGGCCGCCGCCAGCGCTTCGTTGTTGGCAAGCTGGGCGACAATCCCCTTCTCATCCAGCAGCTGTGAAATGGACGCAGCGGCCTCAAAAACGTCGGAGACCGGCGAGCCCGGATAGCCGGTGATCAGGTGAGTCCCTGCTTCCAGGGCCCCTTTGATGATGAGCTCGTTGCCTGTGAAGGCCTCGAGGCCATTTTCCTTCAGGAATCTTTTGTCCAATGGTTTATCTTAGAGAGCTTTGAAATAGTAACGAACGCCGACGCCCCCGTCTATGCTTATTCCGACATCCGGCGTCAACCGGATAAAGGGTCCCAATTCCACAAAGACTTCAAAGGGTTTTTGATTGTGCATGAAGCTGGTCCCGACGATGGTTCGAATGCCGAACCGCGGATCCTCCGTGAAGCGAAGGCGCGCTCCGATGCCAAAATACAGGGGGAGCTGTCCGTTCCAGCTGTCAGGTTTTGGAAGGATGGTGAAGTCATGCCAAAGGTGGGTGGCGTACATGGCAAAATTGCCGCCGATGACACCCATTCCGGCATCGACAGCCATGGTGCGGGCGTACCAATACTTATAAGTGAGCCCCGTGGGACTGCCTGCAATGAGTCCGAGTCCCTGGTCTCCAGGTTTGACTTCTGCGTGGCTGGCGACCGCGGATCCGAGGAAAAGCAAGAAAGCGAGAAAGACGAACCGGCGATTTCGTTGATTCACTGACACAGGCCTCCTAGCGTTCTCCCCACTTCAGTTTCTGCTGAAGCAGGCCAAAAAAATGCTGTTCCGGATTGTAATAAATTTTAAGACGGCCTTCCGTTTGCTGAACTTTGATTTCTTGCCCTGGGTGAAGGGTGAAGGAATGTTGGCCATCCAAAGAAACAAGCACTTCTGCCCGACGTCCCCGGGATTCGTAACGGATCTTGATGTGCCGTCCGGCCGGAACAATCACAGGTCTTTGGGTTAAGCTGTGCGGACAAATGGGAGTGAGGATCAAAGCTTCCATAGTTGGATGAACGATGGGGCCTCCGGCAGCCAGGGAATAGGCGGTGGATCCTGTGGGTGTGGCCACGATGACGCCATCCCCGGTAAAAGTGCCTAGGTATTGGTCGTTGATCCAGGCTCCTAAATCCACCACCCGGGCTGTGCGACCCACCTTGACGACGCAGTCATTGAGAACCAGATGTTGACGGCCCGAGGGAGGTTCTACGCTCAAAGCCATACGTTCAGAAATCTCGAGCTGTCCTTTGAGCAGTTTCTCCAGTGTGGTGTAGAGTTTGGCGAGGTCGCAGGCGGTCAGAAAACCCAGGCGGCCTGTATTGACGCCCAGGATGGGGATTCCCAGGGGAATGAGATCGGAGGCTACCGAGAGGATGGTTCCGTCACCGCCCAGGGCGATGGCCGCTTCGGCCTGTTTGAGCTGTCTCGGCTCGAGGACCTTGACCTTCCGTTGATGAAACCACCGCTTGAGACGGGGGATCTCCCGTCGGGCTGGGACTTTCTCAAGGTTGGCGAACAGCGCGATGGAACGCAAGGTCGAATAGTTCAAAGAGCGTCCTTTTTCATATGCTTGGACAAAGGCAATTATAACAAATAATGTTGGTTTTGCGAATTGTTTTACATGGATGAGGGGTTCTCTCTGATGGGGGAACGGAGAGTCTTCGGGGGCATGTATTTCCTTTGTTCCGTCCGGTTTTCTACCACTCTTGACAACCCCAGGCCATTTGTCTATGATGCTTGTAGTTCCATGCTGAGCTTTTTCAGTCCTTGGCTAGTTCCATAAGGGAACGGCGGGCCTGAAGAGGGCGGGGGAACCGGCGGCACGTCCTTAATTCACGGGACTCGGGGCGAAAGTCACAAAATGACAAGGGCGTCAAAAACCCAAGCCCGACAGCTAACCCCGCAAGCCTACACACAAGAGTAAGCCAAAGAGGGCTCTCTTTGGCTTTTTTATTGAGTCGTTACGAGGGAGGGACCAAATTATCATGGGGTTTTTTGCCAGTCTCTGGAAAAAGAAAGAAAATGAACCACCTGCAGGGCCTGTGGTCCCTGCAGTCAAAGTGATCAAGGTTTCTAACTATTTGTCTGAAAAGACAATCTGTTTTTTTAATCCCGGGGCCTCCAAACAGGAGGTTCTGGCACGCTTAATTGATTCAATGGATCTGCCAGATGCCCAAGGAGCCCTGAAGGCTATTCTGGAGCGGGAAACTGCAGGAACGACGGTGATTGCCCCCGGCATCGCGGTGCCCCATGCCCGCCTGAGCGGTTTGTCGCAGTTGGTCGCTTCCATCGGGATTTGTTCAACCGGGGTTCCTGAACCTTCCGCAGAGGATGCTCCAACCCGGCTTTTCGTTCTTTTTGTCGGTCCCGCCGCCAACATGAAGGAGCACCTGGGCTTCCTGGCCAGTATCGCTTCGCTTTTCCAGACGGATGGTTTCGGGGATTCCCTTTTGTTGCAAACCACGCCGAAAGACGTTCTGCAGAAGATTCGTTCAACTGAGCAATCCCTCTAAACCCCGCCATGGCAGAAGCCGCCGTTAATAAGAAAACAGCCCGAAACGTCGTGATCGTCACGACGGCCATGTTGACGTTCATCAGTTTCTGGCGGGCCTCTGCCATTGTGCTCTGCGACCTGGCCTCCACGGCCTATTATATTGGCGGGATCAGCGAGCAGGCCGTCGGCAGAGCCGCTCCTTGGTTTATCCTGGCGGTCATGCTGTTCTCTTATACGGTCCGCGCGCTCTATATCGAATCCTGCAGCATGTTTGTCCGCGGCGGAGTTTATCGCGTCGTCAAGGAAGCCATGGGCGGGACTTTGGCCAAGCTGTCGGTGTCTGCCCTCATGTTCGATTACGTGCTCACCGGTCCGATCAGCGCTGTCTCAGCGGGACAGTACCTCGTGGGTTTGTTCAATACCGTTCTTCCCCGCCTTCATGTTCAGTGGCATTTGTCTCCCAACCTCTTTGCCGTTCTCTTCGCCCTGGCGGTGACCATTTACTTCTGGTGGGAGAACATTAAAGGAATCGAAGAGTCGAGCGACAAAGCCATGAAAATCATGCAGGTCACCACCGTCATGGCGATCATTTCCATGATCTGGTGCGGTTTGACCCTCTATAAACGGGGTTTTACATGGCCCACGTTCTCCCCGACGTTCACGCCGGAATCTTTAGGCTGGCTGCGTTCCTGGGAAGGGAAAATACGCCCCCTGGGGCTCCTGGGGATTACGATTGCCTTCGGTCACTCGCTTCTGGCAATGAGCGGCGAGGAGTCGCTCGCACAGGTGTACCGAGAAATCGAGGCCCCCAAGCTCAAGAACTTGGAACGAGCCGGCTTCGTCATCTTCCTTTACAGTATGCTGCTCACGACCCTGGTGAGTTTTTTCGCGGTGATGATCATACCGGACGCTGTGAGAATCAGCCAGTATTCGGACAATCTTTTGAGCGGTTTGACCATGTATCTGGTCGGTCCGACGCCCCTGAAGCTGGCGTTTCAAGCGTTCGTCGTCTGGGTGGGATTCATGATCCTCTCAGGGGCGGTCAATACCTCGATTGTAGGCGCCAACGGCGTCTTGAACCGCATGGGAGAGGACCACGTTCTTCCCGATTGGTTCCGGGCTCCCCACTCCCGCTTCGGAACGACCCACCGGACCATTAACTTGACGGTCATCTGCCAGATTGTGACCATTCTCCTATGCCGAGGCGACGTTTTCCTGCTGGGTGAAGCCTATGCTTTCGGAGTCATCTGGAGTTTCGTGTTCAAGGCTCTGGCGGTTCTTGTGCTTCGCTACAAAGACAAGACTCCGCGTGAATGGAAGGTGCCTTTAAATGTGACCCTGGGCGGCGTGGAGTTTCCCCTGGGCCTGGCAGGTATTTTCCTTGTCCTGTTTGCGACAGCTTGCGTCAACCTCTTTACCAAGAAAGTCGCGACTGTCTCAGGCGTCATCTTCACACTCGTTTTCTTCATTATCTTTGAAGTGTCTGAACGCATCAATCATCGGAAGGCTTTTCAGAGAGGCTTAAGTGCCGACGGTCATATCGACCGGGTTAACTTGAGCGAAATGGATTTATTGACCCCTCAGGGTTGCGGTTGCAGCAAGCCCCACCGGGTCGTGGTGGCGGTCCGTGATCCAGGCAACCTGTCTCATTTGAAGCATGTCCTTGAGGAAACAGACCCGGCCACGACGGATGTCGTTGTCATGACTTCCAAAGTCGCCAAAGGTCTTCACCTGGAGGGTTCATTGAACGAGCCCTCCCCGGATGACGAGGTTCTCTTTACTCAGGTTATTTCCGTCGCCGAGAAGGTTGGCCACACGGTGATCCCGATGCTGGTTCCGTCGAATGATCCCTTCTATGCCATGGCCCGGGTGGCCTATGACCTGGGAGCCCAGGAGCTCGTCGTCGGAAAATCCGGAAAGGTGATCGCCGAGATTCAGATGGAACGTATCGCGGTGGCCTGGGGTGCTGTCCGGCCTGCGGAAGGCCGGCCCCTGCGCATCCGGATTCTGAACAGCGGAGAATATAAAGAAGATATTGCCTAGGAGTCCAGGTGCTTTTGACGGCTAGCGAAATACGAGTTCGCTAGAAGGATCAACGACAGGAAAAATCTTTTGTATTCTTCTGCATGCTTTTCTTAAGCGGTTCGCAATGGACTGCCCTTTCTATTTTTGTTCTCTCCTATGCTCTTATCATTTCCAATAAAGTTCATAGAGCCCTCGCCGCTTTTATAGGAGCTGTTTTGGCGAGCGTGTTTGTTCTGCCATTGAATAAACTGGCCAGTTATGAAAGCTGGGAAACTCTCTCTTTTGTTTTCGGAATGATGGCGGTGGTTTCGCTGCTTCAATTGGCTGGGTGCTTTCGTTGGTTGGGTCTGCGGGCGGCGCGCTGGATCCGGCTCGATCCTCTCAGGCTTTACTGGTGGCTTCCTTTGGCTGTGGGCATTCTGTCAGCTTTTGCAGGAAGTCTCACCGTCATGTTATTTGTGACCACTCTTACCTTGGAGCTTGCCGAGCTCATTGAGATAGACCCGTTTCCCCTTCTTCTTTCAGAAATTGCCGCTTCTAATATAGGAGGTGCCGCGACCCTGGCCGGTAACCCTCCGAACATTATCTTGGCGGCATTCGCCCACCAGACGTTCCTCCATTTTTCCTACAACACTGCTGTTCCCTCCGCGTTGGCCTTGGTGTTGAACACGGCCCTTTTCATCGCCATTAACCGCAAACCCATTTTTCTGCGTCGACAACAGCTGGCGGCCCATCCGTCAGTTTTAGAGGCGGCGATGGTCCGTCTTCATTCCCGGGATGCTGCGAGAGATATGCGTCTTTTCATCTCAGGAGTGGCCATTTTCATCTTCGTCATCGGACTTTTGGTGACCCAGTCGATGACAGGTCTTACCGTGGGATATGCCGCCCTGATTGGGGCTGGACTGACTTTGGCCGTGGCGGGGTCCTTGGGTATGGCGCGGAAAATCCTGGAGGCGGTGGATTGGGCCAGCCTCATTTTCTTTGCGAGTCTTTTTCTGCTCGTGGGGGCCTTGGAGGAAACAGGCCTCCTTCGGGTTCTGGCGGGAGGAATTTTAACTGTGACAGGCGCCCATCCGGCCCTGATGCTGTCGGTCATCCTATGGTTTAGCGCTTTGGCTTCAGCGCTGATCGACAACGTGCCCATGGCCGCGACGATGGCTCCTCTCCTGGGCCATTTGAGTGCTGCAGGCCGGTTGTCGTTGCCTCCTTTGGTGTGGGCGGCGGTCCTGGGGACTGATATCGGGGGCAATGGGACTCCCATCGGCGCTTCCGCCAATGTTGTGGCCCTCTCGGCTTATGAAAACCAAGTTCACCGGCGAGTCGGATGGGGCGAATATTGCCGGACTTCCTTTACCGTCATGGTGGTTGTCGTGGGAGTAATTAATTTGTATTTGATTATGGTCTACCATCCATGAACAACCGTCTCGGCCGTTTTCTTTTGTTTGTCTTCCTGCTCTCAGGCGCCGCCTCGCGGATCTGGGCCGGCGAAGCCTGGGACCGCGTGACTCAAACCCACGAGCTTCGTTGGGGGGCTGATGCTACAGGAGGCGCCCCGTATGTTTTCCCCGATCCTGATCACCCGGCCAAGATTATCGGGTTTGAGGTTGATCTGATGGAGGCGATTGCCAAACGGCTTGAAGTGAGGTCCAAATTGGTGCTGGTGCCCTGGGACCAGTTGGTTCCGGCGTTGTTGCGCAACGATTTCGACGTGGCTTTCAACGGTCTGGAAGTCACTCCGGACCGCCGAAACGTCATTAATTTTACTCAGCCTTACTATTTGTTCTCGGAACAGATTACCGAGCGCAAGGGAGACGGACGATTTCACATCTTTGAGGATTTGCGGGGTCATCGGGTTGGGACGCTCTCAGCTTCCCTGGCCCAAACCCTGATGGTTCAGGACGGCCACATCACGGTCGTCCCTTATCCCTCCCCCGTCGAGGCCTACAAAGATCTGGGATTGGGAAGGATCGATGCTGCTCTAATGGACGTGCCAATTGCCGCTTGGTATGCGGGCCCGGACCCGAAGCTGGAAAATGTCGGCGCGCCTGCGGGGGAAGGTCTTTATGCGGGAGGTCTTCGCAAGGATTCCCCTCTCCTGACAGATAAATTGGATACCGCGATCGCAGAATTATCCGCATCCGGAGAGCTTGAGGCGATTTACCGCAAATGGAGCATCTGGAACGACGGGCAGGGTAAGTTAAAAGGGAAGCTGGCCGAGCGGCTCAAAACTTCCGAAGTGCATTCGCTTGGCCGTTATCTCCCCATGATGCTGAAAGGGGCGCTTGTCACCATTGGCATTTCTGTTTTGGCCATGGGTCTGGCCGTGGGCTTTGGTTTTCTGCTCTGCCTCGGCAAGCTGTATGGGAATGGTTTGGTGAAAGTCTGCTGCAGCAGTTTCATCGAAATTGTCCGCGGGACTCCTTTGTTGATCCAGCTTTACCTCCTTTATTATGGCTTGCCCAATATTGGCATCCAGCTGAACGCTTTTGTGGCGGCGGTACTGGGCATGGGATTAAATTATGCGGCGTATGAAGCGGAGATTTATCGCGCGGGTTTATTGTCCATTCCCCGCGGACAGGCCGAAGCGGCCCGTTCCCTTGGAATGACGCATTCCCAAGCGCTGAGATACGTCATCGTTCCCCAGGCCGTTCGAACCATCCTGCCTCCCAGCACCAACGACTTCATTGCCCTCTTCAAGGACACATCTCTGGTGTCTGTCATTACCGTGACCGAATTGACCCGCGCGTATAACGTGGCTGCGACGGCAACCTACCGTTTCCTCGAACTCGGCCTGATGACGGCCGTTCTTTATTTCCTGATGAGTTATCCTTTGTCTGTCTGGTCCAAATCTCTTGAAAAAGGGCGCCATGTCTCTGTGCATTGAAGTCAACAACCTGACCAAGCGCTTCGGAGACCACGAGGTGATCTCGGGCTTGAATTTGCGCATTGCGGAAAGCGAGAGGGTCGTCTTTCAGGGGCCTTCCGGCGTGGGAAAGAGCACTTTTCTGCGCTGTCTTACCTATCTAGAGCCTTTTCAGGCGGGTCAGGTGAAAGTCGGATCCCTGGTTTTGGAAGCGGGTCTGGATGAACGTAAAAATCATGATCTCATCGTCTCTCTCCGCCAGCAATTGGGTTTTGTTTTTCAATTCTTTCATCTGTTTCCCCATCTGACAGTCATGGAGAACCTTATTTTGGGGCCGGTGAAGGTGCTCTCAGTCCCCGTGGAGGTGGCCCGCGAGGAGGCGATGAAGCTTTTGCGCCGCGTCGGGTTGGAACAGAAGGTTGACGCCTATCCCCATGCGCTTTCCGGCGGCCAGCAGCAAAGGGTGGGCATTGCCCGCGCCCTTGCCATGCACCCCCGAGCTATTCTCTTTGATGAGCCGACATCCAGCCTGGATCCTGCCATGAAACAAGAGATTGTGGAAGTCATCGAAGATTTTGCCCGGGATGGTTTGACGCTTCTCATCGTCACGCATGAGCCCAAAGTGGTGGAGCGCGTGGCGACCCGGCTTGTTGAGTTCGGTCCCCGCTGCCGCGTGGTGTCAGATCAGTCAGCAAAAAATACTTGACAAAGACCCCTCTCTTTTTGGTATACTGATTAAGTCGTCATATACAGCGAAATTAGGTGTTTAGGTAGGTCGTTCGGAGATGGAAAACTTCTTGACGTTTCCCTTCCGGTTTGTTAGAGTTATGACGTACCCAATGAAGGGTGCAGATTTAAGAACATAGGCAACGAAGCCCCAGGTGACGTGTGAGCTTGGGGATTCTTCTTTTTAAGACTAGATGTGTCGGGCCGCCCAATGACGGGCGTACAAATTCAAACGGCAAAGTAGCCTTGGTGTGCATTGCATCCCAAGGTTTTTTGTTGGTGGAATAGGGCAGCGAAGCCTTGGTGCTTTTGAGCACCAGGGTTTTTTTTATGTCTGTAGAAAGGTTTCAAATAAAAATAGGAGGAGTGTTTATGGTTCAAAGCCAAAAAGTTGAGCCGGTACTTCAACCGGCCGTTAAGCCTCAGATGGGACTCTTGGGAGCGACAATGAACGCGATGGCGCTCATTGCCCCCGGGGCCTTCCTGTGGATCACCTACCAGCTGCAGGCAGCAGCGACCGCACCGAGCGGAGCCTCGGTAGCCAGCGACACATGGGCTGGTATTATTGTCGCCTTAGGCGTGTGTTTCCTCACAGCCTTCTCTTATGCAGAGCTCGCGAAGATCTACCCGGAAGCGGGTTTCGCCAGCTGCGTTTACTTCGCGGAAAAAGCGTTCCTCGACAGCCGAGGGGAGTCGAAAACCGGACCGACATCACTGGCCCGTGTCGCAAAGCTAGCCACCGGCTGGGCGGCTCATTTGTTCTACTGGGTCTACCCGGGTGTCATGGTCGCCATGATGGCCACCTTGATCGGCTTCATCTATACGGCCTTCACCGGGAAAACGTTCTCCAATATGGAACTGACGGCCATTGGGATTGTGTTCGCCTTCGTGACCGGCTACATCGGTTACCGTGGCGTGACTGGATCCACATTGACCTCCATCTGGATTAACGTGATTCAGCTGGTCACGCTCGTGATCTTCAGCGCGTTGGCCATCTATTATCGCTTGAGCAACCCGCAGGGAGCCACTCAGTGGGCTTTCACGGGAGCTTGGGACATCGTGAAGTTCCATTCGATCCAGGGAGTCCTCGTCCAATCGACGATCGCTATCCTGATCTTGGTCGGCTTTGAGAGCTGCACTGCGCTCGCCGCCGAAACCAAACAACCGGAAAAAACGATCCCCAAAGCCATCATCTTGTCCTTGGTCATTCAGGGCCTCATCGCCTATCTGTTTGAATACTTCGCGACCGGCTTGATGATCAATGAAAAGTACTCCATCTCCACCGCCACTGCCGCCGTTGCCGCCACTGCCACCACTGCCGCCGTACCGGCAGGGACGAGCACCGTGACAGGCATGGCCGCTGCGGCCGCCTCCAGCGCCCCCATCGGCGATCTGGCGAAGATCCTCGGAGACAGCCTGTTCCATGGGATCGGCTTCGGTCTCATGATCACCATGGCCGTCACCGTTGCGATCGCCGTCATCGGCACGACGCTCTCCTGCATGAACACCGCGATCCGCGTCACCTGCGGCATGGCTGAAGACCGGGAACTGCCGGACGTCCTGGGCTTCCTTCATACCAAGCACGCAACGCCGCACGCGGCGATGTGGGTTCTTTGCATCGTCTCTTCCCTGATCGCTGCAGTCGGGGTCCGGTCTGTGGTGGGATTGACGGGCATCACGCTCGCTTCCAACCTCGGGACATTCGTCCTTTACGGACTGACCTGCATCTGGACGATCGTCGCGTTCAAGGGCCGCAAAGACTTCAATATCATCAAACACGGCCTCATCCCTGCGGTCGGTTTGATCACGAACACCATCATGGCAGTCGCGATTGTGTACCTCTATATTATCGGCAACGCCGATTCTATATCGGAAGCGCACATCTGCTTCTATATCGCTGGCGGCTGGGCGGCAGTAAGCCTGCTCTATGTTGCCGTGACGACTGTTAGCAAGTCCTATCGCGTCCGCATGCTGACCTGCGTGATCCGTCCGGAACAGCTCGGTGATGTGACATCCGCTCTCAAACGGGAAGGTCTCATCATGGGCATGACCATTATGGACGTGCGTGGGTTCGGCTTGTCGCGGGGTGCCACCAACGGCAACGCCACGAGCGACGAGGACACGATCCGCTTCCTGCCCAAACTGAAGCTGGAACTCCTTGTGCGTGACTGGGACGTTGAACACACAATGGACACCATGGCTGATGCCCTGCGTACCGGGAACATCGGTGACGGAAAGATCGTCGTATTCGACGCGACCAGCACCATGCGCATCCGCACCGGAGAGAAGGGAATCCACGCTGTCTTCGGTGAGCCGTCCAAGGCGCAGGCGCACGTCTAACTGACAGGAGATATTCGATGCCCGATACCATAACAAAGGTTGCAACAATGAAAAAGTTAGAAGTTATTATCAAGCCGGGAAAACTCGAAGTGGTCAAGAAAGCGATGGCGACGTCGGGTTATACCGGAGTCACTATCTCGCAGGCCGAAGGCCATGGGAACCAGAAAGGTCTCACCCATGACACCGGCGGCTTCCGGCTGGAGCTGTTGCCCAAGCTGAGAATGGAGATCGTCGTGGCTGAGGCAGACCTTGAGAAGCTGATTCAAGCGATCTGCGGCGCCGCCAAAACAGGCGAAGCCGGAGACGGGAAAATCTTCGTCTCGGATGTCCAGGACGTGATCCGTATCCGGACGGGCGAGCGGGGTTCGAAAGCCCTGTAAGCATCCCCATCTGGGGTCAGTCAAAATTCGTTGAGTTCACCTGCCCCCTTTCTGTATAATAAGAAAGGGGGCAGGTGCTTTAAGTCTGGAAAAACAGATTTTCCGTTAGGACATGCCGGGCGAGACCGGCGTCATCGATGAGGCCCTTTAGAATGATCTAAGGAAAGCTTCTTAAGGTACCGATGAGCGGTGCCGAATTTCAAGAACGAAGGCGTTCTGTACACCCAGGAGGTGTGCAGAACGCCTTTTTTATTTGAGACAGGACGGGCAAGGAGAGTGACATGAATACAGCCATCGGGCAGGCGATGCAGTCGCTGCAGGAATCGAGGTCGAGCGGGATGTTGCCGATGTTGAGTCTGTGGTTGGGAAGTTTTCTTACATTGGGAGCCCTCTTGTTTTTTCTCGTCTCCGGGCTCTTAAGCCAGTTCCAGTGGTTCGGTCTTAACTAGAATAGCCTGGCATGCTAAGAAAGACCACTGATTTCCTGGTCGTTAAAAGCCTTCCGTATGCGGGACTGTCCCGCGGGACGGCTTTTCTTTTCAGTGGACTTTTATGGGTTCATTACTGGGTGAGTCGTGACTGACGGGGTTTCCTTTGTAAGAGATTAGTTCCCAGTTTTAGATTCAGACAGACCCTGCTTAACCTGAGGGCGGCTCTCTGTGTGTCGAGAGGCCGCTTATTTTTTTATGCAGTGGAAATTGCTTTTGAAATGGATACTATCTAAGCGTTGGTTTATGCCGTTCGGTTCGAGGTAATTCTGGAATGAAAACGACTTCAATCGCCACCATCGATATCGGCAGCAACACCATTCACCTTCTGGTCGCCAGGGTGGGCGAGGCTCAGCCTCTGGTGCATTTAGATTCGCACTCCATCTTTACTCAATTGGGAGTCGCGGTGGTCCGGGGCGGGGGCTTAGAGCCGCGATACATTGCCCGCTTGAGGAAGGCTCTTAAAGAGCAGATCGAACAAGCCCGGAGTTACAAACCTTCCCAGATTCTTATCGGTGCGACCGCAGCCTTGAGAAACGCTCCCACCGGAAAAGAAATCGCCGAGTCTCTCGGCCGGCAGATCGGCATTCCGGTTCATTTGATTTCCCGCCGCCGTGAAGCTGAACTTGGTTTTCTGGGAGTCCGTCATCTTTTGCAGGACGGCGTCCCTCATTTGGTGGCAGATATCGGGGGAGCCTCCACGGAAATTTCCTTATGCCGGGGAAAGAAACGGCTCGGGTCCGCTTCTCTGCCGGTTGGAAGCGGAATTCTATCCCTTGAGATCAAGCAGGATCCGCCGGCGGTCCTTGAACTGGCCCGGGTGGCTGGTTCTATTGCGGAGGCGCTGAAGGAAGCTCCCCGTCCACCGTCTCCTCCCCGCTCTGCCCTGATCACCGGTGGCAGCGTCCACCATCTTTCAATGATGTTCCCTGAGTCTGTCTCGGTCCTCTCCCGGAATGACCTGAACAAAGTTCTGTTTCGCCTTCTCAAGCGGCGAGCCAAGAAGATTTCCAAAAAAACCGGGATTCAAATGGAAAAGATGCCGACTTTAGTGCCGAGTGCGCTCATCATAGGGGCGATTCTCTATCGCTACGGACTTGACCAGGCCACGTTGACGCTCTGGGGTATTCGGGAAGGGATGATTCGGGCCTACCTAAGTCAGGGTGATGGCTGGTGGAAGGGCTAGGCAGCGCGGTTAGGGAGCACCCCTGTCCCGCGTGCGGGGGCCAAGTCAACTGCGCCAACTGCACAGGGAAACATCCATGCTGGTGCATGGAGTTTTCTCACGTGATGCCTGTTCGCTCGAGCTCCGAAGGCAGTTGCTTCTGCAGGAACTGCCTGGAGATAATGATCACAAGAAAGAAGGATTTGCAGAAATAAGGGGCTGGATTGACCTGTACCGGAAGGAGAGGCCTACTTCTGGGGTCTTCGTTGACGGCGGATAAAGCAGCGAGTTACAGAGAGGCCAAGATTTCTTTCAAATCTTGTTTGAGGCAGGTGAAGATGGGCGTGTCGCGCAGCGTGTAAACGCGCGAGGTGACTTCGCGAAGTTCCATCACGAGGTCAAGGAAGTCCGACGGTGAGTCGCTTTCAAAGGCCACAACAAACTCAGGATCATCAAGACCAAAGCAGTAGGTTGTATTGATTTTGATGCCGGGGTATTTATGTCCGATCTGGATGTGGATATCCATCATTTTCTGGCGTTTTGCTTTGGGAAGCTGATACCATTCGTGCGTTTTCCAGAACGGATAAACAAAGAAATATTTATAGCGCCCCGGCACGATGCGAAGACGGCGGCCTTCCTGGTTGGGATGCTCATGTTTGTCCACGTAGGTCGAATGCTTGGTCATCGCGAGATAGCTATGGGGCGTGTGGAGATACTTGCCGAGGCCGGTTTGATTGAGCTCGGCTGTCATATCGCGATGGTCTTCGAGGGATGTTCCGATGCGCCAGAGGAGGAAGTCTGTGTCTCCCCGCATGCCGAGCGTCGAGTAGGGCAATATCAGAAGTCCTTTCTCCTGGTATTTTTCCACCACGGCCTGAAACTCATTTCTCCCCTTTTCTTTCTCGGACTCAGGTAACCTGCGCCAGGTGAGGTCGGCTTTAAAAAACGTATAAGCCACCATTTGCCGCGCCTGGGGGGTTTGACCCTCTGCGTGGGGCTGGGGCACTTCTTGAACGGGATGCTGGGGTTGAGTCATCAGTTTTACCGGATCCTCTTCGCTTCGTCCCAAGACTTTTCGCTTGCGCGAATGACAGGTCCTGCAAGAAAGCGATCAGGCTCCCTGGCTTGAGGCGCTTATTTGTGCGAGTAGCTGCTCTTGTTCTTTTCTTCGATGACGGCTTGTGCTGCGGCCAGGCGCGCGATCGGCACGCGATACGGGCTTGCCGACACATAGTTCAACCCTGCACGATGGCAGAACTTCACCGACGCGGGATCTCCGCCGTGCTCGCCGCAGATTCCGATCTTCAGGTCTTTGCGGGTTTTTCGTCCTTGGGCGACGGCCCACTTGATGAGTTCGCCCACGCCTTCCTGGTCGAGGGTCTGGAACGGGTCATCTTTAAAGATTTTCTTGTCGAGGTAGACCTTGATGAACCGG
>Ga0206815_1086_pt1 | contig 26183 bp, 14 predicted proteins | sample Alteio_BWOrgCont_91_FD_152864 | JGI IMG/M metagenome (GOLD analysis project Ga0206815, IMG submission 152864) | Enriched cells from forest soil in Barre Woods Harvard Forest LTER site, Petersham, Massachusetts, United States -... | ecosystem: Environmental > Terrestrial > Soil > Temperate forest >...
ACCCGCGCATGGGCGAGACATGTCCGGCGAGGAAGGTTTCGGCGACGGTCTTTTTCTCGTTGTTCTTGCCCTGCGTCGCCGCGCCAAAGACGTTCATATCGTTGCCGCCAAGCATCGGCGTGGAATCGGAATTCTGCCCGCCGGTGTTGGAGTAGACCTGCGTATCGAGCATCAACACTTTCACGTTGGGCCGGTTCTGCAGGATGACCTTGGAAGTGTTCTGGTAGCCGATGTCGCCAATGCCGCCGTCGCCGCCGACTACCCAGACCTTGGGCAGCTCGACGATCTCCTGGTCCGTCATGGTGGCATCGGTGAAGTGCGTGAATTCGTAGTATTCACGCGGTGTAATCACATTCTCGTCGCGGGTGAGGATAGCGTCGGTCAGCCGCTCGGGAATTACGGAACGCCTCGCGTGATCCACGATGAAGCTCTCGCCCATCAGCCAGCCCACGGTCACGCCATCCTGGAAGAGCGAGTTCATCCACGGATAGGGATGCGGATTGTTGGGGGCGGTAGAACCATAGACCGTGTTGCAGCCGGTGTGCGCGGCCATCGCCATGACGGACATGCCATTCGCCAGTCGGCCATCGACCGGCTGCAGGCTCTTGTGGTTGAAGGCTTCGGTGAGCAGGATCGCGGCGAGGGCTTCGATGATCTGAAGGTCGGTGATGGGGCCGTTAGCCGCTTCATGTGCAGCGATGCGCGACTTGGTGTCTTCGGTGTTTTCGCCGCCCAGGCCCAGGATCAAGTGCGCCATGAGCTGCTTGAGCAGCGCGTACTCTTCCGGATTGCGCTCGGCCAGAGCAGCCAGCCGCGATGCTCCAACCTTTTCCAATTCGCCAGCCTTGGCCATGAAGCGATCGCTCTTGGCGTGGAAGACGGGGCGCATGTAAGCCTCGGTCACGGCGGCAATCGCGCGCAGTACACTCTTTTCGCCGCAGCCCGCGCATGCGCCATCGCCCGAGACGAGCGCGTCGTAGTTGGAGCGAACCATCAACAGATTGCGCAGCGTCGCTGTTTTCGACTCCGCTGGGTTTGCAGCGTTGAACAAGCCGAGGTACTTCTGCGAAGTATCGGGCAGCAGATCGAGGAAGGCCGTGCCGGTCTCGTGTTCGGCGTTGACCTCTTCAGTCTCAGCAACCATTCGCAGCGCATCATGATCTCCGCAGGCCGTGACGCACGCAGCACAGCCCTTGCAAAGATCGGACACGAAGATGGAGAAGACGCCGCCTGAACCGGGCTTCTTGCGCTCGGGCGAAGAGAAGATGGCGTTGACCTTGGTATAGGCCAGTGGGACTTTGGCAATGATATTGGTGAACTGAGTCTTGGCTTGTTCGGAAACGCCATCGATCTGCTCGGTGATGGTCTTCAGAATCTCAGGTAGCGGCGTCGAGAGCTTCTTGGTCACGACTTCGTTCATCATGACGCGTGCGCGGGACTCGATCTCAGGCAGCCGCGAAAGCATCGAAACGCGGTCGCCGAAGTCGGTCACATAACGCATCACCGCTGTGCGCAGCACTGTTTCCAGATCCTGCGAGGTGTTCGGCAGCGCGGTATCGGGGCAAGCCGCAATGCACTCCATGCACTGCGTGCAGTTCTCAGGAATGTATAGCGGAGTTTCGCGGCGTGCCACATACTTCGAGGCCGTATCGCCTGTGGCGGCGGCGATCATGCCCAGCGCGGCCAGCGGAGTGGCTGGCTGATCATAGCCATAATTCGAGCGGAATTCCTGATCGAATGTCTGGAGCAGGTTGATCGGCGCGCGCTCGGCCTGACCCGCAGGCAGTGCATGCGAGCGGCACCCCGTGCCGCAGCTTGCGCCTGCGCCGGCAGGAACTTCTTCGAGGATGGGCAGCAGCGCCGCTCCGCGCAGGCTGGAGCGATCGGGAGCAGTCAGCTCGCCGATGTTGATCTCGACGACCTGCTCAAAGCCCTTGGTCATAACCTCCATGTTCGACTGCACGACAGCGTCGCCCAGCTTACCGAACTTCTTCACATACTGCTTGAAGACGACCTCGCGGTACTTTTCCTGGCTGATCTTGAACTCATCCAGCAGCGGCGAAACGGCAAAGAATGCGCCCAGGAAGGCATTGCCTTGCATGCGCAATTGCAGATCGCCGCGGTCGGTGGCATTGCGCGCGATCTTGAAGCCGGGCAGCGTGAAGACGCGAATCTTGTTGTCGACAATCTGCTTGCGCGCCCATTGCGGCAGCCGCTCCCAGGCCTGTTCGCCGGTTTCTTCCGATTCCCAAACGAGACTGCCGCCTTCGGCCATGCCGTCCAGCGGATTGGTATGCGTAAAGGCCTTGGGATCGCAGCAGAGCACGACGTTCACATGGCGCAGATCGCAGTTAACGCGAATGCGATCTTTGGCCGCGACCATGAAGTAACTGGTCGGCGCGCCTTTCTTCTCCGAACCGTACTTGGGATTGGCGCTGACGTGGATGATCTCCTTCGGATTGCCAAGTTCATCGACCAGGCCATCGCGCTCAAAGAGCGTGTCGTTGAGATCGCCGAGAATCGCGCCCAGATTCTTGCCGGTGGTAATCGCGCCCCATCCGCCGATGGAGTGGAAGCGCACCGCAACCGCGCCCTCGGGCAGCAGCGACGGGCGCTCGGTGGAGTTCACTTCGTAGGGATGGTCGATGCCCAGCACGATGAAGGATGCGCCGTCGGCGAGAGTCTTGCCATCCTTGCGGGCGCGGCCGGCGGTCGCGTATTCAAAGGCCGCGATGATGTGCTCGGGACGGAAGTCGCGGGAACCGAGGCCGTAGGTGCCGGAGATGATTTGCGGCATCTCGGCGCGGTCGAGCGCCGGAAGGCTTTCCGTTCCGCCATGGCTGGAATAGAGGTCCGATCCCTGTAGGGCCTTGTTGAGCGCAGTGCGGATATCGCGTCCCAGCGGATTGTCGCCCGACATGCCTTCATCGGTGCGCTCCAGGATGATGACGTTCTTCTTGCCCTTGAGCGCCTTGACGATGGCCGCCTCGGGGAAGGGCCGGATCACGTTGACGTGGATCGATCCGACAGAAGCTCCGCGAGTCTCGCGCATGTAGTCCACGGCTGCTTCGATGTTTTCCGCCGCCGATCCAAGCGAGACGAAGACCGTCTCGGCATCTTCGCACTTGTACTCGGAGAGCAGTCCGTAGTAGCGGCCAGTCAGGTCGCCGAAGTCTTTGTACGCAGCGTCGAGCATTTCGAGAATCGGCTCGATGAAGTTATTGCGGCGGGCCACGATGCCCTGCATGTAGTGCTCTTGATTTTGCACCGGGCCGAGCAGCAGAGGATTGGCGAGATCGATCATCGCCGGTACGCGGCGGCGCTTGGGCCCGAAAAGCGTGCGCTGCGCCTCGGTGGGCGTATCGATGATGTCTTCGGGCGCGCCCAGGTATTCGCGGATCAGATCCGACTCATGCTTGTAGAAGGTCCGCTCCAAGTGCGAGGTCAGAAAGCCGTCCATGATATTCATGCCCGGCGTCAGGCTCAGCTCGGTCACGCGGCGCAGGATCAGCGCCTGGTCGGCGGTCTGCTGGGAGTCCTTACCCATGACCATGATCCAGCCGGTATCGAGCGCGCCATAGATGTCGTCGTGGCCGCAATGGACGTTCAACGCATGCTTGGTCAGCGCGCGCGCGCCGACTTCGAGCACCATCGTCGAGCACTTACCCGGCGCGTGGTAATACTGTTCCACTCCATAGACAATTCCCTGGCCGGAGGTGAAGTTGACCACGCGCTTGCCGCAGACGGAGTGAGCAATCGCGCCGCCCTGGGCTGCGTGCTCGCCTTCGGTCTCAATGGCGATGGTGTTATGGCCAAAGACATTCAAATTACCTTCGGCATAAGCCTGCTGAAAGAGCTCGCCGCCCTCGGTTGAAGGAGTAATCGGATAGAAGACGCCGGCATCGGCGATGCGGGTTTCCGTATGGTACGCAATGAGTTGATTGCCGTTGGCTGTAACGCGAATGCCAGGATAACGTGACTTGGTCATATTTCTCTCCATTGCGCCCGGTATTGAACTAACCTTGAATTTAGGCGTGTTTGCTTGGAATATCCAATCGGTCTAACGTCGGCTGCGTCCGCCGCGCCCTTGAATTGCAGTGGTTTAGCCCAGAATTCTGCAACCCAACTCCACCGGATATCTTTGATTTTCAGGCATGAATGTGCGGAATCAGCGCAATCGTACCGTGCCACAGATTGTACGGCTCGGGAAGAGACAGCCGCAACCGGCCGTGTTACCTGTTGGGATGGCCTCTTTCGCTGGCTCGTCGCGCCGTTCAGTCAAGCCTAGCTCCATCGCATGGTAAAGATGGCCGCCTTGCAGGAATGGCTGAGACGGCATCCAATCGATCCAGAGGAAACGATGAGACCACGAACCCTTCCCCTGGCCATTGTCGGTCTATTTCTCGCAGTTACTCTCAGCAGCCGCTCGTCTTTCGCCGCCGATCATCCTCAGCCGCTATCAGGGCCTTTTGCGACGCCGTTAACCGACGCGGCTCTCGATAACGCCTCTTTCGCGGAATGGTGCGGCGGCAGCGAACATCCGCTTCCCGACCCCAATGCCATCCGCCAGCGAGTCTGGACGCAAACCACGGCGATTTACGTGGGCGTGTCCATGCCCTACGGAGTCTGCCCCCAGATCGGCCCACGCCACATCCGCGTCGGCTTTCGTACGCCTATCGCTACGGGCTCGGTGCTTGTTCGTAGCAGCGGCCAGCTCAGTGTGCTGCGCCCTGGAGCGCCCTACCCCGGCAACTTGAACGATGACAGTCAATGGCTTCCCGCCCAGCGCATTCTCACGCACCAGGTTTCCACCGCTCCAGTCGAGGATGACAGCTATGCTCTTTGGACTCTGCCTCCGGGGACGGTTACGCGAGCCTTGCGCTTCAGCCACACGGCGGTGGTTACGGATTCCCGTTACGCCGGAATGCTCGGCGCCATCTATCTTCTCTCCGGCCGCTACGCCAATCTCGCTCCGCAAGCGGCTGTCCTCACTAGTTCCAACGCCGTTGCAGCGCCTCTGCTCAACGACGGGAAAAACAACGGCTGGAACACCTGGGACAATGGGCCAAACTTCGCTCGTCCCGTGACCGCTGCCAATCCCGAATGGATCGTGCTCTCCTGGCCGCAGCCTGTCACTCTGCGCGGCCTCGCGGCCCTTTGGGCAGGTTTCAACGCGGCCGACGCGCAGATCTTCGTCGGACCGGAGAACGTCTCCCTCAAAGACGCTCCCGACGCGGACTGGCGCCCGGTGGGGCAGTCTTATGCTCTGCAAAATTTGTACCCACTTCTGGTGGACCCCGACTGGCTGGACTTCGGCAAGACCGTTCAGACGCGCGCCGTTCGTTTGCGTCTCACCCAGGCCACCAACGAATCCCGTCACGCAAATCTGAAGGGCAGGACGCATGACGGCAACCGCGTCTGGCTGGGCGAACTGATGGCCATCTCTCCGCTCGATGCCAAAGACTTGCCCTCGGCGCTTCTGCCCCTCGCGGCCTCCACTCCCAACCCGCCTATCCCAGTCCATTTCACGCTTGCCTCACCTGGGAATGTGTCTCTGGTTATCGACGATGCGCAGGGCAATCGCGTGCGCAACCTGGTCTCCGATACACCGTTTCCAGCAGGTCCCAGTACTGTCTGGTGGGATGGCACGGACGATCTCAGCCGCGATCCCTCGGCCGCGCAGCATGGCATCGATCGTATTCCCACTCAATTCGTCGCGCCCGGCCATTATCAAGTGCGCGGCCTCGTTCACCAGGCCGTCGATCTGCATTACGAATTCTCCATTTACAACCCCGGTCATCCCGCGTGGGAAACGGCCGACACCACCGGCACCTGGCTCACCAGCCATGTTCCAGCCACCAGCGCGCTCTTCCTCCCGGCCGACAAGGCTCCTGGCGGCAAGCCTCTTGTCTATCTCGGCTGCTGGGTTGCGGAAGGTGGCGCGGGCCTGGCATGGGTGGATCTCGACGGAGTCAAGCAGGGAGGTCGCACATGGATTGGCGGCGCGTGGACTGCGGCGCAGTTCCTGGCTCGCGACACGGGCCGTCAGGCCAACCCGTCCATTTACGTTTACGCCGCCGCTACCTGGGGCGAAGCCAGCGGAAAAGGCGATGTCCTCGGCAAAGCCATCCTCCGGCTCACTGGACTCACCCTTCATGGGGACAAATCCATCCTGAACTATTCCTACGATACTGGCCAAAAGCCGGCCGATCTTGACGCAGCCAAGGCCCTCTGGAAACAGCAGATGGGAGGGCTTGCGGTCCACGAAGACGTGGCGGTCGTGAGTCTTACCCTGATGAACAGGCTGCTCTTCGCCAACGCCACTACCGGGCAGATTCTAGGGCAAGCTCCGATTGAGAGTCCGCGTGGGATTGCCTTCGATCCGCAGGGCAATCTGCTGGTGATTTCCGGCAAGCGTCTGGTGCGATTCCGCATGCCTTCCGACGTTTCTCAATTGCATCCCGAACAACTCGCCGCCCCTCAAGTGATCATCGCCACCGGCCTGGACGATCCGTCGAGTCTGACTCAAGACTCGGCCGAAAACATCTACATCAGCGATCAGGGCAATTCTCATCAAGTCAAAGTCTTCTCGCCCGAGGGCAAGTTGCTGCGGGCCATCGGTCATCCTGGCGTCCCCAAGGCCGGCCCTTACGATACCCTGCACATGAACAATCCCAGGGGCATGACCATCGATAGCAACAACCATCTCTGGGTTGCGGAAGAAGACTTTCAGCCCAAACGCGTCAGTGTCTGGACCCTCGACGGCAAGCTGGTGAAGTCATTTGAGGGCTCCTCGGAATACGGCGGGGGCGGCTCGCTGGACCCCACCGATAAGACCAAGTTCTACTACCACGGGATGGAGTTCCATCTGGATTGGAAGGCAGGAACCGATACCATCGCGGCCGTACTCTACCGTCCCGATAAAGACGATGTTCAGCCGCCGAAATATGGAGGACCTAGCTCGGTCATCTATAGTCACGGCCATCGCTACTTCGAGGATACGTATTTAGGCCATCCAACCTTTGGTATCGATGTTGCAATGCTGTATCTCGATACAGGCGGCATTCTTCATCCGGTCGCTGCCCTGGGCAAGGCCAACAGCTGGGACCTGTTGAAGTCCGCGGCCTTCCAGCCCTATTGGCCGCCGAATGCCAATCCGTCCAGCCCACTCCCGAAGGATTCGCTCCTGTTTACCTGGTCCGACATCAACAACAACGGCAAAGTGGACCCGGAAGAAGTCACCTTCCTCAAGGCCGTCACCGGCTCCATCACGCTCATGCCCGACCTGGCCATGATCGATTCCTTTGTCGATGGCAAAGTGATGCGCTACGCGCCGGCTAAATTCACACCGGCAGGCGTTCCGGTCTACGACATTCAACACGGCGAGGCCGTTGCGGACGGCGCTCAGCAGCAAAGATCCGACGGCGGCGGCCAGGCGCTTTATTCCCCATCGTCCATCGTCCTCACCACGGCTCCTCTGCCCTTTGCGCGCGAAGGGGTAGGCGGGATCGACAGCCATGGTCATCGCTGGAGTTATCCCACCCTGTGGCCTGGGCTGCATCCGAGTCAAAGCGCGCCGGTAGCCAGCCATCCCGGCGAACTCATCGGCACCACGCGTCTTCTCGGCGACTTCATCCATCCCGCCGGCGAAGACGCAGGACCGCTATGGGGCATCAACGGCAACTTCGGCGCCATGTACCTGTTCACCGCGGATGGCTTCTACGTCACACAGTTATTTCAGGATGCCCGCACCGGAAAACCATGGAACATGCCCCATCCCGAGCGAAACATGCTCCTCAATGACGTCTCCGCGCATGAAGAAAACTTCTTCCCCTCGCTCACCCAGACCTCCGATGGCCAGGTGTATGTGATGGATGGGGGCCGCACCAGCGTGGTTCGCGTCGACGGCCTGAGCAGCATTCATCTTCTGCCAGCGTCCACGCTCGAAGTTACCAAAGCCGACCTGGACAAGGCTCAGGCGTTCCTCAGGCAGACAGAAGTTTCGCGGCAGAGCCAGCAAGGACCACAGTCTCTCGAAGTAGGCCTTCGCTCAGGAGCGGCGTCAGGCGATCTGGCCAGCGTCTTCGACAGCCTGAAGACGGCGCAATGGGCAGTTATCGACAATCGCACTACTAAGGACTACTGGGCGAGCAAGCCCGACATCAGCCAAGGCATCGTTGCCATCGCCGGAGATCGCCTTTACGCCGCCTTCCGCACCAATGACCCCAACCTGTTGCGCAACTCCGGCGCCGTGACCACCGCGCCATTCAAGACCGGCGGCGCTCTGGATTTGATGATCGGCGCCGACCCTCGCGCCAATCCCAAGCGTGAAGCTGCCGTCGCGGGAGACGTGCGGCTGCTCGTCTATCAGGTCAATGGAGCAACCAAAGCAACGCTTTATCGAGCCGTCGTTCCCGGAACCAAAGATCCCGTTCCGTTCTCATCCCCACTGCGAACCATCACTCTCGACAAGGTCGAAGATGTAAGCAGCCAGGTCGAGCTCAAATCCATGACCGGCGACGCAGCCGGAAGCTTCGTCTTCTCCATCCCGCTCGCAGTTCTCGGACTCAAGCCCGTTGCAGGAGAGAAAATCCAGGCCGATATTGGAATCCTCCGTGGCAACGGCCAGCAAACCGTGCAGCGAGTCTATTGGAACAACAAGGCTACCGGCATCACATCCGACGTTCCCAGCGAAGCGGAACTTACCCCTAACTTGTGGGGCGAGTGGATCTTCAAAGCCAATCCTTAGCGCTCCGTTTCCAATCGAGATTTCCCGCGCAGCGACACGTGTTTTCATAAGTTCCTTCAGGCAGACGAGATATCGGTGCGCTCGACGGAGTGAGCGTTATTGGCCAGACGCGGCTTACCGTTATTCCTTATTCTTAGTTATTAGGGGATAGTACTGTCCGGCCAGATATCCCATGAACTTAGCCAGAGATTCCCGGCCAAAGCCAGAGGGAGCAAGGGTAAATGTCCAGCACTCCAGCCATTTCGCAACCGGTTTCAATGAAATCGAATCCTATCCTGGCGATACTGGAATGGTTCGGCGAATTCGGCATATTCATCTGGCAGGTACTGCGCGCCGCGGTTGCACCACCCTTTCAGGTCGCGGAGTTCTGGCGGCAGCTCGACGAAATCGGCGCCAGATCGATCCCTCTCGTGGCTCTTGCAGGTTCGGCAACCGGCGTGGTGCTGGCTCTGGAAGCTCGCTATAGCCTGGTGCGCTTCGGCGCCAAATCGCTCCTTCCATCCGCAATCGTCTTTGCAGTTGTCACCGAGATGAGCCCGATCATTACCGGGCTAGTGGTAAGTGGCCGGGTCGGCGCCGGCATCGGCGCGGAGCTCGCCGCCATGAAAGTAACCGAGCAAATTGACGCCATCGAAGTCTCGGCCGTCGATCCGCGCAAGTTGCTGGCAGCAACTCGAATCCTCGCCTGCATAGTGGCGCTGCCGCTGCTCACGCTCGCCGCTTCTTTCTGCGGAGTGATGATGGGTTGGGTCGCGTCCACACTGGTCGAACCAATCTCGCTGGTTCGCTTTATCAACGCTGGATTCAAGGGAGCGGGCTTCAAGGATTTTCTGCCTCCCACCTTTAAGACCTGTGTTTACGGCATGATCATCGGCATGGTCGCATCGTTTCAGGGAATGCGCACCAAAGGCGGCGCGGAAGGTGTCGGCAGCGCGGCGACAACTTCCGTGGTGCTGTCCTCTTTGTTTGTGATCCTCGCGGATGTCCTTCTCGTCAAGGTCATCCTGCTGCTCTTCCCCTAAGCCGCAAGTTAGGAATGAAACCATGCAAGCAACCGAGGATTCCAAACCGGCAACAGCAAGCGCCACGGAAAGTAGCGAGCCCGCGATCTCGATTCAGAATGTGACCAAGTCTTTCGGCGAGCAGCGGGTCCTGGATGGAGTTTCCTTCCTTGTCCAGCGAGGAGAGACCGTCGCAGTGCTTGGGCGCAGCGGCACCGGCAAGAGCGTGCTGCTGCGCATCCTGGTGGGCCTTGAGGCTCCCGACAGCGGCTCTGCGTCGATTCTCGGCACCAACATGACAGAGGCTTCGCCGCAGGACATCGCGGCCGCAAGAAAGCAGATGGGCTTTCTCTTTCAGCATGCCGCCTTGTACGACTCGCTCACCGTGGCGGAAAACGTGGCCTTCCCGCTGGTGCATCATCGCAAGGATCTGTCTCCATCGGAACAAAAAGATCGTGTCGCGGACCTGCTCAAGGAGGTTGGCCTCGAAGGCCATCTAAACAAGATGCCATCCGACATCTCGGGCGGAATGCAAAAGCGTGTCGGCCTGGCCCGCGCGCTGGCTCTCGATCCTGTGGTTCTGCTGCTCGATGAGCCCACGGCCGGCCTCGATCCGATCAGCTCCGGGGAAATCGATGAACTGGTTCTCAAGCTGCAAAAGGAACATCAACTGGCATCGATCGTCGTAACGCACGACATGGTCAGCGCCAAAACCATCGCCACGCGCATCGCCTTAATGGATAACGGGAAGATCGTTATCGAAGGCAGCTTTGACGATCTGCAGAAGAGCGACGAACGCTTTGTGTCGCAATTTCTTCATAGGGATTTCTAGGAGCCGGAATGTCAAGAAACGCGCGCCTCGGCGCTTTTATCCTCGGTACACTTGCCATACTGGCGACCGGCATCTTCATCATCGGCGGTAAGAAATACCTCTTCACCTCGACGTATGAGCTGAGAACCACCTTTGCCAACGTAGCGGGCCTTCAGGCGGGCGCGGATGTCATGATTGGCGGTCTGCACAGCGGGGCAGTCCGTTCCATCCATCTGCCCGCGAAACCAGGCGATCCGATGACGGTCATCATGGAAATGGATCGATCCACGCATGGAATCATCCGTCAGGACTCGCAGGCTTCGATCCAGACCGAGGGATTGCTCGGCAATCAATACGTTGCCGTCTCCTTCGGCTCCGCGAACAAGCCTGAAGTCAAGGATGGCGACACAATTTCCAGCATTCCGCCGCTTGAGATGTCCGAACTGCTCGATAAGGCCAACGGTCTGCTCGGACAAGGCCAGGCAGCCATGGCCAATATCAACCAGGTATCGGAGCATCTCAAATCGGTTAGCGCAAAAGTCGACAGCGGCGCCGGAACGGTCGGCGCTTTAGTGAACGACAAAGCTCTCTACAACAATCTGGACCAGACCGCCAGCGGCGCGAAAGCGGCAGTTACTTCCGCCGATGCCGGTATCAAGGACTTTCAGGACAATATGGAAGCGCTTAAGCACAACTTCCTGCTGCGCGGCTACTTCAAGAATCGCGGCTATGAAGATTCGGCTGACTTAGGCAAAGATGAGATTGCATCCGCTCCTCAAGCTGCTACCGCCAAGGATTTTACCTTCCAGGCGAAGGATCTTTTCGACAAGCAGGACTCCGCCAAACTGAAAGGCCAAAAGTCTCTCAACGCCGCCGGGGAATTTCTTGCCGGAAATGATTTCGGTGTCGCGGTGATCGAGGTATCTACCGGAAAGACGGGCAATTCGGCGACAGATCTTACACTGGCGCAGGCCCGGGCCATGGTCGTGCGCGATTACATCGTGCAGCACTACGGCTTTGACGATACCAAGCTGAAGACATTCTCCGTAGGCAAGCAGACGGATGAAACCTCGAAGGCGGATTGGGGCGAAATCAAGATACTCGTCTATCCAGCCGGAACTCCGATTCCACCAGATAAATCGTCGAATCAGACGCCGGCTCCAACGTCAACAACCTCATCGAACTAGCAATGCTCGTGGGAAGTTGCTCTAAATCGTTGGACTGAGCGTTATAGACCAACTAATCCTCCACTTTCCATTCACACTCGCACATGAGGTGAGTATTGCCTGTCATCTTGCTCTGCGGCTGGCGCTAAGCTGTCCGTTGAAGAGGCATTACTCTTAGCTTCACAGAAAGCTCTCAAGGACGGATTTATGAAGATAGTTTCAATGATCGTTGCAAGTGCCCTGGTTCTCACCACTGCTAATGTCTGGGCCTCATCTGGACGTGAAGATTCCGTCGAACGGCTGCAGGCCGCGGCCGATGTTCTGCATAGCATTCAAGAGGCTCCGGACCACGGCATCCCCAACTCTGTGATGGACTCTACCAAGTGCATCATTGTTGTTCCTCACCTGGTCAAGGGCGGATTTATCTTTGGCGGCAAGCACGGTCGTGGCGTCGCAACCTGCCGCACTGCGGAGGGCTGGAGCGCACCGGCGTTCGTCTCAGTAGGCGGCGGCAGCTGGGGATTGCAAATCGGCGTCGAAGAAGTTGACCTCGTTATGCTGGTCATGAACGATCGAGGCCTGCAACACCTGCTCTCCAGCAAATTCGAACTCAGCGGCGAAGGAGCAGTAGCTGCCGGTCCGGTTGGGCGCCAGGCAGTCGCCGGCACCGACTGGAAATTGAATACCGAAATGCTCAGCTATTCGCGGACCAAGGGTATTTTCGGAGGCCTGACGTTGGAAGGCGCAGTCGTGGAACAGGACAACGATTCGACCTGGGCGATCTACGATCACGAGCCTTCGTTCCGTCACGTTCTATCGGGTGCAGTACCGGTTCCAGGGCCAGCCGGCTCGTTCCTGAAGGAAGTCAGCTTCGACTCTGCCCGCGCGCATGAAGAAAACAAATAACCGTTTCTGCTTTGCAGTTCAATTCACACAGACTGACCGGGCTGATGGCATGGCCCGGCAGCAAAGATACTGGAGGAGTAAGCAATGCTGTTGATCGGAGCATTTTTCGCGCAAGTTGTCGTCGGGACACCACTGATCCACGTGCTTCTCACATTGGTCGTCGTGGGCGTGTTGCTTTGGCTGGTGAACCTTATCCCGATGCAGTCCACCATCAAATCCATCCTGAACACCATTGTGGTGATTGTGGTCGTTCTATGGCTGCTGCAGGTCTTTGGGCTCTTTACAAGCCTGTCGAACATCCGCGTCGGCCATTAAGCGCACGGTACCCAAAGCCACGCGAGATCAATCCGGACGATTTTTGCTAGAGGCGAGATGGCAGCAGATCAAATCTTTGCTGCCGTCCGAGTCTCTGGAATTTCATCCCGGCTCATACTGCTTCGCTTCGAGCTCGGCCCAGCGCGCATAGAGCGCGTCGACGGCATTCTGCGCGGCTTCCACTTCGGCCAGTGCCGCCTGCAATCGCACCGCATCCGTAACGACTTCCTGTAACTCAAGCACGGCCTGCTTTTCGGTAAGCAGCTCTTCCCCAGCCGCGATTCGGCTCTCAATAGTCGCATAGTCGCGCGCATCCAGATACGAAAGCTTCTTTTTGCCCGAGTTAGCCCCTTCCTGCTCAGCATTCGCAGGCTGTCCAGCTGCTGCGGATCGCGCCGTGACTCCGGCTGCCTTTGCATCGGCGAGCTTCTGTCTCGCCTGCCATTGATCCCATTGCGAATAATCCGCAAAGCGCTCGGCATGTCCCATGCCATCCAGGCCAAGCACCACGTTCGAAATCCTGTCCAGCATATAGCGGTCGTGAGTAACTAGAACCAATGCGCCGGTATATTCGAGCAAGCTTTCTTCCAGTATTTCGAGCGTAGGTATATCTAAATCGTTGGTAGGTTCATCCAGCAGCAATAAGTCGGCCGGCTGCAGCATCAGGTTGGCGATCAGTACCCGCGCCCGCTCGCCTCCACTTAGCCGCTCCACCGGCTGGTTCAACTGCTCGCCGGTGAAGAGAAAACGCGAAGCCCACGAGGCCACATGGATCACGCGATCCTGGTAAACGACCGAATCGCTCTCCGGAGCCAGAGCCCTGCGCAGAGTTACTTTCTCATTCAGCACGCGTGTCTGATCGAAGTACACAATGCGCAGCATGTTAGCTAGTTTGATCTCGCCTGAGTTTGGTTCCGACTGCCCCAGCAGCAGCCGCAGCAGGGTCGTTTTGCCGCTGCCGTTCGGACCGACCAGTCCGACGCGCATACCCGCGGTGATATTGAAGGTCAGCTTTGTAAGCAGTGTCCGCTCGCCGATGCCGTAATGCACGTCCTTCAGTTCCACCAGCCGCTTGGTCTGCCGCTCGGTCGCGGAAAAATCAATGCCCGCGCTTGAAACCTGCGCGCGGCCTTTCATGTCCTTCAGCTCTCCAATCATCTCCGTCGCGCTATCGATGCGCGCTTTGCTCTTGGTGGTGCGAGCTTTGGGCCCGCGGCGCAGCCACTCCATCTCGCGCTTCACGCGATTCTCCAGCGACTCCTGCCGCTTGGCCTGCGACTCCAGAAACTCTTCCTTCTTCTCCAGGAACTGGCTGTAATTCCCATGTACACGCAGCAATCCAAGCGGATACTGCTTGTTCAGCTCTACGATTTCCGTCGCCACATTCTCAAGAAAATAGCGATCGTGGCTTACCACCACGCAGGCAAACGGAGCCGCTGCCAGCAACTCTTCCAGCCATTCAATTCCGGCCAGATCGAGGTGGTTGGTTGGCTCGTCGAGCAGCAGCACATCGGGCTTCTGCGCCAGCGCCTGGGCAATCGAGAGCCGCTTCTTCCAGCCCCCGGAATAGGTCTGAGCCTCGGTCTCGAAGTCCTCAAACCCGGCCCGGCCCAGCGTCTCCGCAGTGCGTCCTTCCCACTCGCTCTCATGCACGCCGGCCTGCTTCAGCGCCTGCTGCACCACGTCGCGCGCGGTCACTCCGGCCGGGAATTCAGAGACCTGCGGCACGTAGCTTAGCTTCGTCAGCTTGCGCCGCGCTACCTCGCCTTCATCCGGATCGATCTCGCCTGCGAGCACGCCCAGGAGCGTCGATTTCCCCGAGCCATTCGGCCCGATCAAGCCGATCCGGTCGCCCTCATCCACCACAAAGCCGATCTCACGAAAGAGCGCAGCAGCCCCAAAGGACTTGGTCAGCCCCTGTCCATTCAGTAATGTCGCCAAGGTTTCTCTGCTCTCTGTAGAAGGGATTTCGAGGTACACTTCGATTCTAAATGGTAGAAACTTCCTGATCTCCTGGACCGGACCCGAGGCGCATTCAAATTGCGGACTTCGCGCCGGGATACATTGTGCTGACCCGTTCCGGATGCTACCGTAGTTACTTCCCGGCTTTGTGCTGGCTTGCACCCGCCGCAAATCCGGAGCGCCCAAGGTTATCTCAGTGTCCGATATGTCTCTGAAGAAGCAAGGCAAGTATCGATTTCATGACTTCGAGGTTGATCTCGCCCATCGCTCACTCCAGCGGGCGGGGCGCGCCATCCCGATTCGTACCGAGACCTTTGAGCTGCTCGCCTTCCTGGTTCTCAGGCCGCAGCGCGTCATCACCCCAGAGCAGTTGATGGACTCCGTCTGGCCCGATTTCGTTGTGGAAGAGGAAGATCTCAACCAGCAAATCTTCCTCCTGCGCAAAGCGCTTCTCGGTTCCAAGTCTGGCGACAAGCTGCTGGTCACCGTTCCCGGCCACGGTTACCAATTCGTGCCGCCGGTCACCCAAGTGGCGGAGCCAGACTCCAATCCCAGCGTTCATTCACCTGAGATCCCTGTAGCTCCGGTAGAGGACGATCACGCCGCTGATTCGAACGCCGATTCAGACGCTGCGGTTCATCCCGAGGTTCCAGCCAATCCGGTACGACCGGTGGATTCGGCCAACCCTGCTGATACAGATCCCGAGTCCGAGTTTAAGTCCGAGCCTGAGCCGGTCCGGCACGAAGCCAAAGCCACTCCGAGCGAGCCGCTCCACGTTCCGTTCGAGGAGGCCGTCGTCGGTGATGGCGATTCAGAAGACATCGATTCAGAAGACATCGACTCAGAAGACATCGACTCAGAAGACTTCGACGAACGACCGTCCAGGCGCGGCATCTTGGCCGGTTTTCTCCATCCCGGTCCCTGGCATATGGCTTTTATTACGGCAGTCGTCATCGCCGCTGGATTCGCGGCCCTGTTCTATTGGCGCTCGTTGCATCGGCCTATGCCGGAGTCTCTCGGCCTGGTCCTCGCCGACTTCGACAACACCAGCGGCAACCCTCAATTCGACCCTTCGCTCAAGACCGCTCTCACCATCGATCTCCAGCAATCCCCATTTTTGAAAATCGCAACCAGTGAACAGATCGCCGCCCAGCTCCCGCAGATGAAAGCCGGTCAATCCCCGGCGCCACGCCTCACTCCAGATCTGGCCCGCGAGGCCTGCCAGCGCCTCAACAGTCAGGCCTATCTCACCGGCGCTATTGGAAGTCTCGGGAACAAGCTCCTGGTCACCGTTAAGGCCTTCAACTGCTCCACCGGCGCAAGCCTGGCCGCCAGCCGCGGCATTGCCGACTCGCCAGACGCGGCCGTATCCGTGCTGGACAAAGTCACCGTCGATCTCCGCAAGCAGCTGGGCGAACCGTCCCAATCCGTTGCCGGATTCAGCAAGCCTCTCTTTGCCGATCGCGCCGCCTCGCTCGAAGCGATGAAGAGCTATTCCGATGCCCAGCTGCTTCACCGTGAGGGCAAATTGGAAGAATCTCTGACGCTCCTGCAGCACGTAGTTGAAATCGACCCGCAATTTGCCCTGGCCTTCGTCGATCTGGCCGCCGTCTATACGGCTCTCGGCCAGCGCGAGCCGGCCACTGCCGCCGTAAAGCGGTCCTTCGAACTGCGCGGTTCGGTCGACGAACCCCACCGCCTGCAGATTGTCGCCACCAACAACGACCTGGTTACCGGCGACATCCTGGCCAGCATTCACAATTACAAGGACTGGAGCGATGAGTATCCGCGCGATCCCCTGCCGCTCCTCCGTCTCGCCGAGCGCGAAAGCCAGATCGGCAAGCCGGCGCTGGCCCTCGAACCAGCCCAGCGCGCCTTGAAGCTCAATCCGGGCGACGCAGGCACGTATGCCGTGCTGGCTCGCACTCAGTTGAGCCTGGGACAATTCGGCGAGGCCGCCAACACCTGCCAGCAGGCCATCGACCGCCATCTAGACGGCGCACAGATTCACGGCATCCTGCTGCAAATGGCCTTCATGCATCTCGATCGGCCATCGATCGACGCGCAAATCGCCTGGGCCAAAGACACGCCCGCGGCGCCGTACATGCTGTTGCAGCAGGCACTCGTAGACTTCGCTCAAGGTAAGGTCAAGATAGCCGAAGAAGCGTATGCAAGCGCGGTCGATGCATACCGTAAGCAAGGTCAGAGTGAAGCCGTGAGCCGGACTCTAAGTGCCATGCCACGCATAGAATCGGACCTCGGCTTTACGCAGATGACCTACGCGCTGCTCTCCCGCATGAGCGAGAGTAGCGAATCGAACCAAACCGGGCCTAGCCAGGCCGGAACCAGCCAGCCAGAATCGAACCAGAGTTTGACCGGCGGTGCAGCCGATATCTCTGTCGCCTGGGCTCAGGCAGGAGAAGCCTCCCGCGCCCAGGCGCTGCTCAAAAGCGAGCTCGACGCTCACCCGGCCAGCATTCTCTGGCAGGAGGATTTCGCTTCTCAGATCAAGGCAGCTCTCGCGCTCAGTCAGCAAAAGCCTGAAGACGCGATTGACGCTCTCAAACCCGCAATCGCTTTCGATATGCGCAGCTTCGCGGTGCCGGCGCTGCGTGGCCGCGCCTACCTGGCCGCCAACCAACCCGCTCTCGCCGAAGCCGAGTTCCACAAGATCCTCGACCATCCCGGCATCGAGCCGCTCTCGCACAACTACCCGCTGGCCCAACTCGGCCTGGCCCGCGCGCTTGCCCAGCAAGGCAAGACGGCAGAGGCCAGCGCTGCCTACCAGGCCGTCCTGCAAATCTGGAAAGACGCCGACCCCGACTTGCCGCGCCTCAAAGAAGCCAAAGCAGAGTATCTGAAACTTACCGGCGCGCCAGCCAAAGCCAAGCCCATCGCTCCAAGCCGTACCGCCTTCAGGCCCGCTGTAAACCGCCGCTGATACGGCCTAACTTGAAACGCCAGCCGGTTGCTTTTCCGCAGTGGACTTTTCAGGCCGGGATTTCTCCGCGCCAGCTTTGTCGGAGGCTACTGCGCCGTCGATTACAGCGGCTTTCGCGCTCTTGGGAATCGCGTCCAGCTCAACCTTGCCCTCCGCCAGCCGCATCATAAACTCCTGCGCGCTGAACCCGCTGTGCGGCTTCTTGCCATCATAGGCGCGGATGTAGCCGCCATCCTCCTGCATCAATCGCGCCTTGGCCGTGTCGGCCAGGTAGGCCGGCAAGATCTCGTCGTGAATCCTTGCCTTGGCAGCCTTGTCCCGCACCGGAAAGACAACCTCGCAGCGCTCGAAGAGGTTGCGCGGCATCCAGTCCGCGCTGCCCAGGTAAATCTCCTCCTTGCCCCCGTTGGCAAAGTGAAAGATGCGGCTATGTTCCAGAAACCGTCCCACGATCGACCGCACGCGAATCCTCTCGCTCAGCCCCTTCACTCCTGGCCGCAGCGTGCACACTCCGCGAATGATCAGATCGATCTCCACGCCGGCCTGGGAAGCCGCATACATGGCCTCGATCACCGAAGGCTCCAGCAGCGCGTTCATCTTGGCGACAATGCGCGCTGGCCTTCCCGCAGCGGCATGTTCCGTCTCTCGCCGGATCAGTTGCAGGAAATTCTCCGCCATCGTAAGCGGAGCCACCAGCAGCGGTTTGTAGTCGTCGATCTCCGCATGAGCCGTCAGGTAGTTGAAGACCATATGCACTTGCTCGGTAATCGCCGGATCGCTGGTCAGCAGGCTCAGATCGGTATAGAAGCGCGCTGTCACTGGGTTGTAATTCCCCGTTCCCAGGTGGCAATAGCGCCGCGTCACGCCGTCTTCATCGCGTCGCACCAGCATGGCCAGCTTGCAATGCGTCTTCAGGCCAACCACGCCATAGAAGACCTGTACGCCGGCGTCTTCCATGCTGCGCGCCCAGCGGATATTCGAAGCCTCGTCGAAGCGCGCCATCAACTCCACCACCACCGTAGCTTCCTTGGAAGCCGCAGCTTCGGTCAGCGCCTCGAACATCGGCGAATCGGTGCTGGTTCGGTAGAGTGTTTGCTTCATCGTCACCACCCGCGGATCGATGGCGCCCTGCTGGATGAAGCTCACCACCGGGTCGTACGAGTCGTAAGGATGGTGCAGCAGAATATCCCGCTGCCGCAAATCCTCGAAGAGATCGGAGACCTTTCTGCTCAGGTTCAGTTGCTTGGCTGTAAACGGCGCAAACTTCAGGTCCGGCCGCTGAATATCGCTATAAAAGAACATCAGCCGGGCCAGATTCACCGGTCCGTCCGCCTGGTAAATCTGCGACTCGTCCAGCTCGAAGTTCACCCGCAGCTTGTCCACGATCTCCGGATGGGCGTCGCTCACAATCTCCAGCCGCACCGCATCGCCTTTGCGCCGGTTGTGCAACTCGCTGCGAATCGACTCCAGCAGCGACCGTGTTTCTTCCTCTTCGAAATAGAGGTTCGAGTTGCGCGTTACCCGGAAGGCCGCATTGGCCAGCACTTCGTAACCGCGATACATGCCGCTCAAATTCTGCGCCACCAGGTCCTGCAGCAGGATGTAATCGTGGCTGCTGTTTGAGCCATTCGGATCGCACAGCCGCACAAATCGGGGCAACGCCCGTGGCACCGTCAGAACACCCAGCACCGCCGGCCCGGAGCTGCGCCGTTTAGGCCGCAGCAGGATGGCAAGGCAAAGCGCCCGATTGAGCACTCTCGGAAACGGGTGCGCCGGATCGATGGTGATCGGCGTCAGCAGCGGGTCCACCTCGCGCTGGAAGTAAGACAATGCCACCTTCCGCTGCACCTCGCTCAACTCGTCCCATTGCAGCAGTCGGATTCCATGCTGGCGCAGCTCCGGAAGTAGTTGATCCTTCCAGCAGCGGTACTGCGCGGCTACAAAGTCGTGCATCTCCTGGGTGAGAATATCGAGCGACTCCTGCGGCGGCAGCCCATCGTATCCCGGCTCGGTATGCCCGTCTTCCGTACGCTGCAACAGGCCTGCCAGACGTATTTCGACGTATTCGTCCAGGTTGCTCCCTGTAATGGCAAGAAACTTCACCCGTTCCAGAATGGGATTGGAGTCGTCTTCAGCCTCTTCCAGCACCCGCCGGTTAAAGTTCATCCACGACTTATCACGTCCCGCGAACTGCTTTTTCCGCTGTGTGTTCTTCGCCATGCGATTCCTTGTCCGCTTCCCGCACCGGTCTTTGTCTGAACCCGCGCCTCTGAACTTCAGAGTTCTCAAAGTCTAGTGCTTCCGCAATTCCCCGGCAATGCCGAAAATCTCTCATTCCATGGGCACTTCTCATCTCTTACCGCATCCCGTGCCCGCCGCGTGTTAACTCATGAATAAATCCCTGAGCGAACGCTGCGCCAAATTTGACTCCGCCTACCGCCTAGCTTGAGGATGTAGAGAGGAATCAGCAGCCCTGCGGCCATTCCTCCCTCATTCGCCGCCCCGGCGCTCGTCCTCCAAGGAGTGAACCATGCCCTCAAATCCCATCTCTCTCGATCGCAGCTTTGTTCCCGCAGAGCCGCTTCACCCTCAGGGCGCGGCATTTTTCGAACAGGTGACGGGGATGCTGGACGGCCAGCCCCATGACCCGGCGGCCGTCGAAGCCGCCCTTTCCGATTGGGATGGGCTGCTTGAGAAGATTGCAGCCGAGCTCTACCGCATCAGCTCCATGCTCCTCGGCGAAGGCGAAGAATCCATCCGCCTGATCGAGCAGGTCGTCGCCACGGTAGACCTGCCCGCCTGTCACGACCATGTGGAAGCCCGCCACAATTCGCGCCTGGCCCTGGGCGCGCAGGCCATCGCTCTCCTGGCCAACCGCGATGCCTCGGCGCTGGCAGCCCCAACCGAAGAAGAGTCCGGCCCCGTGAGCTGCATCGAGGACGACGATCTCGAAGCCGCCGGCGTTACGCCGGACGAGCTCGAACACATGATCAGCGGTCCCGAAGGGCGACGCTTGCGCGACTGGCTGGAAGGCCTCTCGGTCCCACTGCGCGCGGTCTTCGTCCTGCGCGCGGTCGCGGGCCTTCCCTCACCGGAAGTCGCCGGTCTGCTTGCCGAGTACGGCGGCGCAAGCGCCCAGGATTGGACTCCGGACGCTGTCCGCAGCACCTTCCGCCAGGCGCTTTGCTCATTGGCCTCCCAGCTGATTCACACAGCCGCAACCCGCTAGCCCGCACGGTTCTCATCCCGCGAGCGCTCCGGCGCAGTTAAAGGCGGAATGGAGGTATCATCGAAGCTATGGCGACATTTCACATTTCAGTAGCGGAAGCAGGCGACAAATTCGCCGATCTGATGAACCGCGTTCGGGCTGGGAATGAGGTCGTCCTCGAGGAAGGTTCTGCGCCGGTCGCCGTGATCCGCGCCATAGACCCGCCCCGTCGCTCGATCTCCGAATCTATTGCCTTGGCTGACGCACACGCAAAAGAGTTGGGTTATGAGCCGGTAATGGATGCGGAATTTGCGGCAGACATGCGAGAAATCATTGCCAATCGCAAGCCGCGTGACACCTCAGCATGGGACTGATGCCAGGGGGCTGATCCTCGACACCTGCATTCTCATTGAGGCGGAACGGAGGGGTGGTTCCATCCAAGACATTCTTCGCCAGTCCAAAAATGCATTTGGCGAAACCGATATTGCTCTCTCTGCAGTGAGCGCCGTCGAATTGACGCACGGCATATACCGAGCCAGAACGGATGCCTATAAAGTGCGTCGGAGAAACTTCGCCGATGAAGTTTTCAATGGCCTGATTGTACAATCCGTTTCACTGGTAATAGCCCAATTAGCCGGACGCATCGAAGGAGAGCAGGCCGCCAAAGGCATCGCCATCCCGTTCGAGGATCTAGTCATAGGAGCCACGGCCTTACACCTTGGTTACGACGTGGTCACACTGAATACGAAGCATTTCAGTTTTATTCCAAACCTCAAGACCGTTACGCTTTGAGCAAGGACCGCTTGGCCTTCGACTCCGCGAACACGACGTCACGAAGCGGGCCGAAGATCGAGGCCTTCAATCAACCAGATGTCAGCGGAGCGGGGGGCTGATAGCGGCTTTTCGATTAGTTTCAGAACCCTTCGTGGCCGGTGTAGCATCCATTAGCAGACTATCGAACGAGTAGACTGAGAGTGACACTCGCAATCATGCAAAAATTGCACCATAATTCAGGCATCTCGAAGAGGAAACCCTCGTTCCGGTTGAACCTGGCCTTTGTTTTTTGGGCCGGCCTGGCGATCCCCGCTGCCGCCCAGCTCAATCTCGGCAGCCAGCAGTCCGCGCCCGCTCCCTTGCCCAGTTCCACCTACCAGGGCAGCGTGACTACCATCACGGCCAACGGCGAGACGATTTCGCTTACCCTCGACGACGTCGTCCAGCGCGGCCTCCAGAACAACCTCGGCATCCTGCTTTCGAATACCCAGTCCGCCAATGCGCGCGGCCAGCGTCTCCAATACCTTCAGTCCCTGCTGCCCTCGATCGACGCCAACCTCAAAGAAGCTTACATGCAGAGCGATCTGGCCGCCCAGGGGCTCAAGATTCCCGGCTTCCCGACGATCATCGGGCCCTTCGGTTACACCGACGTTCGCGCCAACCTCAATTGGACCGTCCTGAGCCTCAACTCGCTCAAGACCTACATGGCCGCCAAGCACTATTTCCAGGCCTCGCAGCTTTCCGCGGAAGACGCCCGCCAGATGGTGATCCTCACCGTCGGCAACGCCTATCTCCGCATCCTCGCCGACCAGGCCCAGATCGACTCGACGCAGGCCCAGGTAGAAACCTCCAAAGTCTCGCTCGACCAGGCGATCAGCAATCACTCCGCCGGCACCGCGCCGAAGCTCGACCAGCTGCGCGCCCAGGTCGATACCCAGACCCTCGAGCAGCAGTTGATCGTAGCCCACAATACGCTGGAGAAGGACAAGCTGACCTTAGCCGGCATGATCGGCCTGCCCATGGCTCAGAAATACCAGTTGGCCGATGCCGCGCCCTATGCCGCTTTCGACCAGCCGGACGTTCAGGCCGCCATCAAGCAAGCCCTGGCCAACCGCAAAGACCGCCAGGCATCCGCCGAGCTGACCAAGGCCAATCAGGACCAGCGCAAAGCTGCCACCGACGACCGCATGCCCACGCTCAAGGCCGACGCCGACTACGGCGACATCGGCACCAATATCGGCAGCTCGCACGGCACCGTCGACGCCACGGGCACTTTGACAATTCCCATCTTCAAGGAAGCCCAGTTCCGTGGCGAAGCCCAGGTTGCCCAGTCGCAGCTCGACCAGCAGCGTGATCAGCAAAACGATCTCGACAGGCAGATCGAGGCCGACGTCCGCGACTCGCTGCTGGACATCGCTTCCTCGCAGCAGCAGGTCGAGGTCTCGCACTCCAACGTCGAGCTCTCCAACGAAGTTCTCTCCGAGGCCCAGCAGCGGTACAAGGCCGGAGTCAGCGACAACCTGGCCGTATCGCAGGCCCAGCAAACCGTGGCCCAGGCCAACAGCCAATACATCAACAGCCTCTACCAGCACAACGTCGCCAAGTTGAACCTGGCCCGTGCCATGGGCGTGGCCCAGAACTACAAAGAATATTTGGGAGGTAAGTGAACGTGGCGGATGCAGCTCCAGCCCCCGGCGCGCAGCCGGAACAGAAAGCCCCAGAGGCTCCTAAGAAGAGCCGTCGTGGTCTCGTCATCATCGTGCTCTTGATCCTGGTTATCGCAGGAGGCGCCTTCTATTGGCATTCGACCTTTAGCGAGGACACCGACGACGCCCAGATCAACGGCCATCTCATCCAAATCAGCTCGCGCATCAACGGCACTGTGGTCAAGATCAACGTCGATGAGAATCAGTATGTCGCCAAAGGCACGGTCATCGCCGAGCTCGACCCAGCCGACTACCAGGTGGCTGTCGAGAACGCCGAAGCCTCGCTGGCCAGCGCCAAGGCCAACGCCGTTGCCGCCAAGGTCAACGTGCCCATCACCTCGGTCAATACCGGCAGCAACCTTCAATCGGCCGGCGCCGACGTCACCGGAGCCCGCGCCTCCGTCCTCCAGGCCGAGAGCCAGTTGAAAGCTGCCCAGGCCAAGGTCGCCGAAGCCCAGGCCAACAACGTCAAGGCCAATCAGGATCTGGAGCGCTATAAGCCCCTGGTCGCCAAAGACGTCATCAGCAAGCAGCAGTACGATGCCGCAGTAGCCTCCGCCGACTCCACCCTGGCCTCGCTCAACGACGCTCAGGCCGGAGTACAGGCTGCGCAGGAAGCAATTCGCGTTGCCAACCAGCGCGAGGTCCAGTCCCAGTCCTCCTACAAGTACGCCGAAACCGGCCCTCAGCAGGTTGCCGCGCAAAGCGCCCGCGCACAGCAGGCCGAGGCCCAGGTAGAAGGAGCCCAAGCCCAGCTCGACCAGGCCAAGCTTAACCTTGGCTACACCAAGATCGTGGCCCCCTCGAATGGCATCGTCACCCGCAAGAACCTTGAGCTCAACCAGAACATCTCGCCGGGCCAGAACCTGCTTACCCTGGTCTCGCTTGACGATATCTGGGTCACCGCCAACTTCAAGGAGACCCAGCTCAAGCATGTCGCTGCCGGCCAGCCGGTCGAAGTCGAAGTCGACGCCACCGGCAAGACCTACAAGGGCAAGGTCACCCAGATCGGCGGCGCCACCGGCTCCGTTCTCTCGCTCTTTCCGCCCGAGAACGCCACCGGCAACTACGTCAAAGTGGTCCAGCGCGTCCCGGTCCGCATCGACTTTACCGATCTGGCCAGCGAGGACAGCGGCCACTCGCTGCGCCCAGGTCTTTCAGTAGAGCCCAAAGTACGCGTCAAGTAAGCAGCCAGCAGGACCCACAGAAAAGGGCGAAATCCGCGAGGATCTCGCCCTTTTCTGTTTCTTTAATATAAATAGAACTCAGCTCACGGTTTCCCGATCACAAGGATCTGGAAAGAGTTCGGGATCATCGGCGCGCGAGGTCCGCGCATCCATGCCGGAGTGGCCGCTGGCGAAGCACCCGCAGCCGGGGCCGTTCCCGCAGACGGAGTAGCCGGAGCAGCAGGCACCGGGCCATATTCCGCCGTGATGGTCAGAATCTGGTTGGTCTTGCTGTCCAGCGTCAGCACCTTCGCGCGCGCCGGCGTAGCAACCGTCTGCTCCACAGAGAAGCTGGTGGGCGAATCCTCTTTGATCACCGTAAGAGTCCCGTCGCCCTGCGAGCTGAAAGCCTCCATCGTCGCCGGGTTGAAAGTGGCGCCGTCCGACCCGTTGCCAATCGGCAGATCGGTGAGGATATGCCCGTCCGTGGCCGAAAGAACGATCATGTTCTTGTTGTCCCGGCAAGCGGCAAAGAGGATATTGTTCTTCGCGTCCAGCGCGAGGCCGGCGCAACCGCCGCCCTTGCTTGAAACATCGTACTTGCCGGTCATCTTCATGGTGTTCGCATCAATCACCGCGATGGCCGACTTGTCTTCGATGTCCACATAGATCTTGCCGCGGCCATCGGTCACCGCCTGCTCCGGCGCGCCTCCAATGTCGATGGTGCCCAGAATCGCGCCATCCTTGTCGTCCAGCACAGTGATGTTCGGCGCCGCGTGGCTCAGGACGTAGAAGCGATGGTTGTAAGCGTCGTTGAGATAGCCGTCCGGATTGCCCTGAACGTCGATCTTCTTCAGAATCGCAAAGCTCTTGGCGTCGAACATCGTCACCGGCTTCGAAGTTGCGAATCCGTGCCCGGTCGCCGTATCGACCGCCCCGCCATGCGCGCTCGTCCCTGGGATGTCGCCCACCTGAGCCAGCGTGTCGAGGTTAAAGACGCCGATGTGCCCGTTCGGTCCGGATCGGGCGACATAGAGATTGCGTCCGTCCGGATCGGCAGTAACGTAATCGAAGCCGCCATCGCCGCCGACCAATTGAATCTTCAGCACCTTGTACGGGCCGCTGTCCTGGGCAAGGCCAGTACCGGCAAACCAAGGCATAAGCGCGATTGTCGCAACGATGAGCAGCTTGCATGACATTTTGGAGTCTCCATTAGGTGGCATCCTGGCAATCCTTCCTCCAGGTCTGCTGAATGCGAAAGATCTGTTCCCGTTTCTTTTGCAAACCGAGGATACACGCACCAACCTGAAGGCCCGCTGAAGACCGATGTGATTGCGTCAAAAAATCGGACGAGGAATCTACCGCGCAAACGGAAATTCACATGGTTGCAATATTCTGTTCAGCCCCCGTTTACCTGTGCCAACTACAACTTGCGTGTCATTGCTTTTAGCACTGGCCAGGAGGCACCATGCGCAGAT
>Ga0206815_1087_pt1 | contig 26002 bp, 32 predicted proteins | sample Alteio_BWOrgCont_91_FD_152864 | JGI IMG/M metagenome (GOLD analysis project Ga0206815, IMG submission 152864) | Enriched cells from forest soil in Barre Woods Harvard Forest LTER site, Petersham, Massachusetts, United States -... | ecosystem: Environmental > Terrestrial > Soil > Temperate forest >...
CGAACTCGCGGACGAAATTTACAAATCGCGATCGCGGAAGAGGAGTATCGCCGTCGCCAATGGGATGGCGGCGAGCGCGGCATATTGGTTGGCCGCGAGCGCCGGCGAACTGGCAGTGATTCCCAGCGGCGAGGTAGGTTCGATCGGAGTGTACGCTGCGCATGAAGATATTTCCCAGGCTCTCAAAAGAGAGGGCGTGAAAATATCCCTGATCAGCGCGGGCAAGTTCAAAACGGACGGCAGCCCTTATGAGCCGTTGTCACATTCCGGCCGTGAGGACCTGCAATCGAAAGTGGACGCCTTCTACGAAATGTTCGTGAAGAGCGTGGCGCGCGGCCGCCTTGCTTCGCCCGGCGATGTCCGCGGCGGATTTGGCCAGGGCCGCATGGTTGTAGCCTCTACCGCCGTTTCTCAGGGCATGGCCGATCGCGTTGAAACGATGGACCAGGTTCTTGCGCGGCTTAATTCGGGTCGCGCCGCTCCCGCGACGTCCAAGCCAGTCTCCCGCTCCGCCGCTCGTATTGCTGCGCGGCGCAGGAGACTTGACCTGATCGCACTACACTGATTGTCATTTTTCGCGACAAAGACGGACGCGGCGAAAGAAGGGCTGAACAAAATGCAGAATGTGGTCAAGTTCAACATCGGGGATATTTCTGACAGTTGTCTGGCCGAAATCCTTACACTTTTTGGAGCGGAGAACTCTATTCTCTTTGGGCTCTGCATGCAGAAATGGATTCAGGCCGAACAGCTTCGTCGATTGCGGGCGCCGGAGACTGCCCCGGCTGGTGAGTTCTCCTTGCCGGAGATGAACCGGATCGGCGTCGTACGATCGATAGGAGAAGCCGCGCGCGTAGTCATGAGTCTCGAGGTTCGATTAGGCGCTCTTGCAACTCAGGACGAGGACCGTGCACGCGAACTCGTGAGCGGTGTGGCCTTTTTGTCGATGTTCGCCTCGACCATTTTTGAAAATCTCAAGACGATCTCGATCGCGGAGAGCCAAAAAGCGAACTAGCCAAAGAAGCCGCTGCACGTTTTGCTACAATCGCCCCCGGGTGGCCACCTTCTCGCGGCTAAGGGGGCGTCGGCGCCGCGCGCAGAGACGCCTCCGGGGCGAAGGGCCAGACGTCGTTTTACCTCTTCAAACGAGGGCAAAAAACTCGCAAGAAACCAACAAAAATCTGGCACCAGAGGTGGCACCAGCGACAACTTGCCGCTTTTGAAGGGCCGTAAGCAGTCTATTTCTGGACATTTACATATCAGTAAATCACACGCGCCGGACTGCTTGTCCTGTGTTTATCGGTGGAAATCCTGATGAATTGTGCAAATGAGATAGTCTCACGCCGGCTTCGCCGCGTCAGAGCCCAGCCATTCGAATTCCTTCTCGCGCCGCTCGGCTTCCGGGCGCGCCGTCTGCAGCTCCAGAGAGAGAGACCCGAAGCAAACGAATTGAGGTGATTTCATGTGCGCGCAATCACTCGGAAGTTTGTACGTAGAATTATCCGCGAACACGGCCGCGTTCGTAGACGGCATGACGAAGGCGTCTTACACCGCCAAAACCGCGGGCAAGGACATCGAGAGCGCGTTTTCGAATCTTGGAGATCTTGTCGAGCGGGTACTCGCCCCGCTGGGGCCGTTCGCCTCAGAATTTGGAAATGCCCTGAACACGATGGGGCAATACGCGCGAAGCGGGGCCACGGAATTAGGCAAGATGGGCAGCGCAATGACGATAGTTGGCGCTGCCGGCGGCGTCGCGGTCGGCGCGATCGGGGTTCTCGACACTGCATTTGTCGCACTCGCCCTTCATACCGCCGAAAGTATTGCCAGAATGGGTGAGCAAGCCCAATCTGCGGGCGTAACGGTCGAAGCGCTTTCTGGATTGTCATACATCGCCCAGGAGGCGGGCGTTTCGCAGGATACGCTGGTAAAGAGTCTGGAGAAAATGTCCAAGGCAGCGCTCGCCGCGGCCGACGCTCCAGCGACGGCGAGCAACGCATTCACAAAACTCGGGGTCGCGGTAAAAGATGCCGACGGCACGATTCGCCCGGCTGAAGACATCTTCGCTGACCTCGCCGGGAAGTTCGCTGCGATGCCGGATGGCGTGGAAAAAACTGCTCTCGCCATTGCAGTTTTTGGCAAGGGCGGCGCGGCGATGATTCCCGTTGTGAACCAGGGAACGGAGGCCATCAAGGAGCAGCTCACTGCGCTGCAAAAGCTGGGCGCCATCATGGATGACGCAACGGCCAACTCCGCCGAAAAATTCAAGGCTTCTCTGGTACTGATATCCGCCGCGGGCGATGGGCTGGCCAACCAGCTCACCGCGGACCTGCTTCCCGCATTTCAGACGGTCGCGACAGGGATCGTCAACTTTGCCATCGAGAACGCGGACAACTTCGCGACGGTCATCAGTGCAATCGCCAGTGTCATCAAATGGACGATCGCGATAGGCGACGAGTTCGGTTACATGGTGACTGCAGCCGGGGGATATCTAAATATTCTCAATCACTATGTCTATGACGTCGGACAGACTATATACGACGTACTGAAAGCAGGCCTGGACCCGTTCAGTGACGGGACGGTCGAGGACGCATGGAACAAGGGAACTAGCAAAATTGCGAGCGATGCAGCCCTGAATTTCAATGCGATTCTACAGAACCAAAATGATCACAGCGGAACTCTGCAGAACCTTTTCAACCCCCGCGCTCCGTTCACTCTTCCGCCGAAGAAACCTCAACCAGATCTCGACCAGTTAGCCGCACTGAAGGCCCATCAGACCGCGGTCGAAGCGCTGACGAATTCGTACAAACTGCAAATAGACTCCATTGGCCTCGATGCGGTGCAGATCCAGCAGTTGAAGTTGGTGCAGGAAGGTTGGACGGCCGCCGAGCGCGCAGGCAACCTGGCTCTCCAAGAGGAACTGATTACTCGCCAGAATATATTTCAGGCTTCGTCAAAGATGAAGCCTCCGACAGCCCCGACGAAACCCGGAGACAACTCTTCCGACCTGCAGGACCAGGCCGACGCGATCGAAGCCAGCATTCGCGCGGCTTACGTTCCATCCTTCGATCTGAATAACCTGTGGGAACAGATGGGAGCAACGGGCCCAACGGCATTTCGCCAGGTGGACGTCGAAGCCGCCGCTCTTACGAAACAGCTTCAAACGCAGATCGATACGTTCGGCAAGAGCCAAACGCAGATCCAAATCATGGCCCTGGCGCAGAATGGCGCAATGAGCGGCGATATCGCACTGGCACAGTCCCTCGATTCGCAGCTCACCAAATTGGACACCAGCGGCCAGAAGCTCAGCTCGACGTTTAAGAAATTCGGCGACCAGGTGGCGACCGATTTCGCGGACATGATTGTGAGTGGCAAATCGTTCGTCACCGTGCTCGAAGATATTTTGAAGCAAGTGATCGAGCTGCTCGCCAAGCAGGCGCTTCTGGGTGACGGATCGAAGGGTGGCGGACTGTTTGGATCCATCGTTTCATTTGTCGGCGACCTTTTTGGAGGCGGAGTCGGCTCGGTGGCTAGTGCAAGCGGCGGAGCGATCGATATGGGCAGCGGCCTACCGCCATTCACTGTGCCTTTTCTAGCGACTGGCGGAAGCCTGGACGCTGGGCAAACATCCATCATCGGCGAGAACGGTCCGGAATTGTTTGTTCCTGACACGGCAGGATCCGTCGTGCCCAACGGCGCTGGCACGACCGTCGTGAACAATTACTCAATCGACGCGCGCGGCGCGCAGCCAGGCGTGGAACGCGACATCATGCGGGCGCTGAAGGCGACCGAAGATCGCGCGGTCGTCCGCTCGATCGCGATGCAGCAGCAGATCGGGCTCCGCACGCCAAGCGGCGGATAATCTCACTGCGGACCCGTTGGATTGCCGAACTAAGTACGAATCTTATTTTCAGCTCTCCATCGATGGCGCGCCGCATCATCCGCTATCGAGCGGAGTACTTTCGAAAGGCCATCCGCCGCTTCGCGGTCGAGATCTCGGTTGCCGGCATCGGTCGTCCACTCCATCAAATAGGCGACGCACATGATCGCCTTTTCTGTATCCTCGCTCGTCCCGCCATCGTAGCAGTACGCATCGGATTCGGAATATCCCGTTGGTTTGGGCGTGTACTGCAGCAGCTGCGCCGGCACTTGTCGTTCGGTGGCCATATCGTTTCCTCCATTTCGGATTTCGGATTTGTGGGCGAAATTGAATCGGGATTACATTCAGAAAGCGTGGGTATAGCACGCTCGAACCGCGCAGGCCAAGAAGATTCAGTTAAGGGTGGGAATAATGCCGCGGAAGCAATTCCCGCGCGGACATGAAGCTCTCGTCATCGAAGGGTATTGTTACCTGTTCGCGAGCAAATGCAGGGACGAGGAGTGCCGCGCGCCATTGCTCTGGTATCGAACGCCAGGCGGTAAGCGCATGCCGGTCGACGCGGACAAAAAAATCCCACACTTCTGGTGTTGTATCGGAGTGCAGCGCGAGCGACGAGAAAAGCACGGCGTCCACCACATGAATCGCCTCGCGAGCAAACAACTCGAGCTGTTCCCTTGGTAAATGCCACAGCGTGAAGTAGTTAATGCACAAGACAGCGAAGAGGGGTAGGGGGGTCGAATTCTCTACGACTCTTTCGTCTGTGGACCGTGCTCGGGTCGCGCGCACACTCCCGCGAAATGAAATTTCGATTTTTGAGGCGATCTCCGCGTGTTTTGTTTGAACTCAAGAGGATCAGGAGGACCGCGAGCTCGTAAGCGCCGTCGCCTTTTTTTCGACCTCGATCGCGCACCGCGCGGAATAGACATTTCAGTTTTGGGAGACCAAATGCCAGGACGCAGGCCGAAGCCGACGACACTCAGGAAGCTGCAGGGCGACGCCGGACATCGCCCTCTAAACGACAAAGAGCCCGAGCCTCCGATCGGTGAACCAAAGATGCCGGCGAATCTGGGCCCGTTAGCGAAGCAAGAGTGGAAATCAATTGTCGCGAAACTCACGCCACTAGGAATGCTTTCAACGATCGACGGCAAAGCTCTCGCGGCTTACTGTCACGCATTCGAGAGTTGGGTAGAAGCCAACATAGCAGTTGTAGTGCACGGCATTGTCGTCAAGGAACCGATCTTCAACAAAGAAGGAGTTCAGGTCGGCTCAAAACTAAAACGCAATCCGGCCGACGTCGCTTCTCAGAGCTGGCTTAAAATAATGAAGTCATTTCTGGTCGAATTTGGCATGACGCCTTCGTCCAGGTCGCGCCTGCGCGTCGATAAGCCGGCCGGCGAAGAGAAGGACCCTTTCGAAAGTTTCATGAATCGCGGCGGTAAACAAAACAAACACCTCAACTAAATCGGTGCCTGGATTCGGTACGGCGCGCCTTGTCGTTCATTCTCTGAAGTCGGAACCGCGCACCACATTAGGTAGTAGCTCATTTGACGCATAAGGCTGACGACGGCTAGAATCCGTGCCATAAATGACTCTGCAAGTGATGAAGGCCGACAAGTTCATTGTGCGTGGCCTGCTCAGCCTCTCGGTCCCCGGCCAAAACGAAAAGGATATTTGGGTGGACCCAAGAACGGGCTTCGAATATATAGCCAAAAAGCCAGGCAAAAACGGGCGAATAGAAACCTTGACGGAGTATCTCTTGAACCTGATCGGACTGCGAGTTGGCTTGAGGATGGCGGGTCCTGGACTGGCCTATCGAAGGGGAGATTTAAGGTTCGTGAGCAAAAAGTTCCACACAAGCGATCAGCTTCTTCAGCACGGGCATGAATTTCTCGCTCAATTCTATTCTGCGGGCGAAGTTTCCGCAGTGCATAAAAATTCGAGTTCAGAGCGCAAGCTTTACTCAATTTCCCATGTTCTGGAGGGATTTGAAGCTGCATACCTAGCGGATGCCGATAAGTTTATAAAACCATTCATCAAGATGATCTTCTTCGACGCTTTGGTTGGCTGCCAAGATAGACACTTCAAGAATTGGGGAATAGTTCGTTCGGTCAGAGGTACTCATCCGGACTTTTTTGCCCCAGTGTTCGATACCGCGAGGGGACTGTTCTGGGAGTATCCCTCATCACGCTTGAGGTCGTGCGCCTCCGTCGAGCTATTGCGTTACGTGCGTCGATCAAGACCACCAATAGGAGACTTCGAAGGGAATCGAGTTGATCATTTCACACTTGTACGGCAGATTATCGCGAAGCTCCCGCAGTTTCGGAGCATGCTTCAGCATATGGTTTCCTCTGCCAAGGAACAAGCAGTCATCGCGATGCTCGATGCGCAACTTGGGGCCGAGTTCCCTAAGGGAAGGCGCATTCAATTGAAGACCTGCCTGCATCTGCGATTTGTAACTCTTCGTGAGATCGCTGCATCTAAAACATAGAGGCTTGGAGCGACGCAAAGACCAATGGTATTCAAGAGACGACCAAAGATTCTGGTACAGTACGGCACGATAAGCGTGGGAGAGTTGACGCGAGACGGTGACAAGTACGTATTTTCCTACTTGCCAGGATTTTTCGATTCAGACTTGAAGCCTCTTCCTGATTTCCCAGAACCAAAAACCGGGAAGCAATACAAGAGTGCGCGTTTGTGGCCATTCTTCTCGAGCCGTATACCTGACGTTCGGCGAGAGGACGTGCGCGAACTGATGGAACAAGAAAACCTGAAGGTCACCGATGAATTTGAATTGCTGATTAAGCTGGGCCGAGAGACGATAAACAATCCATTCCATCTGTCGCCCGCTTATTGATAATGTTCGTCGCCCATTGTCGCACTGTGCATCAACTCAGAACCCCTACCCGCGCCCCCTATGCGTTTCTCTTTAATTCGCCGTTTCGTTCAAAAATGCACAGTGCGTGAACCTCGCCGATGACACTATCGCCGCGAACTGGAAGAAGAAACAGGCGGGAGGCACGCGGCCTCGCCCTTCAGGAACGCCACTAAGCGTGGATCCCTGCGCGGGCAGGCCGCGAGCCTCTTTATTTCGTTGTTCTGCCCCGCGCTTAAGGTCAATCGCGGTTCCCGCCTCCTGGATTGGTACGCTCCTGCATTAACCCAGCAATGATTTCCTTCAACTGTTGAAAAACGTGGGCATGACACGCCCTGCAAAAACCATTCGAGGCATGCGGTTGGTTCTGCTTGTGGCAGGCTAGACATCCGTGACGCTCAAAGAATATTCGCCATTTTTTGCGCTCGGGAACGGTTTGAAGCCGCCGAATTTCGTACGCCACTTGGCGCGCCCTGAAAAAAGGCTCGAATACGAACTCGTCCCTCTCCGCGAAGACTTCAGCGACTCTCCGCTGGACTAGAGCGTCGAGAGTCTCCATGTTGGTGGGACCGCGACGTCGTTCCATTTCGCCAGGTCTGAGTACTTCGACGACGGCCAACGATTCAATTCGACGTTTCATTTTGGCTCCTGCCACCGAGGGTGAGAAAGATTCATGACCTTCTGCAAATGCCGAAACGATACGTGCGTATAAATCTGGGTCGTTGAAATATCGGAATGCCCGAGGAGGTTTTTTATCGACACGAGATCGGCCCCATTGTCGAGCAGGTGAGTCGCGAACGTGTGACGCAGCATATGGGGATGAACGTGGCGCAAGCCGATTCTCTTCGCGGCCTCTGCGAGCATCCGACTGACTGCCGTCGTGTCGATCGCACGATCGGGCCGGGCCGAAATACGGGGATGCGGCCTGATTCCGAGAACTCCCTTTAAAGCGAGGAATTCTTCGGCACCTTTTCGCGCGAGCTCGCGAGTGGGGAACTCCTCAATGCTTCCGATTGTATTTCCGCGCAACCTCCACCGAACACCGCCGTCTGGGCGTTTTTGGTACTCGCGCCACCAGGCCGTCCAATATTTTCCGCGTTGAAGGCTGAGGCCGCCGCGCTGTGTGCAATGCATCTGAGTTTCTTGGAGAAATATCGGGCCTGAAGTGCGACCTTTGAGATAAACCCGGAGCGCCTGAATCGCTTTGCTACCGAGCGGAACGAGCCGCTCCTTTGAGCCTTTCCCAAGAACTTTTACTGTCCGATCGGACCAGCGAATATCTTCAATGCGCATCCCCACGAGTTCACTCACCCGGCAGCCAGTGGCATAAAGAGTTTCGAGAATCGCTCGATCGCGGAGGCTGCGAGCAGCTTCTATCAAACTCACGACTTCTTTCTCACTGAGAAAATCCGGAAGGCGGCGCTGGTAAGCACGGATGGGAATTTTCCGGGCCGGATTCGATAGCATGAGGTCCAGCAGCACGGCACGATCAAAAAATGCACGGATGGCATAGAGTCTCGCGGTCAGTGTGTTCCGCTTTTTTCCCCGTGACATCATCCAGCGCAGCCATTGCCTAATATCCCGAGGCCGAATCGTCCGAAGATCGGCACCCTCGAAAAAATTAAGGAAGTCCGTAACGGCTTCCCGGTATGATTTCAGCGTCGTCGGACTGTACCCGCGCTGCTCACCGTAAATAAGAAAGTCTTCAATCAAGGCACCAATTCGGGTGTCGCAATTCGTGGGGATTTTACGCCGCTGTGTCAGCAAGGAATTCATCGTTGCCACCCTCTCGGTGGCATCTCCATCGCAAAAGATCGCCTTTGGCGGAATAAAGGGGAAGCAAGGGGTGCAAAGTCTGCACCCCACGTCCGTCTGATCCAATCGCCAGTGTCTTCAAAAGTGTCCAAGAATTCAGGACTCGCCACGTCTCGGCGGGAGCGCCATTGCTGCAAACAAACGCATTTGCCACTCGGCAGCAGTGGGCAGGACTCAGAAAAACGGACTTAAAATCCCTTGACCGCAAGGTCGTGCGGGTTCGACTCCCGCCCCGGGCACCACTTTCGAAGATTGGCAACAGCATCGCCGCACGCCCTCAGGAATCTGCGCTACAATACCCGGCTGCAAAGATACTCTTTCGAAGAAGAGGACTACGTCATCATGAAAATACTGAAGATATTTTGTGCGGGAGTGGCGCTGGTCATCAGCCTCGTCGCATGTGTCGCGCCTGCGATGGCACAGCAGCAGCAAAATCCGCCGCTGGTCGTCAGACAATTAAAGCCTGACGTTTATTGGACCGAAGGCGGGAGCGGCGGCAATACTGGTTTTATCATTGGTAAAAACGGCGTCATCGTCATCGATGCCAAAACCACGCCGGACTCCGCGAAGGAAATGCTGGCCGATATTGCCAAGGTCACGAATCTGCCGATCACACACGTGATCCTGACCCACAGCGACGCCGATCACGTCAACGGACTCGCGGCATTCCCGACGGGCCTGACCATCATCGCCCATGAAAATAATAAGAAGGAGCAAGAGGCCGCTCTGGCGGTTGGAGGTCGCGGCGCGCCGCCTGCCGATCATCAGCCCACGATGGTTGTGTCCAAGAACAAAGAGACGCTCACCCTCGACGGTGTAAAGATTGAGTTGTTCCACTGGGCGCCCGCGCATACTGGCGGCGATCTAGTGGTGTACTTGCCGGATGAGAAGATCGTGTTTACCGGAGACATCGCCGCTACGAATCATCCTTTCGCCCGCATTCACACCGAGAACGGGAAGCATGGTTCCTCGGCGGGTTGGGCGGAGAGCATGAAGGGAATGATCGCCCTCAATGCTGACACCTACGTTGTCGGGCACGGCACTGTGCAGACCAAGGCCGATTTGCAAATGCACCTGGCGAAGGTTGAAGAACGAAGAGAAAAAATCAAAGCGATGGTTGCGCAGGGCAAATCGGTGAGTGATGTTTTGGCGGCTCTGCCCGATTCCGAAGCTGTTCCCGGGCAACCCGGCGTCGCAGGCCCGCAAGGACTTAGCTTTACCGAAGTCGTGTACGCGGAGGACTCGAAGCACTAGGCCTCGCGAGGTATGGGTAAGTGTTATGAGTATAACTGCGGCGTAATGGCCATGGCACACTTCGGTCACGCGTGAAACAGCAGCGTCGGGCAGCAGGCAGGGGATGAGCCGATGTCGACGGTTCCCGAAGTGAAACACCCGACCGGTATGGTGGGCAATTCAGCGGAGAGTGCGCGCAAGAACATCGCGCGACGTCTGCTGCCTTTCGTTTTTGTCCTGTACATCGCGAATTATCTGGATCGCGCTAATCTGGCGTACGCGGCGCTGGGCATGACCCGCACTCTGGGGTTGAGCGACAAGGTCTTCGGCACGGCTGCGGGGATTTTTTTTGTCTCCTACGTGGCCCTGCAGATTCCGGGCGCACTCGTTGTGGAGCGCTGGAGCGCGCGGAAGTTAATCGCAACCACCATGATCGCGTGGGGTTGTCTTACGATGTTGACCGCGTGGGTGCATAACGCCGCGGAACTTTACGCAGCACGCTTTCTGTTGGGCGCCGCCGAGTCCGGATTCTTCCCCGGCGTAATCGTTTACCTCTCTCACTGGTTCGCTTATAAAGATCGCGCGAAGGCCACCGCCGGCTTCATGGTGGCCATCCCGGTATCTTTTATCATCGGATCGCCGCTCGCAGGCCTGCTGTTGGGAGTTCATTGGTTCAATGTGGAGGGATGGCGCTGGCTTTTTATCCTGGAGGGATTGCCGGCAATCATTTTGGGCATTCTCGGACTCTTTTATCTCACGGACAGGCCCGCCGATGCGAAATGGCTGCCGACAGCGGAGCGCAACTGGATTACCGAGGTGCTGGGAGAAGAAAGGCGCGCCAAGTCAGAGGTGCACTCCTACACGATCTGGCAGGCGCTTCGACACCCTCCGGTCGTCATTCTGGCGGGCTCGCTCTTTTTTTCGTACACGGCGTTCTATGCTTTTATTTTTTGGTTCCCGACGATGTTGAAGCGGATGTCGGGAATGACCGATGTAAACGTGGGATTACTGGGAGCAATTCCCTATATCGCCGGGTTCATCGGCATGGAAGTGATTGGCTGGAGTTCGGACAGGATGCAGGAAAGGAGATGGCACTTCGCCTTCACGCAGTTTCTTGCAGCGGCGGCGCTAGTGCTTGCGGTAACGCTGACCCAGTCGGTTACGACGTCGATCATTCTGTTCGCCGTGTTTGGATTCTGTATTTGTGGCGAAATGCCGTGCTTCTGGGCGCTCCCCGGAGCATTTCTGAGCGATTCCGCGGCCGCTGCTTCCATCGGATTCATCAATGCCGTCGGTAGCGTCGGAGGGTTCGTCGGGCCCTATCTGATGGGTTACCTGAATGGCCGCACCGGCTCATTTACGGCGGGATTGATTTACATGCTTGGCTCGCTGGTGATCGCAGGCTCGCTGATTTTGAGTTGTCCGCGGGAACGCACACGTTTGCAACTATTACCCATCGCGCGGTGAGCGAGTGATTCCACCTGACTTGTCTGCACGCGCAACATTCCCAAGCGGCAAATTATCTCCGAGGGACGGATTATCAGTGAGCGCTCGTCAAGCACGTCGCGGCGCGCTATTTCTGATTCTTGCAGTGGGTGCGGCGCTTCGATTTTTCAGCCTGGGCCGCCAACCCCTTTGGCTGGATGAGGCCACTGACGCGTCATTTGCCGCGCGTTCTCTCTGGAATTGCGTCTTCGCTGAAAACATCCACCCGCCTTTATATCGGGTTCTTTTGCACTTTGTCGTTTCGGGCTTCGGTGATTCGGCAGCCACAGTTCGTTTTCTGCCGGCATTGTTTGGAATTCTTGCGATTCCTGCGACGGTCGTTCTCGCGCAACGTGTCCTTCCGGCAAACGGCGCGAAGGCCGGGCCCAAAGCGGATCTCGCCGTTGGCGCCCTCGTAGCGACCTCACCCTTCCTGATCTATTATTCGCAGGAGAATCGCAACTACTCCCTTTTTGTCCTTCTGTCTTTATTATCCACCTGGGCCTTCCTGCGATTTCGGGACCTGGGTCGCGGGCTGTGGCTGTACGCGACGCTTTCGATTCTGCTTCTCTATACTCATCACCTCGCCGTTTTTGTTCTGGTGGCGCATGAAATCGTTTATTGGGCGCATCTGCGTCAGCGAGTGGGCGACTGGTTGATTGCGCGATCCGCAGTGGTTGTCGCACTTGCTCCCTGGATGCTTTGGGTGGCACGTGGATACCACAGCGAAGCGCGGCTTTTCGTTTCTCCGGCACTGCTTATCCCAGTCGCGCTACTCCGATTCTGGGTTGGGTACGGCGTAAATGTGGCCGACACGGCGCGAATCGCGCAAAGCCTGCACACCAAATTGATGGAAGAGGGGCCAGTCCTTGTGCCGTCACTGTGCGTCTATGCGTGGCTTCTGTGGCGCGGCATTCGTCATACGGAGTTGACCAAAGACGTGAAGACGCTTCTGACTGCGATTATGTTCGTACCCTGGATCGTGCTGGTTCTTCTGGCGCCGTGGACGCAGTTGACCCACGAGCGCTATCTGGTATTTCAGGCGCCCTTTATTTTGCTGCTCGTGGCGGCGGGATTCCTCACGCTGCATGGCGAATCGCGTTTATTCGCGGGCCTGGCGGTTCTTATTGTTGTTGGTTTTTCGCTTGCCGCGTACTACGGAGCGCCGGGCAGTGCATTCGGTTATCGTTTTCGTTATGGCAAGGAAAACTGGCCCGGGGCGGCCGCTTTCATTCGACAAGAGCATGTGGATACCGTGATCCTTGCGCCGGGATTTTTGTCTCTTCCCTTCGATCGCTGCCCTGACGGCCAAGCGCGGGAGATCCAGGCGGACTCATCGGCGGTACCCGAACTGCACGGTGCGGGGCGCGTCGCGCTGGTGCTATCCCACACCGGCCAGGCGCAGGACGATCTGCGCGGCGCAATGAACGCCACGTATCCGCAAATCGCGCAAATGGATTTCACCTCCCAGAACCTGATTCGCGTAATTGTGTACGATAGATCGCTGCGTTGAAATTAACGTGAAGTTAGCTTACTCGAACATTAAATTAGCCGGGAAGACTTGCGACGAAGGAGGGTTTGCGGCGACTTTTCGTTTCTTGCTCCCAGGAATAAGCGAGCTTGAAGAGGGTCGGCTCGCTAAATGCCGGTCCGAAAAAAGACAGACCGATGGGCAGGTCGCGATGGAAGCCGGCTGGAACGGTTATGTGCGGGTAACCAGCCACGGCCGGTGGAGTGGTGCAACCGCCGGTATCGTGATCGCCATTGATATGGTCCGTATACCAGGCTGGTCCGGACGTCAGTGTCACCAGGGCATCCAGCTTGTTCTTCGCGAGCACGGTGTCGATGCCATTCTTTCGCGCCAGGCTCAGGCAACTGGCGCGGGCCTTGACATATTTGGCCTCGCTGAGGGGGCCTTTCGCTTCAGATTGCATGAACAATTCCTGTTCAAAGATTGGCATCTCGCGCTCGCGATTCTGCTCATTGTAGACGATCAGTTCTTTAAGGGAGCGGGCCGGGCTGCCGGGCGGAATCCGCGAAAGATAGCGATTCAGGCCGTCCTTGAATTCATACAGGAGCACTTCTTTTTCAGGATCGTCGATCTGCCCGTGCGTGGGCAGATCGGCGGGATCGATCACTTCGGCGCCGGCTTTCTTCAATACGTCAACGCAGCCGGAGAGAAAGCGGTCGAGCGAAGCGTCGTTCTCAAAGAATTTCCGCGCGATTCCAAGACGAGCGCCACGCAAACCGCGCGGGTCAAGAAAGCTCGTATAGCCTTGAATCGCAGTCGCGTGTTGATTCCCCGTGATCGGGTCCTGAGGATCGACGCCAGCCATGGCGCTCAACAGAATCGCAAGATCGCTGACCGTGCGGGCCATCGGACCCGCTGTGTCCTGGCTGGCCGAGATCGGTATGATTCCCGATCGGCTTACAAGGCCGACCGTGGGCTTGATTCCAGCGATACCATTGATGGAGGAGGGGCCGGTCACCGATCCATCTGTCTCCGTGCCGATGGCGGCGGCGCAAAAGTTCGCAGAGGCCGCTACTCCCGAACCGGAGCTTGAGCCAGAGGGATTGCGGTCGAGTGCGTAAGGATTGAGGGTCTGGCCTCCGCAGCCGCTCCATCCGCTTGAAGAATGAGTCGAACGAAAGTTCGCCCATTCGCTTAGATTCGTCTTACCCAGGATCAGTGCACCGGCGGCTCGCAGGCGTGCGACTACGAATGCGTCCTGTGGAGAATGCCAATTCGCCAGCGCCAGCGAACCCGCAGTGGTGGCCATGCGATCACCGGTCTCGATATTGGCTTTGATCAGAATCGGGATGCCGTGGAGCGGACCGCGCAGGCGGCTGCCTTTTCTCTCCTGATCCAACTGGTCGGCAAGCGCCTTGGCTTCCGGATTCACTTCCACCACGGAATTGAGACGCGGACCGCTGCGATCTACCGCTTCGATTCGACCCAGGTACAGTTCTACCAGGCGGCTCGATGTCCATTTCCCATCTCGCAGGCCTGCGGCGATGTCCAGAAGCGTGAGCTCATCGAGTTCAAAAACAGCGGGCAGCCCGGGCGCAGTGGGCCCAGCACCAGAATTGGGTCGCGACGCCGATTGGCAACTCGTCAGCCAGACTGCGGCTCCGCCGGCAACACTGGTTGCGAGGAACGTGCGCCGATTCATGGCGAGGATGATACCACCAGATTCTTACAGTGTTGATCAACGGTTTGGAATGTGAGGACGCCGGAGAAGAAATGCCGCTTCGGTTTGCTGCACACAAAGAAAGTGCATTATGCGCCGGCAAGTGTGTGCAGTATGCGCTCAAGCGTGGACACTAGCTCTTCGATGCCAGCGGACTTCGCCACGAAAGCGTCCGCGCCAATGTCCCGAGCTGTGGCAGGAACGTCATGGATGCTGAAGAATACGATTTTGGTGAAAGGCGCGATTCGTCGTATTTCCTTAGCGGCTTCAAAGCCATTCATTAACGGCAGGGACAGATCCAGAATCACAACGTCGGGAACCAGTTTCACAACCTCTCGGAGTGCCTGCTTGCCGTCCGAAGCTTCGCCGCACACCTCCCACCTTGGGTTTGCGGCGAGTAGGATCCGCACTCCCATCCGAACAATTTCATGGTCATCTACAATCAGGACTCGGCTTGTCATGGCGCATAAACAAGCCATCGCTCCCCGTGGTCTGGGACACGGCAGTTGGCCTTGCCTATGTTTGTTACCCTACCAACCTTAATTATAAGAGTAAATACATCAATTACCCGACCCGCCTTGGTTCAAGGTCGCCCCGGCACGCCTGATCTGCAGGGCATCCTGGGGGATTGTATAACGGCGGGGATGGATGTACTTTACCGGCGGGCCGGGAAGCCCCAATGGAAACCCCGACTACGATGCAGCGAGTATCCGAATCCCTGCAAGAATCACCGCTTCGATTGAGTGAGGAGCATGTATGCCTGCATCCCTGACCGTTGTCAGTATCAAGGTGCTCGATATCCCTGCCGCAACCCAAATTACTGCAAATGGAATCAATGACCACGGCCAGGTTGTTGGCCAGTTTACCGACCAAAACGGCGGGGTTCACGGATTTCTTTGGGAAGCAGACTCTTTTTGTCAGGTAGATTACCCAGGTATGTCCGCGGTGAATCTGTACAAGATCAATAACCTGGGGCAATTCGTTGGTTCAGCGAACGACCCGAGCGGTACTACGCACGGCTTTTTCTGCGACCGCGGCACTTTTAGTCCGCCCTTGACTCACCCTGGGGCGGCCGCGACGTATGCCTTCGGTATCAATGATCGCGGGGAAATCGCGGGTACCTTCTATGCGGCCGCCGGGGGCCATGGTTTCCTTTACAAAGCTGGACGCTTCCATATCCCGAACCTTGCTTCCGCGCAACAAACTTCATTCCAGGCCATCAACAATTCGGGTCAGGTGGCAGGCATCGCGGTTGACCCCAAGGGAACGCACGGCATCGTTTATTTAGAAAACCCTGGGCTGTTCACTTCCTTGTTTGATTTCCCCGGCGCGACAGTAACGTATCCCCAGGCAGTCAACGGGGGTGGACAACTCGGCGGGCAGTACACCAATCCGAGTGGCAACGGCCAGCCGTTTGTCTCTCTTGCCAGTTCGCTACTAACAGTTACGATTCCGGGGGCAATCTCGGCGAGCATCCTGGGTATCAACGACCGTGGTCAGGTGTGCGGAAATTTCATCGATGCAAACCAGGTTCATCACGGTTACGTTGCCGTGCTTCCCATCTAGCCTGGCGAATCTGGCGGGTAGGTATGAATTTTCCCGCGAGGCATGCTTGACCACTTTTTTCTTGGGTGCTTCCTTCCTCGGACTCTACAACTTCCAGAATCCGCGGCGGACCATCCCATTATGTGGCCCCACCGCCAAGCGGCAGTGATTGGCTGAGCCGACCAATTCTAGTTAAACTCTCCCGAAGGACGGGGCTGTAGCTCAGATGGATAGAGCGGCGGTTTCCTAAACCTCCAGTCTACCTTGTCGAGATTCTCGAACGAATTGAGCTTACTCATTGTTATTCAATGGCTTGCGTCTCACGTAGCCATCCGCCTCTCCGTCGTGAAATTGAGGATTGTAGTAAAATTGTAGTAGTTTTTCGCGTCCATGCAGCCCTTGTCGTTCGGCATTAGGCCCGATGGCTCAAATTCCCAGATGACGATAAGGACTTGGCCCGGGACGCCGACACTAGTAAGCTGCCGTCGGGTGTTGAACGCCTAGGTTTTGTAGTGGATCAGTTTGGCCTGCTGACGAAGGCGGTATTAGCTCTATCACACCACAAATCAGCACCCGCGTAGGTAGTGGTCCAGTTTTCTGGGTTTCCCGTTATCAGGAGTAGAGTCGCAGGAAGCCATAACTGAGGCGAAGTCTATGACATTATCAATTGTTGAATTCGTCCGGCGTCGACTTTTCCCAGAAGGATAAATTCTCTCTTTTTACCTGAAGCGAAGTGAATAACAATTCTTCCCGTGTGATGGATGCCTGCCATACCCTCTTTTTGTTTGGGTACGATCTCCACGGAACTAATTTCAGAGCGAGGAATGAAGAAGCCGCCTTTGAGGTTTGCCAGCTTGCGTACCGCAGTGACGTCATTCATGAGCTTTGGGTCATTGAGCAAATTCGCATACTCCCGAAAATAATCCGGCGGCGCTCCGGCAGCAATGATTCCCCTAGCCTTCCATCCGTATAGGCCGTCTCGAGCGCTGAAGACGACGAACGTGCGATTGAGAAAAAGGGCGAAATACTCCATGGCAACAAAGCCAGATAACTCGGCTTTGGCCGCATCGTTACTGGACGACGTAAAGTCAATCATTGTTTATACATCTTATGATTATCGGCAAGCGCTGGGAACTATTACATTGCACTCTGTGCCTCCCGAAACCTTTCAGTGGGTCACTCGTTTGAAATCTGCGGATTAGTCCTGGTAAGTCGTGCCGGCTTACCGTCATGTGGCTTTTCGAATTACTTTGTTAGATTTATCCCGGTAACGCTCGGCTCGTACTGCGCAACCTCCAAAGGGAATATTGCTGCCGCGACAGCACCAGCGATAACGGATATGACCAAATATCCCAAAAGGAAAAGAACCCAAGGCATCCAGCCGTAATTCATGAAAACTAGAAGGCTCAGCGGCGTTACGATCCACCATAGATAACGAGGGAGTTGGGCGAACCTGACTCTTGCTTGAAGCTGTTCTTGGCAAGATGGGCAGCGGAATGGCGGCTTTGACCACTCTGAGGGCAGGGGAAACGACTTGCCGCACATCGGGCATTCAATGTTTCTGTGCACGGCACTCTCCTAGATGGTTGATTGAAGCACCGGGACATTGACAGCGTATGTTAAGTCAGTGGCGACGACACTGTCTATTTGTGTTTGGTGTGAACGCCAGTGCCTGAGACGTTCGCTTATCGTCATGTGGGATTGGGCAAATTCCCGTACACTGATCTGGTGTGGAAACGCAAAAACGGGGATCCGACTGAAATGGGTAGACAGGTAGCTGTCGTGCTTTACGTGGTGGCGATGGCAACCGTCATAGTCGGTGTAGATTTCGTGTTCTTCAGAAACCGATTCTGGGAACGGCTGACAGTGAATATTGGAATCGTCTTGGTGTTCGCGGCGTTCTACTTGAGATTCCTGAGGCGTCCGTGAACGAGACGCGACAGGGCCCTTTCGCTGCGATTTGCAGACGACCTGCGCTGCTGTTCTTGCAAGCCCTGTGTTAACCCTGGAAACAATCTCATCAGCGCCGGAGGAGTTGAGGAGCCAAGTCCCTGATTAGTCGTGTGGCTTTTTCGGGCGGTGTGCGTGTCGGGCCGCTGTTACCCGACAGCTTCGTGTTGGCTGAGCCGACCAATCCGCGTTAAACTTCTTCAAAGGACGGGGCTGTAGCTCAGATGGATAGAGCGGCAGTTTCCTAAACTGTAGGTCGGGAGTTCGAATCTCCCCAGCCCCACCATAACGCGAGGAGCGTATTTCGCTGACGCAATTTAGGTAAGGAATATCCGCGCCACTAGTTTACCCAGCGGTCCGGGATCGTTGGCGTGCTTACATCGGAGGTTTCAGAGAGGATAAATGCTTCCAGCTTATCTATTGCTGCACGTCGGTACTCATCGCTCGCCTTGGAATATGTTTGCGCTAATCCGCCTGAGTGTCCCATCAGCTGATCGATAAAAACTTGTGGGACTCCAACACCGTTTAACCTGGTCGCAAAAGTGCTTCGCAGATCATAAATTCGCCTTGGTTCCACCTTTGCATCTTTAAGTGCTCGCGCCCAAGTTTTTGGGACCTGCAGCAGGTGCTTTGACTGGTCTAAAGGATAAGCGAATACAAAGTCCGACTGCTTTCCCACAAGCTGCTTCCAGCGAATAAGCTCAGCCTTCAACCGAGCCGTCATCGGTAGACAGCGGATTCCCGCTTTCGTTTTGGACTGCCGTACATAGAGAAGACCATTTTCCAGATTGAGGTCATTCCAACGAATTGACAGCGCCTCTTTGCCTACTCGGAGCCCGGTGTCAACCAACAGCAGGATCAGCGGCTTGAGATAGCCCTTGGCGACGGCCAACAACCGTTGCTCCTCTTCCAATGTGAAAGGTCTCGCTTGGAGACGCTCCTTCCGTTCATCCATAAAGAGGTCTGGACTGTCGAGGGGATTTGCCGCGATATACCGCTGCCGTTTTGCGTGTCTCAAGAGGAGCCTCAGTAGAGAAAGGTCGCGATTGATCCCTGCCGCTCGCCCACCAGTCGCAAGTCTTGACCGCTTAAATTCTTCGATTCGAGCTTCTGTTATGGTTGTAAGAGAGGCAGATGCGAAAAACGTTTCTATATTTTTGGACGAACATTTGTAACGCTTACGAGTGTTCTCTTGAAGATCTGTCCGCGACTCGATGTAGAGCGAACAGAACTCTTTGAAACCAGGTGCGTGGCTTTTGATCAAACTTGTGTGGCGACCCTCAACGACCTCCGCACGTCGCATATCCATTATCTTGCGGGCGAGGCGTTTGTTGCTCGTCCTTGAGCTCTCGCACGTCTGGCGGCCATCCACCATGTAGGTAAACCACCAGATTTTGCCGCGTTTATAAATTCCCATCAATGCTCGCTTGCTGCTCCAATTCCAGCACCCGATATCCAAATCTCTGGGCCTTGAGACATGCCTGCTCGCTAATAGGAACGTAGCTACATAGCGAATGGCAGCGATTCCAAGCGATTTGCCCTGTCCTTCCGCTCTGCAGGAGTTTTGGCACTGTATGTGTCAGACCTTCGATTAGGGCACCGGGAAAGGTGTAGATAAATCGGCTCTGAAATCTCACGTTTTGGCACATTGAGGACAAAGGTGTTATTCCTTCGCATTTTCCACATGAGAAACGGTCGTTTTTCATGTACCTGCAAAATCCCGTTCCACTAAGCGTTGTACGCACCACATCGTGACGCCGTGCTTCTTCGCCAGCGTTCGAAAACTCATTGCTCCATTCATGCGGTCGGCCTTGATACGCGCCACCACATCGGGACTCACATTTAATGGAGGTCTTCCAAGTCGCTTTCCTTTTCTGCGGGCTTCTCTGAGACCGGCGACCGTACGCTCACGAATCAGTGATCTCTCAAGTTGAGCGACGGCCCCCAGTATCTGGAACACGAGCGTGCCCATCGGAGTCGTCGTGTCGACCTGCTCGGTTAACGAGATGAAATCGATTCCTAGAGAATGAAACTCTTCCAGACTGGTCACTAATTGCTTTACGCTGCGAGCAAAACGGTCAAACTTCCAGACTGCTACGACGTCAACTCTTCGACCTCGGCAATCCTTCATGAGTTGGTTGAGGGCTGGACGGCTTTCCTGTGCCCCAGAAATACCTTCATCTGAATAGATCTTGTAGGCGGCCCAGCCCCGCCTCTCCGCGAACTCACGCAGCTCATGCTCTTGAGCATCGACTTTTTGAGACTCTGAACGGCTCACTCGCGTGTAAATTGCGCATCGTTTCTTCTCGTCATGTTCCACAGGTCCCCTCCTCTAAGGCTTGTTCATCGTAGTATCTGTATAGTACATACCAGTGGAGTGTATGTTATCGTTGTAGTTATCACAACGACGAAGGCAATAACACTGATAGGACACACTCAACGCCGGCCCTATCATTTGGGGTATCGCCGCTTATGCCTCTCCATCTTCATTAGGGCTTCTGGGTTCAGCTCCAGCCTTCCGACCTTTCGTCGTAGATTTGGTATTGAGGTTCTTGATGTACGCGTTGGCGACGACATACAAGGGGTGGCCGTCTATGGAAAATGATGCTTTTCTAGGCCCGTGACTGCTCGCTACCAGCATGGATTTGCCACTTTTAGATCGTCGGGGTTTGATAAATAGAGGCAATGTAATCACCATGCGTTTCTTATCCAGTGTCGCTTTCACGCGGAAGTCTCCTTTACTCATAGCCATATTTCTTGGAATTGGGGGTACCGTGCTCTTTACGCACTGCGGCGTCAGTCAGTGGAGGCGAGTGCGGCGTCTTCCGCCTCTTCTTCAAGCTGTCGATCGCGACTACCGGACAATGCCGTGAGATACATGCAAACTTTTAGCCGCTCGCTGTTTTCTCGCCCATTTCCCGTCTCAATCGAAATGAAACCTAGTTTGCAAGCCTGCTTGGCCCACTTTCGGACAGCTGCGGGCTTACATCCAAGATGTGTTGCGACTTGCTGAATCGTGAGTGAGCGGTTAGGGTCGTCGCAGAGGAAATACACCGACTCGGCGATTCGCATGACTTCCGGGTCAATATTGGAAAAATGTGCGGCAAACTCTGCATGAAACAGTGTCCATCCCAATGCAGTCAGTCTCTGCCCGCATAGCGAGATGGAGTGACCAATTGACATGCGCGACAAAGGCTCATCTCCGATTTCAAGTTCTGGATGTCTAATGGTTCGGACTGTGATCAGTTCTCGAAGGACTGCTCTCAAGAACCCCACATACCCGCTGATTTCTAAGACGGTTGACCTACGATACGGTCCGCGACCGAGACTCCACGGGAAGGTGACTTCAATCGTGTTGCGTTCATCATTTACTTTCATAGCGGCTCCTTTAAGTTGACTTACAAAACCGTTTCCTAGGGCGACTGAGTTGCTCCATTGGATCGACGGGCACTGCCATAGCGGCGATCCAACTTTCAATCGAGGTCCGCTCGAACCGGACACAGCGGGAACTTATGCGGATAAATGGAAGTTTCCTCCTGCAGCAGAAATGCCGTATGGTTCCTTCAGCGAGGCCTGTAAGGTCGGCGACCTCTTTTGCAGTTAGCAGGATTCGTTCTTTCGATATCTTTTCGGCTTGGTCAGTCATTTCAGCGAACTCCCATCCTGTTGCCAAACGTCGGTCGCGATTTGCGACCAGGATTTACGTAAAAAGCGTGTTTAGGCCATTTCTGAGCCCATACATTCAGTGCGTTGGCAACGATTCGGTTCGTAGCAAGCGGGATCAGAAACCTGCGTGCGTTCGGGAAGGCCAGTTCGTCCCTAATGAAACTCAATGTTGCGTGCAGTTCAAATCGCTGCCAAAAGAGGTTGCGAACCGCCAGAGAGTGATTTGGGTGAACTCGGAGCAGTCGGCTTGATACCTTGTCCCAATTGACTCGGCAGAAAAGGATATGGCGAGGCACGATAAGGCTTGGCAGCAAACTGAAATCGAATAAGTCCCGAATAGCGTGCGTTCGAAGCCAAGAGCTATGGAGTTCCAGTTCGACCCGGAAAGCAGCAATCTGAGGTTTCCAATACGCGCGCACAAGTTTTGCCGATCTTCGTGTTCCGAACCATAAGATGCCCGGCTTTCGCGCACGAAACCTGCTTTTCCCGAATAGTGCATGCGCAAGAACAAAAGCCAGTGTCACGCCCAGCTTCCTGTCGAAGTCGAAAGCGAGCTCGACGAGAAAAAGCCGACTATCCGGAACTAGCTCAAAAATTGCCAGCAGTTCGGCCGGCTGCAACCCGGTCTTGTCGTTCGCAATCAACATAAATTTCGCTTTGGCCACCCATGGCACCATGGCGCGGTCATAGAAGAGAATTGTCGTGCCAGTCTCCGCATTGTTCAATTCAAGAACGCGTTGATAAGCTCCAGTCCGCAGGAAGTGAGACCGCACACAGCGAAATCCGGGCAGACTGCGAATGGATTGTCTGTCAGTTGCGCCTGCGTTGATTCCAACCCGGTCCAGACGGACTTCGCACTTTCGCCTAGCCCTGTGTGGGTTGTCTCGCAATCGTTTCTTCCGATCCGCCAAATCCATGCACAAAAGCTAGCGTACGGTGGGCAATAATAAGAGGGACAACCGGGGTTAAAACCAACGAAAAGAAAGGGGTACTTGTCCCTAACGCGCTCGTTCGAGGCTTTTACGGAGGGCATCGTCGCAATCGGAGCTAATTTCCCTAATATCTGACGGGGCACAAATAATCTGTGCCAGACGACGAAGGAACCGTTCGGAAAACGGGTTGCGATGATAACGTAACTTAAGAAGACGAACGACTGCCGTTTGCGCAGTCAAGGCTTCCTTGAGTCCATTCCCAAGCAAGGATTTGCGCGACCCCGGGAACCGAGAGAGAAAATAGACCCGAAGATGTTCGACACATTGACGATTTACCATCGTAAGGTATGTATCCATCTGGTGCTCGTCGACGTTGTATTTCTTAATTGCAGTGCGAACCAGGCGTTGATGCCTCAAGAGTTCAGTCATTAAAGAAGTATGGAACCGTACTGGACACCTTTCGGCTGATTCCTTTCTGTATTCCAATTCTCGGTCCGTCTTGATGGTTTCGCGCAGAAGCAACCATCGCCAAATGTCACGCAACGTGCTGGTGCGCAAGAGAATAGATAAAGCGCGGTGTGCCTGAAGGCGGTCATAGAATGTTTCTAGTGCCTCTTTGTCTTTGGGGTCTCGTGGCTCTGAATAGGGAACCCGTTTCAGTTTAGCCAAAAGATCAGCGCGAAATCGGTCAACGTCGAAAAGCTGTTGGGAACAGGTCTGGGCTATTCGCCAGAGTCGAGAATCGACATCGTCAGCGGATTCGTTTAAGAAGATAATTAATGGATTAAATTTTGACAGATCCTGTTCTGCCTTAGATGTGTTTTTCTGTGTCCGTGGGACTAAAATAAGATTGTTATTTGTTCGTGTATAAGTTCCTGTCATATCATTCCTATTTGGGGAGTGTTTTTTTGTGTGGATAGTATTTAGCCTCTATAAACCCAGTGCCAATACGTACTTAGCAAAAAACCGTTGAAACTGTCGAACTGCGAGTGAGGCACTGTTTTGAGCTGAGTGCAGATTGTGTTTTCGCTCGGTATATCTTACAGGAATGAGGACTATCTAAAAGCGCAGTTGTCCGTGGGGATGGGTGACTGGATTTGCGTCCTGTATCTAGGATTGAGATGGGGGCTGATCGAGGCGCTAGGGCAAGTTAACAGTCCAGGGTCTCTCAGAATTCCGACATGATTCTGGCCGACATCAAGCTGGCGGTCGCCGCTAACTCTGTGGACCGCTCGCTCGGCAGGAAAATTGTCGTGTGCACTCTTATGGAATTGACCATTACTGTTGCGAACGTCGTGCGATTAACTTCTCTCGGTTGTCCTTGATCCACTTATTGATTTGCCGAATCGCATCGCCCATCGCCACCCTCCACATCTTGAAGGCAGAGGGATCAACCCCTTCGATGATGGTTGAATAATTTCCAGCCTTCAGGCCGACTTGCACAGTCAGCATTGTATTATTCTGCGAAGTACTGTTCTGCACTCCATAAGCTCCTCTGGTAGTCGTCGTTGTAGTGCCGGTCGCTGCAGCCGCGCGACCAAGAACTTCGAGCGCAATATCAGCCAATTCTCTCTGCGGGACAATTTGAACCAGCTTTTCCCTAGTGAGCTCCTTTTTTAGGTCCTCTACAGAATCGCTCCGCTGTTTCTGATCTGTGTCGACGAAGCCACCCTCGTTAGCCGCTGTGAAGATAAATACCTTAATTGGTTCAGTAGACTTCTTCTGCGCAGTTGTCGTATTTCCTGCGACAAATAAACAGACTGCTAATATCATCAGGATTTTCATTGTCGATCCTTTCTTAGGTGTCAGGACTGATTGGCTCAAAATCGATTGCGTCTCTTGATCGATGTAAAGCGTTAAACCGAGATACGATAGGTGGCGGCCTGTTCTATTCAGCGAAATGCTGCCCTGCGCGCGCGCATTCCGCATATGGTGCAGCGCCACCCGCCTATCCGAACGGAACTAAGAATCCAGACAATTGACCAGATGCCACAGGTGACCAAGGTCAGAATCAGATGCAATACATGGTTAGCCCCAGGTCGCCGGAGCATCACTTGTCTGTGACATTTCTCACACCATCCCGTTGCTTCTTGAAATGCCATAGCCAGCCTTCCGATGGCACAATTTACGTAGACGTTAAAACCTATCGGGATAACATCAAAACATACAGGTCCGAGGGGAATTTCCTGTAGGGTACATTTCGGTAACGCAACTGATGTCAATTGTATAGAGATACTACCCGTATGTCTACCACCCGTATGTAGACGTATAAACACAGCACATCCATGCTCTGGGGGATGCAAAACGTCCTCCGAACGCTTGGCGCAAGGATCCGCGAACTGCGGGAACAGAAGCACTGGTCTCAAGAAGAGTTTGCGGACCTCGTCGGATTGCACCGCACTGCTGTAGGGTTTCTTGAAAGGGCCGAAAGGAATCCGCGTCTAGATACCTTGCTGACTATTTCAAAGGGCCTCGGAATTACGGTTTCAGAGCTTCTTCAGGGTCTGGAGCGGCGGAGTCAGTCGACTTCAAGAAGAGGACCGCTCCGAAACCGTCCTCAACCTCGATAGTCCAGCCGCCAATGGCACAATTCGTGCGACTGAGGTCTTGCACCTTTGCGGAAGCAGCATAAAAGACAGAGCCATAATGCTGAAATTGGCGTCGTATCCCGTCTAGCTCCTCACACAACGCCGCAATGGGTGTCCCTACGGGGGGCTGATTTTCGAGGGGCGAATCGCGAAATAGTAAGCCGTTGCTTACGGTCCGCAGTCGTAGTTTCGGCAATCGTATTTGACTCAGAATCCGTTGCGGCCGGCCTGACAAATCGCCTGGAAAAAATCAGGCAGCAAGGTCAACTGCGTTGTTTAACGGCACCAAGTCCTAGTCACGGAAAGGAAATTCAGTTTTTCCATTGCACTTGCGGTCGAGGCCTCGCGAAAAGCTATGACAGCACGCTGCTGCTTTGGCTCTTAGGATGCCCTATCAGGCAAGTACGCAGGTAACTATCCCTAGATTGACGTGATACGACCACCAATGCCCTTGACGGCCCGCTTGAATCTGATGCTTCAGGAGTATTCCGAGCGCGAAGCGCACTCCTCCTACTTGGACCTTAAGCGTATCCTCCACGATGCGGCGCGCCTAGGCTATTACTGTTCCAACTAAAGACGTGGGCATCGGCAGGCTTGGCTCCAACCCCTCGCCAACCTGGCGATCCATCCTCCCGACGAGGCTCAGCATAGCCACGCAAGCCGCTTTTGCCACGCCACAAAGCCGCACAGACGCGGGAACCCACGGCGGCAACCGTAAGCAGGCCCACGCGAGCCTGCAAGTATGTTACCCCACTGGAACTAAACCCAAACGTATGCTATGTAACAAACAAAGTTAGTAATCGAGGACGTGCGAACATGGGATGGCCCGCGATGAGCGATGGGCAATTGAA
>Ga0206815_1079_pt1 | contig 25867 bp, 30 predicted proteins | sample Alteio_BWOrgCont_91_FD_152864 | JGI IMG/M metagenome (GOLD analysis project Ga0206815, IMG submission 152864) | Enriched cells from forest soil in Barre Woods Harvard Forest LTER site, Petersham, Massachusetts, United States -... | ecosystem: Environmental > Terrestrial > Soil > Temperate forest >...
TAAATAGCTACAGAGGTTCTACTATGCCAGCAATCACTTCCTTCTTATTCCCCGAATACAGACAGCGTGTACTTGGCTTGCTGTTACTACATCCGCAAACCCAATTTCATGTTCGTGAAATTGCCCGCTTAACACATACCGCCGCTGGCAGCCTACATCGCGAGCTATCCAAGCTGGCAAAAGCTCAAGTTTTAATTCGGGAAGTCAGCGGCAATCAAGTGTACTACCAAGCCAATCTGAGCTTCCCAATTTTTGAAGAGCTGGCAAGTATTTTGCGTAAAACTTCTGGCTTAGTGGATGTATTAGCTAATGCTCTAGCACCTCTAGTAGAAAAAATTGAAGCTGCTTTTGTCTTTGGATCCATGGGGCGCGGAGCAGAAAATCAAGGCAGTGATGTTGATATTTTAATTATTGGAGAGATTAGTTTTACTGACACCGTAAAAGAGCTTTATCCTGCTCAAGTAATTCTGCGACGAGAAATTAATCCTAAAGTTTACACTAGATCGGAATGGAAACACTTAGCAAAAACCAATGACGCATTTGTTCAAGAGTTATTGAATAAACCAAAGCTTTTTGTTATCGGAGAAGAGAATGACATTAAATAATCTCGTCGGTAAAACACTTGAAACAATCACAACAGATAAAAACGCAATAAGAAGATTAATCTCTGCAGCAGAACGAAATATTGCAGATTCAAAAATTTCCGCCGTGAGCCCTGAAAATCGTTTTGATGCTGCCTACAAAGCGATAATGCAAATAGCCAATGCGGCATTGCAAGCAAAAGGTTATCGAACATTAACTAGCAAGCCAGAACATCACCAAACAATGATTCAATCACTATCCAAAACATTGGGGATAGAAAATGATACGATAATTTTGCTAGACGCTATGCGCAAACAACGAAATATTGCTGACTATTCAGGCGATATAATCCCTGAAAGCACCGTAAAAGATTGTATTTTTCAAGCTGAAAAATTATTACAGAATTTTAACAATTGGCTAGCAACAAAGACCGGTGAATCATAAAAAAAGCAAAGGGCCGCATCTCACCCACCCTCCCTACCAATTATTTTTTGGTAAAGGGTAAGCGAACCCCTCTCTTCCCTAGAAAAAAAAGAAAACCGATTGGAAATAACGATCTCTGGATTGCATCACATGAACCTTATCACGAGGTTTCGTTGCATCTCCATTACAACTGATGACACAGAAACTGTTTGCTCAATCTTAACTGAAGCAGACTAAGCAGTCAGGATTCTATTTTATTAATGGTTTTTTGAACCTCCCAAAGAGGGCTGCATTTTCTTACTGCTCTCTTCTTCTAATACTGCCACCGCACTTTTAAATATCGGCTGCTCCATAACAAGCAAAGCACTTTTCAAAGCATCATCTGCCCACTTCATAAATTCATCTTCGCTAACGGAAGTATTTTTATTTGCAATCTGAACATATGACCACAGCAATACAAAATCATCGATAACCAATTTATATGCAACAAAACGTTGATATTCTAGCGAGTATTGTGTTTTAAAATCAGGACAACCAAAGTAAGTCTCTAACAAGGATTGTGTTTGTTTCTCTGAAAAACCGGCTAATTTAGCAAGATAAGATAAATCCCACATTGCATCATGATTACCTGAATACTCCCAATCGATTAACCAAACTTTATGATCACTCAAAAGAAAATTATTATAAAATGTGTCATTATGACAAGGCACAATAGGTATAGACAAATTAGCAAAAATTATTTTTATTTTTTCAACAACAGCTTTAATAGATACATATTCTTCCGGTAGCTTAACATGATTTTTTATTATGATTTCATAGAACTCTGCATTACGCTTAAAAATATTCACATCATTAACAAAAAGTTTTTTAGAAGTATGAAGCGTTTTAAGTTGTTGCGCCATTGCAATCAAATATTGCGGATTTTGCAGTAAAATATCAGGAGTCAACGGTTGAGGCGCGCTTAAACAAACAGAAAGCTGATGCCCTTTCTTACCATCGTTATATATCACTTTCGGATTCAAACCTAATTCAGCAGCAAGCCTGGCATTCTGTAACTCTGCAGGACGATCAATAAATAGTTCTGTTCCAGTTCCTGCAATTCGAGAAATAAAAATATTATTATTTTTCATAAACAATTGAAAAGTACAATTCGAATATCCGCCAGATAGACGCTTATATGCAAAACTATCAGGAGTATCACTTTGGAAATTAGAACAAGGTTGCAACGTGGATCTGTAAATCATCATTCGTTCGTGCGCTACTTCTCTTATTGCTGCATGAGTGGTTTCAAGCTCCGTTTTAATTTGAGGATGCACACAAGGCAAAACTGAGGCTATTGTTTGAGAATCCACAAAACTTAGTAGATGTTTAGCGGGCTTAGCAGCTTTTTCTGTTTCAACCTTTTCTGTTTCAGATTTTTCGGAATGAGTCCTACTAAATAGGGTTAGCATAGATATTACGTCCGATTATTGGAATTTCTCAATGCCGATAGTATAACGCGTATTTAAAATTTTTAAACCACAGGACCAACAGGTCGCACCAAAGTCGCACCGGGATTTTTGAGAGTAATTTTAAATAAAGGGAAAATGATCGTAACTTTTTGATAAATTTAGCTAATTTGGTGGGCCGTCTGCGATTCGAACGCAGGACCAACAGGTTAAAAGCCTGCTGCTCTACCGACTGAGCTAACGGCCCACACATACTAAACTTGAGGCGCTAATGATACAGATAAATTTTAAAATATCAACGTTTAGAAGAGCCTCTTTCCACAAATATTTATTCTGTAAGATCAACATGGTGGGCAAGTTTATACCGCCCACCTTGCGATTAATGGCCCGCTTGCTTGATCTGCTTTAATTGCTCCGCAGCCAAATGCGCTGATGATGTGCCTGGATAATGATTGATTACTTTTTTGAAGGATGATTTTGCATCTGTCCATTTAAATTGTGCCGCATAAATTAAGCCCAGCTTTAGCTGTGCATCCGCCAATTTCGGACTATCTGGATAATTTTTCACGACGTTACCAAACTCGGTAATAGCCTGCTCATTCTTACCCATCAAGCCATATAACTCGCCTAACCAATAATGTGCATTTGCTGCAAACTGACCGGAAGGGTATTTCTGTAACATTTTTTGCAAAGTGGTAGCGGCTTCATTATATTTTTTTGCTTTAATTAGGCTATAAGCATTTTGATAAATCTGCTGCTCTTCAGCAACGTTAGGCTGATCCTCTGTCTTGGTAGCGGTCGCAGCAGTCAGATCATTTGCAACAGCTTGATCCGCTGCTTCTGCATCAGCCTCAGCCGGCACAGCCGCTTTAGCCTTATTTTTTTTTGCTTTTAAGGCCGGCGCATCAATGCCTGTGTCAGCAATACCTGGATCCGCTGTATCCGTCGCGGCTGGTGTAGAACTACCTGAACGATTTGAGATACGCTTATCTAAATCAGAAAACATTGTTTTTTGCTGAGTTTGCAATTGCTGCAACTGATGTGTCAGATCTTCGACTTGACCTCGCAAAGTTTGTACTGCCGTTTGCAAGTCATTCACTCTAGCTGATAAATCCGTATTTAACGTATTATTATTCTGCTGAATACGCTGCTCTACTGTCTGTGATGCAGTTGAGGGGGGAGTACCAGCACCCTGACTATCAACTGGTGCTATCGGTTGTGTCGATGGCGCACCACTTGTTTGCGCAGCAGGCGCTTTAGGCGTAGGTTGACCATCAAATTGTGGTGGATAACTATCTACATCATAAACAGGCGCATCCTCTGCAAATGCACTTGCTGTAATACCCGAAAATATTGCCACTACGATGAATCGTTTTAAGTAAGAGATCGGCATAGAGTGTCTTCAACTGAAATGAAAAATTAAGTTTGTATTCGCCCATAAACAGATCCCGGTCAAACACTAGGGCTATTGACCCATCAGCATTACCCGGGATTGCATATCATAACCAGATTAATTAGTGTTGCAAATAGACAAGCACAACACGACGATCTTGCTGATAGTCAGCCTCTGCATGTCCAGGAACCGCTAACCGTTCGGCACCATAACTAATAACACGAATTTGTTCCGGGTTCACACCTTTTGATTTCAAGATTTCCGCCACCGCATTAGCGCGACGCTCACCAAGTGCCACGTTATACTCACGGCTTCCGCGTGGATCCGTATGGCCTTCTAACAATACTTTTGCGTTAGAATGGGCAACTAAATTATCCGCATTAGCTAAAATAGCGGGTTTTTCTTGATCATTCACATCACTTTTATCATATTCAAAATAATATGTCCGTTTAGCCAGCAATTGTTCTGGGGTCATACCATTCGTACCAAACTGGCTGTTATCACCAGCACCATAGGTTTGTGCACCACTACCTGGGCCGCCATCAGAAACACTCGCACCCCCATGTTTACCCATGGAAGAACAAGCCGCTAAACTTAAAATACCGCACCCCACTACCATCAATTTTGCTAAGGTTTTCAGCTTCATTATTTCTCTCCCTTTAAACTAGTATTCGTCTTGTGGTGATTGAGTATACCCTGAAAAAATAGCGCATCAAGATAAAAATGGCGACCATGCAGCATCCTGAACATCCCCATTTCGTGAAGGAAGGCGCACCAACACTTTCCCATCACTCGACACCATTCCCAGCACACTTTGTCCAGCTGATAATGTACCATAAAGCACCATACTACCGTTTGGCGCAATACTGGGTGATTCATTATCGGTGCCTGAATTTGTCAATAAATGGAAACTACCACCATTTAAATCCAAGAGGCCGATATTATACACACCACTCTCACGATGCAGCATAGCAAGATGCGACCCATCTGCAGTGAAAGAAGCCCGTGCATTATAATCACCATCATAACTCACGCGTGAAATAGCACGTGTTGCAAGGTTCAACTGATAAATTTGTGGGCCACCGCCACGAGTGGAGGTAAACACAAGAACACGACCATCCGGCGACCAAGCTGGCTCGGTATTGATTGACCAATCTGAGGTCATCTTAGTGAGTTGTCGCGATCCCAAATCCAAAATATAAATATTGGGCGAACCGTCTTTTGATAAAACTAAGGCTAACTTACGCCCATCTGGCGACCAAGCGGGTGCACCATTAATCCCCTTAAATTGACTGACTACATGACGCGCGCCTGAATCAACATCTTCAACATACACAGAGGCACGTAGATCTTCGAAAGAAACATACGCAATCTGCCTACCATTAGGCGACCAAGCAGGTGACATAATAGGATCGGTTGAACTTAATAATGGTCTTGGATTATAGCCATCCTGATCAGAGACCTCCAATACATAACGTGTCGGCATGCCTGGCGCTCTTTGCACTAAAATATAGGCAAGACGCGTTGAAAAAATACCTCGCACACCTAACACTTGTTGGTAGATCAAATCACTAATATGATGTGCCAATGCTCGCAACTGGCCGCCAGACACCACAAACTTCTGGCCAAGCATCAGCGCAAGCGCGCTATTGGTGGGTTGCTCTTTACCGCGAATCGCATCGACTAACTGGAAGGACACTGCATAACGATCACCGCCCAAGGCTTGCACGCGACCGAGCACCACATCATCAGCCCCTAAACTGCGGAAATAACCATAATCCACACTGCGCACATCGCTTGGAAAACTACTAATGGAATCTCGGCCATAAACTTTAAAACGGCCGCTGTTTTGCAAATCATTACTAATGATGCCCGATATATCCTGAGGAGCAGAACTGCCAGAGGCAAAAGGCACTATTGCAATTGGCACGGCCCCTGCCACACCACGAGTTAATTCCATACTGAGCAAAGCAAATGCGCTATTGCTAAGCAACAAACTGCCGAGAAAAAATAAAATAATTGATAGTTTTCGCATACGAAAGATGTCTCCACTTGGCTGTGCGATGTGCAACGTTTTATATCATATCTTTTTTGATGACGCTATACTGATACTCTTTAAGCCTTAAGCATTATTGGTAATAATATCTTGCGGTTTCACTTTCAAAACAAATTGACGAAATTGGTTAAATTCTTCCGTATTTTCTGGTACTGGTAACGGTGATGCCTTAAAAACCGCATCTCGCGCAGAACGATCTAATGATACATCACCGCTGCTTCGCGTAATTTGCACGTCCAAAACCACACCGCCTGGCGCCAATCGAATGAGTAATTCGGATGATAATCTTTTATCGACACCACTCGGTACCAACCAGCGATCACTGATGGCTTGCAAAATTAATGCTTTATATTTATTTACAATACCCAGTGATTTTGCGCCAGCCGCACGTCTTTGTTCGTGTAATAATTGTTGTTGCAAGGATTTTTCTGCCTGCTCACGCAGCTCTTTTTCCATCGCCTGCTCAAGTGCCTTATGCTTATCCATTTTCTTTTTTTGTTTTTGTAAATCCGCTAACAATTGTTTTTCTATCACCGCTTTTTGTTGTGACAATTGTTTCTTGTGCTCTTCTTTTTTCAGAGCAATCGCTTTTTGTGTTGGCAACTCGACTTGTTTTTGTAGCGGTACTGGCTTAGGTGGCACTACCTTTTGTGGCTTCTTGGGCTCTTCGACTGCCTTGGATGGAGGCGGTGGAGGTGTAGGCTCCGCCTGTGTCATCGGCATATTCATCGCGACAGCACTAATAATTTTAGAGTTATTATTAATGTTTTCGAGCACCGGCATTTGGCTACTGAATTCAAAACTCACAATCAACAATAACAGCACAGCAATGTGCAAAGAAACTGACAATATAAATGCTGAACCATTTCGCTGCTGCACAGCACTACCCTTTTACAGCTGGAGTTGTTTTCAGTGGTTGTTGTGTTGGTTGATCCGTGATTAAACCAACACTCTTCGCACCGGCCTGTTGAAGCAACACCATCGCTTCCACAATTTTACCATAGTTGGCATCTTTATCGCCGCGCACCAACACGGGACGTTGCTCACCAACATCTTTGGTTGGGGATAATTGCGTTGAAACTAAATAATGGAGTGTTTGTGGTGTCACGGGCTGGCTAGGTTTTTCGGCAATATTTAGGTAATAATTACCACTGGCATCTACCGTCAAAATGAGAGGCTCTTTTTGTTGGGGTGGAATCGCTTTTGCTTCTGTCTTTGGCAGCTCAACCTTCACACCCTGCGTCAGTAAGGGTGTCGTCACCATAAAAATAACTAACAATACCAACATGACGTCAATAAAAGGTACGACATTAATTTCTGCCATGGGTCGACGCTGTCCACCACGATGATTTAACACTGCCATGAATTAACCCTCAACCAGTTCTGACTTCTGCGAACTCATTTGCGCTTGGCGAAATAAAATATTGGCAAACTCATCTTGGAATGTTTCAAAACGATTCAATAACCGATTAATCTCGTTAGAATAGCGATTGTAAGCAATGACCGCAGGAATCGCTGCAAACAAACCCATTGCTGTCGCAATTAAGGCTTCAGCAATACCGGGGGCAACCATTGAAATGGTTGCTTGCTGAACATTCGCCAATGTGCGAAATGTAAACATAATTCCCCATACCGTGCCAAATAAACCCACATAAGGGCTAATTGAACCCACCGTTGCTAAAACAGGCAAATGCATTTCTAGGTTGTCTTGTTCACGGATTTGCGCACCACGCATAGCACGCTTAGTATTCTCCAAGGTATTCTCTGCTGAAATCCCGCCTTGCTTATGCAACCGTAAAAACTCTTTAAACCCAGCATGAAAAATAGCTTCAATACCTTGCAAACTCCCACGCTTTTTTGAGGTACTCGCATATAACGTCGCTAAGTCACCGCCCGACCAAAAGGTCTGTTCGAAATCAGTCGTACTATTGCGTATGTCTTTCAAATAAAAACCGCGCTGTATGATATATGTCCATGACAGAACAGATGCGCCAACTAGCAAGATTAATACCAATTTAACAACCAATCCCGCATTGGCAAAATAGGTTAAGAATGATGAATCTAGATTCACGCTGGCTCTCCCATGAAAATGTCGTGTAATTTACATTGTGGCAAACTGGTTGGTCGGGATGTGTTATCCAGACAAGCAATTTTTACCTCTGCTGTACATAATACCGTATCGGGCGCTTGTGATAAACGCAAATATTGCTCAAAAGTGACACTGACGCGCTTCAAGCAACTCACCCTGGATACCACCTGCAGTTGATCACTCATCCGTGCAGGCTTCAAAAACTCCAGTGTAGCAGAACGAATAACAAAATAAATTTCTTGTTCACGTTGCCAAGCCAAATCCAACCCCAAACCCAGCATCCACTCGGATCGCGCTCGCTCAAAAAACTTTAAGTAATTGCTATGATACACAATACCCGTGTAATCGGTGTCTTCAATATAAATTCTCAAAGGAAAAATAAATTCATTCATTGTTGTTTCTCTTCGTGCACTTTTGACTACCTGTTATATTACACTATTCCATCAAAGAGATCTTGCACTAGGGATAGATTATGACGATTCGGTCAAGGACGACCGCGCATCAACCATATCAATTATTGATAGCGCTATGCACAATGGCTGCAGACTATGGGGTCGTGAACCCAATTGATTATCTCGTCGAGGTTCTACTGAAAGAAGCCATGATCCCAATAGCAGTAATGCCAGTCAATTGTAAAATAAAAGCTTGTGGCGTTCGCGGTGATAATTTTTTTACTTTATTTATTGATGCACCCACCACGGCTATTTATCACTTAACTGCCTGGCTTAATCATTTCTTCCCCACTCTACACGCATACTCATTAGATGACATATTGTTCGATGATGAACTAGCAAAACCTACTAAAAACGTCTTTACAGAAATTAGCTTGCGACATACAGCCAGTATTACGATGGATGCAAATACGTTTGAATTGTCCGTGTTACTCTTGCTGCACAACCACCTCATAAACGATCCCATTGCTATCAATAAATTTAAAATCATTAAAGCGCTTGAGAAAATAGCTATCGATATAGCCAATGAGCAAGAAAAATATAAAACCAGCGTGACAAATGAGGTATTAAAACAGTTAAACGAACTGATTACTCAGCTTAAATGTTTCGGCTTAGAAAAAAATAAACCCTCATTAAAAGCCGATTTGCAAAATCTGGTGAATGCACTTGAAAATTTACAGTTTTTGCTGTTAGCAAAAAATAATCTGCGGTTTTTCTCGACAGAAAAAATTTATCGACCAAGTGAAGAAACACTGCAAACACTAGAAAAAACACTTCGGGAAATTTGTAATATAGCCAATATTCAGATTTTATTTCATAACGAGCAGACTTCAGAGCCGCGCGCGTCAGCAAGCGTCATGACACCTTAAGTTCACGCAAAATCCCGTTACACACTTTTTACGCCATTTCGCCATCTTCAAAGAAATCTACTGTTTTTGGCGTTCCCGCTTTCTCAGGTGCTTGCAAACCAAAATGCAAATACGCTTGCTTTGTTGCCATGCGCCCACGCGGTGTGCGCATCATAAAACCCTGCTGAATGAGATAAGGTTCTAGCACATCCTCAATCGTGCCACGCTCTTCGCTAATGGCTGCAGCCAAACTATCAATTCCCACTGGACCGCCATCGAAACGATTAATCAACGCTAATAATAATTTGCGATCCATCATATCAAAACCTTGCTCATCCACATCGAGCATGTCCAAGGCTTTTTCGACGATATGACGCGTCACATTGCCATTGGCTTTGACTTCTGCATAATCACGTACGCGACGTAATAATCGATTCGCAATTCGCGGTGTGCCACGTGAACGTTTCGCCACTTCCTCTGCACCACTCGCATCAATAACAATACCTAAAATAGTAGCTGAACGTTCGATGATATGTGTCAAATCTGGAACTTGATAAAACTCCAAGCGCTGCACAATACCAAAACGATCACGCAACGGTGACGTTAACAACCCAGCGCGTGTTGTTGCGCCAATCAACGTGAATGGGGGTAAATTTAATTTGATCGAACGTGCGCCAGGCCCTTCACCAATCATAATATCTAATTGGTAATCCTCCATTGCAGGATATAAGATTTCTTCGACCACGGGGCTTAAGCGATGAATTTCATCGATAAATAACACATCATGTGCTTGTAGATTTGTTAATAAAGCGGCAACATCACCTGGACGCTCTAACACAGGCCCCGATGTTTGCCGCAAATTAACACCTAATTCGTGGGCAATAATATTCGCTAAGGTGGTTTTCCCTAAGCCCGGCGGTCCAAAAATTAAAACATGATCTAATGCATCTTGACGTGACCGCGCGGCCTGGATAAAAATTTCCATTTGTTCACGTACAGCGGGCTGGCCCACGTAATCACGTAAACTTTTCGGCCGAATAGCACGATCAATCTGTTCATTTTCACCTTGTGCTTCGGGTGTCATTATTCTATCGCTCATGTCACCATCTCCTGTAATGCACCACGAATGACTTCTTCACTTGTCATATTACCATCATCCACCTTGGCAACGGCGCGACTAGCTTCTTGTGGCTTGTATCCTAACGCAATCAATGCCGAGACGGCATCTTGTGTTGCTTGGCTTTGCTTGCGCCCATTTTTTGGTGTCATTGCTACATCAGGTAATGCGCCTGGATGTAAATTAGAAACTTTATCACGCATTTCAATGATAAGACGTTCTGCTGTTTTTTTCCCAACACCCGGCAGCCTCACTAAACTATCCGTATCGTTGTGGATAATACAGCGAATAAATTCGCTCGGATCAATACTCGATAAAATCGTCAGCGCAAGCCGCGGGCCAACGCCATTCACTTTTAGCAACGTTCGAAATAAGGCGCGATCTTCACGCGCATAAAAACCGTATAAATGATGTGCATCTTCACGCACAATAAAATGCGTATGCAAAGTCACTTCTTGGCCAATATCAGGTAAATGATAAAACGTGCTCATGGGTGCATCAATTTCATAGCCCACACCATTTACATCGAGCACCAACTGAGGCGGTAATTTTTCGAGGATAATGCCGCGCAATAATCCAATCATGGAGCATCCTTTCATAGAGATATCAATATCGTAGGCTGATTTTACCTGAGGAAAAGTCAGAGATATACCATTTTGCCCCGCCTATTATTTATTAAAATTTTAATACTCTCTTAACGTAGTGTGTACATTATAACCATATAAATTAATAACTAATTTCATGTTAAATTTGATTTAAAAAACGGGCACGCACGCGGGCACGTTCACGAAGAGCTACTCATTTTTCATGTGTAGACTCTAACGCTAGAATCCACTACTGCTGACTACGATTGTTACTTGGTGTTATTTTAGTTGATGGCAATTGTTGTTTTTCTGCCGCTTCAGTAGCGGCTTTTTTGGCGGCAGCAGCTTGACGCTTTGCAAATAAACCACCGGCAGGTGCTTGCAATATAGGTGTTGCAATCGGTGATGCAGGTTCTAATAAATTAGCAGCCGTTTTTGAGGGAGAGTCCTGACGCCGTTTTGTGTTATCAGGCGAAATCTGCGTCTCTTTCTGAAAATCAAAAAAATCTTTGCCAACTACTTTTGCCGAAATAATTTTTATATAGACACGACCACTGTCTTGATCACGAACGAGTTGTAAACTACCGCCATGCCCCGAAGTCTTTAGATATTGCGATGCCTCGCCTAGCCCTCGACCCTCACCACTGAGATTCTTAGCACCGGGCAGAGATGCTACACGACCTCTATCATCGACTACTTTGCCATAATCAATCGATGATCCTTCTTTTAATTTTTCGGCTAAGCCAGCATTATTACCATCATCGATTAAGTCAATTTCGATTGCATCGCCTTTTGCTGTGATTTTTACTTTAAAAAATGTTGCGCCGACATTTTCATTGATGACATTTTTCACAAACTCCAGAAGATCTGCAGATATCAATTTAAAAGCAGGTGAATTTTCGATTTCATTCTGCAAAGTTTGGCTTAAGGTAGTGTTATCTGAATAAGCAGTGACTTTAGTTTTCAAAGTCTCTTTCAACCGCTCAACATGCGACGCAATGAAGGTTCCAACCCCAATCTGAGAGCCTGTATTAATCTCTTCCCGAATTTCTTTAAGCCCAGCAGAATCAATCTCAAAATCCATTACAAAATTATTATTCGTACTGCGACCACCGGAAGAATTCATAAAATCACCTTAGAGATGTTTAGATGCATAAATTATAGTACACAAAAACACAAAACTGATCTGGTTGATTAATATAGGCTTTTATTATTACCATAGACAGTCATGTTGAATCTGGCTGATAATCACGCCAGCTGCTTTTTTTTCGTCGCGACTTGGCATCTTGCTTGATGATACCAATTTTGCTAAGAGAAAAACGCGTATGCGCATGACACAATGCGATGGCCAATGCATCTGCTGCATCAGCTTGTAATTTGTCGGGTAAGTTGAGTAAACGGCCCACCATGTGTTGCACTTGTTCTTTTTTAGCAGCACCGTAACCCACAACAGATTGTTTCACTTGCCGTGCTGAGTATTCCGCGACGGGAATAGTCAATGCTACAATAGCCGCGCCACGCGCTTGGCCGAGTTTTAATGCAGAGCCTGGATTTTCATGCATGAAGACTTGCTCTATCGCTGCTTCATCTGGCTGATAGTGCTGAATAACTTCTTGAAGTCCGGAAAAAATTTTTTGCAGGCGCTCTGTGAGTTGTGTTTCTAACAAATGAATACAACCACTGGCGAGATGGAAGCTTTGATTGCCCTCGACACGGATAATACCATATCCAGTGTGGCGTGAGCCTGGGTCTATGCCGATAATAACTGTCATGTTCGTCCTTGAGAAATGTCAGTCGCAGGGTGGACAAAGCGCAGCGTATCCACCGCAGCAACTGGTGGACACGCTGCGCTTTGTCCACCCTACTCACTATTCCTACTCCAATACCGCCAATATTTCTTCTGCAATATCCGCATTCGAATAGACTTCTTGCACATCATCTAAATCTTCTAACATATCGGTTAGACGCAACAACTTTTCTGCTAATTCTTTATCTGTAATGGGCGCACTCACATCGGCTGCCATCGTCACTTCCGCATGAACCGGCACAAAACCTGCTGTAGTAATGGCTTCTTTCACTGTAAGAAACGCATCCGGTGACATGGTAAGATCAATACTTTTATCATCATTGACAATCACATCGTCAGCACCGGCTTCAAGCGCGATTTCCATCACGCGCTCTTCATCCGCACCCGGTGCCAAGGTAATTTCACCCGTTTCTTTAAACAAATACGCAACGGAACCATCTGTACCCATATTACCACCGCATTTTGTGAAGGCATGACGCACTTCACCAACCGTGCGATTGCGATTATTGGTCATGCAATCCACCATCACGGCGACCCCACCAGGACCGTAACCTTCGTAACGTATTTCTTCGACATCATTACCTTCTAATCCGCCTGCGCCGCGCTTAGTCGCGCGATCAATGACATCTCGAGACATGTTGGCAATTAATGCCTTGTCTACAGCAGTACGTAAGCGCGGATTAGCGCCGACATCACCACCACCGAGTTTTGCTGCGACAGTAATTTCTCGAATTAATTTTGTGTAAAGCTTACCGCGTTTTGCATCCTGCTTACCTTTGCGATGCTTAATGTTCGCCCATTTACTATGACCGGCCATGTTTGTTCTCTCTAATAAAATTAATAGTTTTTCTCCCTTCTCCCATGCGTGGGAGAAGGGTCGGGGATGAGGGTGACTAATGTCGGCATCTTTCTAAGCAGAACACATACAAAATTAAAGACCCTCACCCTAACCCTCTCCCGCAAGCGGGAGAGGGGATAGCCTGCTAACATTACTTCGAACTTGCTTCAACTTTCTGCGCTATGTCTTTTTTCTCAGTTTCTACATCTTTCCGAATACGAATACCCAGCTCTAGCAACTGCGATGGCTCAACAGGTGCTGGTGCATCTGTTAATGGGCACGTTGCCGTTTGTGTTTTCGGGAATGCAATCACATCGCGAATAGACGTTGAATCTGTCATCAACATCACTAAGCGATCAATACCAAATGCGATACCACCGTGCGGAGGACAGCCAAATTTTAAGGCTGTTAGCAAGTGACCAAATTTTTCATTGGCGTCTTCTTCAGAGATATTTAACGCACGGAAGACAGCCATTTGCATTTCAGATGAGTTAATACGAATCGAACCGCCACCAATTTCGCTACCATTTAACGCCATGTCATAGGCGCGTGCTAGCATGTTGGTTGGATCTTTTGATAACTCACTGATGTCATCAATTTTGGGTGCTGTAAATGGATGGTGACAAGCAGATAGACGCCCTTCGCCTTTTTCAAACATCGGGAAATCAACAACCCATAATGGCTTCCAGCCTTTTGCAACCAAACCACGATCATGCGCGACTTTCAAACGCAATGCACCGAGAGCTTCATTCACGGTCGTTGCTTTATCAGCGCCAAAGAAAATAATATCACCGACTTTCGCGCCAGTTCGAGCAAGAATTTGCTGCGTAACAGCTTCTGGAATAAATTTTAAAATCGGTGATTGCAAACCTTCCGCGCCTTCACCATTAATTTTAATATAGGCCAACCCTTTGGCACCGAAAACACTGACGTATTTGGTGTAATCATCAATATCTTTGCGACTAATCTCTGCACCGCCTGGAACACACAATGCAGCAATGCGACCATGTGGATCATTTGCAGGACCAGAGAATACTTTAAATTCCACCTCACGCAACAAATCCCCAATATCCACTAATTCCAATGGAATACGTAAATCCGGTTTATCAGAACCAAACCGTGACATCACTTCTGCATACGTCATGCGTGGAAATGGATTTGGCATATCCACATTCATTAATTCTTTGAACATGCCACGAATCATGGTTTCCATCATGCCAAGAATTTCTTCTTCACCTAAAAATGATGTTTCAATATCAAGCTGGGTAAATTCCGGTTGACGATCCGCACGCAAATCTTCATCACGGAAACAACGCACGACTTGATAATAACGATCCATGCCTGCCATCATCAACAATTGCTTAAATTGCTGTGGCGATTGCGGCAACGCAAAAAATGAACCTGGTTTCGTACGACTTGGCACCAAGTAGTCACGCGCACCTTCTGGCGTTGCTTTGGTTAAGAAAGGTGTTTCAATATCGAGAAAACCGTTGTCATCTAAATAGCGACGTAAATAACGCGTGATTTCTGCACGAAACTTCATGCGATGCAACATCTCAGGACGACGCAAATCCAGATAACGGTATTTCAAGCGTGTTTCTTCACCCACATCATGATATTCATCAATAGGGAACGGTGTTGTCTCAGAGCGGTTCAATATGGTGATGGCCGTTGCGATGACTTCAATCTCACCCGTTTTTAAATTGGTGTTAACCGTTCCTTGTGGACGACGACGCACTTGGCCTTGCACTTGCAATACATATTCACTACGAATCGATTCTGCAATAGCGAACAACGCTTTATTCTCTGGATTACAAACAATTTGCACCAACCCTTCGCGATCACGCAAATCAATAAAAATCACGCCGCCATGATCCCGACGTCGATGCACCCAACCTGCCAATGTGACTTCTTTATCTAATAATACTGCTGTTACTTCACCGCAATAATGACTACGCATGGTTTACCTTTCTATTAATTTGAATGACTAAAAAAATTATTCGCTCGCGTTGGTATTGTTATTTTTTGGAATTTGTTTTTGTTTAAACTTTTCGGGCTGCACAACACCCAATGAAATAACATATTTCAAAGCTTGATCAACACTCATATCAAGCTCAATCACATCTTTACGTGGTGCAATCATCAGAAAACCGGATGTAGGGTTCGGTGTGGTTGGCACGTAAAAACTAACCATATCAGTTTCATTCAAAGCTGTGCTTAACATAGCGGGTATCGATTCACTGGTTTGAAAGGCAACGGTCCAAAATCCTTGATGTGGATACTGCACTAATAACACTTTACGAAATGATTGTCCGCCAGGTGTTAGCAACGTTTCTGAGACTTGCTTCACGCTATTGTAAATAGAACGTACTAATGGAATGCGCCCCACTAATGCATCCCATAATCGCACAATACCTTTACCAAAAAAGTTAGCCGCTATCATCCCCGTAAAAAATATCACTAAAATAGTAATTAAAAACCCTATCCCCGGAATATGGAAACCCAACAAAGCATCAGGCTGGTATTGGCGTGGCAGCATCGTGATACTATTACCAAGCAGATCCACCAAAAATTTAATTACCAACAACGTTGCCCAAATCGGCAACCACAATAATAATCCGGAAATAAAACAACGGCGGATATAAGCCATCATAAATTAGCTACTCGCAGTATCGGTACTTGGGGTTGATGGGGAAGATGTTGCTTCCACACTGGGCGTGGAAACTGTACTCGTGCTTTTAGATCCCTCACTGGAGCTCTTATTACGAAAATCCGTCACATACCAACCAGTACCTTTCAATTGAAAACTGGTTGCTGAAATCAATTTTTCGAGCGCTGCTTTATGACAAGTAGGACAATCTGTCAAAGCCTCATCGCTCATCTTTTGCATTACTTCCAACGCATGACCACAAGCGCTGCATTGATATTCATAAATTGGCATAACACCCTCTTATTTGGCACGAAAGCTGACGAAAAGTGCACATTTTAACAAGATAGTAGCGGACTGGGTAGGGTTCTCTGCCTTTTCCTACAAAATACCGCGTTTTTGATACCTTAGACAGCGCATCTATCATGTTACCCTATCTAACTATAAAAAAATATTTATATAAATCAATAAGTAAACAACACCCACCCCATCCAACATCTTGATCTTTCTACAGCAACACCAAGAATCGTATTTTAAATACTATAATTAAATAAAGTATCACTAACTCAATGGGGTTACCTTTATGTCCGAGCAGCCAGAAAAAAAAGACACGTCCACCCAATCAAGAAAAAGAAGAGCGGACAATGCTCACAATAGCACAAGCCATCTTGCCGCCATGCTCGAACAAGCCAGCAAGAAAGCAAAAAAAGATGCGCCCATTGGTAGCATTGAATTAACCAAAGCAGATAAAGAAGTATTCAATAAAATGGCAGAACTCCTCAAACAAAAACAGGACCTGGAAAGTTTCCCACTCCCACTCAATAAAATGGATATTACCGTCATACAAAGGGAAATGACAATACTAGCAGAGATGAAAGAAGTCATGAAAACAGTAGAAATAACCCAAGAAAAAAAGGCATTGAGTGGCGTTAACCTAACTCAAGATGAAATAACTGAAAAGAACGATTTTGCAATAGAAATGGAAGCAATGAGGATACGAGTCGAAGAAAAGAAAAATCTATTAGACAACGATACTCCTCGCACAAAAATGTCTCGCGAAACCAAAAAACTCATTCAAGAGATGGACGCTTTAACAGAAAAATCGCCCACCACAACATATAACATCCGGTATGATACGCGTGGTGGCGTAAATTTACCTGCTGCTCAAGGAGTATTAGACATTGCAACGAGACCTAACAAACACGGCGTCGAAACCATCGTTGGAATGAAAGCATCTTATCAACAAGACTTAAATCAAATACAACAAAAACTTTTCAATGACTTTATGAAAACCCTTGCAAATCAAGTCGGCGACATATTGAAAGGGCCTCGCGATCCAAGCGATCCGCCTGCCGCACCTCGCGGAAAAACATTAACCGATCGAGTTTATGCTCCGCTTTTAGCAAACCAAATTAATTGGGAAGACCTTGCTCCTATAAAAGAATTGAAAAATCTGATGATAAAGACCACTAACGAGGTCGGACAATCATTGCAAAACAAAATGCAGACCGAAGAGATAGAGCGATATAAAAGCCAAGTCAGTATTAAATGTAACGCTATATTATCGGAATTTAAGCAAGAAAAAATGAGAGACCTAACCACCATAGTTGATTTAGCCTGCGGAAAAATATTACAAAAAGAACTTGGGCAAAAAGCTACAATAGAAAGCCCAGCAAATAACCCACAGCGCCCAATGACACCAATAAAGCATAGATAAAGCGATCAATCCAATTTATAATCCTTTGAAACTCATGGACAATGAAATTACCTATGAAAAAACTCATCAAAGGCATTATCGATTTTCGCCAGAAATCTCTTGCTGACTATCGAGCAAAATTTTCAACCCTCGCCTTGGGACAATTTCCCGATACGTTATTTATTGCTTGCTGCGACAGCCGCGTGGTACCCAACACATTTGCATCTAGCGATCCGGGTGATTTATTTGTCGTACGTAACATCGGTAACTTAGTCCCACCTTATCAAGACGAATTACATAGTCATCATGATACCGCTGCTGCTATTGAATACTCTGTCCAGTTTTTACATGTATCTGATATTGTTATCTGCGGACATTCGGAATGCGGCGCGATGCGGCCTTTTTTTGAAAACAATACAGCTACCAAACTACCCTTGACAGAGAACTGGTTAAAATACGCCGAACCAGCCTATCACCGTTATTTAAACCATGCTGAAACATCACAACAATTAACGCCACATAACGTGCTGTCACAATGCAATGTCATCCAACAAATCGAACATTTAAAAACATATCCGTGGATCCATGAACAATTACACGATAAAAAAATTAGTCTGCATGGCTGGTGGTTTGACTTAGCCACTGCCGATGTGCACTATTACAATAATCAAACTAAAAGTTTTATTCTGATTGACGAAGAATCTGAAAACATCTTCGCTACTCTTTAAAAGGATTGCTCATGCAAAAAAGCATCTTAATTACCGGCTGTTCATCAGGCATTGGTTTGTGTGCCGCAAAAACATTGCATCAACGCGGTTATCGCGTTTTTGCTAGCGCTCGAAAACCGGCTGACGTTGAAAAACTAGCCGCATTAGGCTTAGAAAGTCTCCAACTGAATGTTGATGACTCGCACTCGATTCAGCAAGGTTTACAATTTGTGCTTGATAAAACAGGCGGCACACTGGATGCACTATTCAGTAATGCTGGCTATGCGGTTCCTGGTGCCGTCGAAGATCTGACGCGAGACATGATGCGCACACAATTTGAAACTAATGTGTTTGGTCCCATGGAATTAATTAATTTGGTGTTACCCGTGATGCGCAAACAAGGACACGGTCGTATCATTCAAAATACCTCCATCCTTGGCGTTATCACCATGCCGAATCGTGGCAATTACAATGCATCTAAATTTGCTTTGGAAGCATTCACCAGCACGTTGCGACAAGAATTACGCTGTACGAATATCAACGTTTCCATTATTGCACCTGGACCTATTGAAACACAGTTTCGTGCAACTGCTTATAAAGGATACCAAGAAAAGCTACTCAAAAAAGATAGCGTGCACCAAGCTACTTATAAAAAAATGGCGGAACATTTTACGTCGCCATCAAAAACTGAAAAATCCCTCACACTGACACCCGATGCAGTCGTCAAAAAATTAATTCATGCCTTAGAAAGCCAGTCACCACGCGCGCGTTATTATGTGAGTTTTCCAGCACATTTATTTGCGTTTCTACGTCGCATCCTCCCCGACAGAGGCTTAGACTGGATTATCAATAAATTATTGGATGAATAACAATGACAACTATTTTAGTTTTATATTACAGCCGCTATGGCGCAGTAAAACAAATGGCGCAATTGATTGCGCGTGGCATTGAGTCTATTCATGGCGTGGAAGCGCGTATTCGCACTGTGCCCGCAGTTTCCCCCAACACAGAAGCCTCAGAACCTACTGTTCCCGATAGCGGCGCGCCGTATGCAACATTGGATGACTTAAAAGAATGTGATGGCTTAGCACTAGGGAGCCCCACCCGTTTCGGCAACATGGCAGCACCCATGAAATACTTCCTTGATGGAACCAGCAGCCTCTGGTTAGCTGGAAATTTAGTGAATAAACCCGCGGCGGTTTTCAGTTCGACATCCAGTCTACATGGCGGGCAAGAATCCACACTACTCAGCATGATGTTACCATTAATGCACTTAGGTTATGTCATTCTCGGCATTCCTTACACCGAAGCGGATTTGAGTACAACTTCTTCTGGCGGCACACCATATGGCGCAACCCATGTTGCGGGCGCGGATGGTAAAAATGCTATTAGCGAGGAAGAGCAACGTTTATGTTTTGCGATGGGAAAACGACTAGCAGAAATTGCAGTAAAACTAAAAAAATAACCGTAGGGTGGACAAAGCGCACGTGTCCACCCTACGTTATTTTAATGTGTGGGTGGTAGAGGCACAACAATGCCATTCACTTTTAACACATTATTTTCATACGTGATAGAAGTAACATAGTCATCTTTATCTTGAATCACAAAACCATTTTTAATCGTCTCATCAAACTTCATTCTATTTTCATTATTTATTGCGGGATTTGGTGCTATTGAGTGAGCAATTTGTTTTGCTTTCGCTGCATCCAACATATTAGGAAACTGGGTTAGCGCAGGTGTTATAGGCTCTGAAACTATTTTTTTATCGGCGGCTTTCGCATCCAGCATTTTCAACCACATATCAACCAGCGAAGTGGATGCACGCAGATTAACATGCATATTCGCTTTTTGAAAATCCGTCGCTTTCCTGGGTAACGGCATATTTGTCGGCCAAGAAAATTGGCCCTGCAACTTGAAATCCCCATAAGATGTTTTAATTGAAACATCTTGAGAAAAAACAGTATCTGGCGTAATCAAATGCGGCAGCTCAAGATTCGCTTGTGCTAGAAATAACAATCCCTCTGCGGTGGCATCGCCACCTTGCCGAATATCTTGTCTTGCTTCGTTAGCACGTTCTTTTAATTTTGCCAGGCTTTCCACGCTTAAATCTCTCACTGAAATGTTTATATTGACTGGGCCCATCGTAAAATTTGGCATTTCAAATTTCGTTAACCCTATCGTGAAAGCACTGTTAAACGCATTTTTACTATTCATACCTGAAATGGAAATAAACGTTAAATCACTTAATTGAAAATGACTATCTCGCATATTACTGACTAAACCCGGCATCGCCATTTTACCATTTGAGCTGCATAACGTTGCGGGTGAATCACAATGAATTTCACTCTGCAAAGCGATTGGTTGCAATAAAAAAGATTCTGTTCCAACCTGGAAATTAACAGCGCCCAATGTAAAATCCGATTTTAAAAGTGTAATATAGTTATTGACAATTTTAATATCCAAAATACCATTGATACCCGCCCAAGAACCCTTACCTTTTTCGGTTTTATCTACAGCCATAGTCGGTACACGAATGTGACTACGGTAAAGATTGTCATAACTAACCGACGTGTGTACTTGCATCACTCCCTTTGGCGCGCTATCACCCAATAAGACATCTTCAACCAGCCTAGGCACATGCACCGTCGTGTCAATCAAAGCACGCGTAAATTTCCATGCATTATCAACGGAATCGTTCACACAAGGACCATGCGCAATGTGCTGAGTAATGATAACTTTTTTAAACGCTTCTGTTACCTTGTTCACTTGATCCGCATTTAATTTCATTGTCTCTGCAGATTGAATGATTAGTTCCAATTTCACCTCGGAACTAAACCATCCACGCTGATAATCTGTTACGGTAATCTTAATAGGATTATCATCATTCAACGCAGTCATTAAACTAAGATAACTATTTTTGAAGAAATAGCCGTTGATCAAGGGTGCCATTACTACAGCACAAACAATGACTACTAAAAAAATAAGATACTTTAATTTAATGTGCATATACATAACTCCAAGAATGAATAGGCTTTCATTAAACCCCGTATTACGCTTCGCTTCATACGGGCTACTTTTACTCTATGATAGAGTCGGTTTTGCTGACACAGATGGATTAAATAGTTTCTCTAATATAGTTAACATCGGATCAGCCGCATTTTTGGCAGCATCAGCAACAAGATACTTCCCATCTTCTTTGCCTACGCGACCGGAAATATAATCCGTCAATTTACGGTCGGAAGCAGGAATCTTACCAGGATCAATCCCATTCGTTCTTAATGTTTCCACCATATTTTGCAAAAAGGTGACAACAGCGATTTGTACTTTTTCGTCTTCTATAGTAGAAGGCAAATAGAGGACTACTTGCCCTCCATTAAGAAATCCCTGCATATCTGCTAATATTTTTTGATGCGCCTCAGGCGTCATGCCTTGGCCTTGTTTAGTATACTTCACTTGCGTTTTCTGATAATCAACAAATTGCTCAATAAGAGCATTGATATGCTTCACATGCAGTATCTTAAAACAATCAAAAGGTGAATCTTGACTTAGCAAGAAATCTCGCATGATATCCCAAGCCGCAGGAAACATCTCTGGATCTACTGAAAGACGTAATTTTGTATCATGATTACATGGAGCAAAAGTCGTAGCGTCCGGATAAAAATTGATGAATTTACATAAAACATAAGCAATAAACTCACCGGATGACGTTTCGCTTTTCTGCGCCAATTGACTTAGCCCATCAAAATCCATCGCACTGGGAGAGAATTTTTTATTTAGTGTGTGATAAGGCGTTACAGCCAATTTTTCTTTCATACTCACTAATAGATAACCAAGATCCTCATCTACGATATCATCTGCTAAAAGTTTTTTTATTGATGCTCTTGTTGGCAGCTCATCGATGATACGCATAAACGCTTCATAGGTCGCACAGTCTTGCAAGGCAGCAATCAAATGATCCTCCACAGGCAAATCATGATCACCCTTGTGAAGACCTGTACTTGTTTGTTTATATGTTGTCAACGCAGCAATTGCTGCTGAGCAAAAACGTTTTCTGATACGTGGCTCAGTCTCCGCTGTTGCCGCAAACTGCTTTTTAAAAACAGCAAAACAGGATTGCCATATTTTTTGAAATAAGCCACTGCTCCGAGAAACGCTAGATGACGCTGCAGATTCTTTCGGCGTTTTTTGATGTGAGTTCATAGCAGCCTTACCATTTTAATAACGAATATGTTATTATTATAGCGCAAACGATAGAATACCGCCGGACAGTTTATTAGACACCTCGCCAAAAATCTCATTAAATTTATGCAGTTACCCCTCTTCTCAATATAAAAGCTAATCCCATTATTAACGGAATACCCATGAAAAAATCCTCTGCATTCAGCTTGCTAGAAATGTTACTTACATTAACGATCATCAGCATCTTATGTGCTATTGCTTATCCATCCTATTCGCTGTATTTTTTACGGCAAAAACGCTTTACTGCAGAAGTTACCTTATTGAAACTTGCTGCCGCATTGGAAAATTTCTACAATGAGCACAATAGCTATCAGCAAGCAACACTCGACAATATAGGATTTCAAACAACCATGGGTGATAGCTATCAATTTGCAATTGAATTAGCCACCGATACGCAATATAAAATTTCTGCAGAGCCCATTCACTCACAACAAGACACACAGTGCGGCAAACTGAGTTTGGATTCAAACGGGGAGAAAAATAATAGCGGCGCAGGCAACATACAGGATTGCTGGTAACTGCGCCGCTTAGATAGGATTAAGCGCTCGTCAACACAACTTTCCCCAATGCTTTTCCTGATTCCAGTAACGCATGCGCTTTGCCAACGTTTGCAAATGAAAATTGTTGTTGATCCACCAGCGGCTTTAACAACCCATCATCTACTAATTTAGCCACTTTTGTTAGAATCTCTCCGTGGCGCTCACGTTGCTTATTCATCAACAGTGGTAACAACATGAAAACCACATGCAAAGTAGCGGATTTTGCAAATAGCAAAGAAAGATCATGCGTTGATTGTGATAAAATCGTCACGACATTGCCGTAATGCGCAACAGCAGCCATAGCATTATCAATATTATCACCACCAACAGTATCAAAAACCACATCAAAGCCTGCCCCACCCGTAATTCGGTTTACATAATCTTGGACAGGCTCTTGACGATAATTAATCACATCAACTGCACCCAATGATTTAGCAATTGCTGCTTTTTCAGGTGAAGAAATTGTCGCATAAACTTCTGCGCCAGCCCACTTGGCTAACTGAATACCAATATGCCCAACACCGCCGGTGCCAGCATGCACTAATATTTTTTGGCCAGGTAAAATAGTTATTTTTTCAAATAAAGCTTCCCACGCTGTAATACTTACCAATGGCAACGCCGCCGCTTCTGCCATGCTCAATGAACGTGGTTTTTTTGCAATTAAACGTGCATCAACCAACATATATTCTGCTAAGGCACCGCCCTCACCTTTCAAACCACCCGCACAACCAAACACTTCATCACCCACTTTAAAGGTAGAAACCTCAGGCCCAATCTGTTCGATTACACCGGCAACATCACTATGCAATACGGCTGGAAAATCTGGCGTAATTGGCGGAAATTTTCCTGAGCGAATTTTTACATCGATCGGATTAACACTACTTGCTAATACACGCACGAGTACGTAACCAGGCTTCAGTGCCGGGATAGGCGCTTCTAGTGTTTGAAAAATAGAATGCTCGCCAAATTGCGTAATAACCTGTGTTTTCATGATGCACCTCTACTGCATGGTTAATAGTGACCAACATTATAGAGATTTAATCCAAAATAGTAAGTACGCACAAATTTGTGGTATAGTTACAAAAAAGATACTTAACGAGAGTTGAAAGCAATGAAAACGAAAAAAAGCCGACGCCATAATCATTGCCATTATGGTTGCCCCGTAGAAGCCGCACTGGATGTCATTGGTAACAAATGGAAGGGAATTATTTTATTTCATTTATTGAGTGGCACGAAACGTTTCAATGAAATCAAACGCTTGATTCCTGACGTCACACAACGCGTCCTTACATTACAATTACGCGAATTAGAAAGCGATCACGTTATTCATCGTGAAGTGTATCCACAAGTGCCACCCAAAGTTGAGTACTCACTCACTGAATTGGGACAAAGCCTCGCACCGATTTTAACGGCATTGCGCGAGTGGGGAGAAAAAATAATTCTGAAAGAAGCTGCTTAGCAAGCATAGCGCTTTACATCAGCGGCAAGACGAGCGCGCCCAGCTTGATTAACGACCACAGCCCAACTCGCTTTACTTTCATGAGATCGACAAAACCAAAAAGTCCCATCTTCGCCGCGTGTTGTCCCTGATGGGAAAAAAGCTACATATTCTCGATGCAAAGAGGATTGCCAATGCAATACACCTTTTTGTTTTATACCATCGACCATAGTGAGAATATTTTCTTTTTGTGGCGCTGTCGTAGTAAAGATAATTTGTCCATCCTCCCAATTGCCAGAGCAACTCACATGATCGCGACTTTTGCAGAGCGTGACAGTGACTCCTCGCAACATGGCTTCATTGCGAGCGATCTGTAGTGCTTGCAGCAATCTTTCGCTGGCAATTTTATCTTGTGTGGTATTATAAAAAGATGTGTAGCTTGGAATAGCGATGGTTGTCACTACAATGAGTAATAGCATAGTGATAACCAGCTCTATTAAAGTAAAGCCGGATGCTTGATAGCATTTTGTTTTTAAAAAAAATGGCAAACTAAAGACCCTCACCCTAGCCCTCTCCCACGCGTGGGAGAGGGAATTAATACAAAAATCAACATGAAGACCTCCCTTCTCCCATTTATGGGAGAAGGGCCGGGGATGAGGGCTTCTAAGGCCCACCACTCTCAAGCCGCATCAATATCATCTCCAAAACACCCTCAATATTTTCCATCACTTCATTATTCCAAACCCGCAATACACCATACCCACTACTCTCAAAATACCTCGTACGCAAATTATCATATGCAATAACAACCTCTTCTGCATGATGCCCGCCATCGACTTCCACAACCACCCTCTTTTCTCGACAAACAAAATCCGCTATATAGACTCCAACTTGCAACTCTCGCACAAATTTATAACCACCTAAGCGACGATTCCGAATGTAATACCAGAGACGATTCTCTGCT
>Ga0206815_1088_pt1 | contig 25667 bp, 18 predicted proteins | sample Alteio_BWOrgCont_91_FD_152864 | JGI IMG/M metagenome (GOLD analysis project Ga0206815, IMG submission 152864) | Enriched cells from forest soil in Barre Woods Harvard Forest LTER site, Petersham, Massachusetts, United States -... | ecosystem: Environmental > Terrestrial > Soil > Temperate forest >...
CCGATCCCTAGCCTCACCGAAACTGGGGCGTTGCCAAGCGGCGTTTCGTTCCTGGACAACCACAACGGCACGGGCACGCTGAACGGAACTCCCGCTTCGAGCGGAACATTCGCCCTAAGCCTTGCTGCCGCCAACGGTGTTGGCAGCTCCGCTGCGCAAACCTTCACACTGACCGTCACACCTGCGGCCAGCGGCGGAACGCTAACGGTAACTCCCACAAGCATCAACTTTGGCAGCCTCCGCTTACTGCATCTGGGGTCGAGCCAAGTGACACTGCAAAATACTGGCAAGAGCGCCATCACGATCAACAGCATCGCGCTCACCTACGGTCCGCATACCCTGCTGGCAGATTTCTTCTTCCTGAGTTCCTGCAAGTCGTCGCTAGCTGCGGGAAAGAGCTGTGTCATCGACGTCTTCTACTTCGCCGACGATCCAGGTACGCATACTGCAACGTTGAATATTAAGGACAGCGCGTCAAACAGCCCGCAATCGGTTAGCCTGACGGGTACTGCGATCAAATAGTGAGGTGTGATCCACGCAGTTGGCCCGGCGAAAGACCGTTGACGAACTCTCCGAGGCAAACAGTGCGCTGTTGACCCTGGACCATACAGTCGATGAACCCTGCTACGTCAAGAGCGTAGGAAGGAGGAATAGGATGGGCTCACCGCTGAACAACGACAGAACCCATTCACGACATCGCACGCCAAATAGCTGCAATTGGTTCGTCTGCGTGTGCATGGGGCAACCGACTAGGCCACGCTGTCCACGGCGGCCTTTCCGTTCCATGGCCCTTCGACTCCGAATTTGGAGTTGTTCGCCAGCTTGGCATTTTCATTGACAGGCGTGGTCTAATTATAGAAACGAAAGCCCCGACTGGCATCGGGGCTGTGAAATCATTCGAGCGCACTCGAAAGTTAACATGGGGGGGTGCCCAATGCAAGATTCAGTTAGCCGCCATCGGTCGGAAACGGGGTTTGTTGGCGGCTGTTCGAGGTCATCAGGGCGCACTTCATGGAGCGTCCGGTCCTATCCAAGCAAGCTCTCCCAAGCTGAGTCGCGAGCAGCGAAACTCTACGCCCGCCATCAACTGCGGTCAACCGGTCCTCACTCATACTTGAGGCAGCTACGAAGGATAGCGCTCAATGGCGATCTTGGCGTGCCCGCGCTTGGTGACAAAGGTTCGCGAGCTTGATGCGCGGAGCCACTCTGTTCCGTATCAGTCGGGGCAAAGCCCAGTCAGTTGCCTACGGAATGTGGCCGAGTGCCAATAACATGCATTTTCAGACCCGGAAGACGCAACAAAATGGTTGTTCTGTTGCATTTGCCTGAGTCGGAGCACTAAGAACAAAAGCGGTAAACACGGGCGGCCATGCCTACAGCTACAGCGTAATGTTGCATTTCAGAAGATTTCCCAAAATTGTTACTCGGCTCGGCGCACGAGTTCGCTAAGTCTTAAACCGAGGGCCGCAGCCAATGAATTGGCGACCTCAATTCCTACGTTCACCTTACCCAGCTCGATAGAGCTGATATATGTGCGGTGCACATTGGCACGTTCTGCAAAGTCTTCTTGCGAGAGACCATTCTTTTCCCGCGCCAAGCGGATAGCTCTGCCGAGGGTGAGCCTCGAAAATCTTGTTGCCTTTGCCACTACATACTTCTAGTATCCTGAACACGATCAATCTACAGACGATCCTCTACAAGGGTGAGCTACGCTGTACAAGGTCCTTACCGTCATTCTTGCGATCCTGCTTGTCGCAGAGAGCAGTTATGTTCTATTGCAGCGCCATCCAAGCGACAGATTTAAGGTTCTCAGCGATTATGATGACGGACTTGTCGCTTTCGATTCAGCCTCTGGCCGGCTTTGCAAGACGGTGCGAACAAAATCCGCAGCAGAAATCGAACAGTCGGAAGCGGAGGCAAGCAAGAAGCCAGCGCCGTGTCCTCCCATGCCCGCACCTTCTGGTGATGCGGTCCTCGATGAGATAAACCGCGCCGGCATGAGCAAAAGGTGTGGTGGCACAGGCGAATTCCTTGCACAAAAGTCCGACGCTAACTCGACCCTAAAATTTGTAGCCCGGCTTCCCGCTTGCGGGGATATTCGATAAAGAAAAAGTAGTCGAATCGAAACCGGTCCGTTGCGCGATTGATGCCCTTTAAGACCGAAAGAGCGGCGGTGGCATGGAGTGTCCCATGTTCAATGACGTGTCCAGACAAGCGGAGACCCAATGGGATCGCGATGCTGCTCGGCGATCCCTGGATGAGCTTTTCACCCTTGCGCGAAGTTATAGGTCCTGTGACGCGTACAGCGATATGCTCAAGTTCGTCGCATAGTTTCGGTTCTACGCCCCCTTCAATGCAGTCTTGATCCACATTCAAAAGCCAGGCGCGGCGTATGTTGCCCCACCACACCGCTGGCTTTCCCAATATCGGCGCCGCATTAAGGCAGAGGCACAGCCACTAGTCATATTGCAACCAATGGGACCGGTGATGTTCGTCTTTGATGTGTCGGACACGGAACCCGAAAAAGATGCACCCCCGCTACCTTCGGAGGTAGAGCATCCATTCGACGTCCGCCAGGGACAAATAGGGGGCGAGCTTGAGACGACGATTGAGAATGCGAAGCGCGATGGCGTTTCAGTAGCCGAACGCAAGGAAGGTTCTCAGCGTGCCGGATCTATAGAGTTTGTAAAATCGGGTCAGCCCTTGAGCTTTCTTGTGAAACAAAGGCCCCAAAAGGAATACGTGCAGGTACGGCACCGATACACGCTAATACTCAATTCAAATCATTCCGTTGAGACGAAATACGCCACGCTCGTTCATGAGCTTGCTCACCTCTATTGCGGCCATCTCGGTACACCGAACGAAAAATGGTGGCACGACAGAAGGGGCCAGTCGCGCGAAGTTCAGGAATTTGAAGCCGAATCGATTTGTTATCTCGTTTGTCACCGGTTGGGAATCGAGAACTCTTCGGAGAAGTACTTGGCAGGCTACTTAAAGGAAAACACGGGTGGTGACGTGCCGGAAATCAGTCTTGAATGCGTTATGAAATCAGCCGGCCTGATCGAACGGATGGGCCGCGAACGGCTGAAGCCTCGTAAGGAAAGGGAGTAGTGATTTCGATTAGCCGTCGATTGCGCAAAAACAGCCACGATCCACAGTACTCGGAAGATGAGAATGAGTAGGGAATTATAATAGGGCAGAGGGCCCGTGGATTATGCTTACGGAGAATGAGTTATACCCCCACTGCTAAGCTTCATAATGGCTCGGCCCTTCGCAGGAACACATTCGACGCTCAGGAAACTGAGATTATGCTTGAACTCCGGCGCGTGCAACCACATGACGATAAGCCGACGCAATATAAAAGGGCGCCCCTTTTGGAGTAAGGTTTGGCTTGTACGCTTGGCACAAGCAAGCTGCCACCACAAGCATGCCATAGGGAGATTCACGGGTTCCGACGGCCAAGTCCCGAGAAACGGCGCCGGAATTTGGCAAATCCCACACTCCGAAAACGGGATTTTAGCAGGGTTTGGGGCGTTGGCAGCTCTTTCCATGGAATTTTGGGCCATCTCGGCGTTGTTAGGAATCACTTCTTGCGCCGATGAATCGGGTGTGTAAGCTGCGCAATCTATTCACACCCGAGAAACCCAAGCTCGGGCTAGGTGCCGCAGAATATATCCATCCTGTCACTGCTAACTTCGGCAGTCGAGGAAGCTCTATTCGGAAATCGTCATTTGCCCTTAGACACTCAGATGTGCGCGCACGACTTCGTCTGTCAGTTCGCCGATTTCTCCCGCAACGACTCGACGTCCATTGGTGAGGATGCTGAACTCGTTCGCAACGCGACGCGCGAAGGGCAGCTTCTGTTCGACCAGAAGGACGGTCAGTCCTTCGTCTTTATTCAGCTTCAGTACAATGTTGCCGATTTCATGGACGACATTCGGCTGTATCCCCTCGGTAGGCTCATCGAGAATTAATAGCTTCGGCTCGATAACGAGGGCCCGACCGATCGCGAGTTGCTGTTGCTGGCCGCCGGAGAGGTCCCCACCGCGACGGTTCAACATCTGCTTCAGCACGGGAAACAAATCGAAGATACGTTGCGGGATCGCTCGAGCGCCGTTCTTGCGCACGCCCAGGCCGACACTCAGGTTTTCCTCCACCGTAAGGTGCGAAAAAATTTCGCGTCCCTGCGGCACGTAACCGATGCCCACCCTCGCCCGTTCCTCTGCAGGACATTTGAGCAAGTCTATTCCGTCGAAGATAATGCTGCCTGAAGTCGCCGGCAGCAGTCCCATGATGCATTTGAGGAGCGTCGTCTTACCCATGCCGTTGCGGCCCATCAGGCACACCAGCGAGCCGGGCGGCACGGAAAGATCGACATCCCACAGGGTGTGACTACCGCCGTAGAATTGATTGAGGGCTTTGACCTCTAGCACGTTTAGGCTCCAAGATAAACTTCGATGACACGCGGATCGCTCTGCACCTGGTCCATGTCGCCTTCGGCGAGCACACGTCCTTCGTGCAACACGGTGACGCGCTTGGCGATGGAACGAACGAACTCCATGTCATGTTCAACGACCACCACGGAGTGCTCGCCCGCAAGCGACTGCAAAAGCGCTGCGGTACGCTCGATCTCTTGCAGGGTCATACCGGCGACGGGTTCGTCAACAAGAAGCAGCTCCGGCTCCTGCATCAGCAGCATGCCGATCTCGAGCCATTGCTTCTGGCCGTGGGCGAGGGTTCCTCCCAGCGCCTGGTGTTGTTGTGCAAGACCGATAATTTCGAGGACCTCAAAGATTCTCGTCTCTTGCGCAACCGTTCTGCGAGCGAACAAGGTGTTCAAGAAAGACTTGTCGCCTGCCAGTGCCAGCTCGAGATTTTCGAACACCGTGAGCCGCTCAAAGACGGTCGGCTTCTGAAATTTTCGCCCGATCCCGGCCTGCGCGATTTCCGGCTCCGATAATGCGAGAAGATTCAGTTTCGGCCCAAACCGGACTGTGCCCGAATCTGGACGAGTTTTACCGGTGATGACGTCCATCATGGTGGTTTTACCCGCTCCGTTCGGTCCAATGATGCAGCGCAGCTCGCCGGGCTGGATCTTCAGTGTAAGGTCGTTGAGCGCCTTGAAACCATCGAAGCTGACGGTCAACTGCTCGACATACAGAGTTTTGTCGTGAACGCTCATTCTCTAGATCGCTCCGGCCCACCGGCTTGAATGAGGGGCCGCTCAGTCTTTCCTTGTTTTTTCACGCGGCCGGACACGAGGCCAATAATCCCGCGCGGAAGAAACAGCGTCACCAGCACAAACAACGCACCCAACGCGTAGTTCCATGCTTCAGGAATTGTGCTGGTAAAATACGTTTTCGCATAATTCACCAGAACAGCGCCCGCGGCCGCGCCATACAGTGTGCCTCGCCCTCCCACCGCTACCCATATGACGACTTCGATGGAGTTGATTGGAGAAAATTCACCGGGATTGATAATGCCAATCTGCGGAACGTAAAGCGCGCCCGCAATACCCGCAAGGACCGCTGAAAATACGAAAACCCAAAGCTTGAACGATTCCACACGATAACCAAGAAAACGAATCCGACTCTCAGCGTCGCGGATCGCACGGATCACACGCCCGGCGCGAGACGCAACAATCATGCGGCACACCACGTAGCTGAGTCCGAGCATGATCGCGGTAATCACCAGCAGGACCACGCGCACCCTGTCGGAGTGCAGATCGAAACCCATGATGTCCTTAAAGTCGGTGAATCCGTTGTTGCCGCCAAAGCCCATGTCGTTCCGGAAGAACGCGAGCATCAGGGCGTAGGTAAGCGCCTGAGTGATGATCGAAAGATACACACCCGTTACGCGTGACCGAAAGGCAAGCCACCCGAACGCCAGTGCCAGCGATCCAGGGACGAGCGCGATCATCAGAATGGCAAACCAGAAATGGTTGAAGCCCTGCCAAAACCAGGGTAGCGACTTCCAGTTGAGGAATACCATGAAATCCGGCAGCACGGGATCGCCGTACACGCCCCTCGGACCGATCTCCCGCATTAGATACATGCCCATTGCGTAGCCGCCGAGCGAAAAAAACGCCGCCTGCCCGAGGCTAAGGATGCCGCAGTATCCCCAGATCAAATCCACAGAAAGCGCCAGCAGTGCATAGCACAGGTATTTGCCAACCAGGGTGAGTCCGTAGGCCGAGAGATGAAATGGCGATGAGGGAGGTACAACCTGATTGAGAATGGGCACCAAAACAACGACCAGCGCAAGCCCTCCCAGAAACCATGCGGTCCCCGCATCTTTCCGTGCGCTGATCCACAAAGTATATTGGGGCATGCCTACTGGTTTTCCGACGCGCGCCCGGTTGGTGGGAACAGACCGCGCGGTCGCCTCTGAATAAACAGAATCAACGCTATAAGTACGAAAATTTTTGCCAGGACCGCTCCAGCATAGGGCTCAAGCAGTTCATTGACCACGCCCATCGACATGCCGCCCACCATGGAACCCCACAGACTCCCGACTCCCCCAAAAACAACCACCATGAAAGAATCTATGATGTATGACTGCCCCAGGTTTGGGTTCACATTGGTCAACTGGCTGAGCGCAACACCGGCCACGCCGGCAATCCCGGAGCCGAGGCCAAAGGTCAGCGCGTCAACCCACTCGCTGCGAATGCCCATGGCTTTGGCCATTGCTCGGTTTTGCGAAACAGCCCTGATCTGTAGCCCGACGCGTGTACGTCTCAGTATCAACATGAGAGCCGCGAAGACCAGAAGCGTGAAGATTATTATGTAGAGCCGGTTATAGGTGATTGCCAGCGCTTCGTTCAACTGCAGTGTGCCGCTCATCCAATTGGGCGTGACCACCGAACGGTTGAGCGCGGTAAATATCGAGCGCACCAGTTGTTGCAGGATGAGGCTGACACCGAACGTCGCAAGCAGCGTTTCCAGGGGCCTCCCGTACAGGAAACGGATTATGGTGCGCTCAATCAGGATGCCAGTCAGCGCGGCCACTAAAAACGCCGCCGGAATCGCCACGAGAATAGAAATTTCCTTGTGGTTGGGCATCGCCACCTGCACCACATAGGTCGTGTACGCGCCGAGCATCATCAACTCGCCATGCGCCATGTTGATGACTCCCATCACGCCAAACGTAATCGCGAGTCCGATGGCAATCAGCACGAGCACCGACCCAAGACTAAATCCGAAAAAAAGCGTTTCGACGCCCGAATTCAAAGCGTGCAACCGACTGATGGATTTCACCGCAGCCGCGGCAGCCAGTCGCACATGTTCATCGCTCTCTGCAAAGCTGCCGTCGGGAGATTTCTCGATCAGAGCCTGCAGTTTGTTCAACACATCCTGTCGGAGGCTATGGCGGAGAGTGGATATCGCGGCGAGACGCGGCTGCGCGTCTGAACTATCGAGCGCGGCCAGCGCGAGACCCGCGGCAAGTTCGTCTTTAACTCTGGAATCGGTTTCCACGGCGCTCCGCTCGCGCAATAGCTGCACGTTGCCTGTGTCCAGATTTTGCTCGATGTCTCGAGCCGCTTGCACGCGAACCGATGCATCTGCGCTCGACAATCTGAAGCGCGCCAGAGTCGTCTGCAAGATGCGCCGTAGATGGTTGTTCGTGCCGATTTTCGTAAGGTTATCAAGAGACGCTGATCCAGCACCTTGCAAGGTAACCGGATCGATCAGATCAAGTGCCGATGAGTCCTCTCCGGCCGCAGTCTTGACAAGGAAGACCTTCTTATCGTCGTTGCGGAAGTAGAGGCGATCCTCTAGAAGCGCCGTCAGGACAGCCTGGACGTTCCGATGACCGCTCTGGCCCGACTTTTCGACGACGTCGTCTTTGTCGGCGAACGAGGCATCGCGCAGCTCTCCGAGTGTCGCGAGGAAGGTATCGTCGCTCGACGATTGGCCATATACAGGGCCGGCACCCCGGCTGGCGAGCAGTAGTAATAAAAAAAACCACCGCACGCCAGGCCGAAGTAGGGACTGCTTCATTTGAAATTTTGTCCTGAGCACGTCTTGGTTGCTTTATTGTAGTTGCCGCATTTCAGGGTCACCCAATCCGCCGTGATGTCTTTATCTGACGGCAGATAGCGGGACCACGCTTCACCGGGCACTGTGGTGTCGGTTTTCCAAACCACGTCAAACTGTCCATCAGCGCGTACCTCACCGATATAAACAGGTTTCGTGATGTGGTGATTCGGTAGCACCTTTGCGATGCCACCGGTAAGGTTTGGTGTTTCAACACCCGGCAGCGCGGCAATTACCTTGTCCACGTCGGTCGTTCCGGCCTTCTGCACCGCCTTCACCCACAAGTTAAAGCCAATGTAGCTCGCCTCCATGGGATCGTTGGTGGTGCGCTTGGGGTTTTTGATGAACGCGTGCCATTGCGTAATAAATGCCTTATTCGCGGGTGTGCTTATACTTTCGAAGTAATTCCACGCTGCCAGATGGCCGACGAGCGGTTTGGCGTCCAGGCCCGAAAGTTCCTCTTCACCTACCGAGAAAGCAACGACCGGGATGTCCTCTGCCGAGACTTTCTGGTTGCCCAGTTCTTTATAGAACGGCACGTTAGCATCGCCATTAATTGTCGAAACGACCGCTGTCTTCTTTCCGGCAGAGCCGAACTTCTTGATCGCTGCCACGCGTGCCTGCCAGTCGGAGTACCCGAATGGCGTGTAGTTAATCGAAATGTCCTCGGGTTTGACACCTTTGGACAGCAGGTAAGCCTCGAGAATCTTGTTCGTTGTCCGCGGATAGACATAATCCGTTCCCTCAAGGACCCACCGTTTTACGCCTATCTGGTTCATCAGGTATTCGACCGCGGGAATAGCCTGCTGGTTCGGCGCGGCTCCGGTATAGATGACGTTCTTGGAAGACTCCTCACCCTCGTACTGAACGGGGTAAAAGAGCAAGCCATTATCCTTTTCGAAGACAGGCAGTACCGATTTCCTGGAGACCGAGGTCCAGCATCCGAACACTACCGCGACCTTGTCCTTCTCCAACAATTCCTGTGCCTTCTCTGCAAAGAGCGGCCAGTCCGAGGCCGGATCGACGACCACGGCCTCAAGCTTCTTACCAAGCAATCCGCCCTTCTTGTTTTGCTCGTCGATCATCATCAGGTCCGTGTCTTTCAGCGTCGTTTCGCTGATCGCCATCGTGCCCGAAAGAGAATGTAGAATGCCTACCTTGATCGTGTCCTGAGCCTTTGCTATTCCGGAGAAGACTGTCCCGGCGGCAAGCAGCAAGCCTGTCATGCGAATCCATTTCGATTTCATCGGTCCTCCTTGTGAGTTTCGAGCCATAGCCTTACTTCACCCCCAGGATTTGTTTGGAAAGCTGGAACTGCAGGCCAACGCCTGCGTCCCAGAAATTCGTCTGTACACCGTTGAAGGTTGTGTTCTTACCGTAGGCAATTACGCGCGCATCGAACTGCTTAATGATGTAGCTGAGGTCCACCTCCGTGGTTTTCTGACGATAGTTCGGATGAACCGGCCCCGTCAGGCTTCCGAGGGGTAACCCATGGGTGAACTGTGCCCCAGCGTACTTCCCGAGGATCTCGACCTTGCCAATTCCGATCTTTTCCGGAAACAGGAAGCTTACAAGCCCGTATGCACCTTGGCTCTTGGCATAGTTCCCATCATATCCTCCGAGCCTGTTGTAATTGGAATACTCGCTCTCGATCGTGAAGGCCCCGCCATTGAGCACTTTCTTCTCCAGCAGAAAGTCGACCGTTGAGGCCGTCTTCCCGCCCTGTACCTGAGTGGCTCCGCCGATAGCGAGTAGATTCTTATCTCCATAGTATGTCCCGTTCAGGTAATAGCCTCCCTCAGGATCCCAGAAATCAATCTGAACGCGGGCAGCCCCCAAGACGGTGTTGTTTCCGGTCGCGGAACCGCCGTCGAATGCGCCAAGCGATACTTTTATTTTGGCCACACCCGCTTTGAAGTCTCCCCAGTACGCCGCACCATTGTCGCGACCTTGAAAGATGAAGGGATAGCCGTCTTGGATGCCGTCGGTATATACGGCCCACTCGTTGGCATAAAAAGGACCATAGAGGTTCGCGCGGTCGCTCGGTGGAAGAAATCGTCCGAACCACACGTTGAACATGGGCGACGAATGAAACTCTCCCACCGCGTCCAGCACCTCCATGGTGTTGGTGGTGCTGTTGTAGTCCGTATTGACCATGGCGCTGATATTTTTCGTGATGTCCCCGCTGAAATAGAGGCGCAGGTCGTTGAGCGAGAATTGATCGAGAGAGGTGCCGCTAGCAGGCTCGGTATGCTGATAGCTTCCTCGTATTCCTGCCCCAACAGTCAGCGTAGGTTCAAAGGTCTGAGCTCCTAATGGTGCCGCGGCGAACATCAGGAACCCAACCAGGAAAGCGGGTACACATCGTTGGAAAATAAGGACCCGTACGGTTCGAATAAAACGCATGAGCATACAGTCCGCCTCTCAGTTTGTAAGGTGCGCAAAACGCCGTTGCATTTTTTAAAATGCGAAATCAGAACTTTGCTGAGCAGCGGGGCTGAAGAGACGTGACGAGCAGCGGGGCTGACACAATGTGGTTAGCAACGCGGCTGACACATTGCTTGACCGCGTCAATATGGCCAATCAGGGTTGCCAAGTCAAATTTGAATTTTAGATTACAAGAATGTAAATAATCGTTCTTAGATTCGCGTTGCGGAAAACTGAGTGCTCCAAGAATCGACGGCATCCGAGGAACGAAGCGATCAAAAACCGAGCTTGCGACCTCACCAAACTGTGCCCAAAATTATCTCGGGGTTGCCACAATTGCTATGTTTGACCTTCGATGCTTGTTGCCACCGCTTGCATTTCAGTAACTTATAGAAGGCCCGGGAGATGGGAGATTCGTCTGGAAATCCGGCTTACAGGCTTGCCCGCCATTAAGTATTTTGATCTCGCTCAGACGTATAATCCCGAATAACACACTTGACACTTTCTCGGATATGAGGAAGCATTCTCTCCAATTCGAAGCAGCAATTGTCATCATCGCGAGCCGAATAAAAGGGGGAAGGTGAGGCATGTCGCCAGTCAAGAAATTTACGTTTAGCTCGCTCTCGTATTGTGGCGCTCCGAAGCATAGGGGTCTCGCCAAGTCGATCGCTACATTGGCGGCCGGCCTCTTCGGCGTCTCACTACTCGCTTCACCTGCTGTGGCGCAGGAGTCGGGTATCACGCATCAAAATCCCGATTATCCAACAGGCCCGCCTTATAGCTCAACTCCATCTGCGGAAACGTTTAAGTTTCGCGATTTGCGCGACGAGCTACGGAACAAAATGACCGGTACTTACACGGTTTCCTCCACGGGTGACTTGTTCTTTAAGGTTCCTGTGTCGCAGCGGATGAGCCCCCAACTTCGAGACGTCTTGCGCAATGCCGACACCACGGTGGGAAATCTGGAAGGTGGTATGAGTGATTATCCGCAGGACAGAGCGAAGGTCATCGCGGATCTGGGGTTCGACCTGCTGGCGCCGGGTGAGGACGATAGCGTCGCGGGCTATGAGGCCAGGGCGAAATATCTGGCCCCACTCGGGATAAAGGTCGCCGGTGCGGGGCTCACCCTCAACGAGGCGCGCCGGCCAGTATTTCAGGAAGTTCCCCAGGGTCTGGTGGCGTTTCTCCACGCGTGTCCGGGAAATGGTCTCTGCGGGAGTGGCGCCACCAACGGCGGCGACCGGCCCGCAAAAGCGGGGGTGAATCAACTGGGCCTGACTGTATGGAACACGGTTACCCAGGACCAATTCAACCAGCTCAAGGCGATACGGGATTCGATCGTTGCGCGTCGAACCGAACCTGACGTTCTTGTGCCTAGCGCCTTGCCGCCCAACGAACCTCCCGGGCGTCTCGAGCTCAATGATCAGAGGTACATGGTTGCCGACAAGCCCGGCGACATTCATTACGAGTTGGACCCGGCAGACGAGCAAGCGGAAATCCTGGCGGTGCGGAACGCGAAGGAAGTCGCGGACTTCGCCATCTTTCACATGCACGTTCATCATAACCGCCACGCCTTTCAGCATTACTCCAGCGACAGCTATCCCCCGGACTATCTGCAGCCATTCCTGCACAAGCTGATCGACAATGGCCTGGATATGTACGTGGGCAGCGGTAATCACAGTATGCAGGGCATCGAAATCTATAAGGGCCGGCCGATATTCTACAATCAAGGGAATATGGGCAGAGATCTGGAGCGGACGATCAATTCTCCAAACAACCCGGGACAACTGACCGGAACTGAGCGCAACGAACGTGTGTATCTTGCCGCCGATTGGAACGACGCCTCCGGTGTCGCCTACGTCGCGAATACGACCTACAAAGACGGTCGCCTCGTAGAAATCCGTATCTACCCTGTGGATATAGCCCTTGGACAGAAGCCGTGGTCCAGGGAGAACATTCCGCAAACGCCGACGCCGGAAAAAGCGCGGATCATTTTGGAGAGGCTCCAAAAAGTATCGGAGCCATTCCATACGAAGATCAGTATTGAAAACAACATCGGCATCATCCGGGTTCCGCCGGAAGCTACGGTTGAAGTGGGTGGCGACCTTGAGGTCCCCGGGCGCCAACCGAAACCAAGATGAGGCAAGATGCGTACATCGTTAATGGACACGAGTAGTCGAAAGTCATACAATCCGGTCGCTTGAGGTGCCGAGGGGCGGACCTACTGGCATCGAAGCATGTTACGTAAGGAGGCATGGATATGCGAACGACGTCAAAGCTCGCTTTTGTTCTCGCACTGCTGATGATGACTGTGGCGCTATCGGCGCAGGCAGCGGGCGATAAATTCAAGATCACGACGCTTTCCAGTCGGCCGGACATGATCAGCGGTGGAGACGTGCTCGTGCAGGTTGATCTCCCCGCCAATGTGGCCGCGGATAACGCGGTGGTGCGTCTCAACGGACAAGATGTTTCCGCGGCACTGCATGCCGACCAAAGCGGGCACACGCTGGTAGGAATCGTATCCGGTCTGCGGCCGGGCGATAACAAATTGGAAGTGTTCAATCGCTCGGGCAGCAAAGCGGCGGCAGAAGCCGATCTGAGGAATTACCCGATCACAGGTCCGATCTTCTCCGGTCCGCAGGAACATCCGTTCGTTTGCCAGACGCAGGATTTCAGAATGCCTGACAAGACCACCCTGGGCGCGCCGCTCGATGACAATTGCTCGGTGAAGACGGTTGTCAGTTACTTTTACAAATCCACCGAACCAGCGGCTCCCGCCGAAGGGCGCGGCCGAGGTGGTCGAGGTGGCGCGGCTGCTGCTGAGGGCGCTGAAGGCCGAGGCGGTGCAGGCGCCGGTGCGGCCCCTGTGGCGCTGAACCTCAAGCCGTTGACCGACCGGACTACTCTGCCGACGGACGTGGCCTACACGACGACCACGACCGGCGACAAGGTTCCGTTCATCGTGCGCGTCGAGACGGGCACGATCAATCGCGGCATCTATCAGTTCGTGGTGTTGAGCGATCCGACGAAGGAGTCCAATGTGGGGCCGCTGAATCCTCCTAAAGAGTGGAACAAGCGTTTGCTCTATTCGTTCGGTCCCGGATGCGTGGGCGGCTGGAACAAGCAGGGAACCAGCATCGGAGCGGGCGGTGGCGTGATCAATGAAAACGTGGTGGGCAAAGGGTACGCCGAGGCTGGCTCGACGCTGAACGTTTTTGGCAACGACTGCAGCGACGTGATCGCCGCCGAAACCATGATGATGGTGAAGGAGCGCTTCATCAAGGCGTATGGCGCGCCGGAAATTACTTTCTCGCGAGGCAGTTCGGGAGGTTCCGAGCAGCAACTGCCCATCGCCGACAATTATCCCGGACTTCTGGATGGGATCATTCCGGGTCGGACTTTTCCTGACGTGCTCACCAACGCGCAGAATATATTCGACTCACAACTGCTGAATGACTATTTTTCCAAGTCCGGCGCCAACTTGACCGACGACGAAAAACTGGCCCTTACCGGTGAAGCTGCGTTGCGGGATGCCTCGAACGACCTCACACGGATCAATCCGAAGACGTGTCCGATGCAGATACCGGACTCAAAGCGTTTCAGCCCCGCTAATCCTACAGGGGCGCGCTGCGACGTGTTCGACCACTACGTCAATATTTTCGGGCGTGATCCGGCGACAGGCTACGCGCGCCGTCCGCTCGATAACGTCGGCGTGCAATATGGGTTGAACGCGCTGAACGCGGGCAAGATCACCGTGGCTCAGTTCCTCGATCTGAACCAGAAGATCGGTGGGTATGACAATAATGGTCTGCCGCAGGAGTCGCGCACCGTAGCTGATCCGGTTGCGTTGCAGCGGGCCTATGAAACCGGCCGCGTCACCAACGGCGGGCAGGGTCTGGCAAAAACTCCCATCATTGATGTTCGCGAGTACACCGACTTCACGGCGGGAGCCAATGTCCACCAGAAGTATTATTCGTTTGCGCTGCGCGATCGCCTGCAAAAGGCGAACGGTACATTCGCGAACCATATCCTGATTGTGGGCGCGGCTGCGGACTCGAATAAGATGGGCGATTACGCCATTGCCGAAATGGACCAGTGGCTTACCGCCCTCAAGAAGGACACCTCGAACGCTTCCATGACGCAGAAGATGGCGAAAGCCAAGCCCGCCGATCTGATGGACTTGTGTTTCTCGGAAACTGGGGAGCGTATCGTCGAGCCGCAAACGTTCAGCGGCGGCAAGTGCAACGACCTGTATAGGACCTACTCCTCTCCGCGCATGATTGCGGGCGACCCCATCGCCAACAACATCTACAAGTGCCAGTTGAAGCCCGTCGATCACAAGGACTATCAGGTTCAATTAAGCGCCGCGGAATGGGCGCAACTACAGTCTACCTTCACGAACGGCGTCTGCGATTGGACCAAGCCAGGCGTTGCGCAACGCGCTCCCAAGGGCACTTGGCTCTCATACTCTGAATCGTCCGACCAGGGCAAGCTGGCGCGACCAGGAAATGTGCAACCCTCAGCGTTTAGAGCGGACAACTAACGCCGAATCCGTCCGGAATCATCCAACTGGGAGAGTGGAGGTTCCACTCGGCAGTGTCGGGAAGGTACGAAGGCAAGTCCCGCCATCCGAGTTGGCAAGGTGTTAGGGAGTCGGGACGATGGCGGTGGATTGGTTTTGGCTCTCGATTTGAGCCAACTCGTCACGCAGGCGCGCAGCTTCGGCGCGATACTTTTCCGCCGCGAGATGGTACTTGACGGCGCCAACGCTGCCGATCGCATTGAAAACCTTGGTGATAGCATCGTTCTTGCCTTTGCCCGTATGTTCCAGCTGGTTGGCAAGATCGTCTTGGTCTTGGGCGTCGCCCTCCAATCCGGCAATTTGGCGCTGAAGATCCTGGATTTTGACCCAGAGCTGAGCCCGTGCAATCGCAGCATCAGTGACAGTGGTGTTGGCGGCGTCCCAGAGCCCATCGCCGCGAATGTCCAGCACATTTTTGAAAGCGTCTAGATTGATGCTTCCAAGCCGATTGGCCTGATCGGCAGACATGCGGTACCAGGTTACGGCCCTGGCATCGTCCTCCTCCACGCCTTGCCCGAATTGATACATCCAGCCGATCTGATTTTCCGCGTCGCTGTTCCCGTGAGCCGCAGCCTCCACGAACCAAGACATGGCCTTGGCATAATCGGTCGTCACGCCGAGGCCTTTCTGAAACATGTAGCCGATATTTTCCTTGGCGTCGTCGCTGCCATGGTCCGCGGCTTTGTAAAACCAGGCAAGAGCTTCGTCGTAATTCTTCGGCTGGCCCCATCCTTCCTCTGCCATGAAGCCTAACTGGTTTTCGGCATCGAAGTTGCCGTGGCTGGCACCGCGGAGGTACCAGGCATGGGCTTGGGCAAAGTCCTGCTTCACCCCATACCCGGACTGGTAAAAGTAGGCGACTTGCTTTTCCGCCTGCCCGAGATTTTGGTCGGCCGCTTTACGGAACCAATCAAGGGCTTGTTTGTAATCACGCTTGACGCCAGTAGCATTCTCGAACATGCGGCCGAGATTGTACTGCGCGAGCGCATAGTCCTGCTTCGCTGCGGAACGATAGTAGGCCAGGGCGCGCTTGTAATCCCGCGGCACACCGAACTTATGTTCATACATGTTGCCCAGCTGATTTTGCGCCGGAGCGAAGCTCTGGACAGCGGACTTTTCAAACCAAAGCAGAGCCTGTCTATAGTCCTGGGGAACGCCGACACCGCGATAATAGTGGTCCGCCAGGGCGAACTGCGCCTGCGCGTCCCCCGCTGCAGCGGGCTCTTGAAGAGAGTAGAAGTCATTGTCCTGCGGCGGTGCCGTCGCCGGAGCCGACGTCTGTACCGGCGCCTGCGCTCGCGCCGCGGAAACCAGGGCGAACAAACAGAAGACTGTTACCGTGGCCCTAGTCCGAAAGCTCATGGAGAATCTCCGCTTTGACGAATTTCCGAGAACAACCGGGGAAAATGCAACTCGATATGGTTCTGTTACCTATACGACTCGCCCGCCGCCGCGTTCTACCAGGATAGCATCCGACCGCAATCAAATGCCGTCCTCCACCAGCCTGGCACGCGGAGGCTCACACAACGATAGACCGCTAGTACTAAAGTGACAGAATGTGTTCAATGTTGAATTTGCATCACACTCATCCTGCCGCCACCGGGAAGCGTTGCGGCGCGATAGTGCAAGGTGGATTGGCCGGCCATTTCGGTGTGTCACCCTAGTGGGCTAGTGCGGTAATTGAGCACCCGTGAGAGCGCCAGAAGATTTCATTATGAAAGGAAGGTTGTCGTTTAATTTACACCGCGTGAAAGAAAAGTTGACGTTTCTTTACACCGCTAACATCGCAGTGTAATGCCTGCATGCCACCTTTACGAAGCGCACCGACCAACGGTGCTCACAAGGAGGCAATTCAATGTTTCATCCGAAATACCAGCGGGTCATGTGTGCGTTGGCGTTAGCCGGCGCGTTGGGATGGGGAGGCTTCCCCGTCCATGCGGACGGCCGTGACGACGAAGCGAAGGACCGACGCGACGACGATCACGATCAGCGTGTGAAAACGGTCTTCGTGATCGCGATGGAGAATCACAACTGGGTACAGCCTAGTCCGGCTGCTTCCCCCGAACAAATCTTTTTGAATCCAGCTGCGCCGTTCATCAACAGCGTGGTCAACGGCACTTCGGGGATCAGCGGACAGGTGGCGTACGCGAACATGTACCTGAACGCGGCCCCTGGTAATCATCCGTCTGAGCCCAACTACGTATGGGCCGAGGCGGGCCAAGCCTTCAATTCGGTTGGGACCGATAACGACCCCTATTGGCCGGGGCCGACGCCCGCAGCCTGTACCCCGGATACAATCGTGACGACCGATCAGCACCTGAGTGCCTTCCTCATGAAGGCTAAGAAGACGTGGAAGTCGTATCAGGAAGACGTCAACGTAGATCCGACGAGCAACGTCCCGCTGGCGAGCAGCGCGTGGACCGCTCCGTTGGTCAGCCATAGCGGCCACTTCACCAGCGGGCTCAACGAGTATAACTTCTCGACGCAATACAACTACGCAGCGAAGCACAATCCGATGGTGTTCTTCACCGATACCGCTGGTCCCTGCCCTGCGACCGCCTCGACACACTACCCGCCACTCCAGCAACTGGCGCTCGATCTTCAGAATAACACGGTGGCCGACTACAACTGGATTACGCCGAACCAATACAACGACCAGCACTCCGCGCTCAGCGCGGGGTACGGGAACTTTGTCCCCGCCAGCGACCAAAGCTCCATCGCGCAGGGAGACAATTTCCTGGCCAGGATCGTGCCCTTGATCATGGCTTCAGACGCATATAAGGACCATGGTGTGATCGTTCTCTGGTGGGATGAAAGCGAAGGTGGAGATACTGCCGACTATAAGCTGCCGTTCATCATTATTTCCAAGGATGCGCACGAGAACGTGGGCGGGAAGCCATATTCGAACACCTTCGAGTATTCTCATTCATCTTTCTTGCGCACCATGCAGGAAATCTTTGACGTCGATCCCTGGCACGGCTACTCTTGGTTGGGCGCTGCGAGCAGTGCGAACGACTTGTCCGATCTGTTCAAGCCAGACTCGATCAGGTAGCGTTTAGTCAGGCAGTGTGCATATCGCTACGCGAATGGGCCTGTAAACTCTCCGGCAAAGCCCAATCGGAGCTTGTTGCGGGCGACCTCGTGGTTCGGGAGACTCTGGGAAGGACGCCCACCGCTTTCAGCGCCGAACATATAGCCCAACGCCTCGCCGGACGGCCTCCGGCGGGGCGTTTTTCTTGAAACGCCATGCCAAGTCCTTATAAATCCCCGTTTATCAGGACCTATCGGCTACCTGCATACACCCTGGCGGGTTGTACAGTTATTCTCAGAAGATGAAACTCCTTTCGCGTAGTGTAAGATGGTCGGCAAGTTGGAGGCTGACCTTGGCAAGACTGTCGTTATCACTTTTCGCCTTTTTGGTCGTATGCCTTCTGGCGTCCCCTGGCTGGAGCCAGCAGCCTCCTCCGGAAGCGATTCTTTTCAACGGCAAAGTGTTCACCAGCGATTTGGCCCATTTGTATGTCGAAGCTCTGGCGATACGTGGCGACCGCATCGTGGCTACAGGCACCTCGGAGAAAATCAGTGCGCTGGCCGGCCCGCAGACCAAACGTATAGACTTGGGCGGCCGAGTGGTGATCCCCGGCATCAATGATGCGCATTACCATTTAATGATCCATTCGACGGTTTTCATGTTGCCACTCAAAGGTATGGATCCCACCTGGCCGGAAGTGACAAGCGAATTGGCTTCCGCGCTTGCCACAGCGCAACGGGGAACGTTCATTGTCGGCGAAACGGGAGGCGCCGTTCTTGAGGACCCAAGAGCAACCCGGGCCACACTCGACCAGTTGGCGCCAGATCATCCGGTCATGCTGGCAACGTGGACGCAACACTCCGCGATTTTGAATACCGCCGCGATCAAGATGCTAGGGATCAAAGAAAATGAGCCCGACCCGAAAGGCGGCTGGTTTGGGCGCTCAGCGGATGGCAAGCTCACCGGTCTTGCCATGGAGTTTGCCAGATTTCGCCTGCATCGCCGAATGAGCGAAATGGCGTCCGAAGAGGAAGCCTTACAGCAAACGCGGGACTTTCTGAATGAAGCGGTGCGTTTTGGCATTACCTCCGTGCAGAACATGTCCGAACCGGCGTCTCCGGAGATGTATGTTCATTTGCTGGAAAAGACGCAAACTCCGATTCGCGTGCGCATCATGCGCTATCTGCTGACCGACAAGAATGGACCCATCGACGAAGGGCGCGATCTGCCTCGGAACCCGTCGACCCTGATCACCGTCAGTGGCACTAAGTGGATGCTCGATGGCACGCCTATCGAGCGCACTGCTGCAATGAGACAGCCATATTCAGATCGTCCGAGTACCACCGGCTACCTGGATTTCCCAGAAAAAGACGTGGAGGCCATGCTCCGGAAATCGCTACACGATGACGATCAGGTGATGTTTCACGCCGTGGGCGATCGCGCCGCCGAAACCCTACTGAACGCCATGGACGCCACCGGCGGCGTGGCCGTGTGGGCGAGGCGCCGGGTACGGATCGAGCACGGAGATGGACTGGTGCCGGAACTGGCCGCTCGCGCCAAAACGCTTGGCGTTGTGGTTGTAGTGAACCCGACGCATATTACTCTCGGCGACTTAATCCGGAAACGATATGGTACGGCGAGAGCAGAGCAGTTTTTTCCATTTCGTTCGTTGTTAGATTTGGGCATCCCATTTGCTTTAGGTTCTGATGGCCCAATGAATCCCTACCTCAATATCATGTTGGCCTCGACGTATCCGGGGAAACCGCGAGAAGCGATAACACGCGAACAGGCCGTCATTGCATATACATTGACTTCGGCTTATGCCGAATTTGCTGAGATGGACAAGGGAAGCCTGGAGCCCGGTAAACTTGCGGATCTTGCCGTGCTTTCACAGGACATCTTTCACATACCGGCTGAGGATCTGCCCAAGACAGAGTCGGTGCTGACCATGGTCGGAGGAAAGATTGTCTACGACGCGAAGGTGGTCAACTCACGCTAGGCAACGCCAGGTGAGTTGGTGTTCCACATGAGCCTTTGAGTTTTCCAATCCAGAACATTGATCGCTGCACGAGATTGCCGTTCCACGCGATACGGTCCGAAATGGCTAAATCTGCGGGAAACGCTGATTCTCACCTACCGATAGCGCCGTTTCGCAGGAGTTGACTCTTGGAGACGGGCTAACTTTATCTAAGAGTGCCGCTCGGATTATAATCGCCGCATCATGCTGCAAATGGGGGAAAATCGACTGATAAAAGACCTCGGCTTAGCTTTCTTTGTCGGCGTGGCTATTTACGAACTCGTGACAGGGAACGCTTTGACTCGATTCGGCAGCAAGATAAAACGTAGTGAGCATCCCGTTTATTATTGGATTATGATGACGACTAGTGTTTTGGTGGGCGCGTTTTGCCTTGTCCTTCTGCTTTACGATGTATTCTTTCGCCCGTAGTTCTTAGCGACAGAACGATGGGAGCCGTACTGCGCCATTTACCGCTAATGCCGTTTCGCAGGCATCGGATTACTGACCATTGGAGGCCGCCGAGGCTTCGTCTAAAAGCCGTGGAAGATCGGATAACCTCTCCGAGATGGACAGAGACACGTTTGGCCCCCCGACCATCATGTATTCAAAGTGAGGAGTTCCGGTTATGCCATCGCGAAACGTGCCGACCGCTATTAGCATCTTTCCGCCGGAGCCTCTCCGACTAAAACGAACCGTTACGCAGAGCTTGGGAGAGAACTTGAGATCGCAATCACTCATTTCCCATGTCACCATATCGAGGTGCGCCGGACCGGATCGCAGCCATTCGTCGAGCCTCTGAGACGAAAGCGTCGGGTCGAGTGTCGCCACATCGAGAGATTTGGCGTGCTTAACCACTTGCTGCGCAGTATAGCGAGTCTTTGCAGTAAGAGAGCAAGGGAGCACCAGCAATACGATAATCAAACTACGAGCCTTCAATGCAGTTCTCCACATAAGCCACAAACTTTCCGGGCTAACCGAAACGTCGTCCTTCGTGAATTTATCACGATTTTTCGATTGTGCCTGGTAAGTCCTGCTTACCGGAAACTGGCTGTTGGGCGTAGATGGGCGCATTCCCACACTCCGATGAGCCCGTTGGTAATTATCCCTTAAAGACAAGTAGAGCAAAGAAGGTCCAGTAAAGGCGTACCAGCAAATCCAACTCGTGGTGAATTTTGAGTACTAGAAATATATAGGGCAATCGGTCCATCAAGAGTATGCAACGGAATTGTTAACCATGAAGCCCCGGGGCTCCGTGAGAACGCAAGTTTTCGCTATGGCTGCAGGCAGTCGCTGGATCACGAATCCAAATACCAGGGCACAACGATAACGGCGACCCTTTGAGTCCGCTTTCGCAGCAGCGCGGTTCTCAGCCAGGAGCTGCGTTGATTGTGGAGAGGGTACTCGTACCAGCGTTTCTCTATCAGTTCGGGAATGATCACAGCGATCTCACGCCCCGGGTTCTGTTTCTCGAGCTCCAGAACATAGTCGACAATCGGCGCGATAACGAAGCGATAGGGTGAATCCAGAAAAGTCAGTTGCGGTACGGGCAGGCCGGATCGCTGCAGCGGCTCTGCGACCACCTCATTCCATTGCTTAAGAAGCTCCTCTTTATTCACTGTGCACTCCACGTGCACGACTTTTACATCGGGAGACAGGTTCAAGGCGAATTGCAGTCCGGCACGGATAACCTTGTTCAAAGAGAGCATGGGTACCACTACGATGGGAGGTTGCAAACGATCGAGAGTCAGCGCGACGGGGTTTGCAAGTTCCTGCGTAACCTTGTCGTAGTGATGTCGAATGGAATACATCGTTGCCATGATCGAGGGAATCAATAAGGCCGTGATCCAGGCCCCATCAGCGAATTTGGTGACGGTGACAACGGCTACGGTGCCAGCGGTCACAACAGCCCCAAGCCCGTTTACAAACATGCCAAACCGTGATCCCGGCCCTCCGGTTCGTCTCCAATGCGCGACCATACCGGCTTGCGACAGAGTAAACGCAAGAAAAGCCCCGACAGCGTAGAGCGGTATCAGGCGGTCCGTTATTCCTCGAAATAGGATAAGAAGCGCGGCGCAAAATATACCGAGAGTGATAATGCCCGCCGTATAGACAAGGCGTCTCCCACGAACTGCCAGCGGATTTGGAAGATAGCCGTCGTCGGCGACCAGACGGCAAAGGCGCGGGAAATCGGCGAAAGCCGTATTGGCAGAGAGGGAGAGCACGAGCAGAATCGAGGCAATGGTCACGAAGTAAAAAGTGTTTCTTCCGACGACAGCCGCCGTAAGCTGCGAAAGCACACTTTGATATCCGGGGCCAGGATTGGTGGCGCCAACCTGGTACGCACGGCAAAGAAATGCAATGCCGGCGAGCATCACAACCAGGATGCCGATAATCACGGTCAGTGTTCGTTGCGCAGTTTTCACCACGGGTTCGCGGAATGCGGTTACCCCATTGCTGACCGCTTCTACCCCCGTCATCGCGGTGCATCCACTGGCGAACGATTTGAGCAGCAACCAGACACTTAACCCCAAGGTCGCGGCGGGAAGTACTGGAGGGGCGACCACCGGCGTGGGATGTCCTCCCGAGGCCAACACCTTCACGAATCCAGTGACGATCGTAATAAGAAGTGTGCCCACGAAAAGATACGTCGGAATCATAAAGAGAGCGCCCGTCTCGCGCAGGCCACGCAAGTTTACGAGCGTGATCAGCAATAAGATAACCAGGCAGAGCGTCAGGGTGCGCGGCTCGAGGGCCGGGATCGCGGAGACAAGCGCGCCAACGCCTGCAGAAATTCCTACCGCCGCCGTCAGAACGTAATCGATCATCAGAGCGGACGCGGCAAGCAAACCCGCGAAAGGCCCCAGGTTCTGTCCGGCTACGGTGTATGATCCACCGCCATTTGGATACGATTCAATTGTTTGTCGATAGGAAAAGTAAACGATTGCAAGCAGGACAATGATGCAAAGGGTGATCGGTAGGATGTAGGCGATTCCAACTGTGCCGAGCGCAAGCAATAAGGCTAGAGCCGCTTCAGGGCCGTACGCGGCGGAACTAAGCGCGTCCAGTCCAAAGACCGGAATCCCCGCAGCGGGCCCCAGCCGCTGGCCTCTTTCCTCCGAAGAACGCAGCGGACGGCCAAAACAAAGATCCACCAGTGACATGAAGCGACCTCTCTATGAGCCAGAACCGTACCACAAACGGGTCGCCGGATTATCACGAGTTGGCAGAATCGACTGCTAAAATCGCGTCGGCGTACGCTCTGTGAGCGACGATCACAGCCCGCTAGAAGTTTTCCGGGTCAACAGGAGGGGTGCCGTAGGTATGAAACGACTCGACCGTCTTTAATCCCCAGGCCTGTCCTTTCTTGCGCTCTGCCTCAGTCCACGTAACCGGTTTCCAGTCCGGCGCCAGGATCAAGCGGGCGCCTGCATTCGCCACTTCGATGCGATTGCCACCCGGCTCGTAAACATAGAGGAAAAAAGTTTGCTGGATGGCATGCTTGTGGGGACCCGTTTCGATGTAGACCCCATTTTCCAGGCAAATGTCCGCAGCCCGGAGAACCTCTTCCCGGGAATCAACGGCGTACGTGAGGTGATGAAAACGCCCGCGCGTATTCGTGTGGTCCTGTGTGTAAGCAAAATCATAGCTCTTATTGCAAACCGTGAGCCACATTCCCGCTTCGGTTCCGTCGTCAGAGACGATTTGTTCCGTCAATCGGCATCCCAGATAATTTTCGAAGAAAACGCGGTTGGCCCTTATATCGACAGCCAGACAGTTCACATGATCGATACGCCGGACATTGGCTCCGCGTGCCGGGAATCGCTGCGCTTGATTCTTTAGCGCGGGACGCCGGTCCGGGGGCGGTTTGTACCATTCAGTTTCGTAGTAAATCTCGATCAGGTGTCCATCGGGATCGTGAAAGGAAAACGCGGGTCCGTGACCCAGATCGCCGTCCGTCCAGCCGATATCGAAACCCGATCCCGCAAGAGCGGCTACGCGACGCTCGAGCGCCTGCGGACTCCTGGCGCGAAATGCCATGTGCCGCATGCCGTACTTTTTATCGGCTGTGAGCTTGAGCGAGTGGTGCTCGTAGTCATCCCAACCCCGCAAATAAACCGAATCGCCTCTTCTCGTCGTTTCGGTCATCCCCAGCACGTCCACAAAAAAACGCAGGCTCTCCTCCGGCTTAGGAGTCAAGAGCTCCAAATGGCCAAGATGTGCCAAGTCAAAAATAGGCTCTGTTGCCACTGGATGAGCCTCCAAACGCAGGTCAGGCGATTGCTGCAGGTGCGCGGCGCACGCCGGATCGGTCGCACCTTCATGTTAGGCAGGAAAAAATTTTCAGTAAAGATTAAACATTTAAACAGGAATTTAACGATGCAATAGATGCGATGTGATTTAGAGCGCGAGTCCGTCAGCAGTGTGAGCGCCAGTCTCGATCATGGAAGGCATGGCTTGGGATTCCTCGGCGACGAATACGCCATCTTTGAAGATTATATTTTTCAGCGAAGTGGGCGGAACTCGTTCACCAGGAACCACAATACCCACAAGGTTCAATGGATCCGCCGCCGAGATCGTGACAACTTCGCCCGCTGGCGGGCGTTTTCGCGCGGCGCGCAACGATTCGATGGCCATGGGGAGCGCGAATTGTTCTCCAAGAAATCCGCCGACGAAACGCCCGCCACGAATTTCGCCACGGTCCTCCAGGCGACGATAGGTGATCAACAGTTCCCGCCAGCGCGGAACCATGCTCTCGCGAGTGAGGATTTCGCGAAAAACCACGCCATAGCGGCGGAGCAAGGTCCAACACATCGCTTCGAGGGTCCGCTCCCTCTCCGGTGCTTCCTCAGCGTGCAGAATGGACCAGCGACCCACGCTGTGACGGGGGCGAGCGGAATGCATTTTGCCTTTTCCGGCCCGGCGCCGGGGATCAACCAGGGCCCGGATATTGTCAAAACCGTCGGCCGTAATGATTCCGGCTGACACCAGTTCCCATAAGGCAGCCTCCGCTTCGGCTTTAATTATTTTGGTGGCCCGCACAATATCGGCAAAGAATGAAGCCCCACGCTGGCGCAAGAACAGCAATATGTCGCGCGCGCCCTGGCTCAGACTGGCGGTGTCGTCCTCCACTTTGCCCGCATCGCGCGGAATCATCCAATCGGCGTCCTCGCGGATGAAAAACGTGATGGGAGCGACGCTTGAGGGCACGACGCGACGCCGGATTTGGTCCGTCCCGTTTGTCAGTGAAGGATGGGGCGAGAGACGTCCCCAGCCCACGGCTCCGGCAAGGCAAAGCTGATCGAGCACCTTCCCATCGTAATTCGCTACTCTTTTCCGCAGAATCCGGTCTTCCCAGGCATTGGCAGGGGCTTCGAAACCCTGCAGTTGCTGCAACACTTCGAGCGTGCCGCGATCTCCAAGTAATTGCGTGCCCGGCGCCACATGCTGCCACCGCAATAACCAATTCATGAATTGCGCGGCGTTTACCGGCTCAACTTGCTTTCGCAGTGTCCCGACCGTCAATCGATGAATGCGGGCCAACAAACGCCGGTCGCACCATTCGATTTCGTTATG
>Ga0206815_1089_pt1 | contig 25663 bp, 21 predicted proteins | sample Alteio_BWOrgCont_91_FD_152864 | JGI IMG/M metagenome (GOLD analysis project Ga0206815, IMG submission 152864) | Enriched cells from forest soil in Barre Woods Harvard Forest LTER site, Petersham, Massachusetts, United States -... | ecosystem: Environmental > Terrestrial > Soil > Temperate forest >...
AATCTCCGCGATCGAGGAATCCCATGAAAATAATTGCGAAGATGAGTTGCGCAACGTTCCTGGCTGGATTTTGTGTGTTGGCGGCGTTTGCACAAGCGCCTGCGACTCTGCATGTGGACACGAAGCAGCAGCTGCATCCGGTGAGCCCTATGCTGTATGGCCTGATGACAGAAGAGATTAATCATTCCTACGATGGCGGCCTGTATGCGCAGATGCTGAGTAATCACGTCTTTCGCACGAGCTGGGCAGGCGTGGAGAGTTGGGGGCTGATTCGCAATGGCAATGCGCAGGCCAATGCGGATGTCGACAAAACAACGGGGCCGAGCGAGGCCCTGCCGACAAGTTTGAAGCTGGTGGTGGGTGCGGCTTCTACGGGCAACGAAGCTGGCCTGAGCAATCCCGGATATTGGGGGATGGCAGTGCGTCCGCACACGAAATATGCTGGAAGCTTTTACGCGAAGGCGGATGGCGATGTGGGTGCTATGACTGCACGGCTGGTGAGTGATGCGACTGGAGCGGTGCTGGCACAGACGAGGGTTCCGCTGCATGGTGGTGCGTGGTCGCAATATTCATACACGTTGGAGACAAGTGCAGTGGCGAGTGTGAGCGCAGCGAATCACCTGGAGCTGACGGTGGCGCATGCAGGAACGGTTTGGCTGCAGTTGGTGATACTGTTTCCGCCGACGTACCACGATCGCGCAAACGGAAACCGCGTCGATCTGATGGAGAAGATGGCGGCAATGCATCCGAAATTTCTGCGGCTTCCGGGTGGAAATTATCTGGAGGGCGATGCGCTGGCCGACTGGTACAACTGGCGCAAGACGATTGGGCCGCTGGTGGACCGACCGGGGCACCAGGCGCCGTGGACGTATTGGTCGACCGACGGAATGGGGCTGCTGGAATTTTTGGAGTGGTGTGAAGACCTGAAGATTGAGCCGGTGCTGGCGGTGTATGCGGGATACTCGCTGAAGAACAAGAATGGCGGCAGGCCAGGCGAACATATTGCTCCGGGCAAAGACATGGAGCCGTATGTGCAGGCGGCAGTGGACGAAGTGGAGTACATCACCGGCGATGTGACGACGAAGTGGGGCGCGGAGCGAGCGAAGGATGGGCATCCGGCGGCGTTTCCGCTGACGTATGTGGAGATCGGCAATGAAGACTGGTTCGATACGTCAGGCAGCTACGGTGCGCGATTTGCGCAGATTGCAGTTGCGCTGCGAAAGAAGTATCCGCAGCTGAAGCTGATTACGACGACTCCGATCAAGGTGAACAAAGAGGCGGAGCCGGATGTACTGGACGATCACTACTATAAGTCTCCGGCGGCGATGTTTGATTTGGTGCATCGCTACGACGATGCGCCGCGCGGCAAAGAGGAAATTTTTGTGGGCGAGTGGGCGACGCGGTCGGGCTCGCCGACCCCGAACTTTGGCGATGCGCTGGGTGATGCGGCGTGGATGACGGGGCTCGAACGCAACAGCGATTTGATTGTGATGGCGAGCTACGCGCCACTGTTCGTCAATGTGAACCCGGGAGCGATGCAGTGGCCGACAGACCTGATCGGCTATGACGCGGTTCGTTCGTATGGCTCGCCGAGCTATTACGCACAGTGCCTGTTCGCGGCGCACCTGGGCGATGCAGTCGTGAAGAGCGATGTGAGCGGAGCACAGGACAGGTTCTTTACGTCGGCAACGCTCAGCGAAAAAGAACACGTGCTGCATTTGAAGCTGGTGAATGCTTCAAACCATCCGCAGGCGCTGACGATGACGCTGGATGGAGCGAAAACGGGTGCGGCGAAGATGTGGTCGCTACATGCAGCGAGCTTTGCGGCGACGAACTCAATCACGGAACCGGAGAAAATTATGCCGCGCGAATCAACAATGCAGGTCAGCGCGGCGATGAGGCATACGGTGCCGGCGTACACGATTGAAGTGATCAATGTGCCGGTGAAGTAGCTAGACGACGAACATGCTGACGAAATCTTCGACCGGCATGGCTTCGAGTGTTGCTTGCTCGGAAGTCGCCGCGAGAATTTTCTTCTGTGCTTCCGGCGAAAGTTTGCGCGCGAGGTTGGTGCGGAATTTTTCGAGAAGCAATGGGATACCGTCGCCGCGGCGCAGGCGATGGCCGATGGGGTATTCGACGGCAATTTCCGGAAGGATGGTGCCGTCGTTGAGTTCCACGGTGAGAGCGTTGGCGATGGAACGCTTTTCGGGATCGTGATAATCGCGGGTGTATTGGGCGCGTTCTTCGCAGTGGATTTTGGCACGAAGCGTGTCTATGCGTGGGTCGGCGGCGACACTGTCTTCGTAGTCGGCAGCAGTAAGGTGGCCGAAGAGCAGCGGCACGGCAACCATGTACTGGATGCAGTGGTCGCGGTCGGCTGGATTGTTGAGCGGGCCTTGCTTGTCGATGATGCGGATGCAGGCCTCGTGCGTGCGGATGGTGACTCGCTTGATGTCGGCTGCAGTTTTACCCAGGGCGGCGAGCTGCGCGTGAAGAGTGACGGCGGCTTCAACGGCGGTCTGCGAGTGGAATTCCGCGGGGAAAGAAATTTTGAAGAGCACGTTTTCCATTACGTAGCTGCCGTAAGGCCGCTGGAACTTGAAGGGCTGGCCCTTGAAGCTGACGTCGTAAAAGCCCCAGGTCTTTGCGGAGAGAACGCTGGGGTAACCCATCTCGCCGGTCTTGGCGATGAGCGCGAGGCGTACGGCGCGCGATGTTGCATCGCCAGCAGCCCAGCTTTTGCGCGAGCCGGCATTGGGCGCGTGGCGATAGGTGCGCAGTGCCTGGCCGTCGACAAAGGCGAGCGAGACGGCGTTGAGAGTCTGCTCGCGGGTGAGGCCGAGGAGCTGGCAGACGACGGCAGTGCTTGCGACCTTGACGAGAATTACGTGGTCGAGGCCGACCTTGTTGAAGGAATTTTCCAGCGCGATACAACCCTGGATTTCGTGCGCCTTGATCATTGCGGTGAGAACATTGCGCATAGTGAGCTTCGCGCCGTTGCGGTTGAGCCAATCGGCGACAGCGAGGATGCCGCCGAGGTTGTCGGAGGGATGACCCCACTCGGCGGCGAGCCAGGTGTCGTTGAAGTCGAGCCAGCGGATGATCGCGCCGATGTTGAAGGCGGCCTGCACGGGGTCGAGCTCGTAGTTGGTGCCGGGAACGCGCGCGCCGCGATGCATGACGAGGCCGGGGACGAGCGGGCCGAGGAGCTTGGTGCAGGCAGGATACTCGAGCGCTTCGAGACCGCAGCCGAGGGTGTCCATCAGGCAGTAGCGCGCGGTTTCGTAGGCGAGATCACTTTTGATTTCGAAGTTGAGAGCGTAGTCGACGATGTCGATGATGGGCTGATCGAAGGGCGGGCGGACGTTGGAGATGTGGGATGACATGATGTTCCTTTAAGTCTTTGCCGCAATGGGCAAGAAGCAGATCCTCTTCGAGGATGACAACCAGAAATGCAAAAGCTATGCTCGTTGATCAATCGGCACGAACTTCACATCCTCCGGGCCGGTGTAGTTGGCACTGGGGCGGATGATTTTGCCGTCGATGCGCTGCTCGATAACGTGGGCGCTCCAACCCGATGTGCGCGCGATGGCGAAGATGGGTGTGAACATCGCAGTAGGAATTCCCATCACGTGATACGCGACCGCAGAGAACCAGTCGAGGTTGGGGAACATATTTTTGACTTCGCGCATGACAGATTCAAGGCGCTCGGCAATGTTGTAGAGACGCATCTCGCCGGCAGTTTCTGATAAATCGTGCGCGACTTTTTTGATGACGACGTTGCGCGGATCGCTGATGGTATACACCGGATGGCCGAAGCCGATGATGACTTCCTTGGCGGCGACGCGGGCGCGAATGTCGGCTTCAGCTTCGTCGGGAGTCTTGTAGCGCTGCTGGATTTCGAGGGCGACCTCGTTGGCGCCGCCGTGTTTGGGCCCTTTGAGTGCGCCGATGCCGCCGGCGATGCAGGAATAGAGATCGCTGCCAGTGCCGGCGATGACGCGGCAGGTGAAGGTGCTGGCGTTGAACTCGTGCTCTGCGTAAAGGATGAGCGAAACCTGCATGGCCTGTACCCACTCGGCGCTCTGCGGTTTGCCGTGCAGCAGTGTGAGGAAGTGGCCGGCGATGGAATCGTCGTCGGTTTCGACGGTGATGCGCCTGCCGTTCGCGGCGTAGTGGTACCAGTACAGCAACATGCTGCCGAGCGAGGCCATGAGGCGGTCGGCGATGGGAAGGCCTGTGGCCGGTGCGTGGGTGAGGTTTTCAAGATGCGGTTCGGGTTCGAGCGTGGCGAGAACGCTGACGCCGACACGAAGGACGTCCATGGGATGCGCGTTGGCGGGGATTTGTTCGAGCGCGATCTTTACGCCCTGCGGAAGACCGCGCAGGCTGCGGAGATGCTGCTTGTACTTGGTGAGCTCGGAGCGTGTGGGCAGTTTGCCATAGAGAAGCAGGTAAGCGACTTCTTCGAACTCGCAGTGTGCGGCGAGCTCGAGGATGTCGTAGCCGCGGTAGTGGAGGTCGTTGCCGTTGCGGCCGACGGTACAGAGCGCGGTGTTGCCGGCGGGAACGCCGGAGAGAGCGACAGACTTCTTGGGTTTGAAGGCGGGAGTTTCGGACATGGGTGGCTCGCGAGGGATTGAGGTGAGTGAAGCGAAAACTTTGAACGCAAAGGGCGCGAAGGTTTAAAGCAAGGTTCGCAAAGGAAGACGGTTAGGTTTTGTCTTTGGCGAAGAGTTGGTCGAGCTTGTCTTCGTAGGAGTGGTAATCGAGATAGTCGTAGAGTTCGGCGCGGGTCTGCATTGTGTCGAGCACGTTCTTCTGTGTTCCATCTGCGCGAATATGTTTGTAGACGTTGAGCGCAGCAGCGTTCATGGCGCGGAAGGCTGATAGCGGATAGAGCGCGAGGCCGACGGAGGCGCTGCGCAACTCATCAAGCGTGAAGAGTGGCGTTGAGCCGAACTCGGTGATGTTGGCGAGGATGGGAACTTTTACGCGGTCGGCGAAGGCGCGGTACTGTGCGAGATCGGTGACGGCTTCCGGGAAGATCATGTCAGCGCCGGCAGCAACGCAGGCTTCGGCGCGGGCGATGGCTGCTTCGAGGCCTTCGCTGGCGAGGGCGTCGGTGCGAGCCATGATGACGAAGGATGCGTCAGTGCGTGCATCGACAGCAGCCTTGATGCGGTCAACCATTTCTTCACTGGAGACGATGGCTTTGCCGGGACGATGGCCGCAGCGCTTGGCGGCCACCTGGTCTTCGATGTGGCAGCCTGCAGCTCCGGCCTTGATGAGCGAGCGGATGCTGCGTGCGATGTTGAAGGCTCCGCCGAAGCCGGTGTCGGCGTCGACCAGCAGAGGCAGTGAAGAGACGTCGGTGATGCGACGAACGTCAGTGAGGACGTCGTCGATAGTGGAGATGCCGAGATCGGGCATGCCGAGCGAGCCTGCGGCGACGCCACCGCCGGAAAGATAGAGAGCGCGGTAGCCGGTGCGTTCTGCCATGCGCGCGTGGTACGCGTTGATGGCGCCGACGATTTGCAGCGGCTGCTCAGCGGCAACGGCGTCGCGGAGTTTCTGGCCTGCGGTGATGATGGGATTGGTCTTCACGAGTATGCCTGCAAGGCGGCAGCTAAATGCTGCGCACCAAATAGTCATGCTACACCGTGAATGCTAGGGCTTGGTACTGGCGCTTGCGGGCCTGGCAGAGCAGACGCAGCGGCGGTAATCGGCCTCGGTCACCTGAGCGATGGAGCATGCATAAGCGGGCCAGACGAGTCGCATGGCTGCTGCCTTGAGGCTGGCAGGAATGCCTGGGCCGCCGACGAAGTAGAAGCGCTCGTAGGCTTCGCTGGAAGCGGTGCTGCCTTGCTTGTCGGCGTTGAAATCGCCGAGCAGTTTGGCAGCGGAGGCGGCGGAGAAATCGGGCAGGTTGTAGGTAGTGGAATAGCGGTACTCTTCGCTCCATTTGGTGTCGATGCCGGTTTGGTTGCTGGCGCTGGTGACTGTGTAGTCGATGAGCGCGGCGGTTTTGGGGTCGATCTGCGCGATGGTGAACGCAGGATTGTTGCCGTTGACCGGAGTGATGGAAGGGACGAGTTTGCCGGGAACTTTGCCGAGTGCGGAGGAGTAGATGCGCATCTCGTCGTTGTGGGTGTGGCCGAGAAGGACGAGCCGGATGACGTCAGGGAAATCGGTGATGGTGTCGGCGAAGGCGGAGGAATCGAGGAACATCTCCGGAGCTTTGCCGCCGCAGACATCGCGGTTGTCGGTGATGGTGGAGTAAGCATCAATGCCGGGCGGAATGTGCGCCATGACCCAGACGTGATCGTGGTGTGCGCGTGCGGTTTGCAACTGCGTGCGCAGCCAGGCGATCTGCTCGGCTTCGCCGCGCGGGTCCTTTGCGTTGCTACAGGCGGTGAACTTCCTGGACTCGAAGATGTCCTGCAGGACAATCAGGCGAGTGTTGTGGAAGGGCGCAGGAAGCAGAGCGTTGTAATCACCTTCGTGCGGGAACTCAGAGAGAACGGCTTTGCTGTTGGCCTTGTCGACGACAGCGGCGAAGCTTTGTGCGTCTGACTGCAGGAACTTGCTGCCGACGTCTTCCTTGTAGTCTCCGCAGCCGGAATCGTTATTGCCCAGAGCGAAGTAGACGGGCGATTGCGGGAAAGTTGCATGAAGTTCGAGGGCGACAAACTCGACGGTCTTGGCGGCGAAGGCAGAGTAGTCGGCTTCGGTTGCTTTGGGTGCGAGTTGTTGGAAGCGGCAGTCGAACTTGTGCGCGAGCAGATCGCCGGAGACGGTGACGAAGTCCGGGTGTGGCTGCTGAGTCTGCGCAGCTTTGAGACTGGAGGTCAGCAGCGGAAAGGGTGTGTCAATGCCGCGCATCTTGCAGGTCTTCTGCAGGGCGGCGAAATCGGCTGCCTGCGTGGGTGTATCAGGCGCAGAGAGGATGGCAAGCCACTGCGCGGCAGGAGCGGAGATGAGCTGCGGGACTTTGCCGGGATCGTGGAAGGGATCGAAGTGGATGTCGGAGAGCATGACAACAGGAGCAGTTTGCGCGCGCATTGTTGCGGCGAGGAGCAGGAGCGGGAGAAGGCGGAGGAGTTTCAGCGGAGCACCTCTGGTTTCGCGATGGTGATAAGTGTATCGCCGCATTGTTACGACATAATGGATGCGATGAAGCGGATTGCTTTTGACGAACTGCGCGCGCGTGTGGAGCGAGTGCTGCTGGCGCTGGGACTGGCTCCGGAACGCGCGGCGCTGAGTGCGCGGCTGACTGCAGAGACGGACCGCGATGGCGTGAAGACGCATGGTGTCGCGCGGCTGCCGAGGTTTGCACAAGGCATGCGTGAGGGAGCGATTGACCCTAAGGCGAAGCCGGAATGCGTGGCGTCATTTGGGGCGATTGAGCGGTGGCGTGGGAATCGTGGCCCTGGAAATCTGGCGGCTCATGCCGCGATGCAGCGGGCGATGGAGATTGCGGCAACGCATGGATTGGGATGCGTCGCGCTGGCAGATACATCGCACTGGATGCGCGCGGGGACGTTTGGCTGGCAAGCTGCCGAAGCGGGATTCGCAGCGATGTGCTGGACGAATACGCTGGCGAACCTGCCTCCGTGGGGCGCGAGCACGCCAGCGCTGGGGAATAATCCGCTGGTAGTTGCGATTCCACGCAATGCGAGCGATGGAAGATCGGCGCCGATTGTGCTGGATATGGCGATGAGCCAGTTCAGCTATGGAAGCCTGGCGAGTTACAGCGCGCGCGGCGTCGAGCTTCCGGTTCCGGGCGGGTTCGACGCCGCAGGAAACCTGACGCGTAATGCGAAGGCGATTGAGGAATCGCAACGCGCGTTGCCGATTGGGTTCTGGAAGGGATCGGGATTGTCGTTCGTGCTGGATGTACTGGCCGCGATGCTCTCAGGCGGCCTGACGACGAGCGAGTTGCCGCTCGATCCGGCGAAAGAGGTTGGACAGTCGCAGGTGTTCCTGGCGATTGCACCGCAGTCGCTGGCGGCGATGGATGAACTCAGTGTGATTGCTCAGCGTGCGATTGATGCTGTTCATGCTGCGACGCCGATTGAGGAGGGCAAGCCTGCAAGATATCCCGGTGAAGCGGTGCTAAGGACAAGGGCGGAGAGTTTGCGTGTTGGAGTCGCGGTCGAGGATGCGACGTGGCAGAAGTTTGTGGAGCTGGAGAAGACAGTAAGCAGTGAGCAGTGAGCATCATGCTTTCCCACCCATGACGATAAGGCCGTCATGGATGGGGCACCCGATTGTGCTGGAGGTTGCGATGACGTTTACGAAGCGGTTGCGAGAGGGCGTGAGGAGCGGCGAGATCACATGCAGCGTGCGCATCTGGCACAAGCCGCGCGTGATCGTTGGAAATCGTTATCAGATGGAAGAAGGCGAGATCGAGGTGGACTCGATTGAACCTATCGGGTTGCCGGACATTACGCCGCAGCTGGCGCGTGCTTCAGGGTTTCTGGGTGTGCTGGATTTGCTGAAGGTCGCCAAGCATGGAAGCGGCGACAGGATTTACCTAGTGCGGTTCCATTACGTTCCGCCGAAACGTGTTCGGAAGCGGTAGGAATTAGCGCACGCGCATCGTGCTTTCCCACCCATGACGATAAAGCCATCATGGATGGGGCACCCAGAATTGTGCGGGGACAAACGAAATACGGGGATTCTTCGGCTTCGCCTCAGAATGACGGCGAAAAACTAATACAGCTACATGTTGGTGTGGCCTGAGCGCATCTCTTCGTTGAAGCTGGGCTTGATGAAGGCGAGAGCTTCGTCGACTTCGGCGCGGTATTGGGGCTCGGCGGCGCGAAGAGTGTCGGTTGCAGTGGCGCGGTCGCCGGTCAGAGTGACGAGACCTTCCTGCTGCAGCTTGGCGGCGACTGCGCGGAGCTCGTCGGCGGTGCTGTTGAGGTATTGCGCATCGCGCGGGTCAGCGATCCAGACAGGAGCGCCGTTGCCGAGAATGTGCGAGAGCCAGAAGACCTTGGCGGCGAGATAGTCGTGGCGCTGCTGCTCGGTGGTGTCATTGAAGCTGAAGCGCTTCTTCCAGACAGAGTAGTAGCGCGTAGTGACGGGAACGGGCTGGCGGTTGCCGGACTTTACAAGCTCGAGCTGGCCCTGATCGAGGGTCTTGCGGACGGCGTTGTAGATAAAGCCCTCAGCGAAGGGCTGCTCGCGCGAGACGATCGTTTCCGCGAAGGTCTGCGTAAGCGCCGCGGAAATTTTGGCGTGGAGACCAGAGTTGCGGCCATCTTCGAGATGGATGTCGCCGTGAACGACGTAGGTGTCGGCGCCGGAGGTAGAGGCGTGGAAGGGCCAGGCGAAGTTGCCGAAGCTGAGCGGCAGACCGTGGAGCGTGAGGTAGACATCGGGGCGCGGATTGCGGAGGCGCTCGGCAGCTTCAGTGAAGAAGGTGGTGAACTCGGTGACGAACCTGGGGTCGGCGGCGTCGAAGGCTTCGCTGAGTTCGAGGGTGAGAGTTTTCGCTGGGTCAGCGGCGAGCGAGAGTGTAGCGCGCGTGGTGGGAGCGCCGGCGAAGTCGGTTCCGGCTTCGATGGAGGTGATGGTGAGGCCGGCGGCGCGGGCGGCGGATTCGAGGGCGGCGGCGGGCGCAAGAGTGGAACTCATGAGTGTGTCCTTTGAGGGCAAGTTTGCAGGTTCTATTTTACGGGTTGTGAGGCTGGGGGTGACCCCCTCCCCCCTCCCCCGTCGTATATCCCAAAATATTGATTCTAAAGAGAATTGATATAGGTGATATCGAGCTAAGTGGCTTGTTTTCCTATATTTGGATTCCAAAATATGGAAAAGAAAGCAGTTAGTGGCAAGTGGGAGGAGTTGTAGGAGAAGAACCCCTGTACTTGCGTCCTGTTAACAGGATAGCAAGTGGGCAGGGGGAATTACGCCAACTTTTTTCGGCGTGGATCGTGTGTGGACTGAGTGGTTTACGGGGATGTAGGGGTGCGGAGGGTATTGACAGAAAAAGCAGAGGATAAGTGCGGCGAAGTGCATCCTACCTCAGCAGGCAAGACGAGGAGTGAATTCATGGCAGAAACGAAGAAACACGAGGAACACAAGATCGACCTTGAGGCACCGGCCGGCAGCCCGAATTCGTTAGGCGCGGAGAGCGTGCGCGATGGACGTCCGTCAACCGATTCGAGCGTGGTGGAAGCCATGGACGAAGAAGGGCCGGGAATCGAACCGGTGGAGGACATTCAGACGGATAACCGGAAATAGGTTCAGGCTCAATACGGCGAGAGCAGAATTACGGCTTCAGGGTTCGCTCGAAGAAAGCCGCGGCAGCTTCAAAGGCGGCGAGCCAATCTTTGTGCAGCAGGAAGTCGTGGACTTCGTTGGGAAAGATGAGTTCTTCGACAGGAACGCCGCGAGCGCGGAGGGCGTCGGCAAGCAGCGGAGTCTGCGCGTAGGCGACATCGGGGTCGTCGTCGCCCTGGATGAGCAGAACGGGCGACTTCCACTTATCGATGTCGGCCATGGGCGAACTGGCGTGGGCAAGAGCATCGGCTGCGTCAACCGAGGCGCGCGTGGAACCCTTAGGCCAGATGGTGCCGTCGTCTTCAAGCGACCACTCGTGGACGCCGTGGAAGTCGACGCCGGCGGCGAAGATGTCACTGTTGCGAGCGAGGCCGAGCGCGGTGAGGTAGCCGCCGTAGCTTCCACCCCAGAGGCCGATGCGCTTGGTGTCGACATCAGGACGAGAGCGGAGATACTGCGCGGCGGCAAGGACGTCAGCATATTCAGCCGCGCCGGTTGGACCGGCGTGCTCGCACTCGCGGAAGTCGAGGCCGTAGCCGATACCGCAGCGGTAGTTGACACTGAGAACGATGAAGCCGCGCGAGGCGAGGTACTGGTTGAAGGCGTAGTCGTTGGAGTAGTAGTCGGAGGCGGGATAGCCGAGGAGCATCTGGCGGCGCGGGCCTCCGTGCATGTAGATGATGGCGGGATGTTGTGCTTGCTCGGTCGTTGAAGAATCTGCTTCTGCCCGGGGTTGAATCAACTGGCCGTGCAGATGTATGCCGTCTGAGGCATCAAAGAACACTTGCTCAGGTTTTGTAGTTATGTAGCCCCATGTGAGTGGGCCGTGAAGCAAGTGCATCTGTACAGGATGATGTCTCTCTGGCAGCAAGTAAGGCATGGATGGAAAACTGCCGTCTGACATCAGGGCGGCAATAGTGCCGTCGGATGCGACCTGCGGGTGCGACTCAATCCCTTCATCGTTGCTATAACGAGCGGAAACTTTCGTTAAATCTTCTAAATCAACTTTCCAGATTTGCCTGCTGTCTGCATCACGGAGATCGGGTGCAGGAGGCGTCCTGGCCGATATTGGCCCGAAGCCCACATTTTTTGGAGATTGAAAAACTAAAATTTTGTTGGACGCGTAAAGTATGAACTTCCCGTCCCGGCTGATGACGGCATCCTCCACTTCATCAGCGCCGGGTGTTAGTAACTGTGGCGGATTGGTGGAGTCCACAGATGTTGAATACAAGTGCACCCAACCATCCATCTCGCCATAGAAGACGATGCGATTGTTGATAGCGAAGAAGAGTCGCGGACTACCAGTAGCCATGTGTGGCAAGACGCTTCCGGGTTTGTTAGGTTCGGGAGAGAAGACTTTGTGCGCGGTGTCGGTTGTCAGGTCATAAAGCTGGATCGACCATGGGTTGGGACTGATGCGGTTCGCGGCGAACTCGTAGAGGCGCGTGGAGGGATAGCGGAGCCACGCGATGCGTTTGCCGTCCGGGGAGAAGGCGGGTGCGAAGTCGTTATGGGTTGAGGCGGCGAGGATGCGCAGCGTTTTCGTGACGAGGTCGAAGAGTGCAATGAAGCTTTGCGTGTGGCCGGCGTGGGTGCGTGTGCTGACGAAGGCGAGTTGTTTGCCGCCGGGAGAGAGTGTGAGCTGGCTGGCGGAGCCGCGGTCGTAGACGAGCTGTTCAGTTTTGAAGTCTTTTCTGTCTGCATTTGCGATGTGCCAGATTTGGCCGCCGCGGAGAAAGAAGATGTCGTTGCCATCTGCTGAGTAGAGCGGCGCGCGGCCTTCTGCGATGACATCTTCCGCAAGTTTTGGCGAAAGATGAGCGACACGAATCTGGAGCGCGGTGTTGCGTTGCAGATTGGCAGGATTCGCCGGCTTTCCGGCGGCGCCGTTTTCTGCGCCATAGGTGTAGGCGATGGCGGAAGCATCGGGTGACCAGGCGAGGTTGGAGATGTCCTGGCCGTCGTCTTCGGTGTAGTGGGTGATCTGGCGGGCGGGTTCGCTGGGGCCGCCAACCCAGATGTTGCGGACGCCTTCGGCATTTTCAATCCAGGCGAAGCGCGCTCCAACGGGAGCGGCGGTCAGCGAGAGTGCATAAGGTGCACTGAGGATCTGCTGCAGAGTAAAGGGCTGTTGAGCTGCTGCGGGGACGGAAAGCGCGAGGAGCAGGAGAAGTCGGCGCATGGCAGCGAGGGTATCAGGTGCAGGCTATTTTTGGGCTGCGCAAATGGAGAATGCCCCATCCATGAGGGAGCATGGATGGGGCAGGTTGGGGTTGCTGTTGAGGTTGGCGTTCCAGTTGTGAACGCGATGAAAACTAGACGGCGCCGGTGAGGGAGGTGCCGATGCTGGTGAAGGCAGTGCCGATGTTGGTTGAGAGGGTGCGCATGGAAGCCACGGCGCCAAGACCAACCAGAGCCGCAACGAGCGCGTACTCGATCAGATCCTGTCCAGACTCTTCCACCATCAGGTTGTTCAACAGCTGCTTGAAATTCTTCATTTTCTTTCTCCGTTTTCTTTCTAGATTTAGTTTTCCTGCTGCCAGGTTTGTTTTTCGTTTCCGGGGGCCCGCTTGTTGTTGAAATGAGATTAGGGCCGGAAGGCATAACGAACAATGACCACTCCGCGTTAAGGAATGAAGCATTTGGGGTAGAAGTTGAAGGGAGAAAACTGTACGGGGGTGCTACGAAGGTCACTCCAGGTAACCATGTGGAGGGTTTGTATCTGGTAACGATGCGAAAAGGGGTAAAAGCAAATGCAAAGGCAAAACTTTAACGCAGCGGACGCGGAGGTTTCGCGGAGGACGCGGAGAAAGGCAAAAGCTTTGAACGCAATGTTCGCAATGTTTAAGCGCAATGGACGCAATGTTTCAGGCAGGTGCATCTTACTGATGTCCGGAAGCGGCGTAGATTGAGACGAACGAGTTGAGGGAAAAATGTCACTGAGCCATGTACAGGAACACATTGAACTGATCGCCAAGCATGAGATGGAATTTCTGGCGCAGCGCACGCGGGCGGAGCGCTTCGCCGATAACGTGGCGGAGTTTATCGGGAGCCTGCAGTTCGTGGGTGTGAACCTTGTGATCTATGCGGCATGGATCGTGATGAACACGGTGATGCCGATGCATCACTTCGATCCGCGGCCATTTGCGCTGATGCAGACATGCATATCCATGGAAGCGATCTTTGTGGCGAGCTTCATTTTGATTCGGCAGGGAAGGCTGGGACGGCGGTCGGATGAACGCGACCACCTGATGCTGCAGATTCTGCTGCTGACAGAGAAAGAAGTGACAGCGGTGCTGGGCATGGATCGCAAGATTGCCGAACAGATGGGCCTGGGGCGCGAAGCCAACAAGCAAGAGGTGCGGGAGCTGAGTAAAGATACGTCGATCGATGCGATGGCGCAGACGATCAAGGAGAACATTACGGATGAGGGGAAGCAGCAGACAGTGGACAGTAGTGAGTAGATAGTAGATAAGGCAAAAGCTTTAACGCAGCGGGCGCGGTGGTTTCGCGGAGGACGCGGAGAAAAGCAAATACTTTGACGCAAAGGGCGCGAAGGGGAAAGACAAGTTTCGCGAAGGTTGGGGGTTGAAAGGTTCGGGCGGGAGTGCGGCGGCGACCAAGATACGGGGATCTCTCCACTTCGCGCTACGCGCTACGGTCGAGATGACGATTGTGGTGATGGTTATGAGGTCGATTCGGCTTTGAGGCGCTCGGCGGTTTCGTGGGCGATGAGAGCATCGACTGTCGGCTGCAGCATGCCTTCCATCACCATGTTGAGCTGATGGTTGGTGAGGCCGATGCGGTGGTCGGTGAGGCGGTTCTGCGGGAAGTTGTAGGTGCGGATTTTTTCGCTGCGGTCGCCGGAACCGATCTGTGCCTTGCGGTCCTTAGCTTGCAGTTGGTGGATGCGCTCGGCTTCGACTTCATACAAGCGTGAGCGGAGAACGCGCATGGCCTTCTCACGATTTTTGATCTGCGATTTTTCATCCTGGCAGCTGACGACCGTATTGGTGGGCAGATGCGTGATGCGAATGGCAGAGTATGTTGTGTTGACCGACTGGCCGCCGGGGCCGGAGGAGCAGAAGGTGTCGACGCGGAGATCTTTGGCCTCGATCTTGATGTCGACTTCTTCAGCTTCAGGGAGAACGGCGACCGTGATGGCAGAGGTATGAACGCGGCCCTGGGTTTCAGTAGCAGGAACGCGCTGCACGCGGTGCACGCCGGACTCATACTTCATCTGCGGATAGACGCGGTCGCCTTCGAAGATGGCAGTGATGTCTTTGAGGCCGCCGACGTCAGAGTCAGTCTGGGAGAGAATTTCGACCTTCCACTTGTGCTGCTCGGCGAAGCGGAGATACATGCGGAAGACTTCCGCGACGAAGAGCGACGCCTCGTCGCCGCCGGTGCCGGCGCGGAGCTCAACGATGACGTTCTTGTCGGCGTTGGGGTCCTTGGGGAGAAGCAGGACTTTTAATTCTTCTTCGACGGTGGCGAGTTGCGGCTCTAGCTCGGCGAGTTCGGACTCGGCCATTTCGCGCATGTCGGGGTCGGAGAGCATGGCCTTGGCATCGGTGACGCCGGCTTTGAGCTTTTTGTACTCGCGCAATTTTTCGATGGTGGGTTCGAGGTCGCGGTGAGCCTTGGCGACTTTGCGGTAGTTTTCCTGGTCGGAGACGATGCCGGGGTCGGAGAGCTGGCGAGCGAGGTCTTCGTAGCGGGATTCGAGTTGGTCGAGGCGATCAAACATAAAGGCGAGGGTATAGGGTCCAGGTTCCAGGGTTTAGGGAAAGACGAAAAAGCGCAGGAGGCGCAGCTAGGCGAAGTCGTGGACGCGGGAGGTGGGCACCGGGTTGGGGGACAAGAAGATCATCGCTGGATTTATGGTATCGCGAAAGAAGGGTAGAGAGCCAAGGGCCGAGGGTTTAGAAAAAGCAAGAACAAAAACAAAAGCAACAGAAAACGCGGCGGGCGCAGAGGACGCGGAGAAGAACGCCACGTTTCGCGAAGTTATAAGAGGTCTATTCTTCGGGGGGTTTGCCCTTGGCGTAGGTGGGGACGTGGCGGGCAAGATGACGGAAGAGAAATTCGCGGGCAAGGTTGCGGATGGCTTCGCCGCCGAGATCGAGGACGGTGTCGTTGAGCACGCGCTGGCCCATGCTGACGGTGGAGTCAGGATGCCAGGTGCTGACGACGACAGCAGATGTGGCGCCGCCGATGAAGTTGGAGTAGGCGGGATGCCAGTGCTTGTCGTCGCCGCGCTGCAGGAAGGTGGAGGAGATAGCGTGCCATGAACGGCGGGCGACGCTGCCGTTGGTCATGACGAAGTAGCGCGGGTCTTCCTTGAAGAGCGAGTTGAGCAGAACGCTGGTGACAACGCGTCCGACAAGAGCACCGCCATAGTTAGAGGCGTAGAGCTCCCAATAGCCGCTAGGGCCACCGCCGTATTCAGGATTTGCGCTGGTGGCGAAATTAATACCGGTGCCGAGGGCAGTGGTGGCGTAGAAGACTGGATCGGTAGCGGAGCGGATGGCGAGCTTGAACTTCTGGCGCATGGTGAGCGGCGCCGCGTCCCAGATATAGCTGGTGTAGTAGTTGGGAAGGACGCCGAGGACGCGCTGATGGAGCTCGTCGTTGAGCTCGACTTCGGCGATTTGCTGCTCAGTGAGGGTGACGGTGGCGTCAGCGGTGGTGCGAGCGATGGGGAGAGCAACTTCGGGGAGTTCGTAAGACTCGCCGGGTTTGATGTTGATGCCGGGGATGCGATAGGTATCGAAACCCGGAGAGGTGATGGTGATGATGTAAGCGCCGGCGAGGAGGTCGGAGAAGCGGAAGAAGCCTTTGTCGTCGGCGTTGGTTTGCTGCGATTCGCCGGCGGGTGCGCCGGCGCGCTCGGCGACGACGTGGGCGCCGGGGATGAGGCCGCCTTGAATGTCGCTGACGACGCCGGAGATGCGGGAGTGGGCTTCCGGGCCTGCGGGCGAGGTGTGTTGCGGAGCAGGGAGTTGCGGCTGGGGTGCGTCAGGGAGAATTTCAGAGATTGAAGGGCCTTGCGCGATCGCAGCGGATGTTGCGAGGCAAGCTGCGAGCACGAGAATGCCGGAGCAGAGCGCGATGGCCCTGGGCTGTCCGATAAAAGCGATTTGCAGACGGCGATTGCTGCTCGTGTGCATGAAGGGGCCCTTTTCCAATGTGTGAAAGTGTAGACCCATCATACGCACTATGGGCTGCTAAGAATTACGGGCATGATGGTAGGGTGCAACGGAATGCCTGCAGGTTGGTTGGATGAAAGAGGGTAGTTAGTGATTGCGTTTGCGGAGGTCGCACGGCTGGCGGAAGATTTGGCGGGCGAGAGCAGCCGGCTGAAGAAGCGCGCGGCAATTGCGGCGGCGATTACATCTGTGGCGGGTCGACCCACGTCTCAGAAGCGAGACGTGGAGCACCCGGATTTTGCGGGGGCTGGAAGGTTTTGCCTATACGTGGCGGGGCAGCCGTTTGCGGAGGACGATGCGCGCAAGCTGAATGCCGGTGGGGCGCTGCTGTCGCGGGTGTTGAAAGAGGTTTCGCAGTGCACGGATGAAGAACTGGCGGCGGCGTACCGGCGGCATGGGGATTTGGGTGCGGCGGCTTATGACTTGATGCAGGGTCCAGGAGACAGGGGTCAGGGCCCAGAAGGCTTGATGTTACAGGAGGTGGCAGCAGCGTTCGATGCGATGGCGGGGGCGCGGACGACGGCGGTGCGGGCGGCTCAGGTGGAGGCTTTGCTGCGGAGAGCGACGCCACTGGAGGCGAAGTACCTGGTGAAGCTGATGCTGGGGGACATGCGGATCGGGGTGAAACAGAGCCTGGTGGAAGAGTCGATTGCGGTGGCGGCGAATGCCGACGTTGCGGCGGTACGACATGCGGTGATGCTGGAGGCGGATTTAGCGCGGGCGGTGGAGCGTGCATTTGCGGGGACGCTGGGTGAGGCTCGGATGCGGCTGTTTCATCCGCTGGGATTCATGCTGGCAAGCCCGGTGGAGAGTGCGGAAGAGGCGGTGGAGAGGTTTGCGGAGAAACCGGCGAAGAAGTCGAAAGAGGCTGAGGAGTTTAAGGATCTGGGGGTGGCGGCGGTTGTGCCGGTGGATTCGGCGGAGGTTGGGTTTGCGGAAGATGTGGAGATGGTTGCCGAGGCGCGCGAACAGCAGGTCCTTCGCTCCGCTCAGGATGACAAGTTCAAAAATGAGCAGGATGACAAGTTTAATGGTGGGTCAATAGAGGCTTTTCTTGAAGACAAGTTCGATGGGATGCGGGCGCAGGTGCATTGTGGGGATGCGGCGCAGCCGGGGCGGGTGGTGATCTATTCGCGCAATCGGGAAGACATTACGGAGAGCTTTCCGGAGTTGGTGGAGGCTCTGAGTGGTGTGCGGGAGCCGTTGATTTTTGACGGCGAGATTTTGGGGTGGGACCTGACAACGAACAAGGCGCTGCCGTTCAGCGTGCTGGGGCAGAGGATTGGGCGCAAGCGCGTGGACAATGCCATGCGGCGAGAGATTCCGGTGGTGTTTATGGCGTTCGACCTGCTGTTTGAGGCGGGTGAGTTGCTGCTGCCGAAGCCGCTGCGGGAACGGCGTGCGCGGTTAGAGAGCGTGGTGGAGCGGCTGCGTGGGGTGACGGAATCGGCAGTGGAGTTGGATGAGCGGGCGAGCAAAGTGCAGGCGGGGCTGTTCGACGATCATCATGAGTTTGTAGAGGAGAGAGTGGCGCGGCTGAGAATTTCTCCGGTGCGAAGGGTGACAAGTGCGGAGGAAGTGGAGCTGGCTTATGCGGAGGCGAGGGCTCGGGCGAATGAGGGAGTGATGCTGAAGGCGGCGGGGTCAGCGTATCTGCCGGGAAGGCGCGGGCTGGCTTGGGTCAAGCTAAAGCGGGAACTGGCGACTCTGGATGTCGTAATTACGGGAGCGGAGTTTGGGCATGGCAAGCGCGCTGGATTGCTGAGCGATTACACGTTCGCGGTTCGGGGGCCGGGTGGAGAGCTGCTGAATGTGGGCAAGGCGTACTCAGGGGTGACAGATGCGGAGATTGCGGAGCTGACGAGCTGGCTGGACGCGCATACGCTGGAGGATTTTGGGCACTACCGGACGGTTGAACCGCTGCGGGTTTTAGAGGTTGCGTTCAATAACGTGATGCGGAGCGAGCGGCATGAGAGCGGATTTGCGCTGCGCTTTCCCAGGATTGTGAGGCTAAGGAGTGATAAGCCGGTGAATGAGATCGATACGCTGGAGCGAGTGGAGGAGATTTTTCAGTCGCAACCGGATAAGGGCAGGGGTTAGGGAGTAGAGGATAGAAAAGGCAAAGGAATCAGATGTTTAGCGCGGGGTTGGCGGGGGTGGTTCTGTTTACAAAAGCATTACTAACGTGGGATGCCAAGGCCGGACTGGAAACCTTTACAATGAAGAGAAGCAAATGGCATTCAGTGAAACGCATTTGGTTTTGTTGATTGCTGTGGTGAATTGAATCCCTCCCCCGGAGATTGTTCTTGTCCCTTTCTGGCTCTGTACCCTTCCCCTCGATCACAAAAATCATGAAGAAGTACGTTCCTGCCGGTATGGCCCTGGCTGGGCTGGTGTTGCTGGCCGGTCCGATGCAGGCGAAGGCCCCGCACATCAAACCGTCGCACGTAAAGATCAAGCCTGCAGTGTTCAGTCATGCGCCGGTGCTGACGCCGGGAACGATTGCCGATGGCGATGTGGAGATTCCTGAGACAGGGAAGAAGTATTCTCTGAAGCTTTACTCGATGCACACGAACGAGAGCATCGACGTGGTGTACCGGATTGGGGATGTGTATCTGCCGGATGGACTGGACCAGTTGAACCACTTTCTGCGCGACCACTACACGGATGATGTGAAGATTTACGACCCGACAGAGTTCGACCTGCTGCACAATGTGCTGACCCGGTTGAACAAGCCGAATGGGACGATCAATGTTCTGTGCGGCTACCGTAGTGAAGAGACGAATGAGTACCTGCGGTCTCGTGCGCCGGTGACAGGCGTGGCGGAACACTCGCAGCACATCCAAGCGAAGGCGATTGATATTCGTGTTCCCGGCGTGCAGACGGCTCGGCTGCGCGATGCGGCGATGAGTTTGGATGCGGGCGGCGTCGGGTATTATCCGACGGCACAGTTTGTACACGTGGATGTTGGCCCGGTGCGGCACTGGACTTATGGAGCTGTCTCGCACAAGAAGAAGCGCGGAGCGCCGAAGAGGCATAGGGCGTAAAAGCAGGGATTAGTGGCTAGTGGTTAGTGATTAGGAAAGGCGGTTGCGAGAGCGGCCGCTTTTTCGTTTAAGGCACGGAGTAGAGAAAAGCAAAAGCAACGGCAAATGCAAAAGCTTTAACGCAGCGGTCGCGGTGGTTGCGCGGAGGACGCGGCGAAAGGCAAAAGCAAAGACAACAGCTTTGAACGCAAAGGGCGCGAAGGGGAAAGACAAGTTTCGCGAAGGCGGCTTCACAGAGTAGTGGGCGATAATGGGGGCGAAGGGCGAGGGATTTTTGAAGAGCTGGGTGGAGATTTCGAAGGCGCGACTGAAGGAGAATCTGCGCGCGATCCAATCGGTGGCGGGCGCCGGTGTGGAAGTGCTGGCCGTGGTGAAGGCCAATGGATACGGGCACAACGCAGCGATCTGCGGGCCGGCGCTGGTGGAAGCGAAGGCGAAGTGGCTAGGCGTGAGCGACGTGGAAGAGGGCGCGCTGGTAAGAAAACAGTTGGGAGAGAGCTCGACGCGGTTGCTGGTGATGTGCGGCATGGAGCTGGGCGATGCTCCGGTGATGGCACAGTGCGGGCTGACTCCGGTGGTCTGGACGGTGGAGCATGTGGCGGCGATGGAAAAGGCTGCGCGTGCGGCGGGGCATCGGCTGGATGTGCACTTGGAGATCGACACAGGAATGAGCCGGCAGGGCGCGCAAGTGGGCGCGGACCTGGCGGCGGTGGCGGAGCGGCTGGCGGGATCGCGGTGGGTGCATTGCGAAGGCGTGATGACCCACTTGAGTTGTTCGGAGGTTGCGGGGTCGGAAGTTACGATGATGCAGCGTGAGCGATTTGCGGAAGCGATTGAACAAATTCTGGCCGCGGGGATTCAGCCGGAGCTGGTGCATTTGGGAAATTCGTCGGCGGTGGATGAGGGGTCGACGATGAAGTGGGTGCGCGAGACAGCGAAGAAGATTGGCGCAAAGGCGATGGTTCGGCCGGGACTGGCGGTTTATGGGATGTGCTTGCCCATTGAGTGCGGGAAGGGATTGCTGGCGGCGAAGCTGAAGCCGGCGATGACGTGGAAGACGCATGTGATCGGGTTGCGCGAGATTGAGAAAGGAACGTCCGTGGGTTATGGCGCGACGTTTACAGCGAGGCGGAAGATGCGGATCGCGCTGCTGCCGGTGGGGTATGCGGATGGGTTTCGGAGAGAGGCGTCGTCAGGTGTAGGAGATGGTTGGGTGATGATTGCAGGCAAGAAGTCGAAGGTGGTGGGAAGAGTGTCCATGAATTTGACGACGGTGGATGTGACAGGGATCGATGTTCAAGTTGGTAGCGAGGTGGTGCTGCTGGGTGAGGGCGCGAGTGCGGAAGATCATGCGCGGTGGGCGGGAACGATTGCATACGACATTTTGTGCGGAGTGAAGGGGAAGTTCGTGGCTAAGTGAGGTAGAACGGAGCACTTGTACCCGCGACAATCCAAGGCCGACTCCACCCGAAAAGGTGACAATTTGATACCCGATCGAGGCTAGACTGGGTCGAGATACTGTCCTAAGCTTGGTCAGGTTGAATAGGGGCCAAACCACAACAGATCAGATTTCACCCCGCAGCACAGCATCTTGACCGCCGGGCCCATGTAGCTTCCCTTCTGGAGTTTTCCCGTGCGTTTGTTTCTGCCTCTTGGCCTTGTTTTGCCTCTCTTAGCCGGCTGCTCTCTTAGCCCAACGGCTCCGCTCAGTTCCGCTCCTCCCACACCTGAAGCAGGCGTCGCCATCACGGGCGTCGTGCATGGAGGCCAGGCGGCAATCGTTGGCCAGCACATTTATCTCTTCGCCGCCAACACCACTGGCAGCGGCGGCAACGGTATCGCGGCCAGTACGAGCAATGCATCTATCTCTCTGCTCAATGGCACCAGCGTGGCCGCAAACAACGGTGTGCAGAACGTCGGCTGGGGAGAGGATGCCAGCAACAACTACTACGTCATTACGGACGCCAATGGAAACTTTGCTCTCACTGGCGATTACACCTGCACTACCGGCCAGCAGGTTTATGTCTACGGAGTTGGAGGCAATACTGGCAGTGGTGCGAATTCTGCTGCAGGACTGCTGGCTGTTCTCGGTGCCTGCCCCGGATCTACTTTTTCTTCCGGGCTGTTCGTCAACATGAATGAGGTTTCTACGATTGCCGCGGCCTATGCCATGGCGGGTTGGGCCACGGATGCGACGCATGTTTCCACCGACTCCGGCGTCAGCCCCTACAGTAGTCCTGAGGGTCTGGTTATTGCGGCGACCGCCGCCGCAGGCATGGCCAACGCCTTTGCCAACGCAGCCAGCCTTGAAACCCTTAACACCGGCGTGGCGCTGGCCACCACCACCAGCGGCGGTACAGTTCCACAGACTACGATCAACACACTGGCTAACATCCTTGCGGCGTGCGTCAATACCTCGGGCCCGGGTTCTTCCGGCTGCAATACCCTGCTGACCAACGCGACGTCTAACGGTGTTCCGGTTGGGACCTCAGGCACGGGAATAGAAGCTACGGACACGGCGACGGCAGCGCTTTACATCGCGCAGAACCCCGGAGCGAACGTTACGGCGCTGTATGGTCTTTCCACCCCATCACCGCCGTTTGGGACGGCGCTGACCGCGCAGCCCAATGACTTCACGATAGGCATCAACTACACCGGTGGTGGCCTGAATACGCCCTACGGCATTGCCATTGATGCCTCCGGCAACGCCTGGGTTACAAGCTACCACGCTGGCCTCACCGAGTTCTCCAGCACCGGCTCCGTCCTCCTCGCTCTAGGCAGCGGAACAGGTGGCTTAGACGGTCCCGCCGGCATCGCCATCGCCTCCTCCTACGGTGGCGGTGGTGGCATCTGGGTGGGAAATAATGTAGGCAACAGCGTCATGGAGTTCAACAGCTCCGGCACACCTGTCCTCTACATCACTGGGGACGGCCTGAACGCTCCTTCCGGCATCGCCCTCGATGGCGTTGGCAACGTCTGGATCGCAAACTACGGCAACAGCAGCTTCACCGTACTTAGACCCGGCGGCGATCTTATGTATTCTTCTGGCTCTGCCTACGCCGGGTTCTCCCTGGATTCTCCCCAGGGCATCGCTATCGATGGCTACGGCTCCGGGGACGCCTGGATCGCAAACACTGGCGGGTCCTCTCAAGTCAGCCAATTCGCTGCCTATATGAGCCCCCTTTACGGGGGCGAATTGACCGACGAGGATTCATTTGGAGAACCCCTTGCAGGGTATGGAAATAATTCTTTATATCCTGCGGCTTTCGATGCGCCCCAAGGCGTCGCCGTTGACGGCGCGGGCAACGTCTGGGTCGCAAGCTCTGGTGGCGCCAGCATCAACGAAATCGTCAACAACTACACCTACAATCAACCCTTTGATGAGAACAGGATAGGCAACTATACCGGCGGCGGCCTGAACGGACCCGCGTATATCGCCATTGACGGCGCGGGCAACGCCTGGGTCTCAAACCATGGCGGTACCAGCGTCAGCGAGTTTTCCGGCGCCGGCGCCACCCTCAGCCCCGACTTCGAGTACTCCAGCGCCAGCGTCGCCATCAGCGGCAGTAATGGCTTTACCGGCGGCAGCATCAATGCACCCTACGGCATCGCCATCGATTCCTCCGGCAATGTCTGGATCGCAAACGGCGGAAATAGCACCATTACCGAGTTGATCGGAGCGGCCGCGCCTGTCATCACCCCCCTCGGCGATGGATTATATGAGTTCTACATTACGCCCACCGCAGGTGGGCCCAACTACAACGGTTCCAGCTACCTTGGCATGCGACCGTAAGGGCAGAGGGTAGAAAAGGCAAAACAAAAGCAGATGCTCCATTCGGCTTCGATCAGGGGTGGCAAGAGCGAAGGAAAACGCGGCGGCGCGGTGGGCGCGGTGAGAACGCAGCGAAAGGCAAATGCAAAAGCGTTGACGCAAAGGGCGCGAAGGGTAAAGACAAGTTTCGCAAAGTTCGTGGTCGAAAGGTTCGGGCGGGAGTGCGTGACGAAGGGCAAAAGCTTGAACGCAATGTTCGCGATGTTTAAGCGCAATGTACGCAATGTTTAAAGGCAGGGATCTCTCCACTTCGCGCGTTGCGCTTCGGTCGAGATGACGTGTTGCCGGGGTTGGGACGGTAAACTGGTAAGGATGCTTGGAAAGCTTTACGCGAAGTGGATGTTTGCCTGGGAGACGGCGCTGACCACCCGGGATTCGAACCGGGTGGAGAGGCCGCTGGAGTGGGGGTTCGACCATCTGGCGGACTTTGGTGGAGATGAACTGGGAGCGAAGGTTGCTCGTGGGGAAATGACCGGCCTGCAGGCGATGCTCGCGCTCAATGCGCGGATTGTGGCCGATCCCCATTCGTTTCTGGATTACAAGACGCCGACGGATTTTCGGATTGAGATGCGGTATCCGGAGCTGTATCCGACGAATGTGAGACCGGAGACGCTGGAGCAGGAGCGTGAGTGGAAGCGCATGGCCGAAGTAGGCGAGCTGCGCAAAGAGCCGTTTCTGAGATTCACGTCGGCAGTGCGGACGCCGTATCCGGAGAATGATGCGGTGAATGCGCGGTGGTACGAGGAGCCAGTAAGCAGTAAGCAGTTAGCAGGAAGCAGCAAAGACGAGCGCAGACCGAAGCAGGCGATGATTGTGATGCCGCAGTGGAATGCGGATGCGTTCAGCCATAACGCGCTGTGCGAAATGTTCAACAAGTTTGGGATTGCGTCGCTGAGGTTGTCGAAGCCGTACCACGATGTGCGGCGGCCGGCGGAGCTGGAGCGCAGCGACTACGCGGTGAGCGCGAACGTGGGACGAACGATTGCCGCATGCCGGCAGGCAGTGACGGATATTCGCTGCTGCATTGACTGGCTTGAATCGCAGGGATACGAACAGATTGGCGTGCTGGGCACGAGCCTGGGAAGTGCGTACACATTTATTGCGGCGGCGATGGACCCGCGGATTCGGGTGTGCGCGTTCAACCATGCGAGCACGCAGTTTGGAGATGTGGTGTGGACAGGGCAGAGCACTCGGCATGTGAAGAGTGCGTTTGAACATGCGGGGCTGACGCAGGATGAAGTGCGTGAGATGTTCGCGGGTGTAAGTCCGATGACGTATATGGAGGATTTTGCGAAGACGGGTGAGGCTCAGCCAGAGTATCCGTTGAAGCGCCGAGTGCTGGTGGTGCACGCGACGTATGACCTGACGTTTATCAGGAAGTATTCGCTGGAAGTTTTGAGGAATTTTAGGGAGCGCGGCGTGGACTTTGTGTCGAAGGTATTGCCCTGCGGGCATTACACGACCGGCGAGTGGCCCTATAAGTATCTGGATGGGTGGTTTTTGGGGTCGTTCGTGTGGGGATCGTTTAAACGGCTGCGAGAAGCTGGCGCAGAAAAGAAGTAGAAGAGGCTAAGCGATGAGCTGGGCGTTACGCGCGAAGAGGCAAATCTTCACGGTGAGCCGAGCTACGGCTTAGCACTCTTCGACTTCCTGGTTGCGGAACAGGGTGACGCAAGGTGCGAGGACCATTGAAACGAAGGTCGCGGCGAGCATGAGATCGTGCATTGTGATTCTCCTTGATCAGTGAGGGCTGGTGCCCTTGCTGATGTATGAAGATTCGCAGGGCTGGATGGGGTTTTGAATTCCACTTTGGGCCTTGTTGGCCGACCGGTAGGGGTAAGGGTGCTCACACAGAGGTGGGAGAAGCCAGTAAGCAGTGAGCAGTAGGCAGGCTAGGGCTAAGCGCTGAAAGCAAAGGAGTAAAGGCTTTTGAGGACGCGGCGGAGGACGATGGCGGGGGTGTCCCGGCGGGGCTCGAAAAAGCTGATGGGGACGTAGGTGGCGCTGGAACGGTTGGGGGTGGCGCGGGCGAAATCGCGCTCGATGCGGGCAACGATGTCGTTGGCGAGGGCCTGGGTGTCCAGCGCAGGGAGCGTGGTGACGAGGAATGGGCCGTGCTGAGTTGGGGAGTTCAAACGGCAGGTCCTTTCATCCGTCGGAGGAGTGGCGTCGCGGTGAAGTTGTCTCACGCCAGAGCAGCGATGAGGTGCGAAATTGTTCGCAGAATCAGGATTGCAAGTGTGAGTGAATTTTGAAATCCCACGGATGAATGGGAT